>Ga0222718_10000006_pt1 | contig 374009 bp, 356 predicted proteins | sample C33_27DmetaG_FD_165045 | JGI IMG/M metagenome (GOLD analysis project Ga0222718, IMG submission 165045) | Estuarine water microbial communities from San Francisco Bay, California, United States - C33_27D | ecosystem: Environmental > Aquatic > Marine > Unclassified | place: USA: California...
CTGAAGCCAGTGATTTTACGGCCGTATTGGCTCAGGTTGCTGGTGGGAATGCTGCAACTATCGCTCCTGTCAGCGTGGCAGAGACCTTTCTTGACCTGAAATCTACAGTCCAATTAGATTTGACACATCCAGTGATGACCCACACAGTGGGTTTGTCAATTAAAGATCAATCTCCCGTGCTTCCAATGATTGAAGCTCTTAGACGCGCTGTGCAACTGGTAACATACAAAGCCTAAACAAGAAACACTTATAAATTAGATTAACATTTCATAGACAGATTGTCCTGAACGTCTAATTTAAGATAAGATTTAATCGTTTTTTGGAATGCAATGCTGAAGTTCTTGAGTATCTAATACGACTTTAAAAGTACAAATGTGTAGTTTTTCATCATACTCAATCAACAGCTGAAATCCGATATACTGCTCATTTTCAACGGGCATGCTCGCCTTCACTGTCCCATTCCCTAGTATTTCCCATGCACTTTGAGCAAGCGAAACGGCTGGGTTAGAAAATGCAAAAAAGAGAGCAAGAGGAAAGATACGCATGAGATAATCATACCAGATAACTACGATATTAAAAGGATAAATCCTTAAATCTACGCTTTAAGATAATAAATCCCGAGCAAGTTCCAAACCGTCTAAAAGCTTATCCACTTCCTGTTTTGTGTTATAAAAAGCAAATGACGCTCTGCAAGATGCATTAATTCCCATGTGATGCATCAAAGGCCCTGCGCAGTGCTGCCCAGCCCTGACTGCGATACCTTGTTTATCTAATATGGTGGATATATCGTGAGCGTGAGCGCAACCCTCCAAAGTGAACGCAAAAATAGCACCCTTCTTGTCTGGTTTTCCCTGTATGTTCAGCCAGTTCAGCCCTTCTAATCTTTGTCTTGCATAGGATGTTAGATCGCTTTCGTATGCGTCTATATTATCCATACCTATGTTCATCATATATTCCAAAGCTACACCGAGGCCAATAGTCTGAACAATACCAGGGGTGCCAGCCTCAAACTTCATTGGAGGGTCATTATAAATAACCTTGTCCTTAAACACGTCTTTTATCATATCGCCGCCGCCAATAAATGGTCGCATTGTCTTTTGAATGTCATTTCTTACGTACAGAGCTCCAGAACCGGACGGACCACATAATTTATGACCTGTTATCGCATAAAAATCACAACCGATATCTGAAACGTTTACTGGCATGTGAACAGCTGCTTGCGAACCATCAACCAAAGATACAATTCCTTTAGTTCTTGCTTCATGACATAGAGTTTTTACGTCTACTACCGTGCCCAAGACATTGGACATGTGCGTAATAGCCAGTAATTTTGTTTTTTCTGTAAACTGATCTATAATTCTTTGTGGATCTAAATTGCCGTTTGGATCACAATCAACCCATTTTAGCCTAACCCCCAGGCGCTCCCGCAAAAAATGCCATGGGACAATATTGGCGTGGTGCTCCAATACACTTAATATAATTTCATCATCTTTTGATAAATGCTGCATACCCCAAGCGTAAGCAGCAAGGTTTATGCCCTCTGTAGTACCAGATGTGAATACTATCTCTCCCTCATGCTCGGCACTCAAAAATTTCTGAATAATTGATCTGACACGTTCATAATTATCAGTAGCTAAATTTGATAGGTAATGAAGACCTCGGTGAACGTTTGAATACTCATTTGAGTAAGAATTGGAAATAGCATCTATTACTACCTTGGGCTTTTGAGAAGAAGCGCCATTATCTAGGTAAACTAATGGTTTACCATTAACTTGCCGCGATAGTATTGGAAATTCCAAACGCAATTTTTCTACATTAATCATTATAAAAACCTACTCAGCACACCACCAAAGATTATACCTGTGCCTAAAAATGCAAACAAAGAGCCAATTACTACCAACACTCCAGAAACAAACAAACTTTTAAGTCCGTGGGCAGACTTAACAAACGAAATCAGTATATAGAGACCCAAAATCACGAACCCAATTTGCAATATTCCCGCAAGGGGAGCCAAAATTAAAAGAACAAATACCACCAATGATTGAAAAATTACCTGTAAAACTTGGGTCCAGGCCATGACTGATAGTATTTGGCTAAAATTTGCACTACCCCCAAACCAAGATCCACCACGAGAAATAAAAAAAGCCGCTAAATAAGAGGACATGAGAACTATAATCGCAGTGCTTATTGGCGAAAACAAAAACCCCCCGGCCCGAACTTCTTCAGAAATATTGGGGTTTGGTATGAAGGCCAATATAGTGCTGACACAAGTTGCTGCTGTCAAAATCATAGCAGCAGAAGTTAAGTTCCAGCCTTGAGACAAAAGTAATTTCGTCGCCTCACCGGGATCAAGAATACTAATTCTTACTAAGTGGTAAATCTGGTTCATCGAATAACACCCCTGCCCTGAGGACGAGTGATGGCGCTAAAAATAAAATAAGCTAACATCACTAGCCAAGCGAAACCAATGATATTTTCAGCAGTACCACTGCCAAGAAAACCCTTAACAATACCGAGTAACATCATAACGGGAGAGGCCGCAAAGAATGACCAAAAAAGACCCATTCGAACCTGAGCTGAGGATTTACCGCCCCCCAGAACTTTGTGAAAAAAGTAGACAAACAAGGCAAGAGTGTAGAGCAATAGAGGCGCAATCAATAGCCATGCTAATAAACTTGCAGCCAAACTGGTTTGTAGGTCAAAGCCATCTAAATGTGCCTGTCGAGCAAGATAGGGCCACTGAGCTACGTAAGTTAATAGGCACGCTCCCATCAGATATCCTAGGGACGTAGATTCATTTATTGGCCGCTCATAAATGAGCTCAAATGCCTTGGATGGAGACCGGTAGGTTAACAAAACTCTGGACACAACTGACATTAGTTTCTGTGCCGATCCAACCAGCTAACCAAAAGCTTTAGTATTATGTCTTTCAAATTTTCGCTTTCAATTTCTTCTACAGCCTCAGCTAAAAAAGCTATCGTTAGCATATCGATAGCTATCGGTTTTGAAATGCCTCTCGAGGTCAAATAAAACAAGGCCTCTTCATCTATTGCACCAGAAGTAGAACCGTGTGAGCATGCAACATCATCCGCATAAATCTCTAACTCAGGCTTAGCCAAGAATTGACTGTCCTCATCTAACAGTAAAGATTGGCTAATTTGATATCCATCTGTTTTTTGCGCATCCGGTTTTACTAAAATTTTACCTTGGAAAACTCCGGTAGCGCCATTTCTCAGCACTTTTTTAAATACTTGTCTGCTCTCAGTTTCAACCGAGTCGTGAGTTACAAATACAGTATCATCATGATGAAAGTCTCCATCACCCACGCAAGCTCCTGAAATATGTGCTGCGGCAGAATCACCAGCTATATTGAGAAAGCATTCATTGCGCGTGAGCACACCGTTTATTGTAAGGGTAAATGAATTAAATTTTGAATGACCCTTTAACTCACCAAAGATATGTGTTGCAACTCTGCGTTCATGGTCTCGACCTAGAACCCGGACATGGTTAAAACTCGCGCTGTCCCCCAATTCAACTTCAATTACCTGATTTAGTCTCGCTGCCGCAGATCCATTTTCCAGCACTGTTAACGCGGCTTTGTCATCAACTTTTATGACATGATGTAAGATCACATCTGAATATTCATCTGTATTTTCATAAATAATATTTATGGGGCGTTCGATACAGTCTTTGACATGTACCACTATGCCATCATTAGCAAAAGCGGTGTTATACGCCGCCAAAGGCCTAGGAACAGGATCCTGACTTAAATTTTCATAACGACCATAAATATCTTTAGCCCAATGAAAATCCAATTGTTTAACGTCTGATAATTGCTCTATTGTAATCTCAGACGTGTCACATTTGTCTGACTTCTCAGGCGCGAATACTCCATTGACGAAAACAATTTTAATTGGGTTTGCAATAACAAAAATATCACCGGCCTGATCTTCTGTTGCTACTGATTTATCGACATTTTTTTTCGTTAAGGTTACGGGATTTGTGTACTTCCAGTACTCATCTCGCGAAGTTGGAAATCCAGTTCTCAATAATCTATCATACGCATTTTTACGTGCATCAAAACTCCATCCAGAGCTCAACAAATCAGATTTTTTAAGTTCTATCTGATCTACTTTATTTTGCCTTGGGAAACTCATTAAGATGCCTCATCAAGTATGTCCGAGTAACCATTATTTTCAACTTCTAGTGCCAAGTCAGGACCACCAGTTTTAACAATTCTTCCATCCGCCATTATGTGTACCACGTCCGGCTTTATATGGTCCAAAAGACGTTGATAATGTGTTATGACCAAAAAGCCCCTACCATCATCGCGAAGGGCATTAACACCTTTGGCAACTAGTTTCATTGCGTCGACATCTAATCCTGAATCCGTCTCGTCCAAAATACATACCTTTGGTTCTAGCATCGCCATTTGAAGAATTTCATTGCGTTTTTTTTCGCCACCAGAAAAGCCAACGTTTACAGGACGTTTGAGCATATCAGCATCTATCTTCAATGTAGCCGCCTTTTCTCGGACCAACTTCAGAAAATCCGCTGCGCTAATTTCCTCTTCTCCCCTAGCTTTGCGTTGTGAGTTTAAGGCTGTGCGAAGAAATGTCATATTACCGACGCCGGGTATTTCAATCGGATATTGGAAGGCTAAAAACAAGCCAAGAGCTGCCCTTTCTTCAGGGTCTAGCTCAAGAATATCACTGCCATTTAACTCAACCTTACCCCCTGTTACTTTATAACCATCTTTACCAGATAAGACATAAGATAGGGTAGATTTTCCAGACCCGTTAGGGCCCATTATTGCATGCACTTTCCCAGCATCAACAGCTAAATCGACACCCTTCAAAATCTGCTTATCTTCATCCTCTAAAGAGACGTGTAAATTACTAATTTTTAACATTTTTACCTACCAGCAGTGAGTTACTTTTGTGTTTACTATGACAATAAAATTATAATCGCAACTATCCAACGGAACCTTCAAGTGATATTGCTACAAGCTGCTGTGCTTCCATCGCGAATTCCATTGGAAGTGCCTGCAGAACGTCTTTACAGAAACCATTCACAACCAGCGCGACGGCTTCTTCTTCATCCATTCCGCGTTGTCGGCAGTAAAACAGTTGGTCATCATCAACTTTTGATGTCGTGGCTTCATGCTCTACACGAGAAGAATTATTTTTGACCTCGATATAGGGAACAGTGTGCGCACCACACTTATCTCCGATTAGCAGACTATCACACTGGGTATAATTCCTACTATTTTTCGCTCGGGGATGCATACTGACCTGACCCCTATATGTATTTTGAGCAACACCAGCTGAGATACCTTTGGAGACAATGCGCGATTTAGTATTTTTGCCCAAATGCAACATCTTAGTGCCCGTGTCGGCCTGCTGATGGTTATTTGCTATGGCAATTGAATAAAATTCACCCTGGCTTTCGTTTCCTCGCAAAATACAACTAGGATATTTCCAAGTAACTGCTGACCCCGTTTCTACCTGCGTCCACATTACCTTAGCTCTGTCACCTCTACAGTCTGCTCTCTTGGTAACAAAATTGTAAATCCCACCATTTCCGTTTTCATCGCCCGGGAACCAATTTTGAACGGTGGAGTATTTCACTTCGGCGTCTTCTTCCACCACAATCTCAACAACTGCCGCATGCAACTGGATAGTATCTCTCTTCGGGGCAGTGCACCCTTCAAGATAGGAAACATATGATCCCTTATCAGCTATTATTAACGTTCGTTCAAATTGCCCTGTGTTCTCTGCATTAATACGAAAGTATGTTGACAGTTCCATTGGACATTTCACCCCAGGAGGAATGTATACAAATGAACCATCTGAAAACACTGCACTGTTCAATGTTGCATAAAAATTGTCGGAAACAGGAACTACCGAACCAAGATATTTCCTAACTAATTCAGGATACTCCTTGATAGCTTCAGAAATAGAACAAAAAATAACCCCCGCCTTTTTCAACTCGGATTGAAACGTTGTTCCAACGGAAACACTATCGAAAACAGCATCAACGGCCACTTTTCTCTCACCGTCCGGTTTGTCTAAACCACTTTCAACTCCAGCCAGGATCATCTGCTCTTTTAGAGGTATTCCCAACTTTTCATACGTTGCCAATAATTTTGGGTCTACTTCATCGAGAGACTTGGGCTTTTCGACCATTGATTTTGGTCTTGCATAGTAATATTGATCCTGAAAATCGATTTCAGGATAATTTACCATTGCCCATTTAGGTTCTGTCATTTTGGACCAACGCTCCAGAGCTTCTAATCTCCAACTAGTCATCCACTCGGGCTCGTTATTCTTTTCAGAAATCAGCTTTACGATATCCTCGTTTAACCCTTTGGGTGCATACTCCATTTCAATGTCAGTATTCCAACCATACTTATAGGTACTGACATCACGAACAGCTTCAATGGTTTCCTGATCTACGCCCTCTTTTACCTGTAAAGTGTCCCCTGCTTCCATACCTATCTCCTTGTTACGCCTTCCTGCGGCTCATTACTTTTTTACCTGCGTCACAATACGCTTTCACAAAGCCGTTTATATCCTCAATAGTTGTTTGCGGACCTAAACTGACCCGCAAACCACAACTTGCTTGTTCACTATCCAAACCCATGCTCTGTAAGACCGCCGACGCTTTAACCTTTCCACTAGAACAAGCCGAACCGGCAGATACAGCGTATCCAGCTAGATCCAACTGTATTACCTGAGTTTCACCGCTCCAACCTGGATTTACTATTAAACTGGTGTTGGGTAATCTTTTTGTCCCTCTACCAATGAAAATAGTTTCGTTCAGAGATTCTTCAATCGAATTTTCTAGAACGTTTCTAAGTTTCTCAACCTGGTTCCAAACGCCTTGCTCTAAATCAACCAGGGCTGAAGAGGCTGCGGCCGCCATACCTACGGCTCCAATAATATTTTCTGTACCGGATCTTCTGCCCATTTCTTGACCGCCACCTACTATTAGGGGTGATAAAGGTGTGCCCTCTTCCATGATCAAAGCACCAACCCCCTTTGGACCTCCAAATTTGTGAGCAGAAACGATTACTCTTTTTGCACCCAGCCACTCAAAAGAAAAAGGTATTTTGCCCACTGCCTGCGTGACATCGCTTAAAAAAATATCTTTCGGCAACTCTTGGAGAATGCCTGTTTCAGAATTAGCTAACTGAACAGCACAAGTTGAAGGATCTTCAACTAAAATTTCCCCAGAAGCATAAGTAGTCAAAGTTTGTTCACATAGGCTCTTAATAGCATCGTGCTCAACACCAGAACACTTAATTTTAAATGCATTTAACGCAATCGAAGCCGCTTCAGTTGCACCTGATGTAAATACTATGGACGAAGGTCTACATCCTAGCGACACGCCAAGACTATCTCGAGCATTTTCTAACAAGGATTTAGCCATTCTGCCCTCAAAATGAACTGACGAGGGATTACCAAGACAATTCATAGCATCCAACATGGCTCGAGATGCTTCGGGCCTTAAATTTGTAGTCGAGTTATGATCTAAATATACTCTTTGCATTGTCTCACTGAGAATAAAGCACAAAATCCAATGAAGTTATCAATCAATCTGCTGGTTCAAATATAGAGATTAGATCTGGAACAGCAGGACACGGAGCCAGCTCATTATCAATTACATCCGAAAGTCTTGTTTGGTGCAGGAATACGTAAACATGTGCGCTTAAACCCTCCCACAATCTGTTTGATAAAGACTGAGCTTTACTTCCAGAAACAGCGCCTTTGGCTCCCGCTCCAGTATCCAGTGCATTCAATGACTCGTCGACGGCTTCTAACACATCCGAAACTCTAATTTCATGAACAGATTTACCTAATTTGTAACCACCCCCGGGACCACGGGAAGCAACTACTAATTTTCCACGCCGAAGCTTCACGAAAAGCTGCTCTAAATAGGCTAAAGAAATTTTTTGCCTTTTTGAAATATCTGATAAAGTTACTAACCCCGAACCACCGTGGAGAGAAATATCGCATAGTGCAACCATCGCATAACGACCTTTTGTACTAAGCTTCATGAATTAGCCTTTCTAAATTCATTGACGTTATCCTAAACAACCCTTAAGTGCACTGTAAGTTAACGACACCAGTGGAACTTAGAATAATTCTAAAGTGAATACCAGACACTGTCAACGCAATAGAAGGTTTAGTTGGAGTATTAATTAATGCCTGAGGTTATTTTTCCTGGACCTGAAGGGCGTCTTGAGGGACGTTATCATCCACAAAAAGATAGGGATGCTCCTATTGCGATTGTTCTTCACCCTCATCCACAATTCGGGGGCACAATGAACAATAAGGTAGTGTATAATTTGCATTATGCTTTTTACAACATGGGGTTCACAGTATTAAGATTTAATTTTCGAGGAGTTGGCCGTTCTCAGGGAGAATATGACCAGGGTATAGGAGAATTATCTGACGCGGCTTCCGCTCTCGATTACCTGCAATCAATGAATAATAACTCGAAGCACTGTTGGGTTGCTGGATTTAGCTTTGGTGCTTGGATAGGAATGCAATTGCTAATGCGTAGACCAGAGATAACAGGTTTTATTTCGGTGTCGCCACCGGCAAACATGTATGATTTCTCCTTCCTTGCCCCCTGTCCATCGTCAGGAATGATCATAAATGGTGCTGCTGATCGTATTGCACCAACGTCAGCGACAGTTGAGTTGGTGGACAAACTGCGGGAACAGCGAGGCATCACTGTGACCCATAACGAGATGGAAGGAGCTGGACATTTTTTTGAAGAACCCTTCATGGATCCGATGCTGGAAACTGTAACTGCTTATGTTAAGAAAAGACTCACGGAAACAACACGTTAGCGCACTCCTTACTTATCTTAAAATGAAAATAGAATTAGTTTTTTTCTAGAGCAAGTTTAGCTAAGTCTTTCGCCAAAGAAAATGACCCCTTGATACGATCCCTGTCTTTTAGCCAATCACGAATTACCACTAATTTATTATTACGAATTTTAGCAAGGCCGTTTTCATCGTTGATAAATTTTACTAAGCCAGAGGGCGATTTGAATTTGTCATTATAAAATTGAATTGTTGCACCTTTCGGACCACCATCCAATTTAGAAATATATGCCCTCTTACACATAGCTTTTATTCGAACTACCAACAGCAAAGTATTAACTTCTTTAGGTAATTCTCCAAAACGATCAATAAGCTCAGCCGCAAAACCTTCCAGTTCAACTTTAGAAGTCAAACTAGATAATCTTCGATACAAACCGAGACGAGTGTCCAGATCTGAAACATAACTTTCTGGAATTAGAACGGGTACACCCAAATTTATTTGCGGCGCCCAAGTATCATCAATGTCAGAAAGGCCTTCTAATTTACCAGCTCGCATTTTATCCAGGGCGTCGTCTAACATAGACTGATAAAGTTCATATCCTACATCACGAATTTGACCAGACTGCTCATCTCCCAGCAAATTGCCAGCGCCTCTTAGATCTAAATCCTGGCTTGCCAGCGTAAAACCTGCACCCAACGTGCTTAGAGAAGCTATAACTTTGAGCCTTTTTTCTGCTTCTGTTGTAAGCTGCTTTCTCGGCTTGGTGGTCAGAAATGCAAAAGCCCTGGTTTTAGAGCGCCCTATTCTGCCTCTTATCTGATAAAGTTGCGCTAAGCCAAACATATCAGCGTTACTGACAATTAATGTATTAGCTCTTGGAATATCTAACCCTGATTCTACAATTGAAGTTGCAACAAGAACATCAAATTTCCCATCATAAAAATGATTCATACGCTCATCTAATTCAGGTGCAGACATCTGGCCATGAGCTGTTATAAAACTTATTTCTGGAATTTGATCAGTCAAAAAACTTTCTATTTCTTGCAGATCCGAAATACGCGGAGCAACAAAAAATGACTGACCACCCCTATAGTGTTCTCTAAGCAAGGCCTCTCTTACAACGATAGCATCGAATTCACTTACATATGTTCGAATAGCAAGCCTATCGACTGGTGGTGTGCCGATAATAGATAGATCGCGCACACCGGAAAGTGATAACTGTAATGTTCGTGGGATTGGGGTAGCGGTCAAAGTTAAAACGTGTACGTCTGATTTTAACTGCTTTAATCTTTCTTTATGCCTCACGCCAAAATGCTGTTCTTCATCAATAATTAGTAACCCAAGATTTTTAAAATTAACCGAGTTGGCCAAAACGGCATGCGTGCCAATTACAATATCAACAAGACCACTACTTAACTCCTCCCTAGTTTGTTCATTACTTTTCACACTTTGAAACCTGCTTAAACCGCGCACTTCAAGAGGAAAGCCCCTAAACCGCTCTTCAAAAGTCCTTTTGTGTTGGCGAGCAAGAAGTGTTGTTGGAGCAATTAGCGCCACTTGTAAACCAGACATTGCGGTGACAAAAGCTGCTCGCATGGCAACTTCAGTTTTACCAAAGCCAACATCTCCACAGATCAGACGATCCATTGGTTTTCCAGACCCGAGGTCGTCTACTACCTCCCTAATTGCCTCCAATTGATCATCAGTCTCCTCATAAGGAAATCTAGCAGAGAATGCCTCCCATATACCATTAACTGGCTCTAATATTTGAGCACGCCTTAAAGATCTCTCCGCAGCAACCCGGATAAGTTTCTCTGCTATATCTTTTATTCGATCCTTTAACTTCGCTTTCTTGGCCTGCCAAGCTGCTCCACCCAAACGGTCTAATAAACCTTCTTCGTGCCCATATGAAGTTAATAAATCTATATTCTCAACTGGCAAATAAAGCTTCGAACTTTCAGCATATTCAATTAGCAAACATTCGTGAGCTGCACCGCCAACCGTCAAAACTTCGAGACCTATATATCGCCCGATACCATGATCAATATGCACGACGAGTCCACCAATATTCAACTCTTGGGTATCTGTGAGAAAATTTTCTGGCCTTCTTTTTTTAGGTCTCCTAATTAATCGATCACCCAGTATGTCTTGCTCAGATATTACGGTCAGATCAGAGGTTTCAAATCCTTGATCCAAGGGCCAAACGCTTAAATAAAGAAGATGTTTACTTATCCCACTCCAGTCTGAGACAGTTACTGGCTTTTGGAGCCCCTCATCTTCGATGAGCCCTGACAACCGCTCCATTGATCCCTCAGAATACGAAGCAATTAATACCGGTCCAAAGTTCAATCTATCTTTGATATGATCAGCCAAGCTACTGAATAGATTAAAATTATCAGACTGTCTTTCTGGTGTAAAATTTCGCCCAATTCGACCTCCTACATCTACTATATTTGGCCCCAAAGCTTGCGGTAATGAGTTAAAAACTAAGGACCTCCTGTTTTTTAGAATTGTTTTCCAATCATGCTCATCAAGATATAATTCACTGGGTTTTACCGGCTTGTAAGCATAATCTTTTGTGGGCTTGTTTTCATTGGCAAAATTTCTGGCTTCATATTGATCAGCAACTAGATTACAGCGGGAAATAATATCGGTTTCAAGCTTGTGATCCATTGTAATAGTTGCCGAAGGAACGTAGGAAAAAAAATTATCAAGCTCCAAATAGAAGAATGGCAACCAATGCTCCAGACCTTGGTACTTCCTTCCAGCGCTTACAGACTCATATAATGGATCATTAGCAAAAGACGCACCAAACTGTGATCGATATGCTTGCCTGAAATTTTTTATAGAAATTTCATCTAGAACAACTTCTGATACAGGCGCCAATTCAATTTCATTTAATTTTTTGATTGTTAGTTGAGTTTCTGGGTCAAAAAGACGTGCTCCATCTAGAATGGCGCCAAAAAGATCTAAGCGGACGGGGTTTGTATATCCCGGCGGAAATATATCAATAATTCCTCCTCGAATTGCATATTCGCCTGCTTCTCTTACTGTCGAAGACTTTGTAAACCCCATCCTTAGAAGAAATTCTCTTAGATGCCGTTCGTTGATATTTCGACCTACTTCAGCTTTGAAGTTATAGCCCTGAACGTCAGATTTCGATGGGACTTTCTGTAAAACAGCATTGATAGTAGTTAAAATAATAAAATTTCGATCGGTATTTTCAGCAAATTTTGAAAGCACTGCCATTCTTGCTGAGGATATTTCTAGGTTTGGAGAAACCCTGTCATAAGGCAGACAATCCCAACTGGGGAATGTAAAAACTTCAAGTTCGGGACTAAAAAACTCAAGTGCGTCAGACATAGCACGCATCCGTTTATCATCTCTGGCAACGTGAATTACCGAATTATGCTTCTTATTTAGCTCATCCAAAATTATTTTGGCATCGTAACCCTCCGGAGTGCCACAAACTTTAATTTCATTTAACATCAGAAAGTATTACCATTAATTAATTATTACGTAATTTTCTATGAATTTTAGAAACAAACTATTTGGAATTGAATTCGCTATGCTTCGTTAATTCCAAATAGTTTGGTGCTTTAGCATTGTAAATATAACCCAGCAAAAAATTATGCTAATTGTAAATACTGCTAAAAGCTGTGAATTACGTCTATGTAAGCGGATTTGTAAAAAAAGTTCTGACGGACTTAAATTTTGAGTCAGAATTTTATTAGCTAGATTTAATCTGATAAGTAAGAGAGTGGGGATAGGCAAAAACACAAAAAATAATGCCTGCAAAAATTCACTGCCATATATTATCGCTGTTGATGCCCAAAAGCTGGAAAGAAAAGCAAGCAACAGAATATATATCCAATGTTTGGTTAATTGATATTTTTGTACAAAACGAGTTGCCAAAAATCTTGTTACTTTACTGAGCTCTAATAACTCTTCCTCATTATTATTTGCTTCGTACCATGCACTATATCGAACTCCAAAAATGGAATTGCACTCAAAATACCAAAAGATACATAAAAAAAACCAAAACCAAATAGAGGTTAAGGAAGTGAAATGAATATATTCTGAAGCCACTAGATCGATCCGCTGATAATATTCTTTAAATAAAGCTAATGTTAAAAAAAAGGCAAGTTCACCGTTCATTTACTTCACGATGCTTGATACGACTCCTAAAGCATGACAATTTTAAAAAAATGACTTTAAGAGAGGAGCTATGAATGAACCCGCGTCAAGCAGCTTATCCGACATCGCGACATCGGCGTCTACGTAAATCGTCTGCAATTCGGGGTTTATCCCGGGAAAATAATTTATGTGCTCAAGATTTAATCTGGCCTGTATTTATTTGCGAAGGAGATAACCTTGAAGTACCAATAAAATCCATGCCAGACGTCTTCCGATACAGTGTAGACGTGATAGTTGAAAAAGCAAAATTCGCAGCTGATCTGGGCATACCGGCAATATGCTTATTTCCATATACCAATCAAGAGTTAAAAACGCAGGATTGTGCAGAAGCCTGGAACCCCCAAAACCTGTCTAACAAGGCTACCAGAGCAATAAAGAAAGCTGTGCCTAACATAGCCGTAATGACTGATGTGGCTTTAGATCCGTATAACATTGATGGGCACGATGGCTTTGTAGAAAATGGTGTTATTCTGAACGACAAAACTGTTCAAGCTTTGGTAAAGCAAGCTCTCTCTCAAGCAGAGGCAGGAGCGGATATAATCGGCCCATCGGACATGATGGATGGAAGAATAGCAGCGTTGCGCAACTCTCTTGAATGTGAAGGACATCATGACGTACTTCTACTCTCTTATGCTGCAAAGTACGCCAGTGGCTTTTATGGCCCTTTTAGAGATGCGGTTGGAGCCTCCGGAGCTCTCAAAGGAGATAAAAGCACCTATCAAATGGATCCAGCTAATGGTGATGAAGCACTTCGTACTATAGCGCGAGATTTAGATGAAGGAGCAGATATGATTATGATTAAACCTGGGATGCCTTATTTGGACGTATGCAGACGTGCTAAAGATACATTTGGCGCGCCAACGTACGCCTATCAAGTATCGGGGGAATACTCGATGCTTCAAGCTGCAATAAAAAATGGATGGCTTGATCCAAATAAGGTAATAATGGAGAGCCTATTGTGTTTTAAAAGAGCTGGGTGTGACGGCATTTTAACTTACTTTGCCCCTACAGTTGCTAAAGAGTTGAATAATTAATACTACATCTAGCTTCAAAGTCTAAGGACTGCTATGATGCAAATTGAAAGTATACTTGGAGCATGAATTGAATGAAAAATATAAACCGTAGAAACACTATAACGCTCGGAATGTCAGCATTAGTGGTGGGTGCTTGTTCTCTCAGGCCTTTCACTGGGTCACGAAACCGACAAGATGGTGCTGACAAAATTGATGCGCGTGTGCTACAAACAATTCAGCAAATGCAAACTGAATTCCCCGAAACCTCCGAATTGAAGAAACAAGCAGCAGGAATGCTTATCATGCCTTTAATTACTGAAGGAGGATTTGGTTTTGGTGTAGGTTATGGAAGGGGCGCATTACTAATAAATGAAGCAACGGTGGACTATTACTCAGCGGCGAATGCTAGTTACGGCTTACAAATTGGTGCCAGTCAATATGCGCATGTTTTGTTTTTTATGACTGAAAATGCCTTAAATGATTTCAGAAGCTCAAGAGGATGGTCAGCTGGAGGCGATATTGAGTATGCTTACAGGCGTTCAGGTGAGAGTTTTAGAGCAAATACTACAGAAGCAAACTCTCCAATAATTGGCTTAGTATTTGGCGAAGCAGGCTTTAAAATTGGAGCGACTATTGAGGGCACAAAATATACAAAGATAATTCCTTAAATGAATTTAGAGCCCACTGAAATAAGCAAATATTTGAGTTATGAATTGCTCAACATTAAAAATTGTATGACATATAAATTTGCGACCTGCTTGGCGTACTTGCTGTTCGCATTTGTTAAACTAGAAGTGAGAAAAACTTGACCGACGAAATTCAGAATCCTAGCGATACAGACGATGTTCAGAAGTCTACCAGCAGCTATCACGGCCCAAGCGTATCAATAACAAAAGAACTTAAGACATCTTATTTGGACTACGCGATGAGCGTGATTGTAAGCAGGGCCATACCTGATTTGCGAGATGGGCTCAAACCGGTGCATCGACGCATTTTATACGCAATGCACGATAGTGGAAACACACACGAAAAGAGCTATCGTAAATCTGCGCGTCCAGTCGGTGACGTTATGGGAAAATTTCATCCCCATGGAGATAGCGCTATTTATGATGCTCTTGTAAGGATGGCCCAACCTTTTTCAATGTCGCTACCATTATTGGACGGACAAGGTAATTTTGGCTCAATGGATGGAGACAACCCAGCGGCAATGCGATACACTGAAGTTCGCATGGATAAACCGGCGAGTTTTCTGCTGGCCGATATCGAAAAAGATACTGTTAATTTTCAAGATAATTATGATGGAAAAGATCGGGAACCTACCGTTTTACCGGCGCGATATCCTAATATGCTGGTAAATGGCGCCGGGGGAATTGCTGTCGGCATGGCAACAAATATTCCACCTCACAATCTGGGAGAAGTCATCGACGCTACACTGGCTCTCATTGAAGACCCAGACTTAACCAGTGAAAACCTTGTCGAGTTTGTGCCTGCTCCTGATTTTCCAACGGGAGGTATAATTCTTGGCAGATCTGGTGCCAGAAAGGCCTACACTGATGGTCGTGGTAGCGTTTTAATCAGGGCAAAAACAAGAATAGAGGAAATAAAAAAAGACCGTTATGCGATAATCGTAGATGAGATTCCTTATCAAGTTAATAAGGCCTCAATGATTGAAAAAATAGCCGAACAGGTACGAGAGAAGAAAATTGAGGGAATTTCTCACGTGCAGGATGAAAGCGATAGAAATGGTGTACGTGTTGTAGTTGAATTAAAACGCGATGCTACGCCAGATGTAGTATTGAACCAATTATTTAGATTTACCCCAATGCAAACATCATTTGGTTGTAATATGCTAGCACTAAATGGGGGCCGCCCGGAACAGCTCACATTAAGAACCTTTTTAACAAATTTTATCTCTTTCCGTGAAGAGGTCGTTGCCAGGAGAACGGCGTTTGAACTGAAGAAAGCTCGGGAACGAAGTCATATTCTTTGTGGGCTAGCCGTAACCGTATCCAATGTTGATGAAATAGTTAATACTATTCGGGCATCATCCGATGCATCCGAAGCGCGGGAAAAACTAATGAAACGCAGCTGGCCGGCTAACGATATTCGAGACTATATTGTCCTTATTGACGACCCAACCCATAAAATAAATGAGGATGGTACTTATAACTTATCAGAGGCTCAAGTCAGAGCCATTTTAGAGCTCCGTCTACAGCGTCTCACGCAAATCGGAGTTAAGGAAGTCACGGATGAATTAGAGGCTCTATCGTCAAAAATAAAAGATTACTTAGAAATACTAGCTTCTAGATCAAAGATAATGTCTATAATTTCATCGGAACTCAATGAAGTAAAAGAGCAATTTTCTGTGAATCGTAGGACCGAAATAATCGATTGGGCTGGCGATCTTGAGGATGAAGACCTGATTGAGCAAGAAGACATGGTCGTTACTATTACATCCGGCGGATACATAAAAAGAACACCATTAGCAGATTTTAGAGCCCAACGACGTGGCGGCAAAGGTCTAGCAGGAATGCAAACTAAGGACGAAGATGTGGTAACAACTTTGTTTGTCGCAAACACGCATACTCAGTTATTGTTTTTTTCGACTGACGGAATGGCGTATAAGCTCAAAACTTGGCGATTACCACTCGGCTCTCGAACAGCCAAAGGAAAGGCAATCGTAAATATTTTACCAATTCAAGCCGGTGTTTCTATAGCAGCAGTTATGCCCGTAGATGCACAAGAAGAAAAATGGGGAGAACTTCAAATCATTTTTTCAACATCATCCGGTGATGTTAGAAGGAATGCCCTATCAGATTTTACAAATGTTCGGTCAAATGGAAAGATAGCAATGGATCTTCCAGAAGACATAAAACTGGTCAATGCCAGGATCGCAAATGAGAATGATGATGTAATGCTAGTGACCGACAGTGGTAGAGCAATAAGATTTTCAACCACTTCTTTGAGGGTATTTAAAGGAAGAAAGTCAACTGGCGTAAGGGGAATTAAACTTCTGGGTGATGACAAAGTAGTTTCAATGTCGATAATTCGGCATTTTGAAGCTTCCCCGGATGAGAGATCTGCATATCTAAAAATGAGAAGAGCTGTTGCCGGAATGTCAGACGACGAAGTAAGCGCTCAAGAAGATGAAGATGAAGAAATTAATGCTAACGCAACAATTTCTCCAGAAAAGTATGCAGAGATGTCTGCTGTTGAAAATTTGATACTGACTATAACCTCAAGCGGATCCGGCAAACTATCTTCAAGCCATGATTACCCAGTAAGAGGTCGCGGTGGAATGGGTGTATCTGCGATTGATAAAAAAATGCGAGGCGGTCTATTGGTTGCAAGTTTTCCAGTTGAAATAGAGGACCAAATTATGCTTGCGACATCAAATGGCCAATCCATCCGTGTGCCTGTGGAAGGAATTTCGTTTAGATCTCGTTCTGCGGGGGGAGTAAAGGTATTCAATACTGGAGAAGATGAACAAGTAGTTTCTGTCGCATGGATTGCTGAAAGAGGCGAAGATGGCGAAGATGGCGAAGATGAAACTCTTGATGAAGATCCAGCCAACTGAAAATGCATTCAAAGTCATCTAGATATTTGTGAAATTAGGTTAAACCATACATCAAGCTATATTTTTTTTCGATATAAGAAATCAGTGGTTTAGCAGTTATATCAAAACCGCAAGCACCTTGAATTAAATCAACTGGCGAATATAACGAACCGTGCTTGTGGACAGAATTTGCTAACCAGCCAGTAGCTTCGGTTAAGTTTCCTGAATTCAAATTTTGATCTAACTCGGGTAACTGACCCTGCATTGCTTCAAACAAGCATCCAGCGTAAACGTTCCCTAATGAATAGGTTGGAAAATAGCCAAAAAGCCCTTCAGACCAATGAACATCCTGCAAAACGCCATCACTGGAGTGTTTTATAACTAACCCAAAATCTTTTTGAAACTCCTCATTCCAGACGGATTCAAGGTCATCTGCAATAAGGTCACCATCAAAAAGCCACCTCTCCAGCCGGTATCTGAGTAAAACATGAAGATTATATTGCAACTCATCGGACTCAGTTCTTATAAAACCATTTCTAACAGCGTTGACTGCCTTATAAAAAGAAGTACTATTTTCGAAACCAATATCACCAAAATAATGGGTGAATTTATGGAAAAGCCAGCTAGTGAACGCTTCAGACCGACCCAGTTGGTTTTCCAGTATTCTACTTTGACTTTCGTGCACTCCCATGGATACACCCCGCCCAATATTTGAAAAGTTATATTTTTTTTCAATATTTTGTTCGTACAGCGCATGCCCAACTTCATGAATAGTGGAATAAATACTGCCTAAGGGATCATTTTCGTCGAAGCGGGTCGTAATTCTGACATCATTACCACTGCCAGAGCAAAACGGATGAACCGCAGTATCTATGCGCCCCCGCGAGAAATCATAGGTAAAAGTATGAGCAATTTCACTACATATCTGCCTTTGCTTGTCTAATGGGAAAAAACCAGTTATTTGCTGAGCTGGTGGTTGGTCAAGGACACGTGACCTTAAATCAACCAGTGCCGGTCTCAATGAATTAAAAATTTTATCTATATGATCTGATTTTACATCTGGTTCATAGTCTTGCAACAAAGCATCATACCTTGATAAGCCCGAACCTTGCCTAATAGCATCTGCCTCTTCTTTTCGTAATTCAAGTACTTTTGAAAAATGTGGCAAAAATTGCTGAAAATTATCATTTTTTCGTGCGTTGACCCATACCGAATGAGCGAGAGTAGTCTCCTTTGCTAAGGCACCTACTAAGCCAGTCGGTACTTTAAGAGCGCGTGTTAAGTCTTTTTTCATCAGCTTTAATTGTCTTAACTCAATTTTTGACAACTTTTCTGGTTCTATTGAATCGACCAAATCTGAGAACTCGCCAGAAGTCTGGCGCTTGTGAGCAATGATCATTAGGCTTGCTTGCTCTTCAGCCCTATCTTCTAATGCCCCAGTCGGCATAATAGCCTCTTGATCCCAGCTATTTCTTTCAATGACTTTTTTTAAGGCCAGAGTAATTTTATTAAATTCAAATAATTCATCAAAGGGACTAACAGTTTTATTCAAAGCTAATATCTCGCCTCAACTTAACGACTGTTTTGGTGGAAAAGTAGCCAAGAAACGAGCCCTAATTATGGCGTACCAAAGAACAATTGCACCAAACTGGTGAAAGATAGCAATATGCCATGGTGCAGAGTACATAACTGTTATCACTCCAATGGTCATTTGCAAAAATATAATGAGCATTACTAAAGATATGGCATTTCTAATTTGCGAATTTCCAGATTTTCTAGATCTAAACCAGACATATATCCCAAAGAAAAATAAAATATATCCAGACATCCTGTGTATAAATTGAACTAATCCATCGTCTTCAAAAAAGTTTCTCCACACCGGTTCTAAAGCAAATAAATCCGGCGGCAGAAAGCCCCCAGCCATTAACGGCCAATCTACATAATTTCTTCCTGCATCAATACCTGCCACCAATGCACCCAAGAGAATTTGTAAAAAAATAAGATGCATTAATCCGGTACTTTTATTATAAATTGATTGATCTCTGGTTCGCAAACGAACTAATAAATCTGCCTCTGATAAACCCAAAATCAATGTGTACCACAGTATGAAGCCTAATATAATAAAGGCTATGCCCAAATGGGTGGCGAGGCGATAGCTGGCTACATCAAGCATATTATTAGACAGGCCAGAAGATACCATCCACCATCCAACAGCACCCTGAAAACCACCCAATGCCCCAAGCGTCAATAAACGGCCAGTCCAACCCACTGGAATTTTTTTTGATATTAAAAACCAAGAAAATCCCAAAACCCAAACCAAACCAATAATTCTACCCAGTTGACGATGCCCCCACTCCCACCAATAGATTATTTTGAATTCACTCAACAACATTCCTGAATTTTGCAAAATATACTCAGGGATAAGCTTGTACTTTTCAAACTCAAGATCCCATGCTTGTTCAGTGACTGGAGGAAAGGCACCTAATATTGGTTTCCACTCTGTAATTGAGAGCCCACTATCGGTTAAACGGGTTAAGCCCCCTACCAAAATCATAAAAACTAATAATACAGATAAGCATATCAACCAGGCTCTAATCTGAATTCGATCTGAGATTAGTTCAGCCTTTTCAATTATACCTGTTTTTATCTTAGGATTTGCGCGTTCTGTGTCAAAGTCCGAAACTTCCTCAAAAATACTACGCTTAGATACCATGGTTTTTCCAAATTCTGAGTTGCCGATAACATTTATATAAGAAATAGTATGGTGCCTGACTATTACAAATCACGGGACTTTATCAAGTGACGCAAAATACCATGAAAAACCCGGACATCAGACACAGTTAAAGGTAGCCTCGACCATATATTTCTTAAGTTACTTTTCATTGAGCTAGCTTTATCTATCGGAAAGAAATAGCTTTTTTTCTCTAACTCAATTTCATAATGCTCCGCAAGCTTTTCAATCTCCATAATCGAAGCCGCTTCCGTTTGCCTTTTTTGCATGCTTTTGTCTGTATAAGCTTGCTTAGCCAGGAACCATTCATACGACATAAGCAAGACACTTTGCGCTAAATTTATAGATGAGAAGTTTGGGTTTACCGGGACAGTTACCAACGCATTGGATCGGACCACTTCTTTGTTTTCCAATCCAGCCCTTTCTGGGCCAAAAATAAGACCAACGTTCTCCCCATCAGAAATTTTTTTTGAAGCAATTACCATTGCCTCTTTTGGACTATAAACCGGTTTTGTCAGGTCACGGCTTCTTGCTGTCGTTGCAAATATAAAATGACAATCACTTACCGCATCACTAAAGTTTGAGAAATGCCTAGCCTTATCCAGCACTCTGCCAGCTCCAGAAGCTGTTGCCACAGCATTCTGACTAGGCCAACCATCCCTCGCCTCTACAATTCGCATGTTCTCTAATCCAAAATTCAGCATTGCTCGAGCTGCAGATCCAATGTTTTCACCCATCTGTGGTTTAACTAGAATTATTGAGGGTTGCTTGTCACTCGAGTACATATTTAAATCCTGTTCTTATCAAAGCACTTAGAGTAGAATTAAAAATAATAAAACCTTCATCTTCTCGAAAATATTTATTTTCCAAAATACGGTACCAAGCAGTTTAATTAGAATGCAGCAAGATAATCCGATAATATATTTAATTACTCCCTCAGAATTTGAGCTGCGCACTTTTTCAATTTCATTGGAAAGAGTTCTGGATAAGCATAATGTTGCCTGCGTTCGTTTGGAACAATCAACAAGGGATGAAATAACAATTGGAAAATCTGCAGACACCTTAAGAGACATTTGCCATAGCCATGACATACCGTTAATTATGGATACCCATTTTATGCTGGTCGAAAAATTTGGGCTCGATGGCGTTCATCTTAAGGATGGCTCAAAGACAGTTCGAACTGCTCGAAAGGCTCTTGGCAAAGACTCAATAATTGGAGCATATTGTTCTCAATCCAAGCATGAGGGAATTAATGCTACAGAAGCAGGAGCAGATTATATCAGTTTCGGTCCTATGTCGGGAGATTTGGGAGACGGAAAGCATGCCGACCCTAAATTATTTGAATGGTGGAGTGAAATGATTGAATATCCTATAGTTTCGGAGACTGGACTTACATTGCAGCTGGTAAGACGAGTAGCGAATAATTGTGATTTTTTAGCATTCAGAGAAGAAATATGGGAAGCTGAAAATCCGTCCAAAGCTCTTGATCTGTTTTTAAACGAGATTTAATTTAATCAAATTCATCAAACTTACCATGGAATAAGTGACTATTTCTCACATCTGCCTCAAGTAGTTTTGCCAATTTTTTCCGATTTCCATGATCTGAAATTGCTCTAGGTTCATGAAATACTAGTTCTATGCAACCTTGCTTAACGCTTCCAAGAGTATGCACTAAATGGGCTCCAAAACTCATTTCTCCCCACCATCCATAAAACCATGGATTAGCCCCATTAGGAGCATGATAAATTACCGTTATCGGCTGAATGAACAAATCTTGAGGAACGTTCACCTCAAAAAAAGCTGCAAATAAACTGGATTTGAATGGAAGTACACGTAAACTGTCCGTGGAAGTGCCCTCTGGGAAAAATAATAATTTATGCCCCACTTGTAACCTCTCAGTGAATACAACTTTTTGTTTGCGTGCCTGAACTGCTTTTCTTTGAATAAATACTGTACCAGTTGCCCTGGCCAGCCAGCCTATTCCCGGCCAATTAGCAACTTCCGATTTTGCCACAAAATAAATTTTTTGCGTTGCGTTTAATGCAAAAATATCAAGCCAAGAGGAGTGGTTTGCAACCACCGCTCCCCTCTCTATCATCGGAGCACCCCTGACTTTAAGGGAAATTCCTAAAAGAAATAAAGAGGTTCTGCAAATAACCTGGGTCAGATATTGTGTTGCCGAACGTTGCGAAGCTAAAAATAGGACTTCAAAAAAACGTAAAAAAAAGTGAAGTATTAGCCCTCCAAACACCACAAAAGCTACAGGAAAACCACGTAAAAAAACAAATACCCAGTTGACCAATAAAAGCTCACCTGTTGTGGGTTCTTTTCGTCCTTGCCAAGAAGTACTCATTATTAATCATTTTCTTTTTTGTAAACGGAAAGTCTTTTTAAATCAGCTCTATTAACATCGAGTAACATACACACATCTATGGTGTTAAAAGATTGATCGATATAGGCGTCTTTTCCAACAAAACCACCGATCCTAAGATAAGCTTTTATTAATGGTGGAATTTGTTTCATAGCTTGAACACGATCTACTTCGTTCCAATCAACTAAATCCATTCTCTGATTATTCGGCGGTTTTGCTGTTACCATTAAATTTTCAGGAGCAAGATATTTCTTATGAAGCAAGCTCAGGGACGCTGCAATTTTGGTTGTGTCGGTTCCAGGGAAACTAGCAACACCAAATAAAATTTCAATGCCATGACGCTGAACGTAGTCAGATATACCAGACCAAAGGTGAGTCAAAGCCGCTCCACCACGATATGACTTATGAATACAAGAACGCCCCAATTCCATAATTTTTCTACCTGAGGTTTCTAATTTTTCGAGGTTATATTCAACCTCAGAGTAGTAACTCGCCCCAGTCGGAAGCTTATAATCAGGTAGTAAACGATAAACACCAACGACCCCCATATTTATTTCCAGTTTATTGTTATCAAATAGGAGTAAATGATCGAAATACTCGTCAAATTTATCTATTTCTAGACGAGACTCATGATCCACTAAGTTCGAGGTTGCTCCCATTTCATTTATAAAAACCTCATATCGTAAATGTTGCGCCGCCTTTACTTCATAAGAGTCCCGAGCAAGCCTAACTGTAAAATTATTCAAACTATATTTCTCTCACATTTCAAATTTATAAGTTATTCCAGAATTTAAGACGGGATTCGATAGCTGCTCATGAGTGCGTAAAGGCAACGATTAGTTCACGAGCTCCAATGCAATTAACGATCCGTCAATAACAAGTTTTCCCATATCCTCAAAATTAACTGTAACTTTAAAACCTATTTTTGATTGTACTTGACCGTTACCCCACTCTGGCGCATTGGGATTAATCACAATGGCACCAGGTTCTAAAAAAGGATTCAAGTCAACATACTCGTCCACCATTTCTTTTATCCAAACATCTTTAAGAATTCCAAGTTCATAATAAAAGTAGGCCTTGGCAAATTAATGTAAATCATCGCCGAAGATGACGCACTATTTTTAATCGCGGATAGTACCATTCCCCTCCACTAAATACTTAAACGACGTTAACTGATTTACGCCTACAGGCCCACGTGCATGCATTTTCCCCGTTGCAATTCCAATTTCGGCTCCCAAACCAAATTCTCCACCATCAGCAAACTGCGTAGATGCGTTGCACATAACTATTGCGCTATCTATTTTCGAAAAGAACAAATTTTTTGCAGAAATATCCTCAGTAATTATACAATCTGTATGGCTTGAAGAATGTATCGTAATATGCTGAATTGCATCACTTATATTTTTTACTTGTCTAACTGCAATGATAGGAGCAAGATACTCCCTTCCCCAATCGTCACCACTTGCAGACTTTACACCATCAAGGTTAGAGAACTCAGAACTAACTCTAACTTCAACACCAGCCTCACTAAGTGAGTCTATTATTTTAACCCCCAATTCTTGAGATATATCTTCATGAATTAGAAGACATTCAGCGGCTCCACAGATACCATAACGCCTTGTTTTTGCGTTTAAAACAACATCTAAAGCCTTTTTCGCATCTGCCATTTTGTCAATATAGACGTGAACCACTCCCTCGAGATGAGCAAAAACAGGAACGCGTGCCTCTTCTTGCACTAAACTGACAAGGCCTTTACCTCCGCGAGGTACAATTACGTCGATGAATTCCGTCATCCGCAACAAGGATTTTACTGCTCTTCGATCTCGAGTAGGTACGATTTGAATAGAAGCCTCTGGTAAGTTTGCAATCTTTAAGCCCTCAAGCAAGCAATCAAAAATTGCTTTGGATGAATAGAAGCTCTCGGACCCCCCTCTCAGGATAGTGGCGTTACCTGCCTTTAAACATAAAGCACCCGCATCAGCAGTTACATTAGGCCTACTTTCATATATTACACCTATCACCCCTAAAGGGGTGGTTACCCGTTTAATTTGGAGTCCAGATGGTCGCTCCCATTGACTCAAGACATTGCCAAGTGGGTCTGGCAACTCAGAAATAAGTTTTAGACTATTTGCGATTGATTTAATTCTTGTGCGATCCAAAAAGAGACGATCCAACATTGCATTGTCTAAGCCTTTATCTCGCCCATTGGACATGTCTATCTCATTTGCAGATAAAATAACGTCAATATTATTTAAAATAGAATTTGCAGCTTCAGAAATCGCCAGTGATCTTTGTGCAGAGGCCGAAGAAGCAAGAGTTGTTGCTACCTCCTTGGCCCGGGAGCCTAAAAGTTGCATTTGAGCATCAAATCCAGACATAAAAACTTCTCCAATTAAAAAGCTATATTATCACGGTGTACAATAACGTCTCGACCGACATACCCAAGGATTTTTTCTATTTCACTAGTCTGACAGCCTATTATTGACCTCGCCTCATCACTAGAATATGCACACAAACCAACCCCCAAAACATCACCTGCAGAATTCGTAATCGATACGGCATCACCTCTCTCAAACGACTTTCGCACATCTAAAACCCCCGCCGGTAAGAGGCTTTTACCAGAGTTAAGCGCTTTAACTGCACCTTCATCTATAACCAGTTCACCCAAAGGTTTCATAGTTGATATCCACTTTTTTCGAGCCGTTTTAGGATCCTCTATTTGTGCCTTAAAAAGGGTTGATTTTACACTTCCTTCCATCGAGGAAATTGGATTAAAGTTTGTTCCTCTGGCAATGATCATAGCGCAGCCAGCTGTTGTAGTAATTTTTGCAGCTAAAAGTTTAGTTTTCATACCACCTTTGGAGAATTTAGACCTTGTGTCCTCTGCCATCGCCTCAATTTCAGGAGTTATTTTCTCTATAGTGGGGACATGACTGGCATTTGGATCAATCATTGGATTGCTTGAATAAAAACCATCTACGTCAGATAGTAATATTAGGAGATCCGCTCCAATAGTTACTGAAACCTGAGCAGCTAGACGATCATTGTCACCATACTTTATCTCATCAGTTGCCACAGTATCATTTTCGTTTACAATTGGTACAACGCCCATTTCCAACAAAGTTTCAACAGTTGCCTGAGAATTCAAATAGCGCCGCCTATCTTTGCTATCTTCAAGTGTGACGAGTATCTGAGCCGTTTTAATAAAGTGTTGTGCCAGTGACTCCTGATAGGCCTGCGCGAGCTGAATTTGACCAACCGCAGCAGAAGCTTGTGACTGCTCTAAGGACAAAGATGAATCCGGTAAACTTAAAACTTTTCTTCCCAACGCGATGGAACCAGAAGATACTATTACTACTTCTATACCGTTAGAATGCATATCGCGGATATCTTCAGAAAGTGAGTGGAGCCACGCAGATCTGATCGAACTCGTTTTTTGATCTACTAAAAGAGATGATCCAATTTTTATTACCACCCTCTTAGCACCATTTACAAATTCCATGGTGAATCATCCTTTTCAGTCTGTCCTTCAGAAGATTTCCCGCTAGCATCTTTAATTACAAATTTTTTAAGTTCTCGTAATACATTTTCAACATTCTCACCACTTACAGCCGACATCACTAGCGCATTATAATTTACCATTTCAGCAAAACTTTGTTCCAGAAGTAATCTCGCTTCCTCATCCAGAGCATCAATTTTATTAAAAACCACAAGACGCGGCTTCGAAGTTAACTTACTTCCATAAGCTTCAATTTCATTTAAAATTGTAAAATAATCTTTGATTGGGTCGCTTGAAGTACAATCAACAAGGTGCAACAGAACAGCACACCTCTCAATATGTCCTAGAAATAAATCGCCCAAACCTCGGCCCTCGTTTGCCCCCTCAATTAAGCCGGGTATATCTGCCACCACAAACTCAGCCTGATCTACAGCTACCACACCTAAATTTGGTGTAAGAGTAGTGAATGGATAATCTGCAATTTTAGGTCGTGCATTCGATGTTGCAGCCAAAAAGGTCGATTTACCGGCGTTAGGCATACCAAGAAGTCCAACGTCGGCGATTAATTTAAGACGAAGCCAAATAGTTCTCTCAACTCCATCTTGACCTGGGTTAGAACGGCGTGGAGCCTGATTTACCGATGTTTTAAAGTGTAAATTTCCAAAACCACCATTACCGCCCTTTGCCAAAAGAACTCGCTGGCCAATCTCCGTAAGGTCAGCCAGAACTGTTTCCTTGTCTTCATCAAGTATCTCTGTTCCAACTGGGACTATTAATATTTTATCTGATCCACTTGCTCCAGAGCGTTGCTTTCCCATTCCAGATTTACCATTTTCTGCAAAGAAATGCTGTTGATATCTAAAGTCTATTAGAGTGTTTAGACCCTCGGCAGCTTGCGCCCACACAGACCCGCCACGGCCGCCATCACCTCCATCAGGACCACCGTATTCAATAAATTTTTCACGCCTGAAACTTATTGCTCCAGCGCCTCCTGACCCTGATCTAATATCCACTTTTGCAAAATCTAGAAATTTCATCCTGGAGAAACTCTTTTAATATTTTACGAGAGCAGTAGCCGCTTTGTCATAGATGGACAAGATCTTGATCAAATATACTTGGGCAACAAATTTACAAAGCAGTGCAACATGCTATTTTCGAAATAGCTTTTTTAATCACGCAAGCAGTGCAATCAATACAAACACAACTGTAACCAGTCCTAAAAATCCCATAAAGAATGGCTCGTATTTAGTTCCGATAATAAACTTGGCGATACGGTCTCCGAATAACGTCCAGACAGGGTGACAAATAATCTGTATCATGAATAAAGATGAAGCGATGTATAATGTGGCATAAAAAGTTGACGTCGAACTATCCACAAAGTTTGTAAACCCAGCCATTATCATGGCCCATGCTTTTGGATTTAGCGGATGAACTATCAATCCAGACCAAAAGCCAGGTGGCTCAATTGAAAGTTTGCCATAAGTAAGACGCATGTTTGCTACGCGCCACGAAAGCCAAATTATATAGGCGGCAGACAAAAATTTCAAAACCTCAAAAAGGCTCGGTATCTGAGTGGCCAGCTCCATAATACCATATCCAATTGGCCATATTATTATTTGCTTTCCTAGGACCACTCCAACCACGAAAGGAACTGCAGCGCTAAACCCGAAGCGCGCGCCCGTCGCCATCATCGCCATGTTGGCGGGACCAGGTGTAGCGACCTGAAAAAATGCAAACGGTACAAACGACAAGTTAATCATAATCTGATTATCAGCAAGTTAAACAACAAAGGACCGGCGTCAACCGATCCCTTAGATTTATTTATAATTTTGATTACTATTCTGCTGCTTCAGCTGCCGGCAAAACAGAGATAAACGTCCTGCCCTTTAAACCCTTTTTGAATTGCACTCTACCTTCTGACGTAGCAAAAATGGTATGGTCTTTTCCCATACCAACGCCTTCTCCGGGAAACATTTTCGTACCCCTTTGTCTTATGATAATATTACCCGCAATTACACTTTGACCGCCAAATATTTTCACACCTAATCTGCGACCTGCGGAATCTCGTCCGTTTCGTGACGAACCACCTGCTTTTTTATGAGCCATTTCTATCCGTCCTCCTATTTAGACAATTTCTTTGCCTGCTTAACCCAACCCTCTTTGTCAATCTTTCCTTTTAAAGAGAGAGAGTCATCCATAGCAGCAACATCTTTAGCTGTCCACGCCGCTATTTGAGAAAATGATGTCAAACCTGCGGCGTTAAGCTTTTTCTCGAGCGCTGGACCCACTCCGGACAACTGCTTAAGGTCATCTACTTTTTTGTCAGCAGCCGTAGTCTTTTTGTCGCTCTTAGCTTTCGACGAGCTTTTAGTGGCTATTTTTGTTTGGTCATTTTTACTATCCAAACTCTTTTTTTCTGTAGCCTTCGTCAGAGGTGATGGTTTTTCCATATCCGCTGAACCCAAACGGGCTCCAATCGCTGACTTAACTCCAGACTTTTGGCTACCCGATGTCAAAATATCGGTGATGCGCACTAAAGTTAGTTGCTGCCTATGGCCTCGAGTTCTCTGTGATCCATGTTTTCTGCGACGCTTGACAAATTTAATAGTTTTCAAGCCCTTTATCTGATCGATAACATCAGCCTGAACCGCTGCGCCATCGACAAGCGGTGTTCCCACCACTGTTTTATCTCCGCCGAGCAACATAATTTCGTTGAATTGCACCTTGTCACCCGCGTGCGCTGCAAGCTTTTCCAGCTTGAGTAAATCACCGGTTTGAACTTTGTACTGCTTACCACCTGTTTTTATTACAGCAAACAAATCTATCATCCTTTTTTTCGCGTCTTTTGGCCTTCTGGAACAGAAAGTTTACAAATAAATTTTTGCCTAAAACAGCGCGCCCGAGAGCGTTGTTGATCAGAAGAAATTATCTGACAAGCGCGTATTGCAATAATTGGGAAGGAAGTCAACACTTCACAGATTATTTAAACTCACAAATCCTCAGATTTCATGAACTCACCCAGTATACTGGCAAGGCGCTGCGATTGATCTTTTGCCATCTCATTATAGACAGAAAAAAGAGCCTTGTTCAGTGTAATTCCAAGTGCGGACTTTGAAAAGTCATTATAAACACCAAACTCCTCTTCACTCATTGGCGAGTAAGCCATATGCGAAAAAGCCATCAACCACTCGAGTATTTCACTTTTGAGTTTCTCTTCATCGCTAGTGATAGCATCTATCATCTCCTGACGACTAAGATTTACTAAGCCTAGCTTTGATAACTCGTACAGAAATGCAAACTGAGCGGCATATGCACCAATCAAATTTTGCTCAACCAGCTCCAGCGTCTCAATTACAGACCCTAATTCATCGAGGCGTTCATTTTTCAAATTGACGGCTTCGTTAAATTTTATTTTAGCCATTTCTTCTATCTGTTTATCAGATATTGCTACTCTAGCGCTTACTTCTAACTCAGAGGCCATCTTTCCAATAGGGCTTCGATAAAATAATAATATGGCTTCAGCATCTGAAATAGACAAATTTTCAGTTAAGAGACGTTTAAAATCCTTCTCCATCGTCTCCAATTGGTAAACAGACTGAGCCTGGTCGACGAAACGTGCGACAGTATTTTTTGACAAGTAAGCTGCGCCTGTACCACGAGCATCTTGTATACCTTCAACGCGAATTATTTCATTTACGCGGTCCATTTGCAGTGCATCATACAAATCTGAAATCACATCTGCCTGAGCGTGATTGGCAAAAAAAACTATAATCAGGAAATTCCGAATTAGACGCAAAAAATACATTTAATATTCCAATAAAATGAACTAACTTTAGTTCGTTACAAGATCACAGAATGCGAAAGCATGAAAGCGGTTACCAAACATTAAGTTTACTATAGTTGCAACTTTAACAGACAAACTACGTGCTGCAGATGAAGATTAATTTTTTCGATCAAAAACGACATTAGTCGTATTTGAGATAGAAAGCTCATAAAATTTATATATTCTGTTACATAGTTAATTCGGGTTTACTGTTGTGCAAAATAAAAGATCCAAAATTTATTTGGTAATGCTCACAATTGGTGCAAATCGCGGAAGGGCCGCTAGAGGCAGGCCGTAACAATCCTTCGTTTATAAGATTGTTTAATAAGGGTTCATAAAATGACGAATAAAAATGGCCGCCGATCTGGAGGTAGAAATGCTCGTAGAGCAGCAAGAGCAGCTCCTCTTTCAAGAGATTTACAACCAGTAAGACCAGGAATGAAAAGCAATGCTTATAATCCTCTTACTGAGGCAGGAGAAAATCGAATTCATTCAGCCGCATTAGATGCGCTAGAAACCATAGGCTTGGGTGATGTCCCTGAAAGCGGACTGAAAAGTATGGTGACTGCGGGTGCAATATACGGAAATGATGGTCGTATAAGGTTTCCTCGAAGTCTGGTTGAGGATATGCTCTCAATTGCAAAGCGCGATATCACTTTATTTGGTCGGGATCCTGCCTATGACCTCAATTTGACTGGTAGCAGTGTCCATTATGGAACTGCTGGTGCCGCCGTTCATTTGGTAGATATACAGAGCCAAGATTATAGGGAAAGTACTATCCAAGACTTACATGATGCAGCCAGAATAACCCACGAACTTGATAATATTCATTTTCTGCAAAGACCTATGGTTGCCCGAGATATAATCGACAATAGAGAAATGGATTTAAATACGGTTTATGCATGTTGCTCTGGGACAACGAAACATGTTGGAACCTCTTTTACAGAACCAGCTTATGCAAGAGATGCCTTAAAAATGCTTGAGATAATGGCGGGTGGAGAAAAAAAATGGAGGGAACGGCCATTTGTTTCTAATTCAAATTGTTTCGTTGTCCCGCCTATGAAGTTTGCAACAGAAAGTTGCAAAGTCATGGAAGAGTGTATTAAAGGCGGCATGCCAGTTCTTCTGTTATCGGCCGGACAGGCTGGCGCTACTGCACCTGCACCAATTGCTGGCGCAATAGTCCAAGCAGTTGCTGAATGCTTAGCTGGGCTAATCTATGTGAATTCCATGGCTCCCAGCTTTCCCGCAATTTTTGGAACTTGGCCCTTCGTTTCAGATTTAAGAACGGGAGCGATGTCTGGCGGTAGCGGAGAGCAAGCTTTACTAAGCGCAGGATGTGCTCAGATGCACAGATTTTATGATCTACCAGGTGGTGCGGCTGCGGGCATTGCGGATGCCAAATTACCAGATATGCAGGCGGGATGGGAGCAAGCAACTTCAAATGTAATGGCTGGTCTTTCCGGTTTAAACATGGTTTATGAAGCAGCCGGTATGCATGCTTCGCTGTTGGGCTTCTGTTTAGAAAGTTTAATTTTAGGGAATGACCTTATTGGCCAGGCTCTCAGATGTGTTAGGGGCATTGAAGTTACGGAAGATAGTGTCAGCTTGGATGTTATTCGATCAACCTGTATAGAAGGGCCAGGACATTATCTTGGATCTGAGCAAACATTAAATCTGATGCAAACAGAGTATATCTATCCAGATTTAGGTGACAGAACATCACCGAAAGAGTGGCTAGAACTTGGCAAACCTGGCCTCTTGGAAAAAGCAATTAACAAAAAGAACGAAATACTGAGTAAAAGGTCACCAGCCGCGTTGGATGCCGAAACCGATAATAAAATTCGATCAGCATTTAATATTCATTTGCAAATTTAGTTTGACCAACTGTTCTGCAAGTGAAACTTTGAGTTATGATAAAGTACTTATGCTTAATTGCAGCCGTACAAGCTGAAACGACTTATACGTCAGTGCTTCCAGCAACAAACTTACGAAGTGTTGGCCAGATATTGTAATATTTTTTCTATGCCTTGGTAGTTTAGTTTTAAACAATAAAATTTAAATAGATATACGGTGGTATCGCTTACGAACTTTGGGGTGGTTTGGGAATAATATTCATAACTGAAACGGGATTAATTGTCTTTGGACCAAAATCAGGCACCGCTGCGGTGGTTGTAATGATGATGATAACTTTAAGAAAAGTGCTAATTCACCTTTTTTCATATACATCCCAACATTAACGGGTGGTATTTCCACAGAAATCAATATAGGTGGCCCTAAAATACTGAATAGGCCCGATAAATGACATTAAGAAATATCGCAATAATTGCACACGTTGATCATGGGAAAACAACCTTAGTCGATGAATTGTTAAAACAATCTGGCGCATTCCGAGAAAACCAAACTATTACAGAGCGGGCGTTAGACAGTAACGATCTCGAGCGAGAGAGAGGAATCACAATCCTGGCTAAGGCAACTTCTGTCGAATGGAAGGGTAACCGCATAAATATCGTGGATACTCCCGGACATGCAGACTTTGGTGGGGAAGTAGAACGTATTTTATCAATGGTGGACGGTGTTGTTTTACTTGTAGATGCAGCAGAAGGTCCAATGCCTCAAACAAAATTTGTTACTTCAAAAGCTCTAAACTTAGGTCTCAGACCTATCGTTGTTTTGAACAAAGTCGATAAAGGTGATGCCGAACCTGATAGAGCTTTAAATGAATGTTTTGACCTCTTTGCTAATCTTGGCGCTAACGATGATCAACTCGACTTTCCTCATATGTACGCTTCAGGCAGATCCGGCTGGGCAGACCATGACTTAGACGGAGCGCGGAAAGATCTTAGTGCTCTATTTGATCTCATTCTTAATCATGTGCCACAGCCTAAACAGTCAGAGTACATAGACGACGATTTCAGAATGCTTGCAACAACGCTGGGCAGTGATCCATTTGTAGGCAGGATCCTTACCGGTCGTATTGAAAGTGGGAGCATAAAAGTTGGAGCCACCGTTCAGGCCATAAGCAGGTCCAGTCAAAAAATTGAGCAATTCAGAGTCAGTAAAATCAGGGCATTTAGAGGACTTGGCCATCAGGATATTGAACAAGGTATAGCCGGTGACATCGTATCTCTTGCCGGCATGACTAAGGCAACCGTCGCCGACACAATTTGCGCGCTGGCAGTGGATACACCATTAGAATCTCAACCGATAGACCCCCCCACAATAACAGTTACTTTTGGCATAAATGATAGTCCACTAGCAGGAAGAGAAGGTTCGAAAGTTCAAAGCCGGGTAATTAGAGACAGATTAATGAAGGAAGCAGAAAGTAACGTCGCGATAAAGATAAAAGACACTCCAAGCGGTGACGCTTTTGAGGTTGCTGGACGTGGTGAGTTACAAATGGGTGTTTTAATTGAAAATATGCGACGTGAAGGTTTTGAGCTTTCAATTTCTAGACCTCAGGTGTTGATGAAAGAAGAGGATGGCCAAAAACTAGAGCCCATAGAAGAGGTCACGATTGACGTAGATGATGAATATACAGGTGCTGTTATCGAAAAGATTACGGGACCAAGAAAGGGTGATTTAGTTGAAATGAAACCCTCTGGAGTGGGTAAAACAAGGTTGATTGCCAACGTTCCAGCAAGAGGCTTGATCGGCTACCACGGAGAATTTCTTACAGATACCAGAGGTACTGGTATAATGAATAGGGTCTTCAGTGGGTGGGCACCCTACAAGGGAACAATAGAGGGGCGGCGTGCCGGTGTATTGATATCCATAGAAGATGGGGAAACTGTAGCCTACGCCCTTTGGAACCTCGAGGAAAGAGGGAAAATGTTCGTTGGGCCACAAACTAAAATATATAAGGGGATGGTGATAGGAGAACATGCCCGCGACAACGACTTAGAGGTTAACCCACTTAAAGGTAAAAAACTTACCAATGTTCGGGCGTCGGGAACCGACGAAGCAGTGAGGCTAACACCTCATGTTAAATTTTCTCTGGAGCAGGCAATATCCTATATTAACGATGACGAACTAGTTGAAGTAACACCTGCAAGTATCAGATTAAGAAAGCGTTTTCTTGATACTCATGAGAGAAAAAGACAGTCAAGAAATAATTGAAAAGCAGAATTTAAAAGTTGTAACGGTAGTTCTATTTTGAGACAATCAAGGATCTGACAGCTTCGATAGCCGAAGCAGCCCCTTCCATACTGGACCCACCTGCCTGAGCTAAATCGGGCCTACCGCCCCCTCCTCTACCCCCAAGCTTAGCGGCAGCTACTTTGACCAAATCTACGGCAGAAATTCTTGAAAACAAATCATTCGTAACGCCAGAAGCAATTGCTACCTTTCCATCATTATCAGATATCAGCAGTACGATCCCTGTAGAAAGCTTCTGTTTGTATGCGTCAATTAAACTTGGAAGTTCTTTCCCAGGTATACCACTTAACTTCTTTACAATAAAATTAACGCCTGACAAATCTTCAATTTCCAATTCATCTTTTCTAGATATACCCGCCCCCAACGCCATATCTTTTCTAAGCTGAGCTATCTCGTTCACCAGAGATTTTCTTTCTGCCATAAGGCTTTTTAATCGAGATAATGTATCTGAAGGGCTGGACTTCAGTTCTGAAGCAATACCAGTAACATAATTCTGACTTTTGGCATAATGATCGAGCGCTGCTTCACCAGTAAGGGCCTCGATACGTCTTACCCCGGAACTACTTGCCCCATCAGACAAAATAACGAATGCTCCTATGTCACCTGTACGTTTTACATGAGTTCCACCACAGAGCTCTAAGGAATACCCATTTCCATCTAAACCCTTACCACTTTTCTCCTCAAAACCCATGGACACAACACGAACTTCTTCACCATATTTTTCTCCAAACAAAGCCGTGGCACCAAGTGTTCTCGCATCGTCAGGAGACATAACTCTAGTCGATACCTCTGTATTTTGACGAATATAAAAATTTACCGAACGTTCAACAGAACTCAACTCATCCTTGGTCAACGCTTTTGAATGGCTAAAATCAAATCTTAATCTGTCTGCTGCATTTAGGGACCCACGCTGCGCTACATGCTGGCCCAACTTTTTTCTGAGCGCTTCATGCAGCAAATGTGTCGCAGAGTGATTGGCACGCACAGAAGAGCGGCGCGAATGCTCAACCTCTAGCTCTACAGTTTCATTAATAGACAAAGTTCCTGAATTTATTTCTACAAAATGAACAAAAACACCAACAGAGCGCTTCGTATCAACAATAATCGCTTCACCATTTTCAAATTTTAAGTTTCCAGTATCACCGACTTGACCGCCACTTTCTCCATAAAATGGGGTTTGATTAAAGATTAATTGAACCTTATCGCCCTTACCTGCAATTTCGATCAAAGCACCATCTTTAATGATGGCTATAACTTGTGCTTGCGCAACCTCTGTATCATAACCGAGAAAATCGGTAGCTCCATGTTTATCAGATATATCAAAAAATACTGCCGTATCAGCCGTATCACCGGAGCCCGCCCAGGCTGCTCTAGCCTTTCTTTTCTGCTCATCCATCGCAACTTGAAAGGCCTCATCATCAACTACACGGCCTTTCTCTCGTAATGCGTCCTGGGTTAAATCCAAGGGAAAGCCATAAGTGTCGTAAAGCTTGAAGGCAATATCACCAGGAAATGGGATTTCAGCAGTTAATCCATCAAGCTCTTCATCCAGTAATTTTAATCCCCGCTCCAAAGTTTGCTTAAACTTTGTTTCTTCATTTAATAATGTTTCTTCTATCAATTCTCGGGCTGAACCCAACTCTGGGTATGCCACTCCCATTTGCCCCACAAGCGATGAAACTAATTGATGCATAACAGGATCCTTAGCACCCAGTAAATGCGCGTGCCGCATCGCACGCCTCATTATTCGCCTAAGCACGTAGCCGCGACCCTCGTTGGAAGGCATTACACCATCAGCAATTAAAAAAGATGTGGAGCGCAGGTGATCTGCTATCACTCTGTGATGGTTTGAGTTATCTCCATCCGGCTTTGAACTCGTAACCTCTGCAGAGGCTTCGATAAGAGTTCTTATTAGATCTGTTTCATAGTTATCATTTGTACCTTGAAGCAGCGCTGCAACACGCTCTATCCCCATCCCTGTATCGATAGATTGGTTAGGAAGGTCTTTCCTTGTACCATCTTTAAACTGCTCATACTGCATAAACACGAGGTTCCAGATTTCCACAAATCTATCGCCATCTTCTTCTGGCGAACCAGGTGGACCACCCCAATACTTTTCACCATGATCAAAAAAAATCTCTGTGCATGGCCCACACGGCCCAGTGGGGCCCATCATCCAAAAATTATCATTAGATGAAATTCGGATTATCTTGTCATCGGAAAGGCCTGCCACTTTTTTCCATAGCAGTGCGGCATCTTCATCATTGTGGTAAACGGTTACTAGAAGACGTTCTTTTGGAATATCAAATTCTTTTGTTATCAGCTCCCACGCAAAAGGTATTGCTTCAGACTTAAAGTAATCCCCAAAGCTAAAGTTTCCCAACATTTCAAAAAATGTATGGTGACGGGCAGTATAACCAACGTTATCAAGATCATTATGTTTTCCACCAGCCCTAACACATTTTTGAGCAGTTACAGCGCGCTTATAATCTCTAGACTCTACCCCAGTAAACAAATTCTTGAACTGGACCATGCCAGAGTTAACAAACATGAGAGTGGGGTCATTTCGAGGCACCAATGGACTAGATTGGACAACTTCATGTCCCTGCTTTTTGAAATAATCTAAAAATGTGGACCTTATATCATTTAGAGTACGCATTGTATTTTCTCGAGATTTTTTTTTAGCTCTAATGATTGCATCACCAGTTGTCCATAAAGAACGAATAAAACAATAAAAAAGGGCAGCAAAATTGCTACCCTAATAATTAATATTAATTTATATTTATGCTTCTAGAATGTCATCATTCACATCATTATCGACATCAAAATCCAGACCATGGGCTGCTCTTATTTTATCCTCTATAGATATTGCGGTATTGGGATTTTCTTTGAGAAAAATTTTAGCATTTTCCCTTCCCTGTCCAATACGCTCCTCCATGTAACTATACCAAGCACCTGATTTTTCGACCACACCAGCCTTTACTCCCAGATCTAACAGTTCTCCATTTTTCGAAATTCCCTCGCCATACATGATATCAAATTCTACTTGTTTGAATGGTGGTGCTACTTTATTTTTTACAACTTTAACTCTAGTTGCGTTTCCTACAATTTCGTCCCTATCTTTAATTGCACCTATGCGTCTAATATCGAGCCTAACAGAACTATAAAATTTCAAAGCATTCCCGCCCGTTGTTGTCTCAGGGCTGCCGAACATTACACCAATTTTCATCCGAATTTGGTTAATAAATATAACCATACACTTCGATTTGCTGATTGACCCAGTTAATTTCCGCATTGCTTGGCTCATGAGGCGCGCTTGCACACCTACATTATGATCCCCCATATCACCCTCAAGTTCTACCTTGGGTGTGAGAGCTGCAACAGAATCGACGACCACCATATTAACAGCGCCTGATCGCACCAGTGTATCTGTAATTTCAAGCGCTTGCTCACCTGTATCAGGTTGGGAGATTAACAACTCATCTAAATCTACTCCCAGTTTTTTTGCATATTGCGGATCAAGGGCATGTTCTGCGTCGACAAATGCACATACTCCTCCCTTTTTCTGTTCTTCTGCAACACAATGCAATGTCAGGGTAGTTTTACCGGAACTCTCGGGGCCGTAAATTTCTATAATCCGTCCTTTCGGCAAGCCACCAATGCCTAATGCTATATCGAGACCCAAAGAACCTGTTGATGTGGATTCAATTTCTTGAATTGCATTCTCATCACCAAGCTTCATAATTGAACCTTTTCCAAATTGTCGCTCAATTTGGCTCAGAGCACTCTCTAATGCCTTTTGTCTGTCTTCATTTTTTTTGTCGCTCATTGATAATAGCTCTGCCATGTTGATACCTCTTTATTTCATAGTGAAAACGAAACGGCAATCACTCGTTTGTTCTTATATTGTTCTCTTATGAACGATATAAGAGAACATTTCAAGAATATTTTATATTTTTTTCAAATACCCGTAGAAAAAACCGTCTCCGAGATCAGATGGATAAAACTGATGCGTCTTCACTATTTTGAAATCAGTATTACTAGAGCAAAATTTCTCTAGCTGGTTGTAATTTTCCGTCAATAATACTGAGCAAGTAGCATAGACCAACGTCCCATTTCGGTCTAGAAGTTGTTTAGCTTCATTCAAAACTTCAATTTGCTTGTGTAAAAGGTTCTGCCAACTGGTTGCATTTAAACTCCATTTTCCAGCAGGATCTCGTCGCCACGATCCACTTCCCGAGCACGGTACATCACAAAATATAATGTCGAACCTATCTTTTATTGGCTTACTAATCTCAGTAATTTTTGCCCCAGATCTTTTTGCCCTGGCTTGCAAATCTGAAGTTCTCTCTGGTAAAGCATCATAAGCAAAAATTTTTCCTTTAGTCCAAGAGTGTAGCGCTAGAGATTTTCCACCAGAACCGCAACAATAGTCTAAAATTTTAAGCTTACTGCTCTTTGGCAGGTCAATGACACTCGCTTGGCTAGATGCATCCTGAATTTCTACTAGACCGTCTCTAAAGGCTTTACAATTCTTAATTTTATTTTGACCACTGATTATTATTAGAGCTGTCGCTACAGACGGGTGCTGCTCTGTATGGATGTTATCCTCAAGTAATATGTCCTGCACTTTTGGGATACTTATCCTTTGTAAATTTACCCTAAGAAAAGCCGGAGCACGCTCACATAGATTTTTTGCGATGTTTTCAGCTTCAGCACCTAGGTCTGCATTCCATATTGGCCAAAGAAAAGCAGGTACATTTAATTCGACGTCTGGTGATTTAGTGGATTCTGTAGCTTTTTGTATAGCTTGCTTTTCTTCAATAGTTAAACTTGAACTTGAGTAAGCCTCATCGTTGAAATATTTATTGAGATCTTTGTTAGCTTCAATCAAAACACCGATAGCCCAGTTTCTACCTGATTGTGGAGCCTTTATTCTTGAAAGAGCGCTGCGCTTATTCCGCAAGCCATTATATACAAAATCTCTAATTGCATGTCTATCTTTTGAACCAGCATATCTATTATTTTTACCCCATTGCTTAAGCAATAAGTCCACTCTTTTTCCATTGAGAATCTCCTGCAAAATTTCACTAGCCGAAAATACTTGAGCCGCAGGGGTCATAGTTAAATTAACCTGTAATTTGGACTTTCTCTCGTTATTTGGACGTCGTGCACATGACTTTCCTTTAATCCTGCCCCTGTAATTTTCACAAATTTACAATTTGTCCGCATCTCAGGGATCGAATAACATCCGGTGTAGCCCATTGCAGCCTTCAATCCACCGACCATCTGATGAATAACAGCTCCAGCAGCCCCCTTGTAGGGTACCTGCCCTTCGATTCCTTCAGGTACTAATTTATCGCTGGCAGCATCTTTCTGAAAATATCTATCTGCCGACCCTCTTGCCATCGCGCCTAGAGACCCCATTCCTCGATAAGCTTTAAAAGATCTGCCCTGATACAATATAATTTCTCCAGGGCTTTCATCAGTCCCTGCCACCATAGATCCGATCATTGCGCAACTTGCTCCAGCTGCAATTGCTTTAGCGAAATCTCCAGAAAATTTAATCCCACCATCAGCTATAACTGGGACCTTCCCTGCAACGCCTGCGCAGTCGATAATTGCGCTCAATTGGGGCACTCCAACACCAGCAACCATTCTTGTTGTGCAAATAGAACCTGGACCTATACCTACTTTAATGGCATCTGCACCAACGTCAATTAATGACTTAGTTGCGTCCGCTGTAGCAACATTACCCGCTATCACTTGCACTTCATTAGATGTTTTCTTTATGCGCTCAACAGCTCTTGAGACACTATCAGAGTGTCCATGAGCTGTATCGATTACAACCATATCCACACCAGAATCTATGAGAGCTTGAGATCTTTCGAAACCTTCATCACCTACGGTCGAGGCAGCAGCAACTCGCAACCGACCCAACTCGTCTTTGCAAGCAGTTGGATTCAGCACAGATTGTTCAGTGTCTTTCAGCGTCAACAAACCGGTAAGTCGCCCCTTGCCGTCGGTTACTAATAACTTTTCAATGCGCCGTGATTTCATAAGATTTATGGCTTCTTGCCTATCAGCCGGTTCTTGTAAAATTGCCAAATCATTTGTTGTCATCATATGACTTACGGGAGTATCTTCATCTACCGCAAATCTCATATCCCTATTTGTTAAAATGCCAACGACCCGGTTTTTTATATCCACTACCGGAAACCCTGATACATTGTACCTTTCCCGCAGTTCATTGGCATCTCTCAAAGATTGACTGGCTTTTAAGGTAATGGGGTTAAAAACAATTCCACTTTCAAATCGCTTAACTCTTCTAACCTGCTCTGCTTGTTCTGCTATATCTAAATTTCGATGGATGACACCCATTCCTCCAGCTTGGGCCATAGTTATTGCCATTTTTGCCTCAGTAACAGTATCCATTGCAGAACTGAGCAAAGGAATATTTAATGCGATAGATTGGGTGACTTGCGTCCTAGTGTCAGCGTCGGTCGGCAGAACCTTGGAAGCTGCTGGTACAAGAAGTACATCGTCAAAAGTTAAAGCCTCGCGAATCTGCATAATGCAAGTCCCTTTCTTGGCCGGTACACTGGTCATTTTCTATCTCATGAAATAATAAAAATTGAAAGGGGATATAAGAAATAAAAGTTCAATAACAAGCTTTAATAAACGGTAGAAAAAAATGAACATTTTTGAAAAGCCTTTAAAAAAATACTAATTGGCGCTGTTAAGCCAAGAATTGGCGATTTTAGAATTTTTATCTAATCACCACGAGCTAAAAGCAAAGCAGAGAAGTGGGATAAATTTATGAAGCATTTGGTAGTTTTCACTCCATCTGGCAAAAGGGGAAGCTTTGAGGCTGGTACTCCTGTATTGGAAGCTGCTCAACAGCTTGGGGTGGATTTAGATAGTGTTTGTGGAGGCCGAGGAATTTGTAGCAAATGCCAAGTAACACCATCTTTTGGCGATTTCCCAAAACATGGTGTTACCGTAGGTCACAAAGCTGTTTCAGCGTGGAATGCAATTGAACAGCGATATCACGAAAAACGGGGCTTAAAACCTAACCGTCGACTAGGATGCCAAGTAAAAATTCAGGGTGATTTAGTCATAGACGTGCCAGCAGAAAGTCAAGTCCATAAACAAGTTATTAGAAAGGCTGCAAGTACTCGTCATATTGAAATGGATCCTGCTACTAAACTTTATTATGTTGAGGTTCTAGAACCAGACATGCACGAACCGAAAGGTGACCTAGAAAGGCTAAAAACGGCTCTAGCAGAGCAATGGAATGTAAATGCCTTACAAGCTAGTCTTTCCTTTGTGAAAAAACTCCAACGAATTCTTCGTAAGGGTGAATGGAGAGTAACGGTGGCTGTTAATGTAGTTCCAGGTTACAGTACGGGGAGAATTGTAAATATCTGGCCAGGTTATTATGAGGCGAGCGTTTTCGGGTTGGCTATCGATTTAGGCTCAACTACTATCGCTGCGCATTTAACAGATTTAGGCTCAGGAAACGTTATCGCTAGTTCTGGTATAATGAATCCGCAAATAAGATTTGGCGAGGATTTGATGAGCCGAGTCAGTTACGCAATGATGAATGCAGATGGCGCAGATGCTATGACCAAGGAAGTCAGAAAAGCTATTGATAAATTAATTTTAGAACTGGCAGAAACTGCAGATATTAGTCAGAATTCTATACTTGAAGCTGTCTTCGTGTGTAATCCAGTTATGCACCATTTACTGCTAGGAATTGACCCGATAGAGCTTGGTCAGGCACCATTTGCCTTAGCGACATCGGGATCCCTATATTTGGATGCTAAAGATGTAGATTTGTCATCTCTACTTGATGATGCAAGAATATATCTTTTACCATGTATTGCCGGTCATGTGGGCGCAGATGCTGCTGCAGTAGCATTATCAGAAGAACCTAATAAATCAGAAGACTTAACTTTAATTGTTGATGTTGGCACTAATGCAGAAATATTACTAGGAAATAAAAAGAGAGTACTAGCTTGTTCTTCCCCAACGGGACCGGCGTTCGAAGGAGCTCAAATTAGCTCAGGACAAAGGGCCGCGCCTGGAGCAATCGAGCGCGTGGAAATTGACGCAATATCCAAAGAACCGCGTTTTAAAGTAATTGGATCAGAATTATGGTCTGACGAGCCTGGGTTCAAAGAAAGCGTAAAAAAAATTGGTGTGACTGGAATATGTGGCTCTGGAATAATTGAAGCCGTAGCAGAAATGCGGCTAGCAGGATTGCTGGATGAAAGTGGTTTGATTGGAAGCCCAGCAGCTACTGGCACAAAGAGGTCAAAACCTGACGGCCGAACATATTCATTTGAGCTTTATGACACAAAAGATGCCTCTCAATCTCCAATTCAAGTCACTCAAGGGGATATCAGGGCAATACAACTTGCGAAATCCGCTTTGTACGCCGGCGCTAAACTTTTAATGGATGAAATGGGCGTGGATAAGGTCGAAAAAGTTATTTTGGCGGGAGCTTTTGGAGCACATATTTCATCGAAACATGCCATGATTTTAGGCATGATACCGGATGTAGCTTTAGAAAATGTTACTTCAGCTGGTAATGCCGCAGGGACTGGCGCAAGAATTGCTCTTTGTAATATACTTGCACGCTCTGAAATAGAACAAATTGTGGGTAAAATAACAAAAGTTGAAACAGCCGTGGAACCTAAATTTCAAGAGCATTTTGTGGCTGCTAACGCAATACCCCATAAGACTGATTCATTTTCAGAATTGAGGAAGGTAGTACAAATACCAAATCCTTCTTTTAACTATTTATCTGAAAAAAAAGGAAAGTTAGGTCGAAGGAGAAGAAGGCCTGCTTAGCACACTAAATTGAACTTTCAAAAATAGATCTTAAAACCGTAATTTTCAAAACGACTGTAAAGTCTTAAAATTAGTAATTAAAACCGTCAAAGAAAAACTACTTTGACTTAAGCTTTCCATCAATTCTGGCACCTTTTTCCGTTGCTATAGATTGGTAAGTAACATCTGCACTGACCTTACCAGTAGCATTTACTGCCAGGTCTTGCACAGAAACTTTACCAGATACATTACCATCAACATTTATCGAAGTACCCGAAATACTACCATCTACAGTGCCTGATGATAAAATAGATATCGCCTCGCCAGACAGATTTCCTTTTACCTTTCCGTCAACCTCAATATCCCCTTGGCTGGATATGTCTCCTTCAACGGACATATCTGAACTTATAAATGTTTTAGACACACGCAGTACCTTCTATTTTGATTAAAATACCCGATCACGAATGACAGATTTAGAGTAAAAATCAAGTATAATTTGATAAATTCATGACCATAAAATTATAATTGAGATAATTTTTTATAGGTGTTTGCATTAGCTATTGTATATGTTTATTTCAAACAACTATGATATTTACCTTGCCATTAAAATTATAAATTATAAATTATTAACTGTGACAAACATGCAAAACTTAGTAGACCCATTCAATCGCTCCATAAATTACCTTCGTGTTTCAGTGACCGATCGTTGTGATTTTAGATGTGTGTATTGCATGAGTGAAAATATGAAATTTCTGCCGAAAAAAGAGCTGCTTACTTTAGAAGAGTTAGATTTTCTATGTTCCTCATTCATTAATATGGGCGTTGACAAACTACGTATTACTGGAGGAGAACCTCTCGTACGCAAAAATATAATGAGTTTTTTCCAATCTATATCTCGGCACTTCCAGAGTGAAAAACTTAAAGAGCTGACCCTCACCACAAACGGGTCACAACTCAAAAAATTCGCGAAAGAACTATTTGAGGTTGGCGTCAGAAGAATAAATATATCTTTAGATACTTTGGACGAAGAAAAGTTTGCAAAAGTAACTCGCTGGGGGCGATTATCGCAAGTTTTGGAGGGAATAGAGGCGGCTCAAGCAGCTGGTCTAAGGGTAAAAATAAATGTTGTCGCCTTAAAAGGCTTTAATGAGGACGAACTATTTAGAATTGTTTCTTGGTGTAATGAACGAGATATGGATCTGACCTGGATTGAAGTTATGCCGATGGGTGATCTGGAATCAGGGGATCGAATAGGACAATACTGGTCTTTAAACGAATTACGGCAAACATTAAAAGAAGAATATACTCTGACAGATATGGCTGAGCGTAGTGGAGGTCCAGCTCGATATGTCAAGATTAACGAGACTGGCCAAAAAATTGGATTTATTACACCGTTATCACATAACTTTTGTGAAAGTTGCAATCGGGTACGACTGACTTGCACCGGTGAGCTCTACATGTGCCTGGGACAGGAAGACAAAGCGGATCTGAGACGTCCTCTAAGAGAGAAACCAAACGATGAAAAAAATCTCCAAAACGCAATTCAGTCTGCCATTGCAAAAAAACCAAAGGGTCACGATTTTAATTACACTCGGCAGAGTATTCAGGGGCAAATGACACGGCATATGAGCCATACTGGCGGATGACTTGCAGGAGTTGTAAACCGGGGAATTTTTTTATTAGTTTCAACTTAGAGGCATTCGCTTCTCAATTATCTCTGCCCACCAACTGCAGCCGACCGATATAGCTTCATCATTAAAATTGTAGTTAGGGTTATGCACCGGAGCGCTATCCCCATTGCCGATAAGAATATAGGCACCAGGTCTTTCAATGGCCATAAAAGAGAAGTCTTCACCGCCCATAACAAGTGGCGCTTCTTCGCAATGACCACTTACAGATTTTGCAACAGACGCTGCAAAATTAGTTTGATCAAATGAATTAACCATAACTGGATAGCCTCGCGTATAAATAGGTTTGACATCGGCTCCAAAAACATCCCCTGTCTTTGCAGCAATTTCTAGTAATCTTTTCTCGGCAAGATCTCTGGTCTCATCGGAAAGCGTCCTAACTGTTCCTTTGAGCAAAACTGTTTGTGGAATAACATTAAAGGCATTTGAAGATGTTTCAAACGAGGTAACCGAAACGACTATTTGGTCTATGGGATCGGCATTTCGACTTACGATGGATTGCAATGCGATTACAATGTGAGATCCTACAATTGTGGGATCAACTGTTATTTGCGGCTTAGCTGCATGTCCCCCAAGCCCATTTATTGTAATTTCAAAAAAATCTGATGCTGCGAAAAATGGCCCAGCTCTTATAGCAAATTTACCTATTTCTAAATCTGGCCAATTATGCATGCCGTATACTTCTTGTATACCAAAACGATCCATTAAACCGTCTTCACACATTTCGCGACCACCACCGCCACCTTCTTCAGCTGGCTGGAAAATAACTACTGCAGTACCATCAAAATTACGTGTTTCTGCTAGGTATTTAGCTGCTCCTAGGAGCATAGCCGTATGACCATCGTGACCACATGCATGCATCGCTCCGTTAATATTGGAAGAATAAGATAGGCCAGTAGTTTCTTCAATTGGCAAAGCATCCATATCAGCACGCAGTCCAATCACACTATCTTTAGTGTTCTCTCTTCCATGAATTATGCCGACTACTCCTGTTCTTCCCAGGCCAAAGATCACACTATCACATCCAAAAGACTTTAATTTTTGCTCAACAATTTTTGAAGTTCTATGAGTTTCAAACAGTATTTCGGGATGAGCATGAAAATCATGACGCCACTCAGAAATTTCTTCCTGTAATTCTGCAAAACGGTTCTTTACTGGCATAAATAAATCCTTTTTATGATCTCAATAGCCAGAATCTGAAGTTAAAACGAAATGTCCGTCAGAGACCTCTTTATATTCTGGATTTTCCGGCTGATAACCAAGTGGATGAATTGGTGAAGGTATTTGTTTAAATTTCAAATCGCCTTTTAGTACTCTTTTTGTCGGGTCAACGATGGGCACTGCGCTCATAAGAGCCTTGGTGTAAGCGTGCTGTGGGTTACTAAATACAGCTTGTCGGGAACCAATCTCTACCAACCGACCCAGATACATTACCCCAACATCATGACTTACACGTTCTACTACTGCCATGTCGTGGCTTATAAATAGAAAACTTAGTTCCAGTTCTGACTGAAGTTCCATCATTAAATTGAGCACTTGTGCTTGCACTGAAACATCTAATGCACTTACCGCCTCATCGGCAATGATTAACTTTGGATTCAAAGCCAGAGCTCGAGCTATTGCAACGCGTTGTCTTTGACCGCCCGATAACTCATGTGGATAACGCCGTAAAAAACTTTTGGGCAATTCAACACGCTCAAAAAGCTTCTCTACTCTTTCTTCAATTGAATTTTCCGATAATGTTGAAAAGTTTCTCATCGGCTCAGCCACTTGGTCAAGAAGCAACATTTGCGGATCGAGCGAAGCAAAAGGATCTTGAAAAACCATTTGCATATCGCTTCTTATATTGCGAAGTTCATCTTTAGAAAGTCTTAAAACGTCTTTTCCATCCATGATTACCTCACCAGACTTAGGCTCAACCAACCTTAAAAGCGACCTCCCTACAGTTGACTTACCACAGCCGGACTCTCCCACCAGTGCCAAGGTACAGCCACGTTTTATCAAAAAAGATACATTTTCAACTGCATGAACTTGAGCGACTGTCCTCCTTAGCAACCCACCTGCAACAGGGAAGCGTGTAACCAAATTTTTTACGTCTAATAAGATCTCATCAGTACCAATTAATGGCTTCGTGATTTTTTTATTTTCACCAAGTAATTTCATTGGCTCTGGATATTTTTTCCCCAACATTTCACCGAGCTTTGGAACTGCTGAAAGCAAAGATTTCGTGTAGTCATGCTGAGGGTTTTCAAAAACGTCTTTGACGTTACCTTCTTCAACTTTGTTACCACGGTACATGACAACAACTCGATCTGCCATTTGTGCAACAACCGCCATATCATGAGTGATAAACATCACTGCGGTCCCTGTTTCTCTCTTCAAACGATCAATCAAAGCAAGGATCTCTGCCTGAATAGTAACATCAAGTGCTGTGGTCGGTTCATCAGCAATCAGAAGCCTGGGTTCACATGCCAATGCCATAGCAATTACAACTCTTTGCCGCATACCTCCTGATAGCTCATGCGGATACTGATTTAACCTGTTTTTAGGTTCTGGTATCCTAACTTGCTCAAGCAGCTCAATTGCTCTTACTTTGGCTTGATGTTTGGATAACTTCTTGTGCAAACGCAACCCTTCAGTAAGCTGTCTTCCTACCGTGAATACGGGATTTAATGCTGTCATTGGCTCTTGGAATATCATACCAATTTCATTACCTCTGGTATGCCGCATAGATCTTTGGGTTGCATTCGCTAGGTCAATTTTACCACCAACTTGTTTTTGAAAGTTGAGTTTGCCTCCCTTAATTTTTCCCCCACCAAATTCCACGAGCCGCATCATTGATAATGATGAGACTGACTTTCCAGAACCTGACTCGCCAACGACGCAAACGGTTTCTCCCGGGTAAATGGAAAAAGATATATCCTCAACACCTGTAACAGTTCCATCTTTTGTCTCGAATACTACCTTTAAATTTTCAAACTCCGCAATTGGCGTTTTTTCTTCATCTAACATTTTCATTCCTAACCAGACCAAGCAAAAGTCGCTTAAATACGTTGTTCTTGTCAACATGAATAATTATAAAAAAATAGACAAATTTTAACCTTTTCGGTTGCATTTTCTGAAAACTCTGTTTCCATATTGCCCTCGGGGAAACTTTTATAAAATTTTGGTCTCCCTTCGTGTGTGGGGACTGCGTTTTGGTTTATTTTGACGCGTCTCTTAACTGCATTAAAAATTAAGGAGAATAAAATGAAAATAAAGTCTTTAGCATTGGGAGTTGCCGGAGCCTTGGCCCTTGGGTCTTCAGCCTTCGCTGAACGGGGCTCTGATGGCAATGTTGGAATTATTTATTGGCAAGCACCGTCAATCTTGAACCCGTACCTATCAGGTGGGACAAAGGATATTGAGTCGTCAAGCATGGTGATAGAAGCACTTGCTGGTTACGACAACAATGGAGCCATGTTTCCAAGGTTGGCAACCGAAGTGCCAACAGTCGGAAATGGCGGAATATCTTCGGATTTGAAATCAATAACGTGGAATTTAAAGCCTGGTATCATGTGGTCTGACGGAACGGCATTTACATCCGCGGACGTGCTATTTACGTACGATTACTGCATGGGTGAACCTGGGTGTTATCAAGAAGCAAAGTTTGAAGGCGTTACAAACATAGAAGCGCTAAATGATCTTACTGTCAAAATATCCTTTGCAGATCCTACTCCTAACCCTTATGGGCCATTTGTCGGATCACAAACTCCAATTCTTCAACAAGCACAATTTGAAAACTGTACAGGAACGCGCCGCCAAGAGTGTACTGAAGAAAACTTTGGACCAATAGGAACTGGAGCATTCGTAGTAACAGAGTTTAGGCCAAACGATGTCATCCAATTGAAAGCAAATGAAAACTATCGCGACTCAAGCAAGCCTGCTTTCGCCACGATGGTTTTTAAAGGTGGTGGTGACGCTGCAGCCGCTGGTCGAGCAGTCATGGAAACCGGCGAATATGATTACGGATGGAACTTACAATTAGCCCCAGAAGTAATTAGTCAAATGGCTTCAGCTGGTAAGGGTCAACCTCTAGCAGCTTTTGGTACCGCAGTTGAGCGATTAGAAATGAACATGACTGATCCATCATCTAGTTTAGATGCAGATACAAGATCAACAAGAAAGGCTTTGCATCCATTTCTAAGCGATATTAGGGTTCGAAAAGCGCTATCTATGGCTATTGACCGTACCCTGTTAACTGAAATTGGATATGGAGTTGCAGGTAAACCAACTTGTAATCTTGTTCCCGGTCCTGAGCTTTACGCTTCAGACAATACAGAGTGTTTAACACAGGATATCGATGGTGCAAAAGCATTGCTTGAAGAGGCTGGCTGGAAAGAAGGTGGTGACGGTGTCAGAACAAAAGATGGGATGCGTCTTTCCGTTCTCTATCAAACTTCCACCAACGCCGTTCGTCAAGATTATCAGGCTCTTATCAAAGAATGGTGGACACAGATCGGAGTGGAAACTGAACTACGCAATCTGAATGCATCAGTCTTCTTTGGTGGTGACCCTGCTTCGCCAGATACGTATCAGAAATTTTATGCAGACATCGAAATGTATACAAATATTTTTGATGGCACCGATCCTCAAGCTTATCTTTCGGCATATAGATGTGGAAATGAACCAAGCCCTGAGAACAGCTGGGCTGGGGAAAACATAAACAGATATTGCGATCCTGCTTATGACAAATTATTGGATGAGTTAAAGATGACAGCTGATCTAGAAAAAAGGGGTGAAATCGGTCGAAAACTCAACGATATGGTTACGAAAGATAGCTATACAATCGTACCTTTAACTTGGCGTGGTAGAGTATCTGCCCGTTCCAATTCCCTTGGCGGAGTTATCCTAAACACATGGGATACCGAGTTATGGAATGTACAAGATTGGTATCGAATTGACTAATTGATAATAAATAATAGCGTCGGCGCGGCTGCGCCGGCGCATTTTTAGAAAGACCCCATAAATGTTAACCTTCATTGTCCGGCGCTTGCTATTAGCAATACCAACGTTGCTATTTATCGCCGCATGTATCTTTTTGTTGTTAAATTTAGCACCAAACGATCCAATGGCCCAAGTGCCAATGACAATACCTCCAGACGTTAAAGAGAAGATGCGAGAGGCTTTAGGTCTGGGTCAACCATTACATGTACAGTTTTTAAAGTGGGTAATACAATTTTTCTGGGTTGAGCCGCAGGTTTTCGTCGATTACCTCTTTGATACATCATTTTCTGAGGGGAAACAGCGTATCTTCAGTTGGCAGACTAGAAGTCCAGTAATGGATATAGTTGTCCAACGATTACCACAAACACTCTGGGTTGTGGGTATGTCATATATCGTTGGTATTTTAATCGCTTTACCAATCGGGATATATTCTGCTTATCGCCAATACTCAGTATTCGATCAAGTAGGAACCTTTGTTACTATGGTAGGATATTCAGTACCCCCTTTTTTCAGCGGTGTTTTTGTAATAATTCTTTTTTCCGTCCAGTTAGGATGGCTTCCATCTGTATATGACACCCTGCATGAGGTGGTGGACTGGGAAACATTCAAGTATCAATTCAGGCAGATGATTATGCCAGTAATGGTGCTTGCACTACAAACAACAGCTCAAATCAGTCGTTTCATGCGATCTTCGATGCTAGACAACTTAAATCAAGACTACGTTAGAACGGCAAGAGCAAAGGGCTTGAGCGAATGGACCGTAGTTGCTATCCATGTGCTAAGAAACTCCATGATACCAGTTGTCACTGTGATTGCTCTTGGTATTCCTAGTATTTTTGGTGGGGCGATTATTACCGAGCAGGTATTTAAGGTAAATGGCATTGGTCAGCAGTTAATTAACGCAATATATGCTAATGACCTGCCGACTGTGCAGACGATTACTTTTATGTTTGCGGTTCTAATAGTGGTATTTAATCTAATTGCCGACATTCTTTACGGAATTTTAGATCCAAGGATCCGATATGACTGATAAGGCCCAAACTAACGAAATCAACAAAACCAATAACAAGTGGTTAGATGTATGGAATGAGTTCAAAAACCACAAAGGCGCACTTGCAGGCGCTATTATTTTTGCGCTTATTGTAATCCTTGTATTATTAGGTCCATTTGTATGGCCATATGAAGCGAATGGCATCAATATTAGAATTAGAAATCAAGGGCCAAGTTTTGCACATCCACTCGGAACAGATCAATTAGGCAGAGACACTCTGGCAAGGATCATGGCAGGAGGACGAACCTCAATTACTGTCGGCTTAACCGCAATGCTGCTTTCTCTATTTTTAGGCACTTTAATTGGTATATTTGCGGGTTATTTCAAAAAGCTAGACAGTGTGTTGATGAGATTCACAGACTTATTTTTATCTCTTCCCCTTCTTCCCCTACTTTTGGTTATGATGCTACTGTTTAGAGAACCATTGAGTACATCTTTCGGCCCAGAAAAAGGAATGTTCATTCTTATAGTTGTATCGATCGGCATCACCAGCTGGATGCCAACAGCGCGGATTGTAAGAGGTGACGTGTTGGCAATAAAAGAACGAGAATTTATCCTCGCAGCTCGCTCTATCGGTGGTACCGACACGAAAATTATTTTCCGACATATCCTACCAAATGTACTCTCGCCTATTATGGTCTCAGCCACTCTTGGAATTGCTAATGCAATAATCACCGAAAGTGCCCTGTCATTTCTAGGCCTCGGTTTTCCTCCTGATTTTCCTACCTGGGGAAGACTTCTAAATGACGCCGTTGATTATTTACAACAATTTCCTGAGCGCGTCTTTTGGCCCGGACTTGCAATTTCTCTGACTGTATTGAGCATTAACTATTTAGGCGATGGTCTCAGAGATGCATTAGATCCAAGAATTAGAGGAAGGTAAGCCAAATAAGGGACTGAAATTTACCAAAATACGTAATTTTAGTCCGTTGTTAAGCACAATTTCATGTATTTTGGTTAGCATATTATGCAGCTACTGCATTTTTGAGCGTATACGTCGGACCATTAGATAAACAAACCCTACTACAGGTACAGTTATAATGGAGGTTAGAAAACCTTCAGTAACCGAATAATTTCCTGCTAAAGGATACAATAGGTATGATACCAACGACACTGCATAATAGCTAATAGCGACGACTGACAGACCTTCAACAGTTTTTTGTAGTCGTAGTTGCAGGTCTGCTCTACGATCCATACTCTTCAGCAATGCCTGATTTTGAGCAGACCTCTCTACATCCACTCTGGTTCTAAGCAAATCGCCAGCGCGAATAGCCCTATCTGCCAAATTACCCAATCTCACCCTACTGGATTTTACAGTTCGCATGGCGGGGTCATAGCGTCTCATCATAAACTCTGAAAATGTTTGACGACTCCTAAAGCGCTCTTCTCTTAATACCCTAATTCTTTGATGAACGATTGCCTCATATGCTTCTGTTGCTCCTAATCGGAACGATGCTGCTGCTGATAAAGTTTCTAATTCAGTAGAAACTTTCAACAAATTATCTAAAGTTACTTCCGCAGCCACTTTACCATCGTTCATATCACTCATTATCTGCGATAATTCTGTATCAATATTACCCATTTGCCGTGCCATATTACGCACTCGCGCAAACCCCAACATTGACATCGACTTATACATCTCAATTTCACACAAACGCTGAACAATCCTGCCAACCCGTCGATCGTCTGTTGCAGGGTCGATAAAAAGTACAAATCTTTGATGACCTACTTCATCTATTCTAAAGTCTGATGCGACAACCGCTGACCCATCTAGAACTTTACTGACTGCAAGGCTCTCTGGAACAAACCACTCAGCTAATTTTTTTGATATAATATCACTATTATTTTCCGCCCCAATCATATTTTCTAGCCGCAAATTCACTGACGTTATCCTAAGAGCAGAAAGAGTCTCTAGCCATTCCTTTGGAAAAGCATCAAAACCAACTCCGTCAAAGGGTTTTTCGGATAAATTGGTTAAAAATATTGTATAGGTAACAAACTCTGTGTGAGCTTCCCATTTAAGTTTAAATCGACCTAAATCACCAAAATAATGTGTAACATCTTCTTTAGGATGTGGAGCGCCAAATCTATCAAGTAATCCAATTAAATTTTCTCTATCTACCCTTCTATCTCTCTGAGCTGCATTTTCAGGTTCCTTTAATGCTAAAAATGCAACCATCCCGGGTGCCGAATGAAAAGGAAATGGACGGGCATGAAGCTCGTTAGCTAATTGATACCTTTCGGAATGATCTGCAATAAGCACCAAAGCTTCATCCTATTTAAACCTGGGTTTCATTATTTGATACCGATATATTCCAGAAATATACGCAAAGCACACTTAAATACACTGAAAGCAATTTAACAATGCAACGATAGTTTTAGTCTATCATTGTTAAAAGCTTGTTTAAACTGTCTTTTGCATCTCCATAAAACATACGGGTATTTTCTTTAAAGAAAAGTGGGTTTTCGATACCAGAATACCCTGTTCCTTGCCCTCTTTTCGATACAAAGACCTGCTTTGCTTTCCAACACTCCAGCACAGGCATACCTGCAATTGGACTATTGGGATCTTCTTGAGCTGCTGGATTAACAATATCGTTGGACCCGATGACAATCGCCACGTCAGTTTCTGGGAAATCCTCATTTATCTCGTCCATTTCCAGCACGATGTCATACGGCACTTTTGCTTCTGCTAATAAAACATTCATGTGTCCAGGCAGTCTTCCAGCAACTGGATGGATCGCAAACCTCACATTTTTACCCTTGCCGCGCAATCGCTTTGTTAATTCAGCGACGGCTTGCTGAGCCTGAGCGACCGCTAACCCATAGCCGGGAATTATTATTATGCTATCCGCATCAACTAGTGAAGATGCAACACCGTCAGGGTCAATTGCAATTTGCTCACCTTCCACTTCCATGGCTGGACCAGTCGTCCCTCCAAAGCCACCAAGTATAACAGATACAAATGACCTGTTCATAGCTTTACACATAATATAACTAAGTATGGCGCCAGACGACCCCACAAGTGCTCCAATAACAATCAAAAGGTCATTGCCCAAACTAAAACCGATAGCGGCGGCGGCCCAACCAGAATAACTGTTAAGCATTGACACCACGACCGGCATGTCCGCACCACCGATACCCATTATCAAATGGAACCCAATAAAAAATGCTAAGAATGTCATCAACATAAGGGGTAACATTCCGCCTGTCTGTAGATACCAGAACAAGCTCAGAACGGAGATAATTGCCGCTGAGGCATTAAGAAAATGGCCACCAGGAAGCTTTACAGCTGCGGATGTCGTGCGACCGGACAATTTGCCGTAGGCAATTATTGACCCAGTGAAGGTAATAGCACCAATAAACACCCCTAAAAATAGCTCGACGCGCAGTATGTTTATCTCTACGATAGATTTTTTTGCCACTAATGCTGCGAAGCCAGTTAATTCCTTGACAGCCCCCGCCTCTAAAGCTGCCGCCACATTTTTAATTTCTAAGTCGGCGTTAAAACCTACAAAAACGGCAGCTAACCCAACTAATGCATGCATACCCGCCACAAGCTCTGGCATTTGCGTCATTTCAACTTTAGCTGCTAAAAAATAACCAATAACTCCACCAGCCGCTAGGAGAATAATGGACAATGCCCACAAGCCGGAACCCGGACCAATCAAAGTAGCAACGACGGCTAAAGCCATTCCGACGATACCGTACCAAACAGCACGTTTTGCACTTTCTTGTCCCGATAAGCCACCCAATGAGAGAATAAATAATACCGCAGACACTACATATGCGGCAGTAGTAAAACCTAATTCCATTTCCCGACTCCCTTAAGACTTTTGAAACATGGCAAGCATTCGTCGGGTCACTAGAAACCCACCAAAGATATTTATTCCGGCCATAAAAACGGATAACGCTGCAAGTAAAATTACTAAAAACGAACCAGACCCGATCTGCATCAGCGCACCCAAAATAATAATAGAAGATATAGCATTAGTTACGGCCATAAGTGGGGTGTGAAGAGCATGACTGACGTTCCAAATCACCTGAAAGCCCACAAAGACTGCAAGCACAAAAACGATAAAATGTTGCATAAAACTTACTGGCGCCACTAGTCCTACACCCAAGGTAACTGCGCCTCCAGCTGCCAACAAAATAATTTGTTGGCGAGTTTGAGCGTTAAAATCTGCTTTTTCTTTTTCTTTTATTTCTTCGGGTGATAATTCCTTTGGCTTTTCCTGCGTTTTTGCTGCAATAGCGTTTACCTTGGGCGGCGGCGGTGGGTAAGTTATATCCCCTTCAAAAGCAACCGTCGCACCCCTAATCACATCGTCTTCCATGTTATGGTTTAATTCTCCATTTTTGTCTGGAGTGAGGTCGCTCAGCATGTGCCTTACGTTAGTAGCATACAAACTAGATGCCTGTGCTGACATTCGACTAGGGAAATCAGTGTAGCCAACGATCGTAATATCATTATCTGTGACAATTTTTTCATCCATTACTGTTAGCTTACAGTTGCCGCCCTTTTCCGCCGCTAAATCTACTATAACCGAACCAGGCTTCATTGATTTGACCATATCCGCAGTCCATAGCTCAGGAGCCTCCCGATTTGGAATAAGTGCTGTGGTGATGACTATATCAATCTCTGGTGCTAACTCTCTAAACTTTGCAAGCTGAGCTTCTCGAAATTCTGGCGAGGAAGCTGAAGCGTACCCACCTGTTTTAGCACCATCTTGCTGCTGTTCCTCAAAATCAAGATATACGAATTCAGCACCCATAGACTCTACTTGCTCTGCTACTTCTGGTCTTACGTCAAAAGCGTAGGTAATGGCACCCAGTGAGGTAGCTGTTCCGATTGCAGCAAGGCCTGCGACGCCTGCTCCGATTATCAACACTTTTGCCGGTGGTACTTTGCCCGCCGCTGTAATCTGACCGGTAAAAAACCTTCCAAAATTGTTACTAGCTTCTATAACTGCCCTGTAGCCAGCTATATTTGCCATTGATGAGAGAGCATCCATCTTCTGAGCACGGCTAATTCTTGGAACCATTTCCATTGCTATTACATTGGCTTTTCTAGCCTTTGCGAGATCTAACCCCTCCTCATTTACTGCTGGGTTAAAGAATGAAATCAATGTCTGCCCAGCCGATAATCTTTTTAGTTCAGGTGTAGAAGGTTGGCGCACCTTGGTAACCACGTCGGCTTCTTTCCAAAGAGAAGCAGCCGTTTTCACAACCTTAACTCCAGCTTCTTTATAGATTTTGTCCGAATATCCGGCTGCTTTACCGGCACCGCTTTCTATCAAACATTCGAAACCTAACTTTTGGAGTTGCAGAGCACTATCAGGGGTAAGAGCAACCCTATTTTCGCCCTCAAAAATTTCTTTAGGAGTACCGATTTTCAAAATTTTATCCTCGCTTAAATCTAGTAACAAGACGTCGTGGCTGTTTCCTATACGCAACATTATTAAAGATCAATGTACTTATTGTGAAAAAATATGTCACGAAGGATGTTATTCAACAGCTACAGTTTTCTCTACCGCGAAGAAACATTTTACTAATGATCAAACTGTAGATTTCAAACTCATTAACGGAATATCAAATTTAAATTTAGTCATTCCCATTCCATCTCTTCAAAAACCCTACCAGCGTTTTTCTTTGCTAATTCTTCAAAAGTATCTAGCGTTTTCCATTTTTGTTGATCAACGAAATAAGCTGAACTTAAATCTCCTCCAGAATCGATATGACTTTGTATCTTTGACCGGAGATCTAGCAAATACCCCAATGTATACTTTTCTACTTGTGGTAAATTTGTAGGATGGCCATGCCCTGGGATAATGTATAGCGGATTGAGAGGAGCAAAAGCAGTTTGCCAAGTTTCTACCCAACAACTTGTGCAAGTATTTTCAAAAACTGGCAGCATTCTTTCGTGGAATGCTATATCTCCAGATATCATCAAGGACCATTCAGGTATCCAAACTTGCGTGTCTCCAGGACCGTGGGCCTCCCCCAGATGCAAAACCTCAAAGTCTACACCACCGATATTAAAAAGATATTTGTCTGAAAAAGAAATGTTTGCGGGAACAACAGTTGTACCGACGGCCTTTTCCTTGTTGTAGCGCTTCATACGTTCCAATATTTGGTATGCGTTCTCTTCTACCTCAAGAATTGCATCTTCATGGGCAATAATATCGACGCCAATCCTCGACCAATACGAGTTACCCAACATTGCATGCCCCTGCCCGTTTTCATTTATCACCAGCTTTACTGGCTGATCAGTAACTTGCTTGATCTCATGGTGAATTGCCTTCGCCAGTCGAAATGACGCACCAGAGTTGATGACCACAACACCGTTTGATGTTACTACGAAAGATAAATTATTATTATGACCTGAGTTTTCATAGGTTGGCGGAGCAGTGGCACCAATTGCCGAAAACACACCTGGTATAAATTCGGTAGGCTTGGAATATAAATCTGATTGAGGGTATTGATCTAAAATATTTTCGTTGGCTAAGCTGTATTGATAAATAAATAATACAAACAAAATATATCTCAGCATTTTCATCTATTCCCCCTTAACTCAACAATATCAGAATTAAAAATATCGATTGTATTTTTTGTCATAAGACTATGGTAAGCACAATAGCCTAATAAGGTAATCGACAGGATGCAAAATCTAGTAAAGTAAATGACAAATTTTGAAGAAACAAAAAAACAATTCATACTGCCTGAAGGTATGATTTATCTAGATGGTAACTCATTGGGCCCAATGCCTAAAAATGCTCCAGATAAAATTCATAGTGTTCTCACTGACGAGTGGTCAAAAATGCTCATAAACGGCTGGAATGATGCTGCATGGATGTTTCAGCCTGAACAGTTAGGTAACAAAATTTCGCGAATTATTGGCGCAGAAAATGACTGTGTAGTTGTTGGAGAAACTCTATCGGTCCGAGTTTATCAAGCATTAAGTTGCGCCCTACGTGAAACTAGAAAAAGAAAAATTATACTCACCGATAGTGGTAATTTTCCATCAGATTTATACATGGCACAAGGTTTAATAGAACTGCTAAAAAACCAATTTGAACTTCGCATTTGTGAACCTGACAAAATTCATGAAAACCTCAATAGCGAGATTGCAGTGCTAATGCTCACCGATGTAGATTACCGCACAGGCAGAAAACATAACATCGCCAAAACTAATAAAAAAGCAAAAGATCAGGGGATCATTACCATCTGGGACCTCGCTCACTCAGCGGGCGCCTTGGACTTAAAGTTGAGGGATTGGGATATTGATTACGCAGTCGGTTGCACATACAAATACCTAAATGCCGGACCAGGATCTCCCGCGTTTATTTATGTTAATCCAAAAAGAATTGATCAGGTCAAACCTTCATTAATGGGCTGGCTCGGGCATCAAAGCCCTTTTGATTTTTCTCTCAATTACACACCTGGAAAAGGCATAAATAGAATGAAAATTGGGACGCCACCTGTTTTGGCTAACGCTGCTCTTGCTGCTTCTCTGCGCATTTGGGATATGGTCAACATGACAGACGTTCGTTTGAAATCAATTGAACTTTCGGAGCGCTTTATTGGTGGGCTGAAGAATACATGCCCGACGCTAAAGTTAGCATCACCCACTGATGCAAAAAAGAGAGGGTCGCAAGTTTCATTTTATTTTGAAAACGGATACCCCGCAATGCAAGCCATAATAGAAAGTGGTGTAATTGGAGATTTTCGTTCACCAAATATAATGAGATTTGGCATTACACCCCTTTATATTTTGGAAAAAGATATTGATTTAGCGGTTGATATAATTTCCAACGTTTTAAATAAAAAATTGTGGGACAAACCAAAGTATAAAAAGAGAAAGTTTGTTACTTAAAGACTAAAAAAATTATTTTGCATTTCCATAGTCACGCACCGCTTCTCCAAACGCCTCGAATAATAGTTTAGAAACTGCATCGTTTTCTGCATTCCATTCTGGGTGCCACTGAACAGAGTTCGTGTAACCTGCAGCGTCTTTCACGTAAAGCGCTTCTGGAGTTCCATCACTCGCCCAACCATCAATTACCAACCTATTACCAACCTCAGCAATGCCTTGTCCGTGAAGTGTATTTGTTTCAATTCGTGTGGAGCCGAGTATTTTACTAAAGTTACCACCATTTCTAAAATTTACTGGATGCCTTATTGCAAACTTTTCTTCCAGAGTGCCATCTGGGGGCATTCGATGGTTCATTCGTCCATCCAAATCACGAATTTCAGGATGTAGTGTTGCTCCCATTGCAACGGCCACTTCTTGAAAACCTCTACAGATACCGAAAATAGGAATGCCAATTGATACGGCTCTTTTTATCAAGGGAAGTGTTAATGCATCACGATCACGGTCGAAATCTCCATGCGCCACTGTTTCTTTCACACCATAATTACTTGGATGCACGTTAGGCCTGCCGCCGGTAAACAAAAATCCGTCACAAATTGAAATCAGTTCTTCAACTGTTGTAAATTCAGGACTGGACGGTAGTATAATTGGGATAACCTTCGACACCTTAGAAAGCGCATCGCAATTCATCTTGCCAGCCGCATAAGCTGGATACTCATCATTAATTAAGTTGAAATTCCCAACAATTCCAACCACGAAACGTCCCATTTTTTGCCTTTAACGATAATTTCAAAAAGTATTAATTTCGATCTTTAAATTATAAATTCAATATACACCATATTTCTATGCTCTATTTTTCAATTTTAAGCGAGTTTCATGTAAAATCGGCTCAGTATAGCCTGATGGCTGTTTTTTGCCCTCAAAAATTAAATTAAAAGCAGCCTTGAATGCTAAACCATCAAAACTGGGGCTCATTGGTATATAATATGGATCATAGATATTTTGTTCATCAACAACTTTTGCCATTGATTTCAGCGCTTTAATAACTTCGTCTTTACTTACAACTTTATGATGCAACCAGTTAGCGAGCGCCTGGCTAGATATTCTGCATGTTGCCCGATCTTCCATCAATCCAATATTATTTATATCAGGAACTTTTGAACAACCAATACCATGATCTACCCACCGTACAACATAGCCAAGGATCCCTTGAGCATTATTTTCAACTTCGCGAATTATTTGATCATGGGACCATTTTCGATAAGCAGCCAGCGGAATATCAAGAAGTGTATCCACGTAGGCTCGTCGACCGTTTTCTTTTAGCTTTTTTTGAACTAAAAAGACATCAATTTGGTGATAATGCAAAGCATGCAGTGTTGCAGCAGTTGGTGATGGTACCCAAGCACAATTTGCTCCTGATTTTGGGTGCTCAATCTTCTGCTCAAGCATAGCAGACATTAGATCCGGCATAGCCCACATACCTTTTCCAATTTGGGCTCTACCAGAAAGCCCACATTCTAGTCCAATATCAACATTTTGGTTTTCATAACCTACTATCCAAGACTTCCTTTTAATAAAATCCTTTCTACTAAATGGACCTGCCTCCATACTAGTATGAATTTCATCACCGGTCCTATCTAAAAATCCGGTATTTATAAAGGCCACCCGTCGTTTAGCGGCACGAATACATTCCTTTAAATTTACGGAGGTTCGGCGTTCCTCATCCATTATTCCCAATTTCACAGAATATTGTTTTAAACCGAGAGCACTCTCTACATTTGAGAATATTCCATCTGCAAATGCCACTTCATCCGGGCCATGCATCTTAGGTTTTACAATGTATATGGACCCATGTCTTGAATTACCATCAGCCCTTTTCAAATCATGTATACCAATCATTGTTGTTACCATAGCATCAAGCAGTCCTTCGTATACCTCCTCACCATTTGAGTCGAGTATCGCCGGGGTAGTCATTAAATGACCAACGTTTCTGATCCAAAGCAGTGCTTTAGATCTTATGTTAATATCGCTGCCATTGGGTGCAATAAAGGATAGATCAGAATTAAGAGACCTGGTAATGTTTTTTCCGTTTTTCTCGAATTCAGAAGTGAGGTTACCTTTCATCAAACCTAGCCATGAAGTATAGGCAGTAACTTTATCAGGTCCATCGACACATGCGACTGAGTCTTCCAAGTCAATTATGGCGGTAAGAGCACTCTCAAGCCGAACATCGGCCAAACCAGCCTGGTCTCTACTACCGATAACATGCGCCCGATCGAAGACTAGTTCGACACAAAGACTGTTATTTTTTAACAGAATAGAACTTGGAGCCTTTGGGTTACCTTTATAACCAATGAACTTTTCAGGTGAAACCAACGGCAGGTCATCAACTAGTAGTTGTTTCTCACTTACATAATAACGCTTCACGTCTGCATGACTTGCACCAACAATCGGAAATGCGTCATCTAAAAATACTCTTGAGCGGGCCACAACTCGAGCCCCCCTGCCCCGATCATAACCCTCTGCTGAATTTAATACACCCATTGCATCAGTACCGTACAAGCAGTCATACAAACTACCCCATCTGGCATTTGCTGCGTTCAAGGCGTATCGTGCATTGGTGGATGGCACAACTAGTTGTGGACCAGCTATTGAGGAGATTTCCGGGTCAACATCTTCTGTTTCAACAAAGAAATTCTCCCCTTCTTCAACAAGATAACCGATTTTTTTGAGATAATTTTTATAACCATCATGATCATGTGGGTTACCTCTTCTATCCATATGCCAGTTATCGATTTGTGACTGTAACTCTTCTCTTACACCCAAAAGCCTTCTATTTATTGGTGTCATCTGCTTTATTAATGATGATAGGCCAAGCCAAAACCTATCCTCAGAAATTCCAGTGCCTGGCAAAGCTAAATTCTCTACAAACGCGACTAAACTTTTGTCGACGCTTAGATCACAGCGCATCAAGCGTTTTTTCATAACCGCCCCCAAAACCTTTTTCAAATTTTGGTTTGAATCTTCGCAAAAGCGAAGTCAAAAGTATTTTTATTCATTATAAGATTTCACCTATTTTTTTGATATTAATTGATACAAACACTACCTAAGTATAGCAATATCGACTAGCGAATTAGTTTCAACAGCAAAATCCAACCCCAGCGGAGTAATTATGGCGAAAAAAAGTAACACGGAAATATTTTTGAAAGATTATCAAGCCCCTGCTTATCTAATTGACGCCGTAGAACTTGATTTTGAACTACACCCCAAGAAAACCAAAGTTTACTCAAAAATAAAATTCCGGAAAAACCCAAATCTAAATTCTTCTGAAAAATTTTTTTTAAATGGTGAAAAATTAAATCTTCTTGATGCTAAAATCGATGGGAAAACTGTACATCCAAAGATACGAGAAGATGGCTTAGAGTGTGATGTTCCGAACAATCCTTTCCTTTGGGAGTCATTAGTAGAGATAGATCCCTCCAGTAACACTTCGTTGGAGGGGCTCTACATGTCAAACGGTATGTACTGTACTCAATGCGAAGCAGAGGGTTTTAGGAAAATATGTTATTATCCAGATCGTCCAGACGTATTGGCTCCATTTGTCGTCAGTATTCGAGGTCCTTCACCTGTTCTGCTGTCAAACGGCAATCTTATCTCTGCAACTGAAGGTTATTCAAAGTGGTCAGACCCCTGGCCAAAACCCGCATATCTTTTCGCATTAGTTGCTGGAGATTTACTAAAAGTTTCAGACAAATTTACAACACAAACAGGTTCGGATATTGAACTCAACATTTTTGTAAGAAAAGGCGATGAGGATAAATGTGATTTTGCAATTAGTTCGTTAAAAAAAGCTATGCAATGGGATGAAGAGCGCTACGGGCGCGAGTACGACTTAGAAGTTTTTAATATCGTTGCGGTTGATGATTTCAATATGGGAGCAATGGAAAATAAGGGGCTAAACATTTTCAATTCAAAGTGTGTTCTTACGCATCCAAGAAAAAGTACAGATAACGATTTTGAATATGTTGAAGGTATAATCGCGCATGAATATTTTCATAACTGGACCGGAAATCGTATAACTTGCCGAGACTGGTTTCAGCTATGTTTAAAAGAGGGATTAACAGTTTTCAGAGACGCACAATTCACCGCCGATTTAAGAAACCCCTCTGTAAAAAGAATTCAAGATGCCCGGGTAATTAAAGGTCCGCAGTTTAGAGAAGATGCTGGCCCACTTTCACATCCAGTAAGGCCTCATAGTTTTGTTGAAATAAATAACTTTTATACCCTAACCGTCTATGAAAAAGGCGCTGAACTAATTGGCATGCTAAAGTTATTAGTTGGTGAAAAAGATTACTATTCCGCACTTGAGTTATACTTTGATCGACATGACGGTCAGGCTGCAACCATTGAAGACTGGATCAAAGTATTTGAGGATGTGACCAATCGAAACCTTAATCAGTTTAAGCTATGGTATTCGCAATCTGGAACACCAAAGGTGAAGGTAAATGAGCGATATGGCAAAAATGCACTCAGTCTAGATTTCGAGCAGGTCTCTACCAGTGAACGCCAAGAAATTTTAGAGCCAATGGTTATTCCAATATCAATAGGCCTTCTGGATGAATATGGAAAAGATTTAATCGAAACAAAGGTGTTTGAGCTAAATAAATCCAAGGATACAATTACATTCGAAGGGATAAACAAAAAACCTACGGTATCTCTTCTTAGGAATTTCTCAGCACCAATAATAATAGAACGTGCAATCACAGAAAAAGACAGATTAACTCTGCTTAAACAAGATAGTGATGCATACAACCGGTGGGATGCTGCCCAGCACCTAATGTTTACTAGCTTTGAAAACCTTGCAATTGAAAAACAGGAGCCAAACGATGATATAATCAGCGCCTTTTGTGATATCATGCAAGATCAAAAGTTAATGCCAGCTTTTCGTGCACAATTGCTTTCACAACCTTCGGTGTCAGAAATTATCACATATTTTTTTGAGAAAGATGTATCTACAGATCCTGAAAAAATTTATGGCGCAAAAAAAATATTTACCCAAAAATTGGCAGAAAGGTCTAATCCATTCTTGGAGAAATTATTTCATTCTCTGGCTCAAAATTTCGAATATGAACCATCTGCAACCCAGGTTGGAGAACGCTCATTTAAGAATATATTGCTGGGCATTCTTACGAAATTAGACAATGGAGAAACTGCTCAAAAACAGTTTTTTTGCGCAGACAATATGACAGATGAAGTTGCAGCATTAAGTGTGCTCATTCAGAATGATATTGCCACAACGGAAATCGAGAAATTTTACGACAAATGGTCAGATGATCGGCTGGTTATTGATAAGTGGTTTATGCTGCAATCCTCATTAAGTCAGCCCATTAAAGCATTAGAAACTACAAGAATGTTAACGAAGCACTCTGACTTTAACGAAAAAAACCCAAATCGCTTCCGAGCAACTATTGGTGGATTCACTCAAAACTTGGCAGCATTCCATATGAAAGGTGGAGAGGGTTACAAATTTGTTGCTGATTGGATTAGAAAAATTGATAGCTTAAATCCACAACTCGCGGCAAGAACCTGCACAGCATTTCAGAACTGGAAGCAATTTGATAGCTTGCGTCAGGACGAAATTTCAGCAGAGCTTACAAAGCTTCTTAAGGTCAATACGCTTAGCAATGATACAAACGAAATGATCTCGCGGATGCTCAATAAATAATTTGTAATGATTATTTACACAGGTTGGGAAATCATCCAGTTTTATAAAAATTACCGTTAATCTAGATTGCAACATTTCTCAATGTTAGTTAATGAGTTTGTGAGTAAAATTGGAAAAAGTAGATGCTGGACATAAACTATACATCTCCCAAACCAACAATCATACCCGGCGCAAAACATGATTGGGAATTAGTCATTGGCATGGAAGTTCATGCGCAAGTTTCGTCAAAATCGAAATTATTTTCAGGTGCATCCACCCAGTTTGGGAATGAACCAAATTCAAATGTGTCATTTGTTGATGCTGCGATGCCAGGGATGCTACCGGTAATCAACGAATACTGCGTCGAGCAGGCAGTTCGAACTGGCCTGGGCTTGAAAGCAAAAATAAATCTTTGGAGTGCATTTGATCGAAAAAATTATTTTTATCCCGATCTCCCTCAGGGATATCAGATTAGCCAATTATACCATCCAATCGTGGGAGAGGGTGAGGTCATTGTAAATATTGAGCCCGGGGTTGCAAGAAGAGTTAGGATCGAGCGCATTCATATGGAGCAAGACGCTGGAAAATCGATCCATGATATGGATCCGGATATGTCATTTGTAGATCTAAATCGAACCGGAGTATGTCTGATGGAGATTGTCAGCAGACCAGACATTCGTGGCCCAGAAGAAGCAGCTGCATATGTAGGTAAACTCCGTCAAATAATGCGTTATCTGGGTACCTGCGACGGTAATATGCAAAACGGAAATTTGCGAGCAGACGTAAATGTCTCTGTATGCCGTTCCGGCACTTTTGAAAAATTCATGGAGACCGGTGATTTCAGCATATTAGGTACGCGCTGTGAGATAAAAAATATGAACTCACTGCGCTTTATTCAACAAGCCATAGAGGTTGAAGCAAGAAGGCAAATAAAAATTTTAGAAAATGGCGGAACTATAGATCAAGAAACTCGGCTTTACGACCCTGATAAAGGTGAAACCAGATCTATGCGATCTAAAGAAGAAGCCCATGATTATCGTTATTTTCCGGATCCTGATTTACTGCCATTGGAACTTGATCAAAGCTGGGTTGACAGTATAGCCTCTGCTTTGCCGGAACTACCTGATGATAAAAAAAATCGCTTCATTTCATTGTTTGGTCTGAGTGAATACGATGCAAGCGTTTTAACAGCGGAAGTAGAAGCTGCAAAGTATTTTGAAACAGTAACAGCCGGTCGAGACGGCAAAATGGCTGCTAACTGGGTGATCAACGAACTGTTTGGACGCTTAAAAAAAGATGATCTAGACATCCGTAACTCTCCTGTAAGTCCAACACAACTTGGTGAGATAATAGATTTAATTAAAAATGGCGAGATTAATGGAAAAATTGCGAAAGAGTTGTTTGAGATTGTTTATTCTGATGGGGGGAAACCATCGGAAATAGTAAACAAACGGGGCATGAAGCAGGTCACAGACACCGGTGCCATCGAAAAAGCCGTACTAGAAATTATTAAATCAAACCCCGACCAGGTTGAAAAAGCTAAACTGAATCCGAAGTTAGTAGGGTGGTTTGTAGGCCAGGTGATGAAGGTCACAGGCGGTAAGGCAAACCCAAAAACAGTTAACGAAATTGTATTGTCGAAATTAACTCTTTAGGCTTAATTGTTCCATTATTTATTTCACTGCAGAATTTAGACTCATACTGCTTATGCGTGGAGGATTAGTTAGATTTTAAATCGAGGGCAAGTGCATGGATGTCATTTAGAAGTTCGTTTCCCAGAGCCTCATGTACAGCTCTATGCCTTGCAATTCGGGACATAGACTCAAAACCTTGCCAAACAATTTTTATTTGATAATGGCTTTCTCCGCCTTCAGAAAATCCTGCATGGCCTCGATGGCTCTCACTGTCATCAATGACCGTGATTTTGGAACTTTTAAATGCGGTCTCCAACGCCAGATTAATTCTGCCCATTTTATTCATTTCCAGTAATTACCTCTTCAATTTACTTTCGATTACTGTATGATTAGATGCTCGAGTCGAAAAGGTGTAATTTATGACTGAAAAGCCTGATCCATTTGGATTTGATATATCTGTTTCTTCAGCAAAGAAGAATAAACCGCGCAAGAGGCGCGGAATGTCTGGTGAGAGTGAGACATCTAGAAGGCTATGTGACCATGAGGGGTGTGAAAATGCAGGGAAATTTCGCGCACCAAAAGCACCAGATGTTCTGGACGATTTTTTGTGGTTCTGCAAAGATCATGTGCGTGAGTATAATCAAAAGTGGAACTTTTTTCAGAACCAAACTGAAGCCGAACTAAATGCTCAAATGTCAAAAGATAAAGTTTGGGAGCGAGAGACTAAATCATGGAGAGATCCCGAATCTAGAGCATGGGCCAGGCTTGGGATAGAAGATCCACACCAAGTCTTGGGTGAGAATGCTACAAAAAATCCTGGCCGTTCGGGAAATAATCCTGGTCATACTAGACGATTACCAGCAACAGAAAGACTAGCAGTAGAGATACTCGAAGCAAAAGAAATTTGGTCAAAGACAGAAATTCGCAAGGCTTACAAGGCACTGATAAAAATTCTTCATCCAGATATGAATGGTGGCGATCGAAGCCAAGAAGAGCAATTACAGCAAGTAATGTGGGCATGGGACCAAATAAAGGATAGTAGAAATTTTAAATAAGTATGTTGTTATGCTTTCCTAAAAACTAAACTTATACCGTTTATGCAATGTCGCTTTCCGGTTGGCTCCGGACCGTCCTCAAATATATGCCCCAAGTGTGAACCACAGTTGCTACAGTGACACTCTATTCGCAGCATAAAGAACTTTCTATCTCTTCTTGTGCTAACGGCACCCTCAATTTCTTTGTAAAAACTAGGCCATCCAGTGCCTGAATCATACTTATACTTCGATAAATACAGCTTTTGATCACAACCTTTGCAGTGATAAATTCCAACTTTAGAGTTGTTATTTAAGGGAGAAGTGAAAGCGCGTTCAGTGGCTTCTTCTCTTAAAACAGCAAATTCGAATGGTGTAAGTTTTTCTTTCCATTCGGCTTTACTTAATTGAAAAGGAAATCCAGAGGCCTGATCTTTTGCTACAGAATAATTTGCGGAAATGGCTAACGTGGATAAACTTAGTTTGAGTAACATGCGTCTGTTCATAAATATTCTCTTGTCTTATTTACCTTCGGTTTTATCTGGTTCTTCAGGGATGAATTTCAACAACCGGCATTATGTAAAAATGTAAAGCAGTGAATATAAAAATAGAACATAAGAAAATATTTTCTTTGCCACTCTTGAACCGCCGCTATTATTAGTGCACCAGTGATTTTCATAAGTCGCATATGAGGAAAGCATTATGGCCGATGGCTCTAAAATCATAGAAAAAAATCCTACTGAAAATATTTCAGTTAGGGAAGTTTTTGGTATCGACACCGATATGGTTGTGCAAGGATTTTCAGAACGCGCCTCTCGAGTTCCTGTGGTGGATGAAACGTACAAATTTGATCCCGATACAACCTTAGCCATTTTAGCAGGCTTCACCCACAACAGAAGAGTTATGATACAGGGATATCACGGAACTGGAAAATCAACTCACATTGAGCAAGTTGCCGCAAGGTTGAACTGGCCAGCAGTGAGAGTTAATTTGGACAGTCACATTAGTAGAATAGACCTCATAGGCAAAGATGCAATCAAGCTCAAAGATGGAAAACAGGTCACAGAATTTCATGAAGGTATTTTACCTTGGGCATTGAGAAATCCAGTTGCTATTGTATTTGATGAATATGACGCTGGTCGAGCAGACGTGATGTTCGTGATACAGCGCGTTTTGGAACACGATGGAAAATTAACTTTATTAGATCAGAACGAGATTATCACTCCCCATACTAATTTCAGATTGTTTGCTACGTCAAACACCGTCGGCCTAGGCGATACCACAGGGCTTTACCATGGAACACAGCAGATAAATCAAGCTCAGATGGATCGCTGGTCTTTGGTCGCAACTCTGAATTATTTGTCAGTGGAAGTAGAAAGCGCGATAGTTCTATCTAAATCACCGAGTTACGATACTGACAAAGGCCAACGTATAGTGAAGCAAATGGTTACGGTAGCTGATCTGACAAGAACAGCATTCATGAACGGTGATTTGTCAACGGTAATGAGCCCAAGGACAGTCATAAATTGGGCAGCTAATGCAGAGATTTTCAATGATGTTGGATATGCCTTTCGCTTAACATTTTTAAATAAATGCGATGAACTTGAGAGGCAAATTGTAGCCGAATTTTTTCAACGTTGTTTTGACGAGGAGTTACCAGAAAGTGCTGCGAGCGTTAGCCTGGAATAGATTTATATTATTATGGCTGATAAGTAGTTACCAATTGAAAACGAATTAGTTGATCCGACAAAGCTTAAACCTTTATTGAGTTTATTATGGTTTCAAAATCAGATAACCCCGCCGATCCATTCAAAAAAGCCTTATCTGAGGCAACAAAAGTGTTGGCAGACAACCCAGAGCTTTCTATTAATTACTCAGTCGACCCATCAGGACTTTCCGGCGATACGATTAGGCTGCCCCAAGTAAGCCGACGCATGACGAAAGATGAAGTTCTATTGGCTCGAGGTACGGCTGATGCGCTTGCTATGCACCACAAATATCATAATTCTGACCTACATTCACGATTTGCACCTGACGGACCGATGGCAAAGGAATTATATGAAGCTATGGAGACTGCGAGGTGTGAAGCTGTCGGGGCAAAAGACATGCCAGGCACGACCGGCAACATTAATGCAAAAATAGGTGTTGAAGCAAAACGTAAGGGTTTTGATAAACTAACAGACAGAGCAGATGCTCCACTCGCAGACGCTGCAGCTTATTTAATTAGATCGCTTACTACAGATAAGGATCTTCCAACTTCAGCAAAGAACGTTATGGACTTATGGAAAGATTTCATTTTAGACCAGGCCGGAACTACTTTAGAAATCCTAACCGAAAATCTAGACAATCAGGAAGAGTTTGCAAAATTTGCCCGGCAAATAATTACTGACTTAGGTTATGGAGATCAATTGGGTGATGATCCAGAGGCCCAAGACGACGATAATGAAGATAGCCAAGATGAGGACAATGAGCAATCTGATGATCCAGAAAGCTCAGGTACAGATGAGGATAATGAAGATAATCTAGACGCAGAAGATCAACAAAGTCAGGAAGAGCAGCAGGATTCTGCACAGGCGCAAATGAGTAGTGATGAAAGTGCGGATGAAGACTTTGAAGATCAAGAGTTGCCTGACGGTGAAGCCCCACTGGATCCACCTCCACCTCAACCTATTTCGGACGCAGATCCAAATTATAGAGTTTTTGACGCAAAGTATGATGAAGAGGTCAAAGCAGAAGATCTTGCGGAGCAAGTTGAACTTGAGCGATTGCGAGCATATCTAGACCAGCAACTGGAACCACTGAAAGGAGCTGTAAGCCGACTTGCAAACAAACTTCAAAGGAGACTGCAAGCTCAGCAAAATCGCAGCTGGTTATTTGACCTTGAAGAAGGAATTCTTGACGCTGGTAGACTTGCCAGAGTTATCACTAATCCAACAACTTCTCTTAGTTTTAAAATGGAAAAGGATACTGAGTTTAGAGATACAGTCGTGACATTACTCTTAGATAATTCCGGATCGATGCGTGGCCGACCGATATCTATTGCTGCGATTTGCGCAGATGTGTTGGCCCGTACGTTGGAACGTTGTAATGTGAAAGTTGAAATTTTGGGATTTACAACACGCGCTTGGAAAGGAGGACAATCTCGCGAAGCTTGGCTGAATCAGGACCGCCCACAACAACCCGGCCGTTTGAATGATTTGCGTCATATCATTTACAAAGGAGCCGATGCCCCGTGGCGTCGTGCAAGGTCAAATCTTGGCTTGATGATGAAGGAAGGTCTCCTAAAGGAAAATATCGATGGGGAGGCTTTAGAATGGGCACATCGACGTATGACAGCTCGCCCAGAAGCTAGAAAGATTTTAATGGTAATTTCTGACGGAGCTCCCGTCGACGATAGTACTTTATCTGTAAATCCAGCAAATTATCTCGAGAAACACTTACGTGATGTCATATCAATGGTGGAAAAAATTAAAAATGTGGAGCTCTTAGCCATTGGAATTGGTCATGACGTCACCCGTTATTACGACCGTGCTGTTACGATAACAGATGTTGAGCAACTTGCCGGTGCGATGACCGAGCAACTCGCGGCATTATTCGATAGCGATCCAAAAGCTAGAGCCAGAGTTAACCAACTCAACAGAGGTTAATAATTTATGCAATCAGAAAAAACTTGTAAGTTTCAATCTTTCACTTCAATGGGAAACCCAGGATTAGGTCCAAAAAGGCTCGAAGCTTTACAGAACGAAATTGCCAAAAACGGACTGGACGGCTTCCTTATACCGCGTTCAGATGCTTACAGAGGAGAGTATGTATCTGAAAAAGATCAGCGTTTGAGATGGCTGACTGGGTTTGAAGGGTCTGCAGGAATCTGCGTTTTAGTTAAGCAAAGGATAGGTATTTTTGTCGATGGTCGTTATACTATTCAGGCGAAAAATCAAACTTGTCCACCAATAGAAATTATTAACTGGCCAAATATCAAAGTCACAGACTGGATAATGGAAATTACCAATAAGGGGAAAATAGGTTTTGACCCGTGGTTGCACTCAGTAGATGAAATTGAACAGTATAAACGTTCAATGGCAAATACTGATATTACCTTACAAGCGACACAGAACCTTGTTGATATAATCTGGAAGGATCAGCCATCAGCACCAACTGAAAAGTCTTTTCCTTACGAAGACGAGTTTGCAGGAGCAACACAATCTAGTAAAAGAAAAACATTAGCCAAAGAATTGAAAATTCACGGAAATTCAGCCGCGGTAATTACGCTTCCAGAAGGGATAGCCTGGTTGTTAAACATAAGGGGCGGTGACGTAGAACATTTGCCGATAGTCCAGGCTTTTTCAATTCTACATTCAAATAATGAAGTTGATATATTCGTAGATAAACGGAAAGTAGAAAATCTAAAAGAGCATTTTGGCAATGGAATTAACCTATACAATGAAAATGACTTTCTTTCCCAACTTACAAGGCTAACCGGTAGTATTTGCATCGACAAATCCAGTTTGCCATTTGCTGCTTACGAAAGCCTGCTCGCTTCAAAAGCCACCTTAGACCCAAGAGGCGATATAACGGCATTACCTAAAGCGTGTAAAAATGAGACCGAGTTAAGTAGAGCACGTGATGCCCATTTGATTGATGCAATTGCAATGTGTAAATTCCTTTGCTGGCTAAATTCACAAACAGCAGGAATATTAACAGAAATTGATATAGTAATGGAGCTAGAGTCGTTTAGATCAGCTAATCCAGAGCTATACGACATAAGCTTTGAAACAATTTGCGCAAGCGGACCAAATGCGGCCCTTCCTCATTATCGGGTAAATAATGATAGTAATCGAACGATTAAAAATGGTGAGGTCATCCTAATTGATAGTGGTGGGCAGTATAAAAGTGGCACAACCGACATTACAAGAACGACTGCCTTGGGCCAGGTTTCGAGCGAGATAAAGCAAGCATTCACGCTGGTACTTAAAGGAATGATTTCAATATCTAAGTTAAGGTTTCCCAAAGGAATGGCAGGGTGTGATTTAGATGCGTTTGCTCGAGTATTCCTGTGGTCAGAAGGACTGGATTTTGCTCATGGCACAGGTCACGGAGTTGGACAGTTTCTTTCTGTTCATGAAGGACCACAAAGATTAAGTAGGACTTCAAATGTTCCTTTCGAAGCTGGAATGATCATATCGAATGAGCCAGGTTTCTACAAAGAAGGACATTTTGGGATTAGAATTGAAAACCTTTTGACAGTAACAAAAGCTCCTAAATTGGAACACTCAGTTGTTGCAGAAATGTTTATTTTTGAGACTCTTAACTTTGTACCAATAGATAAAAGTTTGATAGAAAAGGATCTGATGTCAACGGACGAAATCGTTTGGCTCAACGAGTATCACTCACAATGTAGGGAAAAAATCAGAGCGCATCTAGATGAAAATGAGAGAATCTGGTTGGATCATGCAACAAACAAACTTTAGTAATTTAGATCTTTCAGCGCCCATCCACTAAAGTAGCCGCTGCATTAATTGCGGCGGGCGTTATTTTATCACCTGAGATCATGCGAGCAATCTCTTCAATTTTCGTATCTCCCTGGAGCTTTGTTACTTCTGTGAGAGTATTTTTGGAGTTTATAGATTTGACCACCTGAAAATGTGCGTCACCAAGAGCAGCAACCTGAGGAGAATGCGTAACTATGAGTACCTGTGCATTTTTTGAAAGTCTTACCAGCCTTCTTCCCACCGCATCAGCAGTAGCTCCACCGATCCCACGGTCAATTTCATCAAAAATCATCGAAACAGCAGTATAGCCTTTGGTTAGACATACTTTAAGTGCAAGTAGAAAACGGCTCAGTTCACCCCCCGATGCTATTTTGCCAATTGGACCTTTCGAAGTTCCTTTATTTGTCGAAACTAAAAAAGAAACTTCATCATATCCATCAGCTGACCTTGATGCAGATACTATGTTAGTTTCAAAATGAGCATTTTCCATTTTCAGAAATGGCAATTCCGCTGTCACTAATTTGTCTAATTCAGCACCAGCAATTAGCCTAGATTTACTCAGTTTTGAAGCGGCAACGTTATATTCACGATCAAATTCTCTAATCTTGGCTTCCAGTGAGGATAGCTTTTCAGCACTGAATGAAAATTCTTCTATTTTATTCTCTAGCTCTGCCTTAAATTGAGGTAGTTGATCCGAGGAAATTTTATGTTTCCTTGCTAGACCACGGATTTCAAAAAGCCGCTCTTCAAGCATTTCAAGCTCATGCACATCAAAATCCAATGTATCAACAAGCCCCTCAATAATACCAACTGCGTCACCTAACTCAGTCGATGCACGCGACAACGAGGCTAAAGCATCGTCAAACGGTCCATCACTTTTCCCAGATGCTGTTTCAATCCATCTCATTGCGTCCAAAATTAAACCTTCTGCACCATTCCCTCCAACAGCATTTTGAGCCTTTAAGATATCATCCTTTATTTTTTCCGATGACTGCATCATCCGTCTTTTGGCGTCTAATTCTTGTTCTTCGCCATCTTTTGGATCTGCTTTAGTCAACTCATCTAATGCGTAACGTAAAAACGACTCTTCAGTCTCGAAGGCTGAGAGTTTTTTTTGTTCTTCCTGATATTCATTGTTCACTTTTTTGAGTTTTCTCCAAGCTTCCTTTACAGCCTCTCGTTGGAAACTGTTGGCCGCAAACATATCAAGTAAACGAATATGTGAACGTTGATCGAGCAAACCCTTGTCATCATGTTGACCATGAATTTCAATTAAAAGTGTCGATATCCGAATTAATAATTCTCGTGAAGCTCTTCGTCCATTAATCCAAGCAGTCTTCCGCCCATCAGCACTTATAACGCGCCTAATTAATAGTTCTTCTTCCCAAGGGATGTTATTTTCATCAAGGATCTCTTTTACTGCATGGTCGGTTTCGACCTGAAACCAAACACTAACTTCGCCAAAATCAGCACCTGCGCGAACTATTTCTGTTTTACCCCGCCAACCTAAGACAAATCCTAAACTATCTAAAAGAATTGATTTTCCTGCTCCAGTCTCACCAGTCAGAACATTCAATCCGTTTGTGAATATTATCTCTGCGTGATCGATAATTAAGATATTGCGTATGTCTAATCCAACAAGCATTTCATAATATCAACGAGTTAGAGCCATCGGCCTTTGAGGACCTGTCTATGAATTTTCCGAAGCCATCCTGAGCTTTTTGCAAGTGGTCTCAGATTTTCATCCTTCAATAAACTATAACTTCGTTGATACCAATCTGTAGCTTGATAATTATGTCCAAGTATTGCTCCGGCAGATTGCGCCTCATCAACCAATCCAATAGACAAATACGCTTCCACTAGCCTATGTAAGGCCTCAGCAGTATAAGAGGAGGTCTGATAATCCTCTACAACTATACGAAATCTGTTTATTGCTGCGGGAAATTGCTGCCGTTTTAAATAATATCTACCTACTTCCATTTCCTTACCAGCCAAGTGATCAAAAGCTAGATCAAATTTTAATTCAGCAGGTTTGACATATTCACTGTCAGGGTAATTTTTGATTAGTATTGTAAAAGCTTCTAATGCCTTTGCAGTGACTTCTTGATCCCGGCCGATATCTTCAATCTGGTCGTAATAACTTAAAGCTATTATATACTGCGCATAGGCTGAATCTTCATCAGATGGATAATATTCAATATACCTTTCAGCTGCATCCCTGGCCTCTTCATATTGCTTAGCTTTATGATTTGCAAAAGCTTGCATAATCACAGATCTTTTTGCCCACTCAGAATATGGATACAGCCTCTCGACATCAGAAAAAAAAGCTATTGCATCTATCGGTTTTGACCGAGCCATTTCAAATTCTGCTCTATCAAAAATTTGCTTTGCAGAATAATTTTCAATTTCATCTGAACCTACTTCTGCAGTTTTACTACAACCAACTAGTAGGCCTAGCACCACCAGAGCAAATCCAATCAAATAGATTAATTTATTTACAATCATGAAAGACCTTCGCCAAGTAACATCGATATTTAAGTTAATAACTTTTTTTAGATTTAAAGTACATCAGGGCAAACTAGAATATTTAAAAAATGTGTATTCCTCAGTTAATTAGTTTTATATCATGCCATTTGAATAGAACTTTTATGAATATAGTTCATTTGTTTTATCAGGTCCAAAGTCTCTTCCTTTATTCGGCCAGGCATTTTCTCATCTCTGAGACAAAACAGTAAGTTTGGGTTAACTTTATCTTTACGAAACCATCGTAAAGATTCGATCAATCTCTTCGCTTCATCAGTATAATTAATCGGTGGATCAATATCATTCAGAATAGCCCAAAAACCAGCCCATAGTCTAGCAACAGACCATGGATTATATCCGCCACCACTGGTTAAAAGCACTTTAGGGGCCAAAAGATTAAGCCTCGCGAGAATACTCCATAAGCAATTATTTGTGATGTCCAAACGAGACAGTGGATCGTCCTTTAACATGTCGGCGCCCCCTTGAACAATCAATGCTTCTGGCTTGAAATGCTCTAGCGCAGGGAAAAATACATATTTAAATAGCGCCTCTATATCAACGTCCTGAGAACCTTTTGACATCGGTGCATATAAATTTTTATCTGGGTAATTTTCATCTATTTTACCTCGAAATGGCCATCTGTTTGCCTCATGTACTGACACTAACATGATATCTGGGTCTCTAGAAAACGCAGATGCTACGCCATCGCAAAAGTGCGCATCTAGATCCACGTAGGCAATTCGACGAACTCCAAATTCTCTGAGTCTTAACATAGCAAATACTAGATCATTCAGATAACAAAATCCATTTGCTCTGTTTGCTAGGCCATGATGTAAACCACCGCCCAAATTAAAAGCCCGACCATTCAAATATGCATATTCTGCAGCCACAACTGCCCCGCCAACTGAGGTTGCTGGACGCTTATACATACCTTTAAAAAGTGGATTTGACGGCGTCCCTAATTTATATTTGCTGGACCGGTATTCATCAATTTCCTGCTTTTCATCCACTTCTAGAAGAACATTGATGTAATCGTTGGAATGAAATTTCTTCAGTAATCTGGGCTTAGCGATTGGTGCAGTTACAAACGATTTATCGCTATACCATGACATGGCTTTAATCAAATCGAGTGTGGGCCCAACCCTTGGTATATTTAAGGGATGTTTTCCTCCATAGTGCGTGGTGCGATAGATATCTGAAGAAATAAGAACAGCGGACATGAAGAGAGGATAGTGCTGTGGCACGAAATAAACAGCATCTTTTAAGAAAAATTCTTAGGGTTTTAGAAATTATTCAGCAGAGCTATAAGCCTCGCAACAGGAATGAGGAAAAGACCGATGCGCAAAAGTGAAATTACACGCGAAACTAATGAAACTAAGGTCTCAGTCTTTATCAATCTAGATGGCACAGGCAAATATTCGAACGAAACGAATGTTGGCTTTTTTGATCACATGTTGGACCAATTATCTCGTCACTCTCTGATGGACCTAACCATAAAAACGATTGGCGATACGGAAATTGATGACCACCACACTGTGGAAGATACGGGGATAGCACTCGGACAAGCTGTAAAGAATGCGTTGGGAAATAAACAAGGCATAGTTAGGTATGGCTCCTGCCATTTGCCGATGGATGATGCACAAATTCGGACTTCTTTAGATTTTTCTGCAAGGCCCTTCTTTATCTGGAATGTTAATTTTTCAACTAATAAAATTGGAGCTTTTGATGTAGAGCTAGTGCGTGAATTCTTTCAAGCTTTTTCAACGCATGCAGGATTAACTTTGCACGTAGATATGGTGCATGGGATTAACAATCATCATATTGCTGAAGCGATATTTAAATCCGTGGCAAGAGCCCTGAGACTAGCTATCGAAATTGATCCTCGAATGTCTGAAAGTTTGCCAAGTACAAAGGGAAAACTTTAGCAATAATGCTTACAGCACTTATCGATTATAATAGTGGTAATTTACACTCTGCTGTTAAGGCTTTTGAAAAAATTGCTAATGAAAATTCTCTTGGATCCGTGGAAATTACGAGCGATCCTGATATAATAAGCAATGCTGATAGATTAGTTTTGCCGGGTGATGGTGCTTTCCCAGCATGTAAGAATGCCCTTGAAAGATCAGAAGTTTTTGAGGCATTAAAATACGCTGTTTGTGCAAAAGGCACGCCATTTCTTGGGATTTGTGTTGGCATGCAACTAATGGCAAACCAAGGTTCTGAATTCGAGCTAACTAATGGTCTTGGTTGGATAAACGGCGAGGTAGAAAAAATAAAAGTAGATGATCCAAAACTAAAAATACCTCATATGGGTTGGAATGACATAATAATAGACTGTGACCACCCAATTCTAAAGGAGATTAAAGATGGAGATCACTTCTATTTTGTGCACTCCTACCAAATGAAAGTTTTTAGCAAAGAGCAGCGACTTGCACACGCCAGCTATGGGGGCGATATCACTGCTATCGTGGCTAAAGACAATATGGCTGGCTTGCAATTTCATCCAGAGAAGAGTTCCCACTCTGGAATGAAAATTATACAAAATTTTCTAGCATGGGCGCCATAAACGGCATTCAAATATTCATTTTATCCGCGTCCAAGTACCACCGTCGCGACATAAAATCAAAACACACCCTGATATTTTCAGCTGATCGTTTCCCTCTAAAACCATTTTAGAGCTGTAAACCTTATCACGATCTGGGCTCCAAATTTTTCCGCCACCATATTTTCCATCACCCTTGTTTTTCATAGCCCATATAATCTTCTTACCGATATTGTCAGACTCATATGATGCACCAGTGGAGTTAAAAGACTTAACAAGAGTACCGCAAATCTCTCCATCACACTCCTCTACATTTATGTGACCAAAATTTCCATTATCATCTGGAGTGGTTTTCCAAACACCGAGTACTGGATCCGCTAAAGCAGCCCCAGTCAGCAAGCATAAGGCGGCAGCTATTTTAAAAATCTTATTCATTGTAATCTCCCATCTTAACAACAGTGTGCAACCAAACTTGATTCAGGGCAAGTCCTAGACGAGATGAAGTTGCATTATTTAATTAAGCATGCTTTACGGATTTTTGAAACGGAAGGTTAAGTAAAATGATATTATATCCGGCTATCGATTTGAAAGACGGCAAAGCAGTAAGGTTGCTTAGAGGAGATATGAATAAATCTACCGTGTTCAATAAAAATCCAAGTGATCAGGCAATCGAATTTGAACGTGCAGGCTGCCATTGGCTACACTTGGTTGACTTAAATGGAGCTTTTGCTGGCGCACCCGTTAACTCTGTAGCCGTTGAAAAAATATTATCTCGAATTACGATTCCTACTCAGCTTGGAGGAGGTATCCGCAACCTCCAGACAATAGAAAATTGGTTACAAAAAGGCTTAGCACGGATTATTCTTGGAACCGTGGCAGTTGAAAATCCTTTACTAGTAAAGGAGGCTGCAAAGGAATTTCCTGGAAAAATAGCGGTAGGAGTTGATGCAAGAGATGGGCTAGTAGCGACTGATGGGTGGGCTAAATCTACGAATATTAAGGCCACTGAACTAGCAAAATCTTTCGAGGATTATGGAGTCTGTTCAATAATTTATACTGACATAAATAGAGATGGAGCGATGCAAGGACCAAATGTTAGGGCTACTGCAGAGTTAGCTAACGAGGTATCAATTCCAATAATCGCTTCGGGGGGAGTATCAAAACTCGATGATCTAATTGCATTGAAAAGTTGTGGTGCTAAGCTAAACGGAGTAATTTCTGGAAGAGCATTGTACGATGGAGCTATTAATTTGCAAAAAGCCTTGGAAATTCTTTGATGCTTAAAACTCGCATTATCCCATGCCTAGATGTAGCAGACGGAAGGGTCGTAAAAGGTGTAAATTTTGTTGACTTAAAAGATGCAGGCGACCCGGTAGAAGCAGCATATACTTACGATCAAGCCGGGGCCGATGAAATATGTTTTCTCGACATAAACGCGACGTACAAAAGTAGAAATACTACATATGATATGGTTAGAAAAACTGCTGAAAAATGCTTCATTCCTTTAACCGTTGGGGGTGGGGTTAGAACTGTAAAAGATGTTCGGAAACTTTTGCTCGCAGGAGCCGATAAAGTATCATTTAATTCAGCAGCAGTTGCTAATCCAGAAATTATAACCGCGGCTGCCAATAAATTTGGAAGTCAGTGTATCGTTTGCGCGATAGATGCAAAAACTGTTGGCCCTCAAAAATGGGAATTATTTACTCATGGAGGAAGACAGGAAACTGGCATTGATGCTGTCGAATTTGCAAAAAAGATTGCTGATATGGGGGCCGGAGAGATATTACTGACATCGATGGATAAAGACGGCACCAAATCAGGATTTAACTTAGATTTAACAAAAAAAATCTCTTCTACTTTGAAAATTCCAGTTATAGCGTCTGGAGGGGTTGGAAATCTCTCTCATCTTGTTGACGGAATACAATTAGGAGGCGCCTCTGCTGTTTTAGCTGCATCCATATTCCATTTTGGAGAATATACAATTGAAGAAGCCAAAAAGTATTTAGCATCATCAGGAATACCAGTAAGGATTTAATGTATGAAAATTGATGATTTATTTGCAGTTATTGAAGCTCGTTCGGGAAGCGATCCAGAATTCAGTTGGACAGCCAAGCTGTTATCACAAGGGTCAGACAAATGCGCTGAAAAATTTGGGGAAGAAGCAATCGAGACCATAATAGCGGCAACCAAAAAAAATAAAAGTGGGCTGATACATGAAACAGTAGATTTATTATACCATCTTGTTGTGATGCTTCATGCAAATGAGGTGAAACTTACCGAGATAACAGAGGAACTAAAGAGGCGTAAAAATATATCTGGAATTGAAGAAAAAAAATCTCGTAGCACCTAATGATAATCTATTCTTAATCAAATAAAATTTTTTAAACTTCCTACATTACTTACGTGAATTTCTAACTCGTCTCCAGTCCTTAGGAAGCGTTTTGGGCTAAAACTAGCCCCTGTCCCATCCGGTGAGCCGGTTGCTATTACATCTCCCGGGTTTAAGGTCATAATACTGGATATATAAGAAATTTGTTCCTGAACACTGAAAATCATATCCTTAATCGAAGCATTCTGCACGACCTTACCGTTAAGACACACAGTCAATTCTAAATCGCTTGGATCAATTAAATCTTCCACAGGCGTTATCCATGGCCCCCATGATCCAGAACCAGAAAAGTTTTTACCAGCATGGATTGAATGCGACTGCCAATCGCGTACTGAACCATCGTTGAAGGCTGAAAATCCAAGTATGAAATTATGTGCGTTTGATACAGATACGTTTCGCGCTGTAGCACCAATTACAATCGCTATTTCACCTTCATAATCAAAAGTATCGGCAGCATCCCCAAAAGGAATTTCTAAAGAACCTAGATGGGCCAGCATAGCCTCACTGTTTTTGCCAAACAGAATTATATTTTTTGGATTACTCATACTTTGTCCATCAATAGGATATGGTTTACGATAATTCATACCAATACAAATAATTTTGGTTGGGTTAATAATCGGAGGTAAAAACTTTATTTGACTATGCTTTAACTTCGAAGTTTTTAATGCATTCTCATACATTAATGGAAGTATTTTTTTCTCAACTACCTCTCTTAAACTGTTGTATTTATTTTTAAAATCATCAGTAACCGATTGTGCATAATTATCAAAAAATATTCCATAAGTTTCTTTTTCTGATGCTATGAAAGACCCGATATTCATTACGTCACATCCATGAATTTTTTTTCCTTATTAATAACCAAAGCAGTCAGAGTATCATTAAACGGTGTGGGAATTCCTACTTCCCTTCCAAGCTTTGGCACTTTGCCGTTAATGAACATAATTTCCGATCTTTTATTTGCTAGATGATCCAAAAACATAGATGGACGGGCGTTTCGGAGGTTATCTCCAAAGGAAGAAACATATTCGACTGGGTCGTCGAAGCTAAAGTCAATATTTTTTGCTATTCCAATTTTATATGCTTCATACATTGCACCCAAAGCCACTGGCCAAGAGCCAGGATCATCCATCAGCTCACCAACAGTTTTTTCAAAAACTGTGCATGGAGCACTAAAAGTGACATTGCATAAAAATTTTTCCCAAATCAGTTTTTGTATATCCTGATAAGCCCGAACGTTGAAACCCGCTGTCACCCAATGGCTTGTTAATTGCTTAAGCCTTTCTGTAATTTCACCAGTTAGCTCACCAAGTCGTATGAGTTTCATTGCATTGTGATGGACATGACCAGGTTTTTTGACGGACGCTCCAAAACCCTCTGCCACACCTAATACAATATGCTCGCGCCCAATGTGTTTGGCTAATTTTTCTTCTGCGCCTAATCCATTTTGAATAGTAATGACAATAGTATTAGGCCCTAACAGTGGAGATATTTTTCTTGCTGCAGACTCAACGCCAGATGCTTTTGTGGCAATTATATACAAGTTACAATCGTCGTATGCTGTAAAAACTGAGGAAGCTTGAATATTTTTAACGACGTAATCACCTTTCGGACTATCAACTGAAAGGCCATTTTTATTGATTGCATCGACATGCTCAACCCAGGGGTCATATGCGATCACTTCATAGCCTTTGGCGGCAAACAAAGCAGCGTATATAGAGCCCATTGCACCTAATCCAATAATAGCTACTTTCATAATATTTCCCGTCTAAATACTAATCATAATGTCAAATAATTTTCGAATATGGTTATCGAGGTCTTTTGGAATGTATTTTGGTCTATGCACGTTTAAAAGCTCATCAACTTTTATTTTTGCATTTGAATTAATATTTGGTTGTCCATTAGCCACCCACGTCTCGTACGCCTGTCTGTCAGCATTTTCTGGATATAAAAAATCTGTACTCATTCTTTTAAAAGTTTCAGATTGCCCCAGAAAATGACCCTCACCCTCCACCACTTTTTGTATTGCTTGAAGTGACAGGGAAGCTTCACTTACCTCGATCTGCTTCCCAGAGCTAAGAATTGCTCCTAACATTTCATTATCAATTACATATGCCTCAAATGATGTCGCCATAAGGCCCGCTTGGGTCCCTGCAGCTTGTGTAATTAGATTAGCACCGGTTTGAACAGCCAACGTTAAATTAAGGGCTTTCTCATAACCAGCCTGGTTATCAGGAAGTTTACTATCAGTAGCCCCAGAAATTGTAGAATTAGGAAAGTTGTAATATTGACCAAGCTCCACAGCGGCTGCAGTCAATAAAGCCTGCTCCCCACTACCCCCAGCCATACCACCAGTCCTCAAGTCTGTAATCATCGGGCGTGCACCGTAGATCGCATTTACGTCTTTATTAGCCACCCAGGCTATTATCATACCCGCTAACGTTTCCGCATTTGTTTGAGCCAGGCAACCGGCTATAGTTACAGGACTAGAAGCACCCATTTGCCCAAATGTATTTACCATAACCGGAAACCCACGCCTTGATGCTTCGATTAGAACTTTGCACGATTCAGTGTCAAATCTGAGTGGTGGAACGACATGATTTATATTCAGGGACAAAAATGGTTGGGTGTAAAAATTTTCATCAGAACCAGCAATGACTGAACATAATTCATGCACATTTTTAATATTATTGATATCAGTGATGCTACTAATTACATGCTTTGACGTTCCAACTAATGCGGCGTAGGCAGTGTTCACGTCTAACATCAAGCTTGTATCCATATCATTGGCCACCATCGGTCGAGCAAAAAAATGAATATTATCTAATTTATCTACCAAACGAGATGAATCATATAAATCATTCAAGATTGATTGCCGAAAAGTATTAGTAGTCATATCAACGATCATCGGAGATGCACCACCGGTACCAGTGTGGACCCTATATTCGGATATATCTAAGTTTTGTTTTTTATCGCGAGCGTGCAAAATAAAGCTTTTTCTTAAACTAGATATTCCTTCATTCACTAATTTCTCCGGAAAGGTGAGCCGGCCACTGTCAGTCAAACTTCCACCGTTGTCACAGATAAGCTTTATTGCTTCTTCTGGTGCTTCGCTTAGACCTATAGAGTCCAGAATTTGCAAAGATGCATCGTGAATTGAGCGCAACTGGGTATCAGAGAAAAATTTCATCCTACCAGTATTTGGGCTTATTTTATCTGTAGCCTGGGGCTCTCTTCTATGCTGTCGCCTACGAGATCGATTAGACAACTTAATTTCCTTTTTTTGAGCTATTTTTAATCTTGAACTTATTTATTTAAATATGAAAGAAATTTGGGTCAAAGAGGAAAATCTTTTATAGTGCCAATCATTTCAGAGCCATCCTGGACTTTAATTTTAACCCTCTGCCCTATATCCCAATAATCTTTATCTACCATACCTTGAGCCACATTTGCATTAAGGCGCGGCGACCAAATTGCTGAAGTAATATTACCAACAGCATTCCCATTTGCATAAACAGGCCATGGTTTAGAGCAGGTGGGACAAGGAGTTTCACCAAAAATAAATCCCCTTATAATTTTTTGAACACCATTCTTATGGATAGCCTGCAATTTACTTTTTCCAATATATTCTATCGATCCATCTAAATCACAAAACTTTTCTAAACCAATTTCAAATGGATTATTTGCGATTGTCATTTCATTTCCGTAGGAAAAAAGACCACCTTCTATTCGCTCAATTAAATTTGGACACCCAGGCGCTATTTGATATGATTGCCCTCTCTCCCAAATTATATCCCACAAAAAATTTGCATAAGATTTATCCCGTAAATAAATTTCAAAACCACCCTGACGCGAATAACCAGAACGAGCTATTAACTGACTGGAACCATTGACGTCTATCCAGTCAAACTTAAAAAACTTAATATTTTTTATGTGAGATCCAAAAATTTCAGACAAAAGTTTTTCAGCTTTTGGACCTTGCACAGCTAGTGGATATACATCTGGCTCACTGATTTTAACATCAAGCTTTCTGCCGAAAGCGACCCCTTTAGCATACAATAATACATCACTATCCGCAATTGATAGCCAATATTTATCTTCAGAAAGTTTTAATAACACTGGATCATTTATTAACCCAGCATTTTCATCAATTAATGGAATATATAAACAATCACCGATCGAAATATTTCCAATATTTCTTGGCGTCATTAATTGAACCAGCTTTTGAGCGTCTTCGCCCTGAATTTCTACTTGACGCTGGCATGATACATCCCAAATTTGCACATGTTTCTTTAAGTGCCAGTAATCTTCTTCAAGAGATGACTGGAAAGCTTTGGGTAAAAGCATGTGGTTTACAATAGAGAAACCAGAGACACCCAATTTTTCCACCTGATTGGTATAAGGCGTTCTACGGAGCCTTATTGACATATTTAGGCCATTCATTAACTCGAGATCCATGTAGAATAAGAATGAGGGTTTATTATCAGAGGAAGATGATAAGATCTTTCGGATTGGTACACTGAAAACCTTAATGCAATTTCAGAAATTCCCCCAGTTATCTCTTTTAATTCCCAATACTTCGTAAGTGAAAATACTAACTCACAGGACATTGAAGGGTAAATATCTACTGATTTTATTTGTAGGGATAAACGTCCACCATCATCCGTTTCACCATGCACCAGAAGCTTTCGAGACTTTAATTCCATAAGCTTCGCTGGGATCTTCATAGCATGAGTTCCATCAGTGCCATTTAGGATATGAGATGTAATAATTGCCATTATTCAATCGACGCCTTGTCCCTTTTATCTGAAGTTGCCGCCACAATCGGGCTAATAACACCTCTGCACTTTACATTGATACAAGCAGTCTTTCCACTTTTATACGCTCTATTAAAAGCGCCTGAAAGCTGCTCACGCTTTGTAACAAGCTCCCCAAATCCACCAAGGCCTTCAAACATTTTATGAAAAGGAATATCACGAAAATCGGTTGCATAGTGTTGACCACTTTCAAAAAGCCGCTCCTGTTGCTGACTTATGCAGTCTAGACCCCCGTTATTATCTATCACAACGATTATTGGTGTAGCTTCTTGAAAACATGCTTCGACCGACAAACCACCAGAAAGAAAAGCCCCATCACCTGTTACCAAGACTACGTTATTAGTTGGATGGATACGTTTTGCAGACTGAGCAAACGATACTCCCACACCCAAAAGACTATAGTTACCTGGGTGAAGTATGCCACCAAGCTTTCTTCCACCTGCAGCGGCAATATTTGTAGCAATTTCATTCCAAAAATGCGTGTTACCTCCATCAAAAACTAGCCAATCACCATCAGACATCATGGACTGTATGTCTAACGCTAACTGCAGAGGATGCATTTTTCGATCAAGTTTAAGGTCATTTTCAGTTTCTTGTTCAATGTGTGCAACCCATTGAGAAACCCAGTCAGCCCTGCGCTGTTTTTGCAGGTGAAACCAATCCTCCCAAGTACGTTCAATTTTAATAAGCTCATTAAAAAAAGCCCCAGGATCTGATAATAATTGAATATCTGCACCAATATTATATTCCAGCTCTTCATGGCTTCCATTAACACTAATAAGTGTAGTATCTTTCTGAATAAAAGGTGGATTCCCAAAATTCATTTGGTTATCAAGCTTGCAACCGACCATTAAAACAAGGTCTGCTTCTTGGATAGCGTCTTTAGATGGATGATATTGATGAAAATCCGCTAGCCCCATCATAGCGCTACAATCCTCACCCAGTAACTTTGTATGGTATGGTACGTTAAAGATTGGTATTTTTAACTTAGTTGCCGCTGATCCTAATAATTTTTCGTTGTGTGACCACCACACTCCATGACCACCTATGATCACTGGCCTGTCACTTTCTCTTACTAGCGATAAAATTTTTGATAATTTAACTGGATCAGGCCAGGCTTTTAATAACGGCTTTTCGGTTCGATCAAAGGGACGCTCATTACGTCCAACATTTTTTTCAAACGAGGAAAACATTATATCTACAGGTAGTGAAATATGTACTGGTCCTGGATATCCATTAGTGGCAGCATGCCAAGCCCTATCCACAAATTCGCTTATTCTGGACCCATCTGCAATTTGAACAGAGTATTTCGTTAACGGTTTAGCAATCGCCACGTCATCTATTTCTTTAAACCCCCCAGCACCTTGACGTTTTAGTGTCGATGATCCAGTTATAAAAATTACTGGGGACCTCTCCCCCCAGGCTTCCAGCATAGCAGGCACGGCGTTAGCGAAGCCCTCTGGTCCAACAAGACAAACTGTTGGTTTTCGTGAAATTCTCGTATGACCATCAGCAAGGTGACCTGCTACTTGCTCGTGTGGACAATTTATGACTGGCATTTGGCATTCCATAAATCCTTCTAAAGCCGGATTACAAAATCCACCCGCCAGCGTAAAAACATGGTCAACACCTTTTTCCTTTAAAGCTCTGGCTAAAATAGCACCCCCACGAAGATTCTTTTTTTCTTCCATAAATATCAAGCTCCTGTTCTTTTCCTTTGGTGCCAAAGCAACCATCTGCTATTTTCTTAGCAATGCAATAAAAATTATTCTTAAAGATTCTTGGTAACTGAGTTACCATACGTAACTTTAATGACCCATATAATTGACAACACCATAAATCCCGTGTTCCATCTCCCGAAAGTCACCGAGCGGTAGTTTAAGTTTTATCCTCTATAGTTTAAATGGCGATCCGTAAGTAGGAGGTTTCTATGAACAATGTATGTTGTGGACCAGGTTACGCTTCACCTAGCGAGGCCATTAAGGCTCCAAGTGAAAAACTACTTTATACTATAGCTATATATACCGGTACTGGCATTCAGAAACCAGACTATCTGGCAACGGTCGACGTAGACCCCGACAGCCCAACCTACAGTCGGGTTATTCATCGGCTTGAAATGCCTGGGATCGGTGATGAGCTTCATCACATGGGCTGGAATGCTTGCTCTTCATGTCATGATGATAACTCAATGGCTCGAAAATATTTAATTCTTCCAGGTGTACGTTCGAATAATCTTCATATCGTTGATACAGCAACAGACCCTAAAGCTCCAAAGCTCTCTAAGGTTATTGAAGGGGCAGAAATTAAATCAAAGGCAAATTTGTCAGGTCCTCACACTGTTCACTGTCTTGGATCTGAAATAATAATTTCGTTTCTTGGTGATGCCAAAGGTGATGCACCTGGAGGGTATCTACATTTAGATAAAGATTTCAATATTATTGGCCGCTGGGAAAATTCCATGGGGGACATCAAGTTTGGGTATGATTTTTGGTATCAACCGCGTCACAATGTTATGGTAAGTTCAGAATGGGCTGCACCAAATACCTTTATGCCTGGCTTTGATCTCGAAGAAGTGGGTCACCTTAAGTATGGACGTGAATTGCACTTTTGGGATTTTGAGAAACGAAAACCAGTAGAAAGTTTTTATTTGGGCGAGGACGGTTTAGTTCCTCTAGAGGTAAAATTCCACCATAACCCAGACAGTACTCATGGGTTTTGCGGTGCTGCACTTTCCACTAATGTAATACATTGGTGGAAAGATAGTAATGAAAAATGGCAGTGGGAAAAAGTTATTGATGTAGAAAATGAGATGCACCCAGAGTGGCCAATTCCCCTCCCCGGCGTTATGTCCGCAATACTTATATCAATGGACGACAAGTATTTATACCTTAACAATTGGCTACACGGAGATATGCGACAATACGATATCACCGATCCTCATAATCCAGTACTCACAGGGCAGGTTTTCATGGGCGGCCTGTTAGGTAAAGCACCAAGAATAAATGGTGTTGAGGTTGCTGGTGGACCACAAATGTTTCAGCTAAGCTTAGATGGGAAAAGGCTGTACGTAACCACATCTCTATTTTCAACATGGGACAATCAGTTCTATCCTGAAATACGAGAAAAAGGTGGTGTGATGGTTCAGATTGATTGCGATCCAGTAAATGGCGGAATGAAAGTAAACCCAAATTTTATGGTAAACTTTGGTCAAGAACCAAATGGACCTAGCAGATGCCATGAAGCCCGCTACCCAGGTGGTGATTGCACTAGCGACATTTGGTTATGACAAAATTTAAGGTTAAAATTTCCAACCGTGGGAATGCAGAATATGAAGTGGATGACAAGCGACCAATATTAGATGAACTACGAAATCATGGTGTGGACCTTCCTTACGGTTGCAAATATGGTGGCTGTATAACTTGTGCCGCAAAGTTGACATCGGGAGCTATAGACCAGAGAAGGCAAGTAGCTCTTAATAATTGGCAACTGGATAACGGCTACGTAATTTTGTGTGTCGCGAGGGCCATGTCGGACATTACTTTGGAAATAGGCACCGAAAGTCATGACAAATTGTACCGCAATCCATTTTTAGAACCACTGAAATCATACCAGCTGAAGGCTGATATTGCGTCTAAGGAGGATACCTAATTGCCAGAAGCAGAGATAGATCGCATTTATGATTACGACCCAAGTTACCTCGCTGACATACTAAAATCAGTAAAAACGATCGCGATGGTGGGTGCTAGCGGCGATAAAACAAAATTTAGCTATGGAGTTTTACGACAACTAAGCGAAATAGGTTATGACATACTTCCCATTAACCCAAACCCAAAAATTACAGAAATACGAGGACTCCGAGTTTATCACTCACTTAAAGAAATTGATAAACAAATTGATATGGTAGAAGTTTTTCGGCCCAAAAACGAACTCTATGGAATAGCAGAACAAGCTATAGAGGTTGGAGCAAAGGTTTTATGGGGGCAAATAGGTGTATATGACGACAAAGCTGCCGAATTGGCTGAGGCTGCAGGATTGAAAGTCATTATGAACAGATGTCCAAAAATTGAATTGTTTAGGCCCTTCTGGAAACCAAGGCTGGATCTCAAAATATAGTATTGCAATGATTTTTGATGGCGATCTAAATACACACGGATAAAAGGCTTTAATATAAACACCAATCAAAAAGGCACCAAATGGGTCAAATTATCAGTAAGAGTGTAAAAAAAATTGTGAAAGAAGCTTTGGCTTCAGTTGACACAATTTCAGTTCAAGAAGCTAAAGCATTAGTCGACAACGAAAGATATCAATTTGTAGATGTTAGGGAATTATCTGAACAACAAAAAGTAGGCGTCATCCCAGGAGCTACTTTATCATCAAGAGGCATGATCGAATTTCATATTGATCCAGATAGTCCTTTACACAAAGCTGACTTTGCTCAGGAAAAAACATACATTTTTTATTGCGCGTCTGGCGCACGCTCAGCCTTATCAGCCTTAGCAGCAAAAGATATGGGACTAAGTCCTGTTGTTAATATGGCAGGTGGAATCACCGAGTGGATAAAAAATAGTGGTTCGATAACGGATAGATAAAATGACCGATATATTTATCTCTTCGGCCGTAAGAACTGCCATAGGATCTTTTGGCGGATCTCTTTCGAGCGTACCATTAATCGAACTGGCAACCCATGTGGGAAAGGAAGCGATTAATAGGGCAGGAATTACGCCAGATAAAATTCAACAGACAGTGTTTGGGAATGTCATTCACACCGAACCTCGAGATATGTATTTATCGAGGGTAGCAGCTATCAACTCTGGAGTACCGCAAGAAGCGCCAGCTTTAACGTTAAATCGTCTCTGCGGTAGTGGGCTACAGGCTGTGATTACAGCATATGAGCAAATCTTATTAGGCCGTTCAAACGTGAATTTGGCCGGAGGTGCAGAGTGCATGAGCCGCGTGGGCCATAATTTGCAGTCAGTTCGATTTGGTCAGAAAATGGGACATTTAAAAGCAGTTGATATGATGACAGGAGCACTTACTGATCCCTTCGGGAACGGTCACATGGGAATTACTGCCGAAAATGTAGCAAAAGAAATGAATATAACGCGACAAAGACAAGATGAACTGGCATATAATAGTCATCTGCGAGCTACTAAAGCAATTAAAGCTGAGTATTTTAAAGAACAAATTCTGCCAGTAGTGATCAAAACAGGTAAAAAACAAGACGTTTTTGACACAGATGAACATTGTAGAGAACAAGTAAGACTGCAGGATTTCAGTAAACTTAAACCTGCGTTTGATCGAGACGGTACGGTCACAGCCGGTAATTCATCTGGAATAAATGATGGAGCTTCAGCGTTAGTGCTTGCTAGCAAGACTGCAATATCAAAGTATTCCATGCCTGTTATGGCTAAAATTATATCATATGGAGTTGGAGGAGTTGCTCCACATTTAATGGGCCTTGGACCAATACCCGCGGTAAAGGAGGCTCTTCTCATTGCCGGGCTAAATATTTCACAAATTGACTGTATCGAGTCAAATGAAGCATTCGCTGCTCAGGCTTGCGCTGTGGCAGCAGAATTAAATTTTGACCCGGCCAAAACTAATCCAAATGGCGGGGCAATTGCTCTAGGACATCCGGTAGGAGCGTCTGGAGCAATAATTTTGACCAAATTAGTTTACGAATTAAAGCGTCAAAATGGAAAGTATGGGTTAGCGACGATGTGCATTGGCGGCGGCCAAGGCATTGCAGTGATTATAGAAAATGTATAGATAATTTTTGTAAACAATAGTTAATTATTCTTGCTAATTTTGGAACTTAATTCTCACAAGATATTATTGTCTTGTGCCTTTTAATTTCACTCTAGAAAAGGTAATTACAAATAAATCGAGTAAACCGCGAGAAATTTATGGCACTGGAAAAGACCTTCGACGCTAAATCAGCAGAAAAAAGAATCTACGAGAAATGGGAAAAAGAAAAATCCTTTAGAGCAGGCGCAAATGTATCAAGAACGGAGCCATATTCTATAATGATCCCTCCACCCAATGTTACCGGAGTTCTTCATATTGGGCATGCATTCAACAATACCCTTCAAGATATACTAATTCGGTGGAAGCGAATGCAGGGTTATAACACTCTTTGGCAGCCAGGCACAGACCATGCGGGCATAGCAACGCAAATGGTCGTAGAACGTGAGCTTGCAAAAAACCCCACTAATAAATCTCGTCAAGAAATGGGTAGAGACGAATTCCTTAAAAATGTTTGGAAATGGAAAAAACAGTCCGGCGATACAATTATCAACCAGCTTAAGAGACTTGGTGCAAGCTGTGATTGGGAACGCACAGCCTTTACGATGTCGGGTGCTCCAGGATCACCAGCCGAAGATGGCGGAAATTTTCATGATGCAGTAATAAAAGTCTTTATCGAAATGTATAATAAAGGGCTTATCTACCGCGGCAAAAGGCTCGTAAACTGGGACCCACATTTCGAAACAGCTATCTCTGACTTAGAAGTAGAAAACATTGAGACTGAAGGAAAAATGTGGCATTTTAAATACCCGCTTCAAAATGATGAAACTTATCTTCATATCGAGCGTGATGTTGACGGTAATATTATGAAGGAAGAAACACGCGACTATATTTCTATCGCTACAACCAGACCAGAAACCATGTTAGGTGATGGCGCCATCGCAGTAAATCCTAAGGATCAAAGATATTCTTCAATCATCGGAAAATATTGTGAAATTCCGGTTGGACCTAAAAAAGATCGGCGGTGGATTCCAATTATTGCTGATGAATATCCTGACCCAGATTTTGGTTCTGGTGCAGTAAAAATTACTGGGGCTCACGATTTTAACGACTATCAGGTAGCCAAAAGAAATAGTATTCCACTCTTTAGGCTAATGGATACAAAAGGCCGAATGCGAGACGACGGACTTCCATACAGCGAAGCTGCGTCGCTGGCACAAAATTTTTCAAACTTTGGAGAGTTTACTGAGGCAGAAATCGATACTTTAAACCTTGTCCCAGAAGAGTTTCGCGGCTTAGATCGGTTTGAAGCACGCAAACTAATTGTTGATCATATTACAAATCAAGACCTTGCAGTAAAAACTATTATAAAAAGCCAAGATGGGGAGAATAACGAAGAAATCCCACTTGTCGAAGAAAAGCCAGTAATGCAACCTTTTGGTGATCGTTCTAAAGTCGTCATTGAGCCCATGCTTACCGATCAATGGTTCGTTGATACATCAAAAATAGTCGGACCAGCTTTAGATGCTGTTAAATCAGGAAAAGTAAAATTAATTCCTGATAGTGAAGAAAAAACATATTACCATTGGCTTAAAAACATTGAGCCTTGGTGCATATCCCGACAACTCTGGTGGGGACATCAAATTCCGGTGTGGTTTGACGAAAACGGAGATCAGTATTGTGCAGAAGACCTACAAAGTGCGCAAGAATTGGCTGGTAATGGGGTTAAACTTACGCAAGATCCAGATGTATTAGATACCTGGTTTTCCTCTGGCCTTTGGCCGATAGGAACTCTTGGGTGGCCAGAAAAAACACCAGCGTTGGACGAGTACTTTCCAACAAGTACTTTAATCACAGGCCAGGATATCCTTTTCTTTTGGGTTGCTAGAATGATGATGATGCAGCTCGCAGTTGTGGGTAAAATCCCATTTTCAACGGTATATTTGCATGGGCTTGTCAGAGATGCAAAAGGCAAAAAAATGTCTAAATCAACAGGTAATGTAGTTGATCCCTTAGATATAATTGATGAGTACGGTGCAGATGCTCTGCGGTTTACGAATGCGGCAATGGCCTCTATCGGAGGTGTGCTTAAATTAGATATGCAACGTATTGTGGGGTATCGAAATTTTGGAACAAAATTATGGAATGCCGCCCGTTATGCGGAAATGAATGGAGCTCAGCCAAGTACAGGTAATTTACCTAATCCCAAAGAAAATTTAAATAAATGGATAATGGGGGAAACGTCTAAAGTATTGAATGAAGTCCAAATTTCATTTGAAAATTTCCGCTTTAATGATGCTGCTAACTCACTCTATGCCTTCGTTTGGGGAAAAGTTTGCGACTGGTATGTAGAGTTGTCAAAACCACTATTTAGTTCATCAAATAAAAATGTAATTACTGAAACTCAAGAAACCATGGGTTGGGTAATTGATCAGTGCTTAATATTACTGCATCCTATAATGCCATTTATTACCGAAGAACTTTGGGGCTCACTTGGCAAACGAAGCAGTTTATTAGTTCATCAGAATTGGCCAAATTATACTACAACCGATCTGGTTGAACCTGAAGCGGATCAGGAGATGAATTGGGTCATTTCTCTTATAGAAAATATCCGCAGCGCCAGGCAGCAGATGCACGTACCTGCTGGTTTAAAGATTCCCTTGATTTATCAAGAAATGACTGTAGGCGCACAACAAACCTTTGAGCGTAATTCAATCATGATTATGAAGTTGGCACGTATAAGTGATGCAGAGAGAATTAATAATTTTCCTAAAGGGACTGTATCAGTGAGTGCGTCCGGGGCAATATTTGGCCTTCCATTAGCAGATGTCATTGACATCGAAGCTGAGAAAAGCCGACTGGTAAAGGCTGAAGAAAAACTAACGAAAGAAATCAATTCAATGGAAGGTAGGCTGAATAACCCCAAATTTGTTAATAGTGCCCCACCAGAAGTAGTAAATGAAACACGGGATAACGTTGTAAAGAGAAAAGAAGAACAATCACAAGTTACCAAGGCTTTAAAAAGATTGGAAGAACTTTAGAATTCGATTGAAATGAAATATGCGACGATAAAATATTAAGAGCTTGCAGCGCTTATTCTAAATTGCGACCCTCTGGCCCTGACATGTCAAATCCAAGGTGTCTCGCAACCGTAAAAATATCCTTATCTCCTCTACCGCACATGTTCATACAAATAATATGGTCTTTCGGCAACTTAGGGGCAATTTTTTCCACATGAGCAAGCGCGTGAGACGGCTCTAAAGCTGGTATAATCCCTTCGGCTGTACAACACAGTTCAAAAGCGCTTAATGCTTCCTTATCTGTGATCGAAACATACTTTGCCCTTCCAATTTCATGCAGCCAGGCATGCTCAGGGCCTATTCCAGGATAGTCTAAACCTGCTGAAATAGAGAAACCTTCTAATATCTGACCATCATTATCTTGTAGCAGATATGTTCTGTTGCCGTGTAATACCCCAGGCCGTCCACCTGTTAAGGAAGCACAATGCTCCATTCGGTTATTTACGCCTTTCCCACCTGCCTCAACGCCAATTATCTCCACATCTTTATCATCAAGGAATGGATAAAATAAACCCATAGCATTAGACCCACCCCCGATTGCTGCAATTAACGTGTTAGGTAGTCGGCCTTCTGCCTCCATCATTTGATCTTTAGCCTCTTTGCCAATAATTGATTGGAAGTCTCTTACCATAGCAGGGTAAGGATGGGGACCGGCGACTGTGCCAATACAGTAGAAAGTATCATTCACGTTTGTAACCCAATCCCTAAGAGCGTCATTCATAGCGTCCTTCAGGGTGCCTCTTCCTGAGGTAACTGGAATAACCTCGGCCCCAAGTAATTTCATACGGAATACATTTGGAGCCTGACGTTCTACGTCATGCGAGCCCATGTAAACGATACATTTTAAACCAAATTTTGCGCAGACTGTGGCGGTGGCAACGCCATGCTGGCCAGCACCTGTTTCAGCTATAATGCGGGTTTTCCCCATTCTCCTAGCCAATATAATTTGGCCAAGAACATTATTAATCTTATGGGCACCTGTATGATTTAATTCATCCCTTTTAAGATAAATTTTTGCTCCACCCAACTTTTCCGTTAAACGCTCTGCAAAATATAAAGGGCTGGGCCTACCGACGTAATGCTTCCACAGATCATCCATTTCGTCCCAGAATTCTGGATCTAGCTTAGCTTTTTCATACTGATCCTCCAATTCTAATATCAGTGGCATCAAGGTTTCCGAAACAAAACGTCCACCAAACTTCCCGAATCTACCTTTTTCATCGGGGCCAGTCATAAAACTGTTAAAAAGATCATTAGCCACTAAAATCGAGCTCCCATTAGAAATTTTTATATTAAGACATTAGGTGTTATATTAGTTACAGCCAAGTTCAAGAGATTTTATCTAAATTCTTTCAAAATTACAGTGCTCTAAAGCCTGCATGAAATCCTTTATCTTTTCCGGATCTTTTATCCCAGGGCTAAGCTCTATACTGCTTGATAAATCAAGCTGCCTCGCATTGGTTACTTTCACAGCCTTTTCAACATTGGCAGCATTTAATCCTCCAGCTAACATCCAAGGCTTTGACCACTTTTTATTTGCAAGAACTGACCAATCGAATTGCAATCCATTTCCTCCAGGCAACGCGTCCTTACTTGAAGGTTTTGCATCAAATAAAATTTGATCACAAACCTCACAGTATGTTTTTACTTTTTTTAAGTCACTTTCAGAAGAAATACCGATAGCCTTCATAACTGGTAGGCCATATCGTTTTCTAACATCATGCACTGTCTTAGGACTTTCGGAACCATGTAACTGGATCATATCTATTGGAACCTGACTTATAAGTTCATCCAAATATGAAAAAAGAGGGTTCACTACTAAAGCCACCTTAGCCAATCCAATTGGCGCCTCCAGTGCCAGTTTACGTCCCATTTCAAAGGTCAGAGAGCGAGGTGACTTATCAAAAAATACAAAGCCTGCATATCTCGCACCCATGGAAGCTGCCAAATTTATATCTTTAACAGAAGTCAGGCCGCAAAATTTTACAGCAATCGGATTGATTTTTTTCAAATTGAGAGTCATGAGTTTACTTTATTGTTGAGCAGCAACAAAACTTCATCGTCGTTATGCCCACTATCACGCTTTAACTGATTCAACTCGTTTTCTACTTTAGCAAGCTCTTTAGATTTTCTACTTGAGGCTGATCTATGTTTCATCTCCCTGATCCATTCCCAAACAAATCCTACAAATAGGCCAAAAATTACACCACAGAGAAACAAAACAAAAATTGGAATTGAAAATATCATCCCATCACCAAAAAAATCCTCCATTTCACTGGGTAGTATTCTGATATCCACAAGTTCTCTGTTTGCGACCGCTAAGGTCAAAATTATAATCGAAAGACAAGTTAAAAAAATAACTCGTATATAACGTGTCAAATATTAAGCCTTCCCATTTAGCCTATCACGCAAAAGTTTTCCTGTTTTAAAAAACGGAACCTTTTTCTTATCTACGCTGACAGCCTCCCCAGTTCTCGGGTTACGCCCAACTCTTGCATCCCGCGTTTTTACTGAAAAAGCGCCAAAACCTCTTAGTTCAACTCTATCACCATTAGCGAGTGCATCCGTAATCTCCTCAAATATGGTATTAACGATTCTTTCTACATCACGTTGAAAAAGATTTGGGTTTTCGTCGGCGATTTTCTGAATTAACTCCGATCGGATCATCGGTTTATCTCCCTGGCATTTATGATAATAGCACATTAACTATAATCACCACTCCCGCGAAATTAAAATCATTTATCGGCCTAAAGCATTATTTTTTAACGAAATACTATTGTAAACAGAAATATTTTTCTGATTTCATGACTGTTAGAACTCTTATCGCCTTGATTAAAATGCAATTTGAGGACTAAACGAATCAAAAATTTGACCCCACACCAAGGGTGCGGGGAAAATCACTTTACAATATTTATTATATTATTCTTCGTCGCTTTTAAGTGCAGCGCCTAAAATATCACCTAGCGAAGCTCCACTATCGGATGAACCGTATTGCTCAACAGCTTCTTTCTCTTCAGCTATTTCACGAGCCTTTACAGAAAGACCCAGTTTTCTAGTCTTGCTATCTACACTAGTTACGCGAACATCGACCTTATCTCCAACATTAAATCTGTCTGGCCGTTGTTCAGCACGATCACGACTGAGATCTGATCGACGAATAAACGATTTCATCCCCTCGTATTCTACTTCTATACCACCATCTTCAATTGAAGTAACCTCTACCGTTACTATTGAGCCACGCTTAACTTTATCTGTGGCTTGAGAAAATTTATCTCCACCTAAGGCTTTTATCGACAATGAAATCCGTTCTTTCTCAACGTCGATTTCAGTAACTGCGGCTTTTACCATATCACCTTTACGGAAGTTTTGAATTACATCTTCACCGCGCTCATCCCAAGAAATGTCACTTAAATGAACCATTCCATCAATCTCACCATCTAGACCTATGAAAAGCCCAAACTCGGTTATATTCTTTACTTCACCCTCTACTTCACTATTTACAGGATGGTTCTCTGCAAATACTTCCCAAGGGTTTCTCTGAGACTGTTTAATGCCTAAAGACACTCTACGCTTTACGCCATCTATCTCAAGGACCATTACGTCTACTTCCTGGCTCGTAGATACGATTTTACCTGGATGAACATTCTTTTTAGTCCATGACATTTCTGAAACATGTACTAAACCCTCTACGCCAGCTTCAAGCTCAACGAAAGCACCGTAATCTGTTATATTGGTTACTACCCCTTTATGCAGGGACTCTAAAGGATATTTACCAGCTACTAATTCCCATGGATCTTCTTCTAGTTGTTTCATTCCTAGAGAAATTCTATGAGTTTCCTTATTAATCTTGATAACCTGTACCTTTATTGACTCACCGATAGTTAAGATCTCAGACGGATGATTGATTCTACGCCAAGCCATATCCGTAACATGAAGAAGCCCATCTACACCTCCTAAGTCCACAAACGCACCATATTCAGTGATGTTTTTGACCACACCTTCTACGTCATCACCTTCAGCCAAGTTTCCGATAACTTCTGCTCTTTGTTCTGCACGACTTTCTTCCAATATAGCACGTCGAGATACAACTATATTACCTCTACGACGGTCCATTTTCAAAATCTGGAAAGGTTGCTTTAACCCCATAAGAGGACCTGCATCGCGGACTGGGCGAACATCAACCTGAGAACCTGGAAGGAAGGCTACCGCCCCACCTAAGTCCACTGTAAATCCACCTTTCACTCGCCCAAAGATGGCCCCATCAACTCTCGCATCATCTGCATAAGCCTTTTCAAGCCTATCCCATGCTTCTTCTCTACGAGCCATTTCCCTAGAAATGACTGCTTCACCTTTAGCATTTTCTACCTGACGTAAGAAAACTTCCACTTCATCGCCGACTGCAACTTCAGGCGCTTCACCAGGGTTAGCAAACTCTTTTAACTCTACCCTGCCCTCCATTTTGTAACCTACGTCAACTATTGCAAAGCCAGCCTCTATAGCTATCACTTTACCTTTAACAACGGAACCTTCTTGGGGGGTATCAATCTTGAAGCTTTCATTTAGCAGTGCTTCAAATTCTGCCATAGTTGCATTTTGAGCCATCTAGTCTCTATATCCTTTATTAAATATTTTCTGGCCAGATGGTTGGTTCCACCGGTCTTTAATTTCTTTCGTCTGGCTAATTATAACATCAAACAACCAACATTGAGTTTCGTAGTTTTTTCTGCGCAAGACTGGCGCGGTTTACATGCTAATTATAAGTAAATCAAGGGCTAACTGTCCCGGTAATAATCAACACTTTGCCGAATAAACTTCACTTCTCCAATTTTGCGTCAATAATTAGACAAACTAAGTCATAAACTTCTCCAATATTCATATCGGAGGTATCAATTTTATTAGCATCTTCGGCTGGTAATAGCGGTGACTGTTCACGATTTGTGTCTCTCTCATCTCGTTCTTGAATTTCTCTCAGTACACTTTCATAAGAAATTTTGTGTCCAAGAACGAGCAATTCCGAGTGTCTTCTTTGTGCTCTGACCTCCGAGCTCGCAGTTATGTAAAACTTTAGGTCTGCATTAGGACAAATTACTGTCCCAATATCCCGACCGTCTAATACTGCTCCACCCGGCTGTGAAGCAAAACGCCTCTGAAATTCAAGTAATTTAGCTCTAACTGTGGGGTTTTTAGCGACTTCGGAAGCAGCATTTGACACTTGCAGTGTTTTTAGATCAAAGACTTCTGCTTGCTTAACATTTAACTGATTTGCAGCATCAATTGGATCAATGCCCAGAAGAACGTGGTAAGCAACTAGTCTATAAAGCAGTCCGGTATCAAGGTGTGGTACACAATAATTTTGGGCAATTTTCCTTGAAATTGTCCCCTTACCTGAGGCCGCTGTACCATCAATTGCTATAATTAAGCCAAAAGAAGTCAAAGCTATAGATCTCGCACTTCCATATTTGCTCCAATTTCAAGCATAAGCTCAATAAAATTTGGAAAAGACGTTTTAATTGGCAAACAATCGTCTATTTCGACGTAGTTTTGCGATGATAAACCTAATACTAAAAAAGACATCGCGATGCGATGATCTAAAAATGTCTGACAAATAGAACCACCTTTTACAGATCCCATTCCATTACCTTTTACTACCCACCAATCTTCGCCTTCATCAACAAATACTCCATTAGCACGCAAACCTTTTGCCATTACGTCAATTCTATCGCTTTCTTTAACGCGAAGTTCCTTGACGCCTCTCATGATCGTCTTTCCCGTTGCATTTGCGGCAACGACAGAAAGAATTGGGTACTCATCGATCATCGACGCAGCTCGCTCTGGCGGCACTTCAACACCTTTCATATCGGGAGAGAAACAGGCTCGAATGTCAGCAACAGGCTCTCCACTTTCTTCTCTTTCATTTTCAAAGCTTAAATTAGCACCCATTTCAATCAACGTTTTATACAATCCAGCTCTTGTCTCGTTTAGTGTAATATTCGGAACAAGTATATCTGAACCCTCAACTATAATAGCTGCACAAATTGGGAAAGCTGCACTTGATGGATCGCTTGGAACACAAATATTCTGACCATTTAATTCTGAATGCCCACAAAGTTTGATCGATCGGCGATTTGAGATATTTTCAACTGATATGTCTGCTCCAAACGAACTCAGCATTCTCTCGGTGTGGTCACGAGTGGTTTCTTTTTCAGTGATAATAGTTTCACCAGGTGCATTCAAAGCAGCTAGCAGCAAAGCAGATTTTACTTGAGCCGATGGTACAGGCACGTCGTATTTGACCGGGATAGGAGACCTGGCTCCAATTACCGTCATTGGCAAACGACCTTTACTTCGTCCAAATGTCGTTACTCCAAATTTGCTCAGTGGATTAGTCACACGTTCCATTGGGCGACTGTTCAAACTAGGATCGCCAGTAAATGTTGCATTGATGGGAGTTGTCGACATTGCTCCAATTATTAATCTTACTCCTGTTCCCGAGTTACCACAATCAACTACAGTTGACGGTTCCGCAAAACCTCCCACACCCACACCATCCACGAGCCATTCACTTTGATCATTTTTTTCAACCACGGCACCAAATGCAACCATAGCCTTTGCAGTATCAAGAACGTCTTGACCCTCCAATAAGCCCGTAATTCTGGTTTGCCCTATAGCTAATGCGCCTAAAATAAGGGAACGGTGCGATATGGACTTATCGCCAGGAATTGAAACAACCCCCTTGAGAGAGCTAGATCTCAAAGCACGCATCACAGTTGGTTTAGGATTTAAAGACATTTGTAATACCTTTGTTTGTGCCTCGATAAACTAGACTTTGATCAAGGTCTAGGACTCTCGCTTTTCAAATGTTAAATAATATGGCTTACGCCCCTCTAATAGAGCTTTTTTTTCATATCGAGTCGAAATCCAATCACTCCAACACTCTCTCCAATCTCGAGCGTCTAAGGCCATCCAAGAAAAATTATGTTTCATCAATTCTTGAAGAGATTGCCGAACGTAATCGGGAATATCTGTAGCTATCCTTAATATAGCACCAGTTTTCATGACTCGATTTAATTCAATTAAATACTCGCTGGTCACAAATCTTCTTCTATGATGGCGTTTTTTTGGCCAAGGATCGGGATATAGTAAAAATACATTTCCAATCGAGTCATTTGGTAAGACATCAAATAAATCTCTAACATCACCAGGATAAATGCGCACATTTTTCAAATCTAGCTGTGATAGTTTTCCAGCTAGCATCGCAACCCCATTTATATATGGTTCGCAACCGATGAAACCAATCTTTGGATTACGTCTAGCCTGATGAACGAGGTGCTCGCCCCCTCCAAATCCAATCTCAAGATTAATTGATACTAAATCAGGAAAGAGATCAGATATTTCTACTAGCTTCCGATCGGGATTAGAAATTTGACTTATAGCCGGTATTGACAACTTTTTTAGTTGGCTATTTAAAATTTCTTGTTGTTTATTGCGAAGTCCTTTTCCTTTTAACCTCCCATAGAAATTCCTGAAATTCTTGGGATTGCTTATTGTATTTTCGGTCATTTAATTTATGGCAAAAGCCCTACGCTGATAATATTAATAAATAAAGCACTCATGGATAAATTTATACACAAAACTAGGATAGATTTCTTTGTAACTCTGAAATAAGGTCCGTAAGCTCCCAGCTAAAACCACCATCTTTTTCATGCGGCCTGCCAAAGTGCCCATAAGCCGCTGTCCTTTGATATATTGGCTTATTTAGCCCCAGGTGAGTTCGAATGCCCCTAGGCGTGAGATCCATAGACCGAGCTATAGCATTTTCAATTTCTTTATCGTCGACACCTCCACTTTCAAAGGTATCAACATAAATAGAAAGTGGATGAGAAACTCCAATTGCATAACTTAGTTGAATGGTACACTTTCTTGCTAGGCCAGCTGCGACTACATTCTTGGCCAAATATCTCGCTGCATAAGCAGCAGATCGGTCTACTTTCGTTGGATCTTTACCGGAAAAAGCGCCCCCACCATGCGGAGCAGCTCCACCGTAAGTATCAACTATTATTTTTCTACCCGTTAAACCAGCATCGCCATCTGGGCCCCCAATTACAAATTTACCAGTTGGATTTACATGCCATGACGTAGAGCTATCAACCCAACCAGTCGGCAACGATTCTAGTATATATGGTTCAACTATGGCACGAATATCCTCCGAGGACAGTGACGCATCTAAGTGTTGTGTAGACAGAACAATAGAAGTTATTCCGACAGGGAAGCCATTTTCATAACGAACTGATAGCTGTGATTTGGCATCTGGACCAAGACTAGGTTCAGCACCTGACTTCCTTACCTCGGCCAATCGTCTCAAAACTGCATGGCTATATTGTATTGGTGCGGGCATTAAATCGGGTGTTTCATCCGTCGCGTAACCAAACATTATCCCTTGATCGCCTGCACCCTCGTCTTTTTCACCGTCAGCATTTACACCTTGCGCAATGTGCGCAGATTGTTCGTGAAGCAAATTTGTTATTTCAACAGTTTCATGATGAAATTTTTTCTGCTCATATCCAATATCTTTGATACAAGCTCTGACAATGTCATCAATTCTGCCCATTTGCTTAGACAACAATTTTTTATCAGAAAGACCAACCTCTCCACCAACTACGACTCTGTTAGTAGTTGCAAAAGTTTCACAAGCTACTCTAGCCTCTGGTTCTAATGCAATGAAGGCGTCTAAAACAGCATCAGATATTCTATCACAGACTTTATCTGGGTGCCCTTCAGATACAGATTCTGAAGTAAAAATATAAGATTTACGAGACAAGATTTTTGCTCCAATAGTTTGATCTCACGCGTCAGGAAGCCGTTGCGTGAAATACTTTGCCTAATCGTTTAAAACGTCTTGGTCAATAGTGTCTTTTAACTATTATGCCCAAAAGCATTAGAGATAAAAACATAATAAAAAAAATGTTTTCACCCCAACTATAATATACTGTAGCATTGAGCGCCTTTGGGATATTTAATTCTAAGGAACCTTGGGTTCCCAAAGGTAAACTTTCAATTATTTTCCCATTTGCGGAAATAACTGCAGAAATACCAGTATTGGCTGATCTTGCAACCGGCACTCCAGTCTCTATAGCTCTCATCTTCAATATTTGAAGATGCTGATATGGACCAGAAAAACGACCGAACCATGCATCGTTCGTAATTTGAAGTACAAGATCAGGGCGACTTGATGTTGCCCGTAAAATACTGGGGAAAATAGCTTCATAGCATATCAAAGGTTGAAAATAAAAGTCACTGTCAACTTCGATTAGATCTGCACCATGACCTGGGGTGAAACCAGCGCCGTATGAATTAACCATAGAGCTTAGACCTAAATTACTCAGAAAATATGATAATGGTAAATACTCACCAAATGGCACAAGAATTGACTTATCATATATCTGCTGTTTCTCGTCCCTCTTCTGTAATATTAGCGAATTAAGTAACTTTTTATTTTCATCAAAGCGAAGAGCTCCAAATGCTATAGGTACTCCTGACGAGGCCTTGCTTATTTCCTTTACCAATTCATCTGCAAAATTAAGCGGATAATAAATAGCACTTTCTGGCCAAACTATTAAGTTTACTTTGTTCGCTTCTGCTGTGGATTTTATCATTCGATTGAAAAAAACTGGTGCTAATTCCTCATTCCATTTCTCACTCTGAGGCGCATTTGGCTGAACAAGTAAAATAGTTTTATCAGTGAATTCAATTTCAAGGTTTTGCCGTTTCAATCCCCAAAAAAGCATTGAGGACAGAATAAATAGTCCTACAAAAGTTAATACGATTTTTCTACTCTCCAGTGAGGAAACTAAAAACATCATGATTGCAAAAACTAATAATCCAAAGCCGAAAGGGCCAACAACCGATAGTAACTGAGCAAACGGGGAACTCACGAATAATGATGCTATCGTACCCCACGGGAAACCTGTGAAGAAAAAAGATCTGAAATACTCCGCTATCGCAATGCCAAGCACTAGCGCCCACCTTGCCCCCATTGGCGCAAAAACATAACTAAGAACAAACCAAAACAAAGACATTGCTATAGAAATAGAAAAAATAGCAAATGGAGCTATCCAAGCATGTAAAAGAAAATCGACAAAAAAAGGCTCAACTATCCAATTTAAAGTGACGATGAAATACCCTATTCCGAAAAACATTATGTATACCGCAATGCGCAATCGTTCTTTTTGTTTCTCAATCTGCGAAATGCACAAACAAATAGCGACAAAACTTAGGAACCACATGTTAAAAGGGGCATGACCTAAGGCTAACAGCACTCCTAAAGCCATAGGTTTAAAATAACCCAAATTTTCAGAGATCAAACTATCATCCTATTCGGCTGCTTCAACCGAAGGCTTTAGACGCAACCTAACACGCTTAATACGTCTTGGATCAGCATCGATAATTTCAAATTCGAGCCCTTGAGGGTGTTGAACTACCTCTCCTCTAACCGGCACTCTGCCCGCAAGAACAAAAACCAACCCTCCAAGAGAGTCAACTTCCTCGGCATCTATCCCTGGACCTTGCTCAAAATCTATAGAAAGCTCAGAGCCTAGTTCATCGAGAGAAGCTCGGGCTAAAGCAACTATCGTATTGTCGCTTTCCCAAGTCCACATTTGCCCTTCATCGATATCGTGCTCATCCTCAATTTCACCAATTACTTGTTCAATTAAATCTTCAATTGTAACAAGGCCATCCACGCCACCATACTCGTCAATTACAAGAGCCAAATGACGCCTATCCGACTGCATTTTTGTCAAAAGAATACCTATGGTCATTGAAGCTGGGACAAAGAGAAGAGGTCGAAGAATATCTTTTATTTTTAGCGTGTTTTTCCGAGCAAAAGCATATTTTAACGTAAAATCTTTAAGATGGACCATGCCAATTGGATTATCTAAAGTTCCCTCATAGACAGGAAGTCTAGTTAACCCACTTTCCCTAAATACGGTGACAAGTTCAGATTTTTTTATATCCGCACTGACAGATACAATTTCGGCCTTGGGAATGGCAACGTCTTCCACACAGAGCCGTCGCAAATTAAACATGCCATGCGAGTCGGTTGAGACTTTACTTTCTTGTGCTTCATCGTTGGTTTTTACACTATTTTCAGGTTTATTTCGATTAAATAGCCTCAAAAACTTTTCACTAAGATTAAAGTTTTTCACGGTATTTTTTGTAGGCGCGCTTTGCGCTGCGTTAGATGATCCGTCTTTATCTTCCATTTTACTATCCAAAAGCTCTAGACAATTTTGCCTATAGTTGAGTATGGGCATTTACACCCAAGTTGCCAAGTATTTGACGTTCTAAATCCTCCATGAGCGTTGCATCCGAGCCACTAGCATGGTCATAACCCAATAGATGAAGAATACCATGAACTATCAAATGTTGTACATGGAATGTAAAATTTGTTTTGGATTGCGTGGCTTCTTCTCTACAAGTTTCATATGCCAAAGCTATATCTCCCAGTTCAGCATCCACTTTTTGCTCTAGCGGTTTTGGTTTGCCGCCTTCTATAGAAGACAGCCGATCTCTAGATGGCCATGACAGAACATTAGTGGAAGCGTCTTTGTTGCGGAAAGTAAGATTTAACTTCCTCATTTTTTTGTCATTACATGCTAAAACTGAAACGAAATAATCGCCTTTTGGATATCCAAGCTGATCCAATGTTTCATTAAAAACTTTGGTCACCATGTGCTCAAAGTTTATACTGGCCCATCGGTCATCTTCAAATATTATCTCTACTTGTTTCATAAAATTAACTAATTCGTGCCTACTTAGTATTTCTACTCTCATAAGCTTCAATGATCGTTGCGACTAAAGGATGTCTCACCACATCTTTTGACGTGAAATAGTTGAATCCGATCGTCGAGATTTTTGACAGTAAGCTTTCAGCATCAAGCAAACCTGACATAGCCCCTTTGGGTAAATCAATCTGAGACCTGTCCCCAGTGATGACCATACGCGATCCCTCACCTAACCTAGTTAAAAACATTTTCATTTGCATTGATGTAGCATTTTGAGCTTCATCTAATACAATATAAGAGTGGGCTAGCGTCCTGCCACGCATGAATGCCAGAGGAGCAATTTCAATAGTTTTTTCCTCTATCAACTTAGCCAGCTGTTTTGCAGGCAAGAAGTCATTTAATGCGTCATACAGCGGCTGCATATAGGGATCCACCTTATCTTTCATATCCCCAGGCAGGTATCCAAGTTTTTCACCTGCTTCGACCGCTGGTCGACTTAGTATAATTTTATCAACCTCTCCGGCAATAAACTTGGAAACCCCGACTGCTACAGCAAGATAAGTTTTACCAGTACCAGCCGGACCTATGCCAAATGCCAGCTCATTATCGGTCAAAGACTGAACAAAATCGCGTTGAGCCTTGGTTCGAGGTTCAACTGTTTTTTTTCTAGTCCTTATTTCAAAATGTCCATTAGAGAACATTTCCATTTGATCAGTTGAGCTTTTTTTACCATGAAGTACAAATCTTATTTCACGGTCAATGTCTGAAAACTCAACCAACTTGCCACATTCTAACCTTTGGTATAAAGCGATTAGTACCTGACCGACCTTTTCTGCGGAGAATTTGTCACCAATTAAGTCAAGCAAGTTCCCTCGGCGCACTATCTGGATCGAAAATTTATTTTCTAGCTCAGCTAAGTTTCGATCGAACTCACCACAGAGATCTATAAGGAGTTTGTTATCTGCGAATTCTAATTGGGTAGATTTCTCAAGCTTTTCATTATCATGAATAGTTTGGGTCAAAACACTTTGGGCCAATCAGAACTCCTTCACCTTTAACAATGTCAAGCGTCACAATGATCGGATGAGAACGCAAGACTTTGGTTAGAACAATTAATATTGCGCAGTTAGCCACTAATCATAAAATTACAAGTCATGGGCTAATAAATTATCGCAATAAATTCAACTTATACTATTTTTCCCTCTAATGAATTTGTATTACTTCCGATAATTAATACATTTTCCAAAAGCCCAACTTTATTTTCCTCACCTGGAACATGCACCGCATGCAGATAATCAGATTTTCCCACGACCTGACCAATTTGGCGCCCAGTTTTTTCAAATAAAACGCTTACCGTTCGACCGACCATATCCTCTTGAACCGTTTTTTGTTGCTCACTCAAAAGCTTTTGTAACTCCTGTAAGCGTATATTTTTTTTACCCTCAGGAACCTGCATACGCTCCGCCGCAGGTGTTCCTGGCCTGCAAGAATATTTGAATGAGTACGATTGCCCGTATTTTACCTTACGAATTAATTCCATTGTGTCAGCAAAGTCATGATCAGTTTCTTCTGGAAATCCAACGATAAAATCTCCAGAAATGAGTATGTCTGGACGAGCTTTTCTAACGCGACTAATTAAATCAACGTATGCTTCTGCGGTATGAGACCGATTCATTTTTTTTAAGATCTTATTTGACCCAGATTGTACTGGCAAATGAAGATATGGCATAAGTTTTTGGCAGTTAGCGTGAGCATCAATCAAATCATCTGTCATGTCATTAGGGTGGCTCGTGGTATAGCGAATTCTTTCCAAACCGCTAATTTTCTCGAGCTTCCATATTAGTTGGGCTAAAGTAAATTGTGAATTACTGCTATAGGTTCCATGGTAAGCGTTCACATTTTGACCTAAAAGCGTGATTTCTTTTACGCCTCTATCAACGAGAGAGTGAACTTCAGAAACCACTTTTTCCACCGGACGTGACGCCTCTGCACCGCGTGTGTATGGAACAACACAGAATGCACAAAATTTATCACAACCCTCCTGTATGGTTAAAAATGCAGCCGGTGCTCGCCTAATATCAGTTCTTTTTGCCAGAAAATCAAACTTGTCTTCTGTTGGAAAATCAATTTCAACTTTTTTCTGACCATTATTGATTTGGCGCTCTAACAAAGGCAATTTATGATAACTCTGTGGCCCAACAACTAAATCAACTAATGGCTGCCTACGAATAATTTCTTCACCTTCAGCCTGTGCAACGCAACCGACAACCCCAATTTTTAAGTTTGGGTTTTCTGATTTTAAATGCTTAAACCTACCCAGCTCGGAATATACTTTTTCTGCTGCTTTTTCTCTAATATGACAGGTGTTAAGTAAAATCATATCTGCTTCTTCAGCACTATCTGTGGAAGTATATCCCTCAGCTTGTAGTGACTCAGTCATTCGTTCCGTATCGTAAACGTTCATTTGGCAGCCGTAGGTTTTTACGAATAGCTTCTTTCCGTTTTGCATTTGATATCTTTCGAATTGAGCGTTTAATATTTTGCTATATCATGTAAAATTAAACTTGCAATCATCTCGAGAATTTAAAATTAGTGAATTCGCTAGCCTTACCAATGCTACACATTGTCCGCTTGGGGCATTCCCAAAACATGGTAACCTCCATCTACATATATAATTTCACCAGTGGTATATGCGCCGGCGGCTGAGGCAAGATAAACAGCAGTCCCGCCAACCGCTTCTAGTGTTGCATTTGCGCGTAAGGGAGAATTTATTTCAGTATGTTTGAAAGTTCTTCTGGCTCCACCTATTGCGGCTCCAGCAAGGGTTCTCATAGGCCCTGGAGAGATTGCATTTACTCTGATACCACTGGGCCCCAAATCATTTGCAAGATATCTTGTCGTCGCCTCAAGTGAAGCCTTTGCCACCCCCATAACGTTATAAAACGGAGTTACACGATTTGATCCCTGGTAGGTAAGAGTCAATATTGTTCCACCGTTGTCCATCATTAACGGGTATGCACGCCGAGCGACTTCTATTAATGAATAGGTAGAAATATCTAAGGTATTTTTAAAATTCTCGCGTGTAGTATTTAAAAAACGACCTGTAAGTTCATTTTTATCAGAATAAGCAATTGCATGAACTACAAAATCTAACGAATTCCAATGATTAGATAAACTCTCAAATGTACTTTCGAATGAGGCATCATTTGCTACGTCTAACTCATATAATAAGTTTGACCCCACAGAATCGGCTAAAGGCGCAAGTCGCGATCCAAATGCTTCACCTTGATAAGTGAAGGCTAACTGGGCCCCTGCATCTGACATAGATTTTGCTATCCCCCAAGCTATTGAGCGTTCATTTGCAACACCCATTATTAATCCACGTTTACCTGAAAGCTGATCTATCATTTTTACCTAGTCCGATTATCCATAGTATTTTGATAAGAGCATTGACCCATTTGTGCCACCAAATCCAAAGCTATTCGTCATAACAGTATCATGAGAGACCGCTTCGACCAAATCACAAGCTATCTCGCCAGGTTCAATAGCTGGGTCCAGTTCTTCAACATTAATGGAAGGTGCTATAAAATTATGCTTCAACATTAGTAAACAATAAATTGCTTCTTGAGCTCCGGTAGCACCTTGTGAATGACCTGTCATAGACTTTGTAGAGCTAATTAAAGGCATATTTTTATTTTCAAAAACCCTACGCACTGCTTCAACTTCTCCTACATCGCCAACAGGCGTGGAAGTTCCATGTGCATTTATATATGATATTTGACGACCCTCTGGTAAAGAACCCAATGCTAAACGCATCGCTCGTTCACCGCCCTCACCCGATGGTGCTACCATATCATGCCCATCAGACGTAGCCCCAAATCCTGTTACTTCAGCATAAATATCTGCGCCGCGGGCTTTAGCATGTTCCAATTCCTCAAGCACTACAATACCTCCGCCACCAGCGATAACGAAACCATCGCGGTTTGCATCAAAAGCACGTGATGCACGATGCGGGGTCTCGTTAAAATTAGAAGACATAGCTCCCATCGCATCAAATAAACACGATAACGTCCAATCCAACTCCTCTCCACCACCAGCGAACATGATATCTTGCTTATTTAGTAAAATTTGATCTACTGCGTTCCCCATGCAATGAAGCGATGTCGAACATGCAGAGGTAATCGAATAGTTAATACCTTTTATTTTGTAGGCAGTAGCTAAATTGGCCGAAATTGTAGATGACATACATTTAGGGACCGCAAATGGACCAATTCTCTTTGGGCTTAAATTCTTTAATACAATTTGATGTGCTGTCAGCATAGCGGAGGTTGACGGACCACCGGAACCAGCCACCAATCCTGTTCGAGTGTGTGATATTTCTTTTTCAGTAAGACCTGAATCCTTGATTGCTTGGTCCATTGCTATGTGAGCGTATGCAGCCCCCGGGCCCATGAACCGAAGAGTACGCTTTTCAACGTGCTCACTGACATCCAATTTGATACTACCTGCAACTTGACTACGAAAACCATATGAAGCCATATCTTCATTTTTTGTAATCCCTGACTTGCCCTGCAATAGGCTTTCATAAACTTCATTGGTATTGTTACCTATCGAAGATACTATACCTATACCGGTAACGACGACGCGACGCATAACTTAATCCTTTAGCTTAGTTTTCTGACAACGCAACTTTCATGTCAGTTACTTGATATATTACTTCCCCGTCAGCTTCTACAAGTCCATTGGCAACGCCCATTGTTAGACGTCGTGTTTGTATAGCCTTTGAGAAGTTTACCCGGTAGGTAAGTAATTCTCTATCAGGACGAACCATGCCAGTCAATTTGACTTCTCCCACGCCTAGAGCGTACCCCTTACCCAGCCATCCTCTCCAGCCCAAGTTAAAACCTGTCAATTGCCATAATGCATCTAAGCCAAGGCAGCCCGGCATGATAGGGTTTTCTAGGAAGTGGCAGTCAAAAAACCAGAGGTCCGGTGTAATATCAAACTCCGCGACAACATGGCCTTTTCCATTAGGCCCATTGTCCTCGCTTATCTCCGTAATCCTATCGATCATTAACATAGGAGGTGCTGGCAACTGTGCATTGCCTGGGCCAAATAGTTCCCCTCTGGAGCATTTTAACAATTCTTCTTTATCAAATTCAGTGGGATGAGTTGGCATAATTTCTCTTACTTTCTTTATAATTAATTTATTCATTAACACCCCACTTGCATTGCATGCAAGATCACATCAAGCCTTAACAAGCAGTTAAAGCAGAATACCGTTGAACTTTAAATGTAAAAAGATGTATAAACATATTACTTGGAGAGGTTAACCATGGTTTCTACAGCAAATCAAAGAGCAACAAACTGGCTACAAGAGGCAAATTTACGACCTACCCGTCAAAGACTATGTCTCGCGGAAGTTCTTATCGGTGACGGTCAAGATAAGCATGTTACTGCTGAAACCTTGTTTGAGAAAGTTCAACAAACTGGCTACACGGTATCACTCGCTACAGTTTATAACACCCTTAAAACTTTTTGTGATGCAGGATTGATCCAAGAAATAATTGTAGATGGCTCAAAATCTTATTTTGATACCAAAACCTATGATCATCCACACTTTTATTGGGAAGACGAAGCAAAACTTACCGATGCTCCTTTGGAAGATTTAGAGATCAAGCGCCTTCCAGACGCTCCAGTAGGAACTCGAGTAACTTCCGTAAACGTAGTCATCAGATTGAAAAACGAATTAGAATAAAGTGACCAAACAAGATGAAAGCCGTTACATATAATTCGTTCGGCTCTCCATTATCAGTACTTACTTACTCAGACATTGAAAAACCTGAACCTAAAGCTAACGAAGTTCTCGTGAAGCTCCATTTTTCTGGCGTAAATCCCTCTGATGCTAAAGCTAGATCAGGGGGACGTCCAGGGGTCAGTAGCCCACCATACGACACAATAATTCCACACTCAGATGGTTCAGGAATTATAGTTGGGATAGGTAAAAATATAAGTTCAGAGAGACGCAACGAGAGAGTATGGATTTGGAATGGTGGTTGGAACCGTGCATTTGGAACTGCAGCAGAATATATTTGCTTACCAGCCGAACAAGCCGTAAAAATGCCACCCTGTATGTCATTTGAACATGGAGCTTGCCTTGGTATACCCGGTCTCACAGCAGCTCAGCTGATATGTACGCAATCTAAAATTGAGGGTAAAGCTATATTTATTTCAGGTGGCAATGGGGCGGTAGGACATCTTGCAATCCAATTGGCAAAATATCGCGGCGCTAAGGTTATCACTACTGCTCGACCAGGCAGAAATAATAGGTTGAAGGATTTAGGAGCTGATTTTGTTTTAGATTACAATGACGATAAGCTCGATCAAAAAGTCCTTGAATGCGCTCCCAGAGGAGTAGATTTGGCTGTAGAAGTCGAGTTTGGCAAAAATATAGGAATGATACCAAAGATAATGCGTCCCATGGGTACTGTTTTTATCTATGGCTCTGGTAAGAACATGACTCCCCAATTTCCATTCGGAGAATACTTATTTAAAAGTCTAAAATTGAATTTAGTGTTGGTATATCTTATGCCAATGCGCCTTCGAAAAAAACTTGTTAACGTACTTCACGATGCGTATGTGAATAACGCCTTAGTCCCTTCGATCGACATCATCTATGATTTTAGTGCATGCGCAAAAGCTCATGAACGCGTTATGAAGCCGGGCAGAAATGGGGCAGTTTTGTTAAAGATTGACTGAAAAACCCATTAATAGAGGAATTAGATTGCAATATAAATCAATTGTTTTTGATGCTTACGGAACACTATTTGATATCACTGCTGCAGCAAGAAAATCTGCATTGGCTTCATCAACTTTATTAATAAAGAATGACTGGATGGACCTGGCAGAAATTTGGCGTAAAAAGCAGATTGAATATACTTGGCTTCAAAATATTTTGGACTGCCATTCTGACTTTTCGGATATAACTAGCAAAGCCTTAGACTTTGCTCTGGAAGAGTTGGCTTTGGACCAACAACCAAAGCTGCGAGCCACATTGTTAGACTTATATTGGACGAGTGATGCTTATCCAGAAGTATGCCAGACTTTGGAAAAGCTAAACGTGCTAGATGTTAAGTTGTCAATCCTGTCCAATGGAACTTCAGACATGCTATTATCAGCATGCGCATCAACCGGAATAGACCAGCTTTTAGATTTCGTTGTCTCCGTAGAAGAGGTGGGGGTTTTCAAGCCAGATCGAAGGGTCTACGAGTTGGTTAACGCAAAAATGGGATATCAAACAAGAGAGACTCTATTTGTCTCATCGAATGGTTGGGACATTGTGGGGGCGTCTAAATTTGGGTTTTCAACTGTTTGGGTCAATAGAAATAAAAAACCAGTTGAACGTCTGCCATGGAGGCCAAATAACGAATTCCCCAATCTCGAGCACCTCATTGATTTATTGAATTAGGTTTGTACGATATTAAATTTGCTTAATTCGATAAATACAAAAATTTTAGGATAAAAAATGAATTTTGACATGATTTTAGCCGCAAACGCTCGTTTATCTGGCAAAAAAAGGATCACTCCACTTTTAAATTCACCATTTATTGACGAATTGGTTGGTCGACGAACGTACATTAAAGCAGAATGTTTACAGCATTCTGGGAGCTTTAAATTTCGCGGCGCATTTTCTGCGATATCAGCATTAAAAAGTGAAGAGCAACAGAAAGGAATTATCGCTTATTCTTCCGGAAATCATGCACAGGGTATCGCAATGGCAGCGACCATGCACAATATTAAGTCTACTGTAATTATGCCCAAGGATGCACCAAAAATTAAGATTGAAAATACTAGAAAACTTGGTGCAGAGGTCATTCTATACGACCGATATACCGAAAGCCGTGAAAGAATTGGTGAAAAACTTCAAAAAAAGTTTGGGGCAGCTTTAATAAAACCCTTTGACGATCCAAGCGTAATCGCTGGGCAAGGTACAGCCGGTCTTGAAATTACCGAGCAAGCAAAAGAACTTGGAATTGAAGAAGCCGACTTGCTTGTATGTTGCGGTGGCGGTGGACTTACAAGCGGAATTGCTCTTGCATGTTCAGAACAAGCCAAAAATTTTAAAGTCCACCCAGTGGAGCCCCATGGATATGACGACGTAGCAAGATCGTTGATTTCTGGAAAAAGGGAAAAAAATGAAAATAATTCAAACAGTTTGTGCGATGCAATAGTTACGCCTTCCCCAGGCATTCTAACGTTTCCAATTTTAAAAAATTATTGCCATTCTGGTTTGGTAGTGAGCGAGGATGAAGTTCTCAAAGCAATGAAAATAGCATTTGAAAGGTTGAAAATAGTCATTGAACCTGGTGGCGCGGTGGCTTTAGCAGCAGCACTTTATCATAGCGATTTGTTAGACAGCAAAACAATTGTAGTAGTTGCATCAGGCGGGAACGTAGACCCGGAAACTTTTGCTAAGGCTCTATCGTTTAATTGAAGCCCACTGCCAGGCAGTTGTAAGTCATATTATAATCGGCTTTAGTATTTATTGAGATATAGCATTAAAAATATCATCCTGATCAAACTTCAAATATTACGATGTAAAGTCCGTACTTCATATGTCGATAAATCATTAGCTTAAGCAAGTATTCTAAAAAATTTTACTAATTATTAGTCATTTTCGAGAATGGGGTTGACCCATATTTTTATTTGTTTAACTGAGGCTGCTGATGCTATTTCGTTAATGGGCCGTTAGAATTGTACTTTTCAATACAAAACTACTTTGACAGACTTAAAGTAAGCAACCTTTTGCCAAGATCGTAATTCATTATGACTAAGAATTCAAAGCTCCCCATACTAGTGATTTTTACTACTGTGGTTTTGGACTCTATGGGCATCGGGATCATAATTCCGGTAATGCCCGCTCTGTTTGCAGACGTAACCGGTACTGAGAAAATCTCTGAAATTGCCATCTGGGGCGGACTGTTAGCATCCACTTTTGCATTAATGCAATTTATTTTTGGACCGATTTTAGGAGCTTTGTCCGATAAATACGGAAGAAAACCAATACTGTTGTTGGCTCTTTTTGTTATGGCCGCTTATTACCTTGTTATGGGCTTTGCCCAAACTCTTTGGTTACTTTTTGTTGGTAGGCTCATAGGCGGCATTACTGCTGCAACCCACTCGACAGCGAATGCTTACATGGCTGATATTTCTTTACCGGAAGAAAAAGCAGCTCGTTTTGGTATGCTTGGAGCAGGATTTGGTTTGGGCTTTGTCCTTGGCCCTTTGATTGGAGGATTATTGGGAGAATGGGGTCCAAGAACCCCATTTTTTGTTGCTGCAATACTTGCCTCTGCAAACGGAGTTCTATGTTTTTTTGTTTTAAAAGAAAGTTTAAATAAAAAAAACCGCCGCGAATTCATGTGGTATCGAGCAAATCCAATTGGTGCAATTTTGGACCTTCGAAAATTTGAAGGTATCTATCCATTACTTTTAGTATTTCTTCTTTTTAGCATTGGAACTTCAATCTATCCGGCAATTTGGCCTTTTTTTACGGTGGAACGCTTCGAATGGTCTCCCAGCATGATAGGAATTTCCTTAACCATTTACGGAATTTGCTTTGCGATAGTCCAGGGAGTGTTAGTTAGACCAGCAATAAAAATTTGGGGTGAGAAAAAAACAATTATAATAGGCTTTTGCTTTGAGTTATCAGCTATGGTCACTTTTGCTTTTTTAACTAATGGTAAAATCTTGGTTATACTGATACCTCTCGCGTCACTTGGGGTCCTTGCTCAACCTGCCATACAGGCCATTCTATCAAAGTCAGTTGGCGACGACAGACAGGGAGCCATACAAGGTGTAGCTTCTTCTCTTAATGCTATATCTATGGTTATAGCCCCATTAACCATGACTTGGGTTCTAGCGGTATTTTCTGATAAAACTGCAAAATATTACTTTCCAGGCATGCCTTTTCTACTGTCTGCGCTTATGGTTCTTTTGTGCTTGTTTATTATATCAAAGAGGAAGCAAGTTATCATTCCCTAGCTCTGAAAATTAATTGCATGTTTATACTTTTTGTATAGCGTAAAGTTGAGAAATAGTAATTTGTAGCATTTGCATTAGAGGTAAAATGCCCAAAATAAAAGCCGCTGTAGCACATGAATTTGGGAAGCCACTAAAAATCGAGGAAGTAATACTACGCTCGCCCATGAATAATGAAGTGGAAATCACCCTGGGAGCTGTCGCTATTTGCCATTCTGATATCTCGTATATAGAAGGAGCTTGGGGGGGATACCTACCTGCAGTATATGGACATGAAGCCTCAGGCGAAGTCAGTGACATCGGAGATAACATCAAAGGTCTGTCAATTGGAGACAGAGTTGTGGTTACGCTTATTCGATCTTGCGGAGACTGCATAAATTGCAAACAAGGACAGCCAACACTTTGTCTGACCGAGTACGATGGCACTAACGGGCCTTTGAGAACTTTAAATGGCGACAAATTAATGCAAGCGATGGCATGCGGAGCATTTGCAGAAAAAGTAGTCGTTGATAAATCACAAGTAGTTAAGGTAAATAAAACAATTTCATATGAGACTGCTGCACTTATGGCGTGCGGTGTGATTACGGGAATTGGCGCAGTAGTAAATGCTGCAAAGATAAAGCCGGGCCAGGATGTGGTGGTAATTGGTGCTGGTGGGGTTGGGCTCAATGCAATCCAAGGCGCCCGTCTGGCCGGTGCCCGTAGAATAGTGGCTGTAGATCTTTCTGAAGAAAAACTAAAAATAGCGATTGAATTCGGAGCTACTGATGGCGTCTTAGCCACAAATAGTAGCCCATGGAAATTGGTGAATAAAAAATTAGGTGGTGGCGCCGACGCTGTATTTGTTTCAGTAGGCATCCCATCTATTTACGACACAGCACCATTATACCTGGGTGCAGGCGGTCAGGTTGTTATGTTAGGAATGACAAAATCAAGCGACTTATCAACTTATAAGCCAGTCAATCTAGCAGCAGTATCTCAAAGAATGGTTGGATCAAAAATGGGTGATACTGTCATCGAGAGGGATATACCCTGGATAGCTGATTTATATCAACAAAATAGGCTAAAATTAGACGAATTAATTTCCAATAGGTGGACTTTGGACCAAATAAATGAAGCGATTGTGGATACAAAAACTGGTTCAGCAAAGAGAAATTTGATCATTTTCAATTAGTGGATTAACAGATGCGTATAACTGATCTGGATATAATTGTCACAGCCCCCCCTGCACCAGGATGGGGAGGGCGGTATTGGATTTTGGTAAAATTAACAACCGACACTAAAGTTGTTGGGTGGGGAGAATGCTATGCTTCATCCGTTGGACCAGCGGCTATGGCCGCTGTTATTGAAGACGTCTTTCAAAGATATTTTTTGGATCAATCACCAGAAAATATAGAATTAATATTTAGGCGCACTTTTTCGTCCGGCTTTACACAAAGACCAGATCTTTCTGTGATGGGTGCATTTTCAGGGTTAGAGATTGCATGCTGGGATATTCTCGGAAAAGATCGCGACCGTCCGGTTTGGGCTTTACTTGGTGGGAAAATGAATGAACGTATTAGAGCTTACTCGTACCTATATCCCCTTAAAAATCATGATTTAAATTCTTTTTGGACTTCTCCCCAAAACGCAGCAGAAAGTGCATATAATTTGGTATCGAGAGGATATACCGCCGTCAAGTTTGATCCAGCAGGCCCTTATACGATGCGTGGAGGTCATCAACCTTCCCTGAACGATATTGAGCTTTGCGTCTCATTCATGAAGGAAATAAGAAATGCGATTGGTAATAAAGCAGATTTACTTTTGGGAACCCATGGACAGTTCACCACTGCCGGGGCTATCAGACTTGGGCGTGCCGTCGAAGCTTTTAAACCGTTGTGGTATGAAGAGCCAATTCCACCGGATAATTTACTCGAATTTCAGAATTTAGTTCGATCCGTCAAAATTCCTATCGCTGCAGGGGAACGACTTACAACAAAATATGAATTTGCCACATTACTTAGAAGTGGGGGAATTGCAATTCTTCAACCAGCATTGGGTCGTGCTGGGGGTATTTGGGAAATGAAGAAAACATCTGCAATAGCTGAAGTCTTCAATGCACAAATGGCACCTCATCTGTATGCTGGGCCAATCGAATGGGCGGCAAATATTCAATTAGCTGTATCTATTCCAAATATCTTAGTTCTCGAAACTATTGAAACAAAGTTCCATGATGAACTTATAAAAGGCACGCTAAAGGTCGATGAGGGATTTGTAAAAGCGCCCGAAGCTCCCGGGTTAGGCATAGAGGTAGACGAGGATCTGGCCAGGCAAAACCCTTTTGAAGGAGATGGCCTACACCTTATGATGCAAGACGAGCCTTGCGATTATAAAAACGGCAACTTTTTCCTTGGCGGTGCTCCCCCAATAAAAAATTAAACTAGCGCGTTATGCTTTGACCCAAGCGCCCACAAAATCCTGAAGCGTGGCACCTATTTCCTCATCTGATGCATTACCCTCAATCTTCGCTGTGAGGCCCAGTTTTTTATCGTCTTCAACGGAAACAACCTTTGCGTCCATTTGTTTCGCCTCAAATGTTTCATTATATACCCGAGCTATAGCCATTTTCCTAAGCTCCGGTTTGAAAACCTTTCCAACAGCTGTTTTGGGCAACTCGTCTAATACTTCCAAATATTTAGGTATTGCAGCACGTTCGGAGATGTGGCTGTTAGCAAATTCCAAAAGCGCCGTCTCCGAGATATCTGCTCCGTCAACTAGTTCAACATAGGTACAAGGAAGCTCGCCAGAGTGAGCATCTGGCTGACCTATGGCACCGGCGAATGCAACTGCGTCATGACCAAGTAAAGCTTCTTCAATAATAGCAGGGTCAATATTATGACCACCTCTAATTATGAGATCTTTTGCTCTTCCAGTTATCCATAAAAATTCATCTGAATCGACACGACCCAAATCGCCAGTTCTAAGATACTTTTTCTTATAATAAAGGTCTTTGTTTTTATCTTGATCAGTGTAAGTATTTCCATCAAAAACACCCGGGTTTGAGATGCAAACTTCTCCAATTTCATCAACAGCGCACTCTTTCAGTTTGCCACTACTTTCTTTGACTATTTTTACTTCTGTATATGGAAATTGGTACCCCACTGATCCTATTCTCTTTGATCCCAACGGAGGATTACACGAGACTAAGCAGGTTGCTTCAGTTAAACCATAGCCCTCAATAACCTCAACTCCTGTAGCTTCCTCAAAGCGCCTAAATAATTCAGTTGGCATAGGAGCTGACCCTGAAAAAGCTGTTTTTATCGTAGAGACATCAGCATCTATAGGTCTTTGCATTAATTGAGAAACCGCCGTGGGCACTGTAATAATAAAAGTTATTTTCCACCTCTCGATTAGTTTCCAAAAATTATCAAAAACGCCCTCACCTCTGTAGCCCTGGGGCGTCGGAAAAACTACGTGAGCACCAGAACTGATTGCCCCCATTATGATCACATGGCTGGCAAACACATGAAATAAAGGCAGAGGACATATTATGTTATCTTCCTCTGAAAATATCAATCTTGCACCAAGCCATCCATTATAAACTAAACCAGAATACTTGTGCTGAGCTACTTTTGGCATGCCGGTCGTACCGCCAGTATGAAAATATGCAGCAACCCTATCCTTCTGTATATCCTCAAAATCTAGAGTTGATCTTTGCTCTTCTAATAATTGATTAAAATCAATAATTTTTGCAGAATGTTGGACCTTATATTTTGGCCTGATTAGCGGAACAATCCAAGACTTTGGAGGGTTTAGATATCTAAGTAAATCCACTTCAAGTACGGTGTGAACATTGGGAGCTAAAGCTAGGGCTTCCGCCGTCTTTTGACAAACGTCAGTTTTTGGAAATGCCTTGAGAGTCACCACAACTTTAGCGTTTGTTTCCCGCAGGATGGCTGCAATCTGGTCTACATCTAAAAGTGGATTTATTGGCGCAACAATACCTGCAATTGCACCCCCAAGAAGAGATAAAAGAGTTTCGTTAGAATTAGGCAGCACATAAGCTACCACGTCCGTCTCTTCGACACCTAAACCACGAAACATGTTTGCAGCCTGCGTTGTTTTATCAAACAGATCTTTCCATGATAAAGTTTCTGCTTTGTCTTTTGGTCCAGAAAAAATCTGATAACTTACCGCGTCATGGTTTGGAAAATTTTGAACAGTGCGCGATAGCATTCCGTATAAAGTCTTTGGATTATCTCTATCACCCCAAGCTGCCTCATTTTCTATGTTTTTTAGATCACCTGGTAAAGCATAGCCCATTCTTGTCCCCGTTTCTAAGAAATCCCATAAATCATTTTGGTTTGAAAATACCGTCCTTGCAAGCGATAAGATTCATATCGCATATAAAATTTTAAATTTTGATATGCTATGCCGCCAGATCGTTACCATCTGAAAATTGTAATTTTGCCAATCGAGCATAAAGGCCACCATTGGCCAGCAACTCCTCATGAGTGCCATTAGCAACGACTTTACCTTCGTTTAAAACGATTATTCTATCTGCCTTCTTAACAGTGGCCAAACGATGCGCAACAATTAAAGTCGTTCGGTTTTGGGAAAGCGCCTCAACCGCAGTTTTTACAGCTAGCTCATTTTCAGAGTCTAGAGCACTCGTTGCTTCATCTAAAAGTAATATCGGGGCATCACGCAAGATTGCTCTTGCAATCGCTATACGCTGCTTTTGCCCACCCGAAAGCATCACGCCACGCTCACCAACGAAAGTTTTATAAGATTCTGGGAGGTTTTTTATAAAATCGTGCGCAGATGCTGCTTTAGCCGCCGCAAAGACATCTTCGTCTGAAGCAGACGGCCTGCCAAACCTAATGTTTTCAATAGCGGACATTGCAAAAATAATTGGATCTTGAGGAACAACAGCAATATTATTCCTAAATTTTTCTCTTGATAGCTCTTTTAGATCAATACCATCTATTTTAACCCGTCCAGACTTTGGGTCATAAAAACGTAGTAGCAATTGAAATATGGTGGACTTACCTGCACCAGACGGACCAACAAATGCCACCGTCTCTCCCGGCTCTATCTTAAAATCTAACTCCGACAATGCCAGATTGTCAGGCCTAGACGGATACTCGAAATCAACCAAATCAAATTCAATTTCACCTAGTACTGGGTCTTTAAATTCCTTTGTTTCCGCAGGATCTTTTACAAAATCCCTCAAATTTAAAAGCTCTACAAGCCGTTCTGTTGCACCTGCAGCTCTTTGTAATTCCCCCAGTATTTCTGATAATGCAGCCACTGCGCCCGCAACCATAACCGCATAGATGACGAACTGAACCAAAACTCCAGTCGAAATCGCACCTGATCTTACATCTCTGGCGCCAATCCATAAAACACCAACAATTCCAGAAAAAACAAAAAATATGACAATTGCAGTCATCCACGCTCTTGTCGAAATTCTTCTGCGCGCTGAATGAAAGGCCTTCTCGCTTACCTCGTTAAAAGCCTTTATACTAAGTTTCTCATGAGTATAGGCTTGAATTGTTTGGACAGCTCCCAAGGCTTCGGACGCACTTCCTGAGGAAGATGCAATCCAATCCTGATTTTCGCGGCTCAATCTTCGAAGCTTTCTACCTAAAGTTAGAATGGGTATTACAACAGCTGGAACAATTAGAAGTACCAAACCGGTTAATTTTAAAGAAGTAAAAAGCATAAGAGCAATTCCTCCCAGAAATATTAGTATGTTCCTAAGTGCGACGGAGATGGAAGATCCAATAACTGATAGAATGAGAGTGGTATCGGTAGTTATTCTGCTAATTACTTCACCTGTCATTATTGTCTCATAAAACTGTGGACTCATCTTAAGAACCCGCTTGAAAATTGTCTCCCTAATATCAGTGACCACGCGTTCACCTAATTTTGTAACAAGCGCATAGCGTATTGCAGTACCAGCGGCCAATAATGCTGCCACTACCAAAATCGCAGCAAAGTACAAATCTAACATACCTTCGTTTTCAATGTTGAAAGTATCGATTACCCTTCTTACCGCCAATGGCAAAACCAAAGATAAGCCAGCAGTTAGGATGAGCGCTAAACAGGCTGCAGCTATTAAGCCTTTGTAAGGAAGTAAAAAGGGCAGAAGGCCTGATAGACCACCTAGTTTTTTGGAAGGTGTCCTTTCTTTTGTCCTAGTAGCTTGCGACATTCCCTCTCCCCGGTGTTAGTCGTGGCGTAATTAAGAACAACGAACCTAACAGACGTCAAGCCACCGAGTAAAGATTTATGTAGTAAAAAGCTTTTATAGAAATGAAAAGGATATTTTTTTACACCAGTTTTAGTTAAATTATTACTCCTAAACAAATGTAATTTTTTAACGAAGACAGTTTCTTTAACAACGGGTTTTTCGTTACAAAACTATGCAGAAATTTCACCTTGGAAAAAGAAACTCAGAAATTAGACTATATTTCATCGGCTAAAATCAAAAATTTCTAGGAATTTCAAAATTAGTGTTGCAATTACTTTCAGTGCTTATAGCCCGCTAGGCTCAAAGTATTCAAAAGCTTTTCATGGGTTGAGGTTTCTTCCCAATGAAGTATCTCCTCAAACTTTTCCTGATTTCTTAAAAGCTGTATTTCAGTGAGTGATAAGCTGTAAGGGTTATTCTCAAACCGCTTTTTAAGAACCATATCATTCCAAATTGTTTCTATCAGCTTTTTATCATCCATGGAAAATGAAACGACAATTTGAAAAATTATTTAGAAAATACTCTTTAAAAATTTATTAGAACTTTTTTACCTTTCCTAAAAAAAAAAAAATGCTAATGCTACAACAATTAACCACCATAATAATAGCTAACTTATCGAGATAGTAATGAAATTTATACATATTTCCGATATTCACTTAGTCTCTCACGATGGGCCGCTTAATGGCTCTGTTCCGTCAAATCGCTTACAGAAATGCCTGGATGATATAATACGATGGCATTCGGATGCAGAATTTTGTGTTATCTCTGGTGACTTGTCGGAATTCGCAGAAATAGAGGCTTATCAATCATTAAAAAAGAGATTGCTAGAATTTCCAATTCAATGTTTTCTTATGATTGGCAATCACGATGATCGAGATCTATTTCAGTCAGTTTTTCCGGATAATCCATGTGATGAAAATAACTTTGCGCAATCTTCACTCGAGACAAAAGTTGGAACGTTTTTATTCCTTGACACAAAAAAACATGGCAAAAATGTGCATGATGGAGAGTTGTGCGAGAAACGCCTGAATTGGTTAAAGAGACAACTAATAAATGCTGGAAGTAAACCAACATACTTATTCATGCACCATCCTCCGTTTGAGATAGGGATCCCGTATCTGGATAAAATTCGCTTATTTGGTTCTGACCAATTTTTATCCACTCTTTCACATGGAAAAAATATCCGTCATATCTTTTATGGGCATGTTCACCGTTTAACCTTTGTAAAGTGGCATGGATATACCTTCTCAAGTTTATCAAGCCTGAATCATCAAAGTCCATTAGTCGCTGAAAGTGTTGAGGGTGAATTTTGCGATGAACCACCTGCATACGGAGTTGGTTTAATTGATGGGGAACAACTGACCTTACACTTCAACAATTTTCTTGATCGTATGCCTCTGCACCAGACCTGAAATGGAATTTCACTGGATATCACTGGTTATTGTATCTGCAGCAATCCATCCATATAGAGAACTCTCACTTAAACATACTCATAATCCCCTAGCTAGTTACATGGGTGTATCAGTAATTTGGTTAATTGTTGCGACATTTCAAAACGTAATAATGAGCCACGAACTTCAAATACCGATAACATCTTTTCCGCTAGTTATTACTTCCGCTGCTGGATTAATTTTATACTACTACGGAACCCTCACAGCTATGAAACTGGGACAGGTTTCAATATATTATCCGATTGTTCGATCTTCCCCAATAGCAATTGTGATTTTTAGCTGGTTTTTTTTAGATGTAAAGTACACAAATTTGACAGTTATTGGGATAATTATCATATTTATTGGCGCTATTATGCTTCAGAAATCAAGGTTAAGTTTTCTTGGCAACACCAAAGCTTTATGTTTGGCAATTATGGCGATGATTGGGTCAGCCGGCTACTCGATAAGCGATGCTATCGCTGTTCAGAAAATAGCTCCCTCCGTACATTTATTTTACTGTTATATATTAGTATCATTCATCTTATTTTTCATTTTCCTATTTAATAATTGGAATAAAAAAAATACTTTGAATTGCTTATTACACCAATGGAAATTAGACCGACACAAAATATTATGTGCAGGGTTAATTTCGTATTCTTCTTATTATTTAATATTGGTTGCATTTGAACTGGGAGCAGATGCAGCAGCAGTTAGCGCTGTCAGGCAGGCTTCTATTCCAATATCTGTTTTATTGGCTGCTTATTTCTTGAAGGAAAATGAAACTTTTCGGCGACTTGGGTGGGCTTCATTAATAGCATTAGGAATAATTGTCTTGGCTGGAAATGACTCAAGCATGTTATCATAGCTGTTGCTAAACTTTTCTTTGAAATACCATTTGGACAAAGTCTCACCTTAGACCTATGGCGGCTCAGTGATTGTTACAACTCTCAGTCTCGATTTTATTAAATAAAAGATGGAGCGGGTAGCGGGATACGGCTATAAACACCCAAAATACTGTTTTTATTACATTTTTTGTTTCGTAATGCAATTTTTTGCACCCCTTTTTGCACCCCACTTTGCACCCCTCTAAGGTTGGAGCGGTTTGCACCCCGATAAAAAACGGCCACCAAAATGGCAGCCGCTTTAAAGTAATTTGTACAGAAGTCTACTTAAACTTCGTTTACTATGAGTCCTGGAAAGGTAATTTCATAATAAAGTTTATTGTTAGTTTCGCGGTGCAAAATTTGTATGGAGCCACCTACTTCGCTATCAACCATGTCACATGCTTGAGATAGATCTTTAATAAACACTTCTGCTTGCATTCTGTCATTGAATGCCAACGTCGAACTATTTTTCATTTAACCGTTAAATTCCTTCTAATGGGGGGAGAAAGTATGGGCGGTCAATCCCATCTAACTCCTATTACCTGCCTACTCGGTCCGATGGATCACCCTTTTTTTCTTCAGGTGCGAACTTCGATGGGGAATCATAACAAATCTGATTCTTCAAATAAACCACAACATGCAAAATAAATTCAAAAAACTTACTTGACACAGCAATTAATTTTCTCGGGTGTTCTACAAACGTTCCAAGGCATTGATAAAATTAAAAAAACTTTTTTTGCTGTACATATGGTTATTATACAAACCAAAAAAGCTATATATTGCGGCAGGTTCCCCTTTTAGGGGTCCCTAATTAAAACCGCATATAAGCAGTACGACAATAAAGTAACAGGTTTCTTTACTGAGACCAAAATCTGATTCGGATTGGGTCATTTTACGACCCTACCCGTCCCAAATTTATTTTTCGTAATTCACCAAAATATCTGTTGAGGGATTGTATTCAAACCCGGTTACGTCAGAAATTTCGCGAATCTCGTAATCATGGTCATTCATGTAGACGATACATGGCCGTCCAGACCCTACAGCTTCCTGTAAAGCTTGAGCCCTTAAATCGCATGCGTATGACTGCTCTACCAACTGGGTAGCCTCATACAGGGCTTCTTTATTTGAGTACTTCATACAACATCCTTACTAATATGTTGTTTACGTTTTGGAGCTATGCTCCGGCTTATGTTGTCCTTCAAAAATGCCGGGCCTTTGTGTAGTTGGTCTAAGACTACGGCCCAGCTATTCCTGAATTCCATTAGGCAGAGAATCAATGGATATATTGCCTGTGGATAATATGACGTCCGTAAACACAATAGGTCAATAGATAAATTTTGATTAACGCACTAAATATGGTATCTTTAATTGTAAACACTGTGTTTACTATACTACATGTAGTATGTGAGCTACCTACAAGTGCCCAACAAATACAATAAAAAAACTGCCCCCTTTTAGGGGAGCAGTTGACCTATTTTTTCAAAAATCTGTGGGTATTTTTATGTAAAAGTGCCAAATAACCATGGTAAAAACACAGGGAAACTTGTTTTTGTGTGTTATTTTTCTCACTTTAGTTCAATTGAACTAACTAACTGCTTAACTAGTGTAATAAATTAATTTATGTAAAAAGTGTATAAAAAACAGATACTTAAAGTAAACAAATTGTATACTTTTGTGGATAACTTGACCGAAAGTGTCAAAAAAAAATTGCTATCAGTAAGCTAGCTTAGTATAACTATAGACGAGTTCCGGGGATTGGTCTCTTCGGTTCGATGGATATGGGCCCCAGTTAGTCTTACTACTGACTGGGGTTTTTCTTTTCCCACCCCTATAAGGGTCAGCCATCCACTATATATAGATTTCAACTTTTTTACAATTAACTAACTAATGTCTAATTACTGTCTAAGTATCATCTAAAGAAGTCTAAAACACCGCTAGCCGCATCGCCAGCAACATTCATTCCTTTTGAGAATATGCTTTCAGTCTGCTCATCAACTGTCTCACCACCCGGCCCTACTCTGACTTCATAACGCACTGTTCTTTCAGCTGCCGTTAAGAACTCATTCTTGAGAGTTGAGATAAGTTTAGGGTCTTCGCCCTTGGCAATGGCCCTAGCAAGCACTGCAAGCTCCTTAGGAGCACTCATAGCCTTTGCTAGGATTTCCTCCTGCTTTTCCTTCCCAAGCTTCTCCATGGCCTCTATTTGGCCGGCTGTAAGGCGTCTAGCAGCCGCTGCAGTGGGGTTCATGTAGCCGAAAGAGAATAATATGGCGGTAGATACGCTATCTCTAATAGCTAAGTTAGCAGAGGTATCAGACCCTGCCCTAGCCACTTTCATTCGACTGGTAATGCTTAAATCACCAAGGCCGCTTAAAGTTTGCCGTAATGTCTCTTCCATAAAAGGGTCATCGGGAAATGCAACCGCAACTGCTTCTAACATCCCTGAAGCTCTTTCATTTGTAATCTTTTGCAGCCTACCCAGCGCAACATCTACCTGATCTGCTTTCGCTCCAATTGGGCTTGAGGTGAAAACCTGATCGCGTACCAAGCGCAGTAAGGTGCTCTGTAGTGCTTGTGTTGATACTTCTCGCACTCCATCAGGCAGCTTATCGATCTCAGTGACCAGTCTTTTAATATTATTAGCTGCATTATCGCCTGAAATCATACGTTGCAGCGTCATTCCGGGTGAAGACTTGGCATCGCCAAATCTATCGATTAAATCTTTAACAATATTGTTTTCGACTTCTTTTCGTTGTCTGGCTGCTATTTTTGATAACTCATCAGCGGCTAAAGCTCTGTTACCTAGGTCTGTTTGAACACTGTCTATTCGACGTTTTGCTTCCTCTAACTGCCCTAGTAATGGACTTTCCAGGCGCCTTAGTTCGCTAACATAGCTATCAAAGTTTTTATTAATTAAATCAATTGACTGTTGATCGTTATTCATCAAGGCTTTTGCAAGTTTATCCGTTGCTTGTGCTTCGTACAAATCAAGTATTGGTTTTGTGACACCACCCTGACTTAATGCTGCATCCATAGCATAAACTAATTGCTGCAATTCAGAGCCGGTTCTATCTGCCATGATAGTAGGTAAAACCTGTCCAACACTTTGCGCCTCTAGATCAACTTGGCCCCTTGGAGGACCACCTTCGGGAACTGGGGTATTCGTTCCTTGATATGCTCTAACACTGGATAAGTCTGATAATTGGCGAGTTGCTTGGCTACCCATGAATTGGCTTTGAGCTTCAATAAATAAATTATCAGCTTTTTGTGCTAATTCAGCCGCCTCACCGCCTTTAGAAATAACATAGGCCATTTGACCGCCAGGTTCTCTAGAAGTGATGTGATCTCGTAGCTCAATAATCTTTTGACGCAGTGGTGAACGCTCCATTGCCCCAATGGTCGTAGCTAATTGTTTCTTAAGCTTGTAGAGGTCCGCAAATCCAATATCATCCTGTACTGCATCCAGAAACTGTAGTGGCGTCGCTTCTAAGCTAATTGGCACTGAATCATCAGTCAGTATAAGGCTATCAGTTTTCGGCTTTATTTTGCCTCCCAGCGCCTTCTCAATCTCACTCATTACATAACGAGCGTTATCATTAGCTTGGTCTAAACCCCCAGTCGAAGTAAAAATCTCTTTTAGCTGATCCTTAAACCCCTGAACATCAGCCGTTACATTCGGTATAGCAGTATATGCTTCATCAACCTGCTTATATTTAGCAGCATATGCGTTGACATAATCTTCACCAAACAATTTCTTGAGCTGATTGATGTAAGGACTTTCATCAAAAAATGCGTAGGTATCGGTATCCGAAATCATCGATTGAATAAAAGGATCATCCGAGACCGCTCTACCAGCCTGTGCTTCAAAATTTTCCTTGGCAGTGGTAGCTTTATTCTCAAGGGTTTCTAAGTTGCTCAGTTGTGTTTGGCGCTGATCAACAAGGTTTTCGGCAGTATCTGAGATCGGAACATTCTGAGGATTAACTCTGATAGCTTCCTGCTCAATAACATTGCCTACACCAGACATCATATCAGCCTGAGATTGCCTCAGGACCTCATTTGCTTGATTGCTTCTGGCAAGACTTATTGTGCGCTGAACCATATCCGTAGTTTTCTGCTCAACAAATGCAGCAAACTCCTGCTCGGACATGCCTCGTCTAGCATTAGGATAAGTAGCTAAAACATATTGCTCTGCCCCGGCTCTAATCGCATTAACAGTATCTACTGGGACTTCGGCACTAGATTGCCCGACCTTTACTAGAACTTCTGAGTTTGCATCAAGAATAGTAGATAAATTACGAAGCCCCTCCGCTAACGTCCGTTTGTCAGCATTAGCAAGGTCAGGGTCTATCTGCTTAAAAATACTAAGCACAGCTTCGCGTTCAGCTTGATTGCGAACGAAGGACGGATCTATTAATCCTCTAGCGCCCCTCGTTTTATCTCCAACTTTACCCATAACCCAACTACCGAAGCCCAAAAGACCATCCATAGTTCCATTGACCAGCAAACCATCAAAAAGCAGTGCTAAATCATTGAGCTCCTCCTGACTTGAATCAGGAAAAATGTTTTGCAGCCGATCTGGAGTTATAAATAAACCCTGATCTCCCTCAGTAGAAAGAACAGTTTCAAGCATAGATGTCGATACAACCGATCCTGCCAGCCCCATCAAATTCTTAGACTTAGGACCAATACTAGCTGCGCCTCCAATAGTTCTACCAGCCTTTGCTGTTTTGCTTGCAGGAAGCCCATAAGTTAACAACGTTGTGAAAAGTCCCTCCGCACCAGACTGATCATAGTCTGGAACATTTTTAGCGAATTCACTTTCCTCTAATATTTTAGCATCAAGCGAGCCGTCATCTCGGCGCTCTACAACGCCTAATGTTTCTGTAAGGATATTTCGGGTAGCCTGATCGATCATACGTTCAAATGCGCTGCTATCAGGTGGAGGAACTAATATAAATGCTGTTTGAATTTGCCCATTTTCATCTTTGAATAAGCGCCTATTAACTTTAACAACCCCATCAGCAATGAGTTCATTGTCGGTTAGTCCAGGCGGAACGATTATTCTGCCGCCAAGCATTTTCAGTTCTGGCAACGAATAGTTCTCTAGAGATGCATATTTTTCTCTAGCTTGCGTTTCATATTTTGCCCTTTGCTCTTCGTAAGCAGCAATCTTTTTCTGAGCTTCGTTTTCAGTCTCGTTTCCGGTCAGAAAATTGTAAGCTTGGTTAGCACCAGAAGCCATATAATCCGTAAGAGTAGGACGCTCTGGCTGTTTGTTGTAGAAGTATTCGTAGTCTCTAGTTTCGTCTGCTTCCTGGCCAGCTTTGACTTCATCAGTCACATCTCTTGTAATCTTTCCACCGGTTGCTTGAATATCATCAGAAACATCAGTTGTCTGCTCTAAGTCTATGACTTTATTGCCACTTTCCTCATTTACTCTATTCATAAACTCTGTGGGTGTAAGGTCGTTTTCTTCTGCCCATTTAAGGAGTTCTGACATTTATCAATTCCTCCCCATTATGTCTGAAAATTCCATCATGCTAATGGTAATTCCTGCATTAACCATTTCTGTATGGAGCCGCTGATAAGCCTGTGCTTGAAGTTCCTTTTTTTCATCTTCTGAAATGTCTTTTCTCTTCCCAATGTTCGAAATAATTTCATCAAATGCTGCTTTCGGTGCTACACCTTCTACCTCAATGTTATTTGACCAGTCTTCTGCTGCTTTAAGCGGATCTGCGACTGAGTCTTTTGGAGTGGTTGTATAGTCAGTTTTGCCGTCGAGAGCGTCTTGGTAGCTTTGAAGTCGATCCTCACCGAGCTGCTCTTTGATGTATTCATCCATGGGTTTCGCCCATACAGCGTTACCAAAAGTTTCTTTTGTACCGGCTTCGCCAAAGAATCCATTTACGCGAGTGCTCTTAGTTGTTTCTGAACTACTGACCAAACTTTGTAGTTGCTTGTTAAGCAATGCAAGTGCTCGCTCTGGTTTGCCCATAGCCAAGACACTATCTAGCTGCGCTTTAAGCTCTTTATCGGACAAACTCATACCAGAAGAACCCTGTAGCCTTGCTAGACCATAGGCCACTCTAAGCTTAAGCATTTCTGCTACTTTTCGTTCTGGTGTTAAATTATCTGCTCTTTCAAGGAGGGCAATTGCCTCTTGCTCAGTATATGTTTCATTTGAATCCATGAGGTTGGTTACGGCTGTAACACCTTGCTGTAAGTAATTTGCCACATTACCGGCAGTTAGTGCAAAGCGGTTTGTCGTTAATGGATTTCGTATAATTATTTCTCGGAGGTCGATAATATCTCTGGCTAGGTTTGCATCCGATGCCATTTGGGCTGTGATTTCTTCAACAGTATCATTGTTAAACTTAATGAAAGTCGACATGTCATCTTCAGGTAGGTAAGCATAATTACCTTCAACAACGACTCCATCCTCTCGTTTAATACCTTTCTCAACTCTTATGCCTCGGATTCTCTGCCCAGCAACGATTGCACCATCTTTGTTTACCAGTGCAAAAAGTGATGGTTCCTTGCTAAGAGCTGCTTTCTTTTCTTCTTGCTCAAGCATTTCTGTCATTGCGTTATCAAGCTCAGTTGAAATGCGAGTTTTTTCAGCATCAGTAAGTTTCGGATTTGGGTCTAACTGTAATGCAGCCTTTTTACCTATGATTGCATTTATGGATGTAAGACCTTTCAAATACTCTGAAATATCAGCCGCTGCTTGGGTCAATGGTTTGATCATAAGACCTTCCATTTGTCCGTCCAATATTTCTGCTTCATCAGGAATGTTGCCAGTTTTCCTTATATCAGCCATCTGCTGTTCCATTGCATTCCTGAAGTTTTGCACTCCAAGATTACCACCGGTCATGCCCATGATTGCGTCCGCCGTTGCAGACTCTTCATCTTCTTCTATTTCTTGATCAATTTTTGAGGATGTATATGCTACCGATGTATCCAAGTCTATTTGACTTCCTGGCATCAGCGGTCCCTGGGCTGCGCCTATAGTTGGTGCAATAACTTCTAAGCGTCCATCTTTAGCAAGTGTTTCCATTCGCTCCAATGCTTTGAAATAGTCACCTTCAGCCGAATAAACCAACTCAAGGGCCGTCTTCATAAAGTTAGGATTGGCTATTTGATTACTATAGCCAATATCACCAATCAGTTTTTCCGCTTTGCGCTTATAATCTTTCGCCTTTTTATCCTCGGCTTCAGCCTCTAATAATTTGCGCTTATTTTCAGCTAATCTTTCTTTTTCAGCTAACCGAGCAGCAGCTCTTTCATCACTTTTTTCTGCCATCGCATCTTGCATGGCAAACTGCACATACATATCGGCTACACCGCTCAAAAAACCTTCGCCTTCTGGCTTAAATTTTCCTGCAGCTAAATCTTTTTTAAACTGAGCTTTTACGGCGCTATAAGGCATCGGCATTCTCCGCTTCATCGTCCAGCAAACCAAGCATCATGGCCTGATCATCGGCAGAGGTTGGTTCGGTTGTTTCTGGGCGCTCCATGAGCCCCTGTGATGCGTCTATGATTGCATTGGGTGTTTCTGTTTCTGGCTCTAACTCTTCATCATCAACGATGCCAATAGCCGCTTTAAGCGTTGTGGGTGTGATAGGAATACGGCCTTTGTTTTCCAGACCAGTTTCATACTCCATCCCATTTTGATCTGCGAGGATTTCGAGATAGCGATAAATCGGTCCTGCAGCCAAAATTGCTAAATCGATAGCAAACTTACCTCTGCCGATAGATTGCATCATCAGCCCTGCTACAATGCTTGTAAGAGGCTGCTTGAGCTTTATTAAACTATAGATTAATTCTGAATGCTCTGGTTCGCCCAGGCGCCCTATCAAATAGTCTACGGCCTCATCATAATCGACTATTTCTGGCGGCCTGTGCCAAGGATAGTTTCTAGTATCGGATAGATAGTTTTCGCCTGGAATTGGCGCATCAGCCATAAGTTCAACCATCGTCTTCCTCCATCTCTGGCTCTTCTGGCATTTCCGCCAAATCGTCCATGTATTCAGGGGTATAGATAATGTCCTTGCCCTGCGCTTCGATCAGACCCTCTGGCAACTTGCCGTCGAGAAATGCCTTGATCGATTTTTTAATCGCATCATCAAACTTCATTGCATTTTCCTAAAATTAAACTGGTGTCTTAGCCAAGGAGCCATTTAGTAGAGACAATTTTAAATATATCGCCCAAGAAGCTACTTCCTCCCCCTGCTCCGGCTTGTGCTTGCATCTGGGCGAGCAGTAATCGTAACTCAAATTCTTCTTGCGTAGCGGCCCCTTTAAAAAGGTAATCCATCATAGCATCAGCCCTATCCCAAGTACGGTTCAGACCCTCCTGGCTAATGTCTAAAATGGCTTTGACATCTGCTGCTGCTGCTTCGAACTGCATGGCAGTATTTGAAGTTGCAACAGTCTGCCGCCACTTTGCGTTTGCTGTATCAATTTGAAACTGCATTTCTGCATAAAATTTCTGGCGGCTGTCTTCCATGGCCGCATTAAATTCTGCAGCATCATTAATCTCACCGGCGTTGAACTTACGCATGAGGTTCGTTTGTTCTGCGTTAAACTGCTGAACCTGAACATTTAAGCCATCATAAAATTTTGTGAAATCGTTCTGCGCTTCAGCAGTGAACAAACGACTTGCATTTTCTGCAGCCGTATCCTCAAACAATGCCTGAACTTTTGACTGGGTGTTTATGACTTCGGCTTGCTGTTCATTTGTTAGATTTGCCAGATCCATTTGTAGGAATGCTTTGGCATTGTTTACGGCAGCAGTTTCTCTGGCATTTAAGTTTCCTAATTCAAACTTAGCTAGGACATTTGCTTTGTTGATGATTGCAGCCTGACGATTATCTAGATTTTTGATTGTCAGTGTTTGGAAAAAAGCAGCTTCCTTTTCAGCAACCCCTAGTGAGGCTTCCATCATAGCGGTTGCCATCGCAGCCGTAGCTGCTGTACCAGACATTCCTTTAAACGCTATTGTTCTAGAAACATTTCTTGCAACACCCTGCGCCCAGGCAGGTATTTTAGCATTGCCATTAGTATCGACAAACTGCCCAGAGATAATATCCATCTGACCCAGTATTGTTGATTTGCTATCGGTGTAATTACCCTCACCAAGTTGCTCGGCTAATAACTTTCCTGCAACGGTTGATGTATCAATAATATTGCTAAAATCTTGTGTGGCATAATCATTCAGCGCCTCACCGGTTACGTTAACAGTACCATCGGCATTTACCCCAGTTGCAGCGCCTTCCATATCAATCTGTATTGCATCCGCATCGACAAGATTTTCGTCTCGGATTTCACCAGTGACTGGATCAACATTGTATTGCGGATTGTCTAATCGATCTCCCGATGTTGCTGCATCATATCCTTGAGCAACACCATCTGCCGGAGCCGTAGCTGTCTGGGTTTGTGAAACTGTTTGTGGCGTATAATTTAGATCACCTTTTAAAATATAATTTGGATTATTGGGGTCTAAGAACGTTCCTGCAGCATTTGCATCTAGCATAGGAACTAGGTCCGCCAGTGTTCCACCTCTTGCCTCCATGAAACCTTTAGGATCAGCAATAAGGGCCTCTAAATCCTCGTTAGATTTAAGAAGCCCTGCTTTGTCAGCCATTTCCAGAATGGCTTCTGGTGATAAAGGGCTTGGACCCTCAAAAAATTCATCCACTGCCGTTGTACCAGTGCCGTCTGCTGCAGTACTGCCACTGCCACCACCACTATTCTGCATCGATTTCATTTGATTGTAGCGAACTAACTCATCAGCACTCAGCCCAGTGGTGTTTCCGGTCTGCAATGCAGTATTTATTTTCGCTGTAACTGCAGTACGAGCTTCGAAATCATTAACTTTGTCCTGCCCATATTTCTTAACAAACTCTTCTGCCGACATTGTAAGTTTGTCGTAGCCCATAGCAACATCGTTTTTTGCAGCCGTTGCAAAATCCGTAACGGCATCTGTTACTGTAGAAACAACATTATTGCCGCCACCCTCATTATCGGACGCATTACTTGTGAAAACGCTGCCATCATTTCCAACAGCAGCATTACTATCGTCTACTGGCTGGCCTGTTTCATCATTGACCAGGACACCATCTTTATAGCTTTGACCATCCTCTTTTGTTAAAGCATTGGCTATATTTTGCTGCGCTGTATTAGCCATCTAGTTTATCCCTTTCGGTTTCACAGGCTCTGATACGATCTCGTAATTTTGCGTAATCGCGTATGGTGTTAGGAATTATCTCATGACTTTGAGGCAATGCTTCTAACTCGCTGGCAAGAGCTTCGTTAAATTCTGGTGAATAATGTTTGATTGGTGGGCAGTAGACTTCGAGGTTAGTCCTATAGACCGGTCCCTCGCAAGCGGTCAGCAAGCCCAGCGCGACTATCAATAGTGCCGTCTTCTTCATGCTCTGACATACTCTTATAAAATTCTGTGGCCTTTTCCTTGGCCTGAAGGTCATCTTTAAAAATTTTTGACTTCTCTGAGGCTTTGCCTGATGAGCGTCCAAAAAGATAAATAATTGGGACCGCAAGTATTAATGTTGCGATAATAAAGTCTTTGATTTTCCCAAATACGCTAAACATCAACACCGTCTTTCTGATCTTTAAATCGGGCGTATGCAGCGAGTGCGATACCGCCGATTGCAACAATCAGGAAAATGGTTTTAAGACTGTCAGCATAGCTTACTAATCCCTGCAATTGACCAGCCATTTCGTTCAGGCCAGTTGCTGCACCAGCGATACCAACACCAGCCATTGTTTTGGATTTTGTCAGGGGTTTTTTGTCCTGGACAGTGACCTTTTGAGGCATTGGAACATCAGCATCATCTGAGGGTAATTGGGCGTCCATAGTGAACAATGCAGCTTCCGCTGTACGGCGTCTGGTAAGCCCTGTGAGCGGCTGTAATTTACCGCCTACTCTGGCCTTATTCCATCGCATTAACTGCGCTGGGACGGCTGCATAATCGCCTGAGTTAAGCTTTTTAAGCAATGTAGAGGATTTGAAATTTGCCGCTCCCAAATTGTAAACAAAACTTACTAGAGTATCGAATTGATATTGGGATAGTGGAACATCCACCATGTTCTTTACTTCAGCTTCAAAAGTACGCAGATCATCGCGAAGTAGGTTTTCGGCCTCTTCTTTTGTTATCCGCATATTCTTTTTGACGCCTTTAGTATGGCCATAGCCGATGGTCATTACATTGGCCGGACATTTATACGGAATGATCATTCCATCAGTATCGACCTTTGCAAGACCCTCAAATTTTTTAACAAGGTTAATTCCTTGGTCTGAAATACTTTTTGGATGCATGATAATTAACCCCTACTATTGAAAGGAGTTTGGTTTGCCATAAGCCCTTGAAACGCCTGGGCTCGCTGCGCTGCCTGTGGTGACATTGGAGAAGTGCTGACTTTGCGATCTAATCCGGTATCACCGTAACCATAGCGATCTAGCAGTGAGAGCAGACTATTAACATTGAGTGTTTTCCCACCAATGCTGCGACCTCCTTGATCAAAGGTATTTAAAAGAAGATTACTTTGCTCATCCATTACCCTGCGAGTTATTAAACCTTGCTGATTTGCGCTTTGTGCAATTAATTTTCCGTTGTCATCGAAAGAGTTTGCAAGTGCAGTGTAGTCACCCCGAATAGCTTCAGGAAGTTCTTGACCTCGCTGCGTTAAGAATTGCTTAATCGTAGCCAACCTGTTTATCACATCATTCTGTGATGCAGCCTGATTATTATTACTTGGCTGAACTCCAGCAGCTAATTCCCTTATAGATTGAGTAAGGTTTAAGTCAGGATTTCTGGCAGCGGCAGCTTGTTGAGCTTGATTGCTTTCGATTTGAGTTGCTACTCGGTTCACACTTTGTTGGTTACTGTCAAAGTTATCCGACATTGTTTCGCGAATATTATTGAAACCACCGGCCACCGAGTCCATCAATTCTGCTCTAGTTTGGTTAGCTAAAGTTGTGTCGGTATCATAGGTATCGCGAAAATCACCAAGGCTTGTTTGCAAACCGCCAACATTGCTTTGAATATCTGCTTGGCCTTCAGACAATCCGCCATAATAAGTATCGGCCCTGCCGGACATCCCTTCAAGATAATCTTGGAGGCTTGATTGACCGCCTAATACATTGGTTGACAGATTTGTAAGGTCCTCATTTTGCGTCTCAAACTGATTATCAATATTTGTATTTACTCCAGCAAAACCAGTACCCAAGGTTTCGTCTACAGTATCGAAGCGTTCTGTGACATTGCCTGATAGGTCTGAAACTTGGTTGGAAATACCTTCCTGACCAGTTCCTAAATCTGTGAGTTGATCACCGGCAGTTGCAAAACCCTCATCTATAGAAGTGCCAAGACCCTCTATCCCTGTTTTGATAGTACCAGTATCATCTTTAATAGCGGAAACATCAGTACCTAAACCTTCAACGCCTGTTTTTATTGCTCCAGTATCATCCAAGACACTCGTAAATCCTTGGTCCATCTCATCGGCTTTAGCTAGGTCAGAGGTATCAATTGTAGTGTTTGTGACATTCACAGGCTGAAATGTTTCGAAACCTGTCGTAATCTGATCTGTTATATCGGACTGACCGCCAAGTAGCGTTTCAGTATCGTCTTTAACCGTATCACCAACTGCTACTGTTCCACCACCAAAACCAACGGTGTTAGTGCCTGTCGTAACTTCGCCAGTTTCAGGATCAACGGAAGTGGTAGGAATGTCCATTATTCCACCAGGGGCATCCACTGTTCCTGAAGATGTACCTATTTTTTCCTCTACAATGGTTTCTACTTCTTCAGCCGAAGCTCCATCGTCTTCACCTTTAAAAGCTATTAACCCACTATTTCGAGGGTTCAACCAAGGCATAAATGGGTTGTACAATTTCATTTTTAAATCTCCAAATTATAGACGTAATAGAGCGTTTTGTATTTTGTTGACGCTCTTGAGGTGAGTTTGTTAAGTTGTCTCTGCCACCCTTTGCGGCCCCAGACCTTTATGCTTGAGCACCCACTTTGTTTTGCAAAATCTTCTATTGCTCGGTGGTGCTCAAAAAATTCTTTCCACTTTCGACCACTTGCGGTGCATGTAATTATTTGCAGCGCCTTATGAGATGGATAGTTTAAGTATCGGGTCGTAGTGGTACAGACTATTTTGTGTTGATTATCGATAATAAGCCAGACATGTATCCTGCCATCTAAGGCCTGTTTACAGACATCGAATGAGGTCAGTTCATTAACTGAATGTTCTAAAGCCTTTACAATATCCGGCTCGATTTGCGGCCAAAATCTTAGAACTTCATTGGGGGATAAAAGGACTGACCGAAACTCTTGGGTTTCTGTCATTTAAGTAAAATTTTCCTAGATTATATAGCTTTTATTATACAAGAAATAGGTGCTTTATGCAAGCCTATTCACAGTCATAAGTTGCATCAGTTACGCATAAAACAGTAGCTGTAGTATTCGTTTGAGTAACGATTGTAGCCGCTGCAATATCAGCCATTACATCTGAAGTATGCATGTCTACAGTCGCAGCATTATCGCTGCTATTAATTCTTACATCTTTAGAATTATTGCTTTGAACAACTGCTATTTCTTTGTTCATTTTGTTACCATCGATTGTTGCATAGATTTGACCCAAGCCGATGATTGACGGTGACAGTGCGCTAACTACATCAAGCACTTTATCTCCAGTGGTTTTTGTTATTGTGGGTCTGTATGTATTGTTTTGTTGCATAAGCATTGCCGCTGCAATTACACCGCCTTCGCCTTGCTCTGCGATTTTAGCAATAGTCTCTAGCCGTTTCTGTTCGGCTTCTGACGCAGACCACTGACTATCTTTGTTCATAGCTACGTCTTTATTTGTAGCGCAACCAACTAAAAATATAGTGCAAACTATACTCAATAAAATCTTCATTTTCTTATCCTATTTTAAAATCTTTATTCTGGTTCAGTAGACGCATCTGTGTCCTCTACATCATCCTCATCCTCTAGAGTAGGCCAATCGGCATCCTCTAGATTAGGCCAGTTTTCATGCTCTGGGAGTGACCTCAGTGAGGATCTATAGGTAGCCCAAAGCACTTTAGTGGCGTTATCTAGTGGGCTATCATTAACTTGTGTCCAATCGCTTTCCGCAAGCAACTGATTGCGAATAATTCTTTTATCAATAGCGGTAATAGCGTCTATTTGTTCTTGCGTTGGCTTTGATGCAATTTCAACCCACCATTGACTAGGAAACCTACCACTTTCAATCAAGCCAATAACATCATCTTGGTCACCCCATGGGTCTAAAGTTAAAGGATTGTGAGCCGCTAATTCTATTTCATATAGACCGTTTTCATGCGTTACTACACAACTTAAATCATCGGCAAAATTGTAGTTATGTGGCATCTCTTTCTACTCCCATAATGTAACAAACAGCACTAGAAACACCTCTAATAACTGTCCCTGCTATAAAAGTAACTGGAACAGGTTGGGCTGAACTAGTTGACGGAACCCAAGCACTAATTTCTAAGTTATCAATATTTATTAATTTGCTTGTTACAGACGAACCAACAACGCCTACAAATTCCCTACCTTTTGGTACTGTGTATAAAATATTTGTACTACTTGATGATACTTTAGCTATTTGTTTAGGTGGCGTAACTGTTGCTGCAACCGTTTCTTCTGCTACTAATTCTAATCCCATTTTAAAATCCTTATGCTGAAGTTACGCCTGTCAATCTTACTCCGATTGACGGTGACATTGTGTAAGTTCTTGCAGAAATATCTGAAGAAGAAGGTGTTGTTAATGTACCCCAAATATCTGGGCCATAAGAGTTTGTACCAACAAAGTTAGTAGGCAGTGTTACATTGCTATCTACAAACTGAGTATCATTCTCAAAATCAACAAAAGCAACGTCATTGCCACTAGTTACATAATAAAGTTTTGAACCAATTACGGCATGACTAGCAGGATAACTTTTAAAATTTTCGGATAAGTTAATCTGATTGTAATTTGATGACGCATTTGTGTCAAATGATGTGGTTGCAGGAGAAAAATCCCAATAGTGAATAACAGAGGCGCTAACAGGTTTTACAATTACAGTGTCACCATTTGTTTTTTCAATTAAATAAAAAGACTTGGTATTAGAAGTAAAAGTATTCGTAGCAGTGGCAGTTGAAATTACTCTAGAAGAATTATTAGCAAAATCAAAAAGAAATGGGTATTCGCCCTGCTGCGCCCAAGCAATTACATATTTATCTTTAAGACCAAACAGATTTGGGTATGAAGAGAGAGTGGTTGAGCTAGGAGCTTGTATATAAACTGATGCACTTGGAGAAGCGGAATGAGTGTCAACTCTATAAAGATTAGGTGAACTCATATAATAAAGGTATTGAGTACCATCAAACCATTTAACTTCATAATCTGTAGTATGACTATAAATTTGAGTACCTGAACTATTTAAAACGTAACTCTTATGGGTATTATTTGTGTTTTTAAAAACTTGTACAACATTATTGCTCGGACCTATATTTGTCCAAAATTGTCGAGAATTTTGATCTTCTGTTAAGTTATCAAAACCAGAAACATCTACATCAGTTATTGCTGTGCTTGATCTTCCAGAAACTCCATTAACTCTTGGTTGATCAAAAGTTTTAATTGTGGTTGAAGGATGATGAATTTGTAGTGTTAAGTCTTCATAAGTTAATGGAAAGTCATTTGTCTTAACTTTTAAAGTATTACTTGTTCCCATAATTGCAGAACCTTGGGATGACCTTGTAAGGTCTGCAATATTGTATCCATTTATATCTAAATTACCACCAATAGGAATGTCAGCATCACCTTGCTTAACATTTACGTCCTTTATAACATGACGAGTGGTAGTGTTTGTTGTAACAATGGTTGCCTCACCACTGCTGTTAAAGTCGCTCTCTTGTAGAGTTCCTTCATAAATTTCTTCTAAGGTATCTGCCATAATTTTTACTCCTTCTAGGCAAAGGCCAATGTTGTGGCGATGTTTGCGCCAGTAGGTTTATCTACAAAAGTGAGTGTTCCACTACCGTTTGTTTCCATAATCTGACCGCTTGTGCCATCAGAGGTAGGTAAGTGATAAGCGTTGTTTATTTCAACGCCACTGCTATCTAGTTTCAGTCTTTCAGAAGCACCTGTGTAGTATGTTTGTGTGTTAGTTCCAAAAGAGATGTAAGTATCTGTATCACCATTATGAACCAAACCGCTGTCGGTGTAGACATAGCCCGATACGTCTATACCATTAGATAGAGTTTTAAGTTTTTCTATTCCGTTATAATAAAGAAATACAGAACCATCATTTCCACAGAAAATCATATTTTCATAACTAGAAGCCGTACCATGACCAATAACAACATCATCTGTGGATGTTATAATTAGATCACTTAAACTAAATGGGCCTACTTCAATATAGCCAGAAGCTCCGTTGTGATATATTTCAAAATCGTCCGAATTGCCTAAAGTTATTTTTTCATTGTCACCAACGGTAAATTTATCCGCTGTAACTGTCCCAGTAAATGTAGGGCTAGAGGTACTCGCCTTAGAGTCAATCTGAGTTTGGACATCTGAAGTAACCCCTGCTAATCGGTTTATCTCAGTGGAAGTAGCCGTTACGCCTGTTATTTCGGTAGTATCAATAGCACCGTCAGCAAGGATACCAGTTCCTACACCTGTACTAATAAAGTCGGCAAGAGTTCTTGCTCTAGACATCTAGTCTCTCCTTAAATTTCTTTGGAAATATCATTCTGGTTCCCCTCTATTATGCGTATTGAGTTTGTGCGGCTAGGATGGCAAAAACATTGTTTGCAGTTTTAATGAAGGTAAATGTATAATTGTCAGTGCTAGTTGTGTTTCCACCAGAAGGTGCGGAGCCTCCTGACCATTTAGGCGTTACCGCTGATCCATCTATCTGATAAGCATTTAGGTAATAAGCTGTACTTCCTTGCACCATGCCGATTGAACAAGTGAATGACTGCCCAATTTCCAGTACAGTATTTAGGTTAGTAAAATTAATTGTCCTGTTAGCTGTTTGGTTATTACTGAAGAACATTGCATTTTGGGCGGTAGTGTCAAAAGTAATTGTACCTGTAGTAGAGGTGTCTACAGTTGCTTTTTCAACAATTACATCATTAAGTAATGCATCTGTTTCCGATTTGGTGTAGTGGCTAGATAATTGGAAAGTTCCGTAACTAACGATAGCCACTGTATCGCCAGTTGCAGCCGCAACACCCAAAGTTACTGAAGTACCATTGGTTGCGGTAAAATCTGATGGTGCTAGTCGGACACCGTTTAAAAATACGTCTAAATAAAGAGGATCATATGTTGCAGGGAATACAGTTGTAGAGCCTGTGTAAGAGCCGCTGCTTGTTCCCACTACATAGTCTTGGCGCTCTGATGTTCCGTTTACTGAGCTACCTGCAGCCTGAAATCCACCTGAACCGTAGACTTTCATAACGTTATTGGCAGTATCAAACCAAAGATCACCTAATCCTACGTTTGATCCACTTGGGGCGCTGTTACCAACAAAGTATGTATCAGCAAAATCCTGAAAATTATTAATGTTAGTAGCGACTGTTGTAATTGCAGCCGACACCCCTGCTAGAGCCGAAATATTGTTAGTCGGGCTTATCTGACCTGCTACTGTGTTAATGTCTGATATGTTGGTTGCTATCGTTCCTACGTCTGCTTGAGTAGCCCAATACTTAGCTGAGAAATCTGTACCATTGACTGTACCAGATGTCTTAACAGCCCAATCTTGAGCTAGGGTAGCAGAAGTAGACGCATTAGAGGCAGAGGTAGCTGCATTTGCTTCACTAGTAGCCGCCGCCGCTGCAGAAGCAGATGCCGCTGTAGCTGATCCAAGAATGCTGTCTGTATATGCTTTGTTTGCAGCCTCATCGTTAGCAGTAGGATTTGGAAGACCACTGATGGTATTTGTTCCCATCGCAATGGCCCCAGACATTGTGCCACCAGTTAGACTTAGCTTTAGGGCATCCTGAGTGTCTGAATAGTTTTTAGTAGCTAAGTCTTGAGCGTTTGTAGGATCACCTGCATTGGTAACCTTAGACGTACCCATATCGATAGCACCTGTCATAGTGCCACCTGCCAAAGGTAATTTTGTAGCTATACTGTTGGTAATCGTAGTAGAGAAGTTTGCATCATCATTGATGGCTGCAGCCAACTCATTAAGAGTGTCTAATGCTGCAGGAGCCGAAGCTACTAGGTTTGCAACTTCTGTATCGACATAACCCTTCGTCGCTGCATCATTTGCATTAACAGGTGTAGATAGGTTCTGAATTGTACCAGTAGTACCTGCATCCATATTCAGAGTGCCGTTGATTTCAACATCATTGAATTGGCTAGAGCCTGACGTAGCAGTTACGTTACCAGAAACATCCCCAGAGACTGCGCCAGTAATAGTACCTGATACACTGATATTGGTAAAACTAGAAGTACCAGAAGCTGCAGTTACGTTTCCTGTTACATTGCCTGTTAAATCACCACTAAATCCACTGGTTGAAGTAATAGTTGTACCAGTGATGGGAGACGCAGTGTTACCACCAATGACTGTGTTATCAATTGTACCCTGATCAATATCTACTTGGGTAAGACTTGATAAGCCAGTTACTCCAAGAGTACCTGTTATTGATGAATTTCCTGATGCAGATGTATTTGTAAAATTACCATCTGCAGTGGTGGTGCTTCCGATAGTTGTACCGTCGATGTTACCACCATTAATATCAACAGAAGCTAGGGTAGATAAACCTGTTACGCCAAGTGTACCACCGATAAGAGCATTACTACCTAAATGCAGGTCTTTGTAATTTAGGCTAGAAGAGCCAATGTCTACTGTGTTTGTTGTGGCAGGGGTTATTGAGTTTGCGGTTACACCTACTACCTCACTCCACTGAGCCGCTGAAGCTGTATTAACCCTACATATAAAAAATCTTGATGTAGAAGTATTGAGCCAGATGCTTCCTGCAGCATATCCTGCATTAACATCATCCGTTACCGTTGGGTTTGATGTTGCAGCAATATTATTTTTACCGCCGGTTCCGCCATGTACTGCCGGTAAATATCCTGACAGAGAAGTTTGTAGATTAATTTTCGGCGCGTTGCCCGATGTGCCATCATGCGAGTGGCCTGTGGTCCCAAAAACTGTTTCTAATAGATCAAACTCAGCATTGAGCGGTGGTGCGGTAATCTCAGCGCCATTAATAATATCTGGGCGAGATTGTCTGGTATAGCCTGTCATTTAACGCCTTCCTGAAATGCTAAATTCAAAAACAAGACCTTGAATTGAAAAGGGTTCGGATTGTCCAAGAGATACGAATGTTGCGCGAGCTGAGAAGCCAGAGCCCTGCACATCTGTGGTCATAATGGGTTTAGAGTTACCGCCATAAAGGACATTTGCAGCTCCATAATCGATATTTGTTCCTGCATATTCTACTGGAGCCCCGGCTGAAGTCTGGTTGTAACTGTTGGGCCTCGCAGTGTTATAATCGCCCCAGTCGTAACTCATTGAGAGGTAGAGCGTTGCCGGTCCTTCCGAGCGAACAAATGTATTTACTTTTCTCATTGTTTTACGGACTTCGGTGTCTCCGAAATCAAGATAGGGAGTAGCATATACTGCAATTATATCTTGGCCGTTAAAAGCTGTTCCCTGTTCTTGCCTGTAGACTTTGCCATCATAATCTCCATGCAGGATATACTCTGTGCGGCCAATGTAATCAGAGGTTGTGCAACTGGCTCGAATGCCATTTAACTCTCCAAATTCCCAACCGATGCCATTTTCTTTATTGGCAAGCCCACCAATGATCCCATATGAACTTTGAACGGTAGCAGTCGTATCATCCCCTACAAAAAACCGAACCTGCGACTTAGATCGGATAACAACCCCATTGATTGTGTCCATGTCGTATTTCTTAATCAGATCAACGAGGGTTACTTGTATTGATTTGGAGATCGTCTCTAACTCGACATCCCCTATCCTACTGGTTCCTGATACTGGCCGAAAACCATCTGGAGCTAGGAACATTAGATCGCCGCCAATTTCCAGAACGCTATCTCTGGCAATGCAGCCAACATTTGTAGTGACCTGATCCGTTACAAAACCTGCAGTGAGGTCTGGGGAAACTTTCTTAATGCTGTTATTGCCGAAAACAAAAAGGTCATCGCGAAATGGCTTGAATTGAACAACGTTAAATCCTGGCGTTATTTGACCGCCACCGGCTGCATTCATAAAGTTAAATGGATCGCTAGGAGCTGAGTGACATATTACCGATCGCTGCGCCCTATCTCCACCAAAAAACAAGTGGTTTTCAAAAACATCCACAAGAGCTGGAGCGTTTACTATTTGGTCACCGCCTGGGCTGCTTGTTCCACCAGTGTTAGTGCTATTTAATTGATACCAATTTATGCCGTCAAAAATGATACCGTTGTTAACACCGTCAGCAAATGCAATCTGACTTCCGCTACCAAAATCCCACTGAACATGCCTGATTTTATCTACATTTCTTACCCCATCTGTGGAGTTGAGCGTCAGACTGTTCGTCATTACCTGCCAACCAACCTGCGAGATAAACTTATAAAATTTGTAGGTGTTGGCGCCGACATCCTTGCGAGCGGCTATGATGTAGGGATTTCCGATATGTTCGTTTTTATAGATGGCAACACAAAGAACTTTACCTTCTGCACTCGAACCACCGACCTCGACATCAAGGTTTTCTAGAAATTTAAAGCCTTCGATGCGTCTGTAACCACCGTAAAGGCTTGGTTCAAAATTTACTAAACGAGTAGCTGAACCAGCCGCTGCTTCCGATAGAAACAAGTGGTTTTGGTTACTATTCAGGCCACCTGAACAAACCAGTTTAAATGACTGGATTTCGTCTGCCATTTAGAAAGCAACCCTTGTGTCTCGGACGGATTCATATGAATTTATGAAGAGCGTTTGTAGATCCTTTAGACCGGCTGTGAACGCTTGAAACGCAGCGTTGGCAGCATCTAAATTATCTTTAAACATATACAGGTGATAGAGAGCCCCATCGACAATTACTGTATCGAAACTTTCGGGTATTCTGGTGACATCACTATGCGCCGCAATATCGGTATAATTTAAGAAATAACGGAACCGAATACTATAGGCTTTATCAGGCGATGGCGTTACACCAAACCCACTTCCATGGGAGGTAAAAACAAAATCTGGGATACCTCTTCCAGCATTCCCGGCCTCATAATCATCGTCGCGATATTGTGAGTACCATTCATCGCGTTCAATTGGCGAAAGTGTTTTGAAGCTTGCCCCAAGACTAGTGTCTTTCTGAATTTGAAATGAGTTGTAATCTGCGACTTTAAAAAAACTTGGCCAAGTATATTCAGACTGGCCAGCAGTTAATACTTGAGTGTGTTCTGCACTGTTGAAGGGCCATTCAAACTCAGCTTGGTTTATCTTTGCAATAGATGCTTTGACTGCATCTTTCACCAAGGCTTGGACGCCTCGAATATCTGCAAATTCTGCTGAAGTCATTTCGACTTCGTTAATTCTACGCAGAACCATGTTGCAAAGGGTAAGATATGTGCTGGGCATGAATGATCCTTAAGTTAGTAAGGAGGCCAGTTTCCCGGCCCCCTAAAGGCCAATTACGCTAAGTTGTAATGAGCTGTTACCAACGCTTCTGGGCGTAGGATTTTTTTGCCGTAGAGCTGAAGCCCTCTACAGATGTCTGCAAAGGTATCTGGGCTACGGAATACTTCAGTTTTTGCAATCTGATCTGCCACTGCTAACGCACTGTCATGACCTGCAACGATTGCACCAAAGTGTTCTTCTGAACCGGCGGCGGCAGTTGTGCCTGGGCCTGTTCCAAAGAATGGTAGGTTGTTTGAAGTATAAACTCGGAAACCTCTGATGGTTCCTGGCATACGTCCATTACGCATTTCGCCTTCGCCACCAAAGTCCTGATTGATAAGTTTTGCGTCCTCATCCATCAAGATTTCTTTGAATACACTGTCTACAACGACCCAGCGTCCGTCTGTATCAACTGATTGTTGATCCATTAGTCGAGCCATACGGTTAAGGATTGCTAGAGGCGATGTAATCGCTCCAGAGCCACCACCGGCTGCTACTGGTACAGAAGTTAACGCATGTGTGTCTGCGTCCGCTGTGCCACCGAGGTCGGAGCCCCCAAAGGTTGTTATCGAAACTTTTTGTGAAGCAAGAAGCTCATCGGCCCCTGCTGCTGAGTTCGCCTTCGTTCCCGGTGCGCTTGATCGAGCGATCCATGCTGTGTCACCGGTGTTTCTTTCGAAACCTGCAACATAGCCTAGAATTTCTCTATCAAACTGATCTCTCAATTTAAAACCGGCTCGGTCTGTTGCCAGATCCATAAAGTTCACATGAGAGTGGGCTTCTTCGATGTCATCTAATGCAAACTGAAAGTAGTTTGCTTGATCGATGATCATTGTGAAGTCAGCATCAGTTAAATCTTGTGTCGCCAAGGTTGTGCCTCGGAGGTAAGAATTAATTGTGATGTCTGGCTCTTTGATGATGCGGACTGTATCGCCTACGTTATTAATCTCAGAGGCGTAGTCCGTATTTGAAATATCTTCTACTACAGAAGATTTCCTAAAGGCTTTTTGCACCTTTTTGGAATATATGATTGGGCTAAAATTTCCTGAGTTCAGGTTGGTATAGCCACTTGCCTGACCAAATGCCATTTTAAGTTCTCCTTGTATTGATGGCTTTTAAACATCATTAAAAGAGCAATCTGTGGCAGTGCTTCCATGAGGGTGCATTTGTACGAATGGGCCTCATCACACTGGTGGACGTATGTCTTAATTTTAATGAATTATGATGTCTCACAGGAGTAGGCTAAAGCGGTCCTGATCGACGAGAGTTGTGTTAACTCATGATAAAAGTTGTTTTAACAAAAGCTAACAGCATGCGACAAAATATGCATTGATTTGAGTGTTTTAGAAGCTAAATCTAAAGTTGTAGCCAACAGGCGCTAGTTGATATTGTTTCTCCCTATGAAATAATAGAAATGAAAGCTGCAAGGCTAGGGGTAGGACCAGTTATTGCCCCCAGGTGGAACTGGTCCTTCCTTAGTTACCGAGCAGCTCCCGAAACATCATAAACAAATTCACCAGAACGCATTGCTTCCATGATGGCGTCTTCATTTTTTTCGTAGTCTCTGTCGCTCATTTTTTGAACCTGGCTTTCACTAAATTTAGCTTTGCCTTGGGTTCCTGGCGTTGCGCTTGTGGAGCGTCCAACCGACTGTGCGGCTGTTTTTTTATTGGAGGTTTTCTTATGTCCTTTATCGGCTTTATATAAGTCCAGCGCCCTTCCTGCTGCGTAGGCATCGGTATTGTTCTTGTATAGAGCATCTTGGATATTTTGAGGTTGTAATTGCACCCATTCATGAAAGTGTGGGTCATGCCGTATCTGACCGAAATCGGGATGTAGCTTGTACAATTCGCCCTCGGCTTCTTTTCGAGAAATTTTCGTCTCTAGGTCTTTAAGATGACCGAGCCTTTTCTCACCCTCTTGCAGAGCTTCATTGGCTCTTTTTCTAGCGATGGTATCCACAATTTTAGCGACGTCGGGATAGCGTTGGCTCCATTGTTCAATCTCTTCATCCGTCTTTGGAAATCTGATTTGACCTTTGGCCGCTGTATCCAGTTGCTGCTTAAGTTGTGTAATCTCTTGATCTTTTTGGCCCATCAAAGTCTGCGAGTGACGGCGAAGATCGCCATATCGCTTTTTAAATGAAGCCTCTTCAGCAGTCTCTGGTTCAGGCTCTACTGGTTCCTGTGTTTGTGCCACTTCTTGGCTGTAGGTGAGATCATCATCCATCTCATCGGATCTTTTGTATTTTGCCATTTTTGTTCCTCGGGGCCGCTTATGCGGGTGGCCTGGCTAAAAAATCACACAATGAAAGCAAAATTTGGTGTTTTCATCATGCCGTACATCTTCGTCTCTTTTGCATAATCTGAGTCGATGTATTCGTCCGTTTCTCGGACTTCTGGCTCTTCCATTTCCATCTCGACTTCAGCCACTTCGACTTCGTTGCCTTCTGGAGTTTCGTATGAGCCTTCGTCAGCCATATGATAGCCTTTGCCATCACAGTGCTCACAACCTTCCCCATCGCATTCGGGACAGGGAATCATTTCTGGTTCTTCTTCAGCGTATTGGATCAAACCCATATCCATCATGGACATGAGACCCATTTTCGCTTCGTCTTGCATGGCCATAATATGCTTTAAGCCATGCCATTTTACGACGTCTGCTGGGAGTACATACTCACCATCTGACATCATTACTTCGATGTCATCTCTGACGTTATCGGGGGTGCTTCCTGGAGGCACTGGGTTTCCAGAGAGTTCATCAACCATGATCCCACTCCCCATCCCACAAGGCATCCCGCCATGAGACATACTAGGTTTATCTTCCAATTCATCTTCATCCATCGCTTTCTGTATGGCCATGCCTCGCTGACGTTCATATTCACTGAGACTGCCATCGTTATTAAGGTCGGCTGCGTCTTCATCGATTTGAAAACGTTTTTCAGCCATTTCTTCGCCAGCTTTTGTTTTAATGCCCTTTCGAGCCTCTTCTTTAGTTGCCATTACTCGGCTCCTTTAATCACTTCATCTCGGAGGGTTTTTAATCGCCGCAATTCGCGTATTGACCCTTGCAGTACTGGTATTCGATCTTCGCTTTGGGAGGTTTCTAATTGATCTCTGAGGACTTCAATTCGGGCATCTACATATGCATGAACTCTGTCCATGGTATCTTTGTCGTTCACCAGCAAAAGCAATGTACGGTAGAACTTTTTATCCATTATTGGATTGGACCTTCTGGCTGTCCGCCATTTGCTCCGCCACCAGCGCCTGTAAAACCTTCTGCACCCGGTTCTGGAGCGTTCCCAGGCGCTATATTACCGCCGCCTGTTCCGGTTGGATCATCTGCGCTTGGGACCGGTCCCTGTTGAGCCTGTTGCGGTTGTTGAGGCATCATTGCTGCAATTTCTTGCATCATTTTCGCCTGTAACATTGCTTCTCTCGGATCATTCAGGATTTTGTCTTCATCCAGATCCAAGGACGCCGCCATTTCGCGTAAGATGTAATCGTATTTAATAAATGGAGCCATTGCTGGGTTTGCAGACATTTGCATGAACTGTAGTAGGCGCTGAGAGCGTATTTCATTACGCATCAGGCTTTCAGTTCCTTTGGCAAATACGTCTAGATCGCCCTTTGCAAAGTCTTCATTGAAATTGAACTGCATGTTGAAGCTAAAGAGTGCTTTGCCTAACGGACGCAGGAGATAATCATCGACATTTCTGACAACTGTTTTGATATTTTGGGCTGCTGCACCCATTAGCATCGACATTCCAGATGCTGTGCGCCCTACTCCCATTACACCGCCAATACCATGAGCGTAACTTGGTATCCCTGTACTTTCGTCGGCTAACTGTCTGGCCTTATCAAACATTTGCAGCAATTGACCTGAAACATTGGGAAATGATGTCCCAAATATTGCCTGTCCTGGAGCTCCTGCTTGGCGCCTGAACACCTTGCCCGGATAGACGCTCAGGTCTTGGCCTGGAACGAGATTTGTCTCATCAATCTCAATCAGTAAGTTGCCTGAGAGTGCTCCGTTATCGACAGCCATTCTCATGAAACCATTCATAAGGAGCTGAGTGTCTTCCATATTTTCGGCAACACCTATGCCAAATAGAGAATATGGGTTTAACTCATATGGTACTGCTGAATATGGTATTCTGGTTGGAGTAAATGGATTGATTACTAATCGCAGGATTTGTCCGTTGCAGACCCAAGCATTAACCTGAACTTCGTCCCTACCCTCAAACTCTGGTGGTAAATCGATGTCAGCTTCTTCGGCTAGTTCTGCATCCAGTATTCCCCAGTATTCGACAACTTCAAAGCGATCTATTGCATCGCTAGTGGCATCGTCTTCCAGCGCATCTTCCCAATAATCGCGAACATAGGTAGCGCCGAAGCTTATTGCTAACTCAATGCTCTCTTCTCGAAAGTGTGGACGCCTTTTCAGGGCTCTCATTTGAGAACGATTAAGTCTGTGTCGCTGGATTGTGAACTCAGCTTCCGCCATATTCCTGGCGTCTGGATCAGGATAAAAATCCCAAATACTGACGTATTCTACTTTAGGGATTGTTTTAAATTCTGGAGAGTAGTTACCCTCTTCATCCCAGTTCGGATATTCCTTATCAAAGGCATGCGGCCCTTTCAGAATACCAGTCCCGAATAGACAGGTTTCAAAAGCTACTGATCGAAGGTGCTTGGATGCATCGCTTTCAGCAAGCTGATCATGCATCATAGACTCCATCATTTGAGCTGCCTTTTTGGCTGGCTCAAAAGTGATCGAACTTTGAGTTTTTCCCGGTCCCTCGGCTAATTCACCTTCTACTGGCTTCAGTGTGTTTTCATAAACACCTAAATCTTCCAGCTCTGGACGCGATACAGCCCTTGGAGGTTTGTATGTTTGACCAGTTGTCTCTTGGACTTTTTCCTCAGTTACTTCGTTTGCATCGAAAGATACTGCATCAGCAACACCGTTTGGATCGTTGCGAGGTTCAATACCAAGTGGAAACTTCGAACCAGCAAACAAAACATCAACGACTTGGGCGTAGGCAGCTAGGACTTTTGTCTTGGTAATTTTAACAAAAGCTTTTGATTTTTCGCTATCTGTAAACTGAACTTCAGGACCATAAATCCCTCGGTAGTTTCGGTAGCCCATTAGCCAGCGTTCTTCGTCACTTATACGATGATCTTTTGCTCTGCGAAACTGGGACTGAATAAAAGCGGCTATGCCGGAATATTCAACGTTTTCTTCTTCGACATTAGTATCTTCATCCAGAGCAACAACAGCATCTGTTTCAGTGCTGTCTTCTGGTGAAACTTTATCAGGGGGTTGCATTAAAGCCATGTATTAATAACCAAATATTGAATCTGCTGGGGTAAAAGTGTTGACCGGCATTTGACCAAAGTCGAAAGCTCTGGGTCTACTCATGATGCCGTATCTAACGCTGTCGTAAGCATGATCTGAGGCGTATCTTGGATCGATGTCATCGCTGCCTTTAGGATCACTTGGGATGGTTGGTAAATCTGCAATGATCTGACGGCAGGTATTAAAAAATTGAATTCCTGGAAGGTCTGTATGGTCATCTATTTTTAGAAGTTCATGCAGTCTGTTTTTTCCTGCCACTCTAGAACCGTTTGATCGATCTGATGGACGCCATCTGCAACCCATGGAAATCATTTCTTCTGCTATTGAGGGGCCTATTTGCCCCCTATTGTGCCAACATGAGCTGTCTAGGACGCCATATTGCACCTTATCACCCATCTCTGCTTCCATAACCGCTTTCGCTAAGTCTCGGCCTGTGTGTCTGCTGAGATAAAGTTCCCTATAGATAATGAGCGTTTCGTAGTTGGGATCTATTGCGAACCAATGTACGGCAGAGTGACTAGAATAACCGAAATCAGCGGACCTAAATCTCCGCCAGTCAGGTGGAATATCGAAGGGTTCAATAACATGGTGTTTTTGTGAAAACTCTGGAAATGCTGCCCCATCTGCTACCGCCCAATCGCCTTCTAGAAGCTGTCTTCTTTGATTTTCAGGCAGCGAAAGCAAGTTTGCTTCATAGGTGCCTTCGTCGAAGAGATATGGGTTATCTTTTAAGCTTGCGGGGATGAACCGACGTTGGAATAGCGACTGTCCGGCTTTTTCATGGGTATCAGGGTAAACTAGAGGTTCATTTGTCTCTAAATCCCTAGCATCAAACGCCGTATTGGATGGCGCTGGGTCGATAAACATCTTTTTGACCCACATATGACCGGGACCTCCGGGGTTGGTCGTTGCCCTGACATAAACTGGTAAATCAGGGTCTGTAGTTCTTAATCGCGAGCGTAAATAGTTAAATGCGAAAGGACTGGGGTATTGGGTAAGCTCGTCGATTGCTATCCATGAGAATGACTGACCTTGGTATCGTAAAACATCGTCGTCTCTTTCGAGATAAGTCATCCATAGTCTTGCTCCGCTAGGGAAAACCCATTGTGACGCCTTCTCCTGAAATTTCGCTCCTGGGTACGCTTTCGGATATAATTCCTTACTCTTCCAGACAAGCTCTCTAAGTTCGTCGTTCGTACGTCTAAGGAGGAGTCCAACAAAAGCAGAATTATTAAAGTATCGTAATGGGTCTGCAAGTAATGCTTGGCTTTTTCCTCCCCCTGCCGCACCGCCGTAGAGCACTTCTCTTTCCGATGCTGCGAGGAATTCCGTCTGTGGACCCTCGTTTGGGGTGAATACGATTTCCGATGTCGATTGTGGAACCGCATTGAAATCTAGGCCATCTGATACTGGATTGTTTAAATCCTTACCTTCAAGTTTAGCGATTTTCTTCTCGGTCATTACCAAAACTCGTTTGGCATCTGACCTTTTACGTTTGGCTGCTTTTACGTCTTTTTCAGCCTTAGTTTTTGGAGCATTTTTTCTACGCTGCTTTTTACGGCTTTTGAGAAGCTCTGAGCTATCTGACCGATGAGCCTTCCAGATGTTCGAAAGACCTTGGTGAGAGATTGTGACACCAGTTTTTTCACTAAGCCAAGAAGCGGTTCTTCTGGAAGAATGTCCTTGGTCAAGGTAATCCATCGCCTCTTCGACCACTCCGACCAACTCTTGATCAGGGTGAAGAACCAAAGGATCGTTATCGTCGGCTTTATATGCATAGGGTATCTTCGCTGTTGCGTTGGGTCTGGATTTTACTTTCCAAGTCATTAAGCTGCCTTCGGGCGCTACTATAGGGGAAACGATTATGAAACTTGAGGAGCGATTAAATCGAGTTGAAGTAAATCAGATGGTCATTTTATCTGAGTTAAAAGAACTTAAAAAACGATTACCAAAAGTTAAAACTGAGATATTCGAGGATGCAAAAGTTCCAAAAGTGGACCGAGAGAATTGGACTGAGTATTTACATAAATTAAGAGAGCAGTATTTGGTCCAGAATTATGCCATGAAAATCGTTAACACCGCTGATGATTTAGAGCAACTGGCAGGAAATGTTAAAGGGACAGATGAAAATAAGACCCATTTCAAAGAACTATTAGAAACTTGTAATGGGATGTCCGATCATTACATGAAGTTTAATCCGCTGCGACCTGGTGGTAAATTAGGAAAGTGGTATGCAAAATTTCGAGAGAAAAAAGGAGTTACAACGCCTTACGATGTATTCTTTCGAAACGATTAATCGCTTGTTTTAGGAGGTAATATAAACATGCCTCCGCCTGTAGATTTAACTTCGACCTGTTCTTTTTTAACAAGCCCAGTGCGGTCTAACACCTCTTTAGCTGCTGCAATGGAGTTTCTGGCTCCCATCGCTGACGGATCTTCTAAAACATCAGTAATACCAAAGGCTGCTTTTGGAGCGTTTAGGGCCAACATCATCTGTGTTCGCTCTATGATTTTCTCTTTCAGGGGCCCAACCACCTCTTGAACAGCAGTTGTCTTGGCATATCCTGCTAGATCCATAGCCGTTCTAACATTTCCCCTCGCATCACTTAATAGATGCTCAAGAAATGCTTCCTGTTTATCAGTTAATGGTTTTTCGGGTTTTTCCATCATTATCTCAGGTAAATAAATGCGAGGCCAACAGCGCCAGTGCAAATCATCCAAAAGAACCTTTCAGCAAATGCTATCTTTTGACCTCTGGCAATGGCTTGCTTTTCAGCTTCATCCATTCGTTCATCAAATTTTTTGAAGGAGTCTTCCATATTGTCGAGACGTTTGAAGATAGTAATTACCTTCTCCTCCATCCGAGCCAGGGCTAGAATCGCCTGACCCATGTCATCTACTTTGTCCTCAATACGCTGTAACCGCTCTTTGGTCATCTCTGGGCTCCTAATAAATTTAAGATGAAATTTTGGCTAAAAGCCCATTTACCCCCAGGCAATGTGGATCGAAATGTGGGGGTTTTATAGAAAGTTGGGGATAAGACTGTGAATAAACGTTTTTCTGCTTTTCGAGTGCAAATTTGTAAGCGATACACATAATAACTGATGGGGGGATGTATTAATTTACTGCCACTGTCTTTACGGAATCTGGTAAGGTTTTGGAAGTTTTCTCCCTTTATCCGCTAAGGCTTCGACGTAGAGATAGTCCCAACGGTTGGCATGAGCGTCTTACTTGGGTTTCTCTAAAAAACTTCGAGTGAGGCGCTTATGTTTTTTTAGACTTCTTTTTCTTAGGCCAGCCTTTTTGCATATCACTATATGCTTTAGGACTGACTGTTGATTTCTTTTTAGACCGAGATGTCCCAGCCTTTTTTCGTTTATTAATATTTCCAACGAGTGAATTTTTAGTCATGAGCGTCTCGATTTCTTTCCTGAACACTTCCACTTTTTCCGAGATAGGCGAAGTGGGCTATTAGGGTCTTTGGCTGCTTCGGGATGCTTCTTCATCTGGCCGTATGATCGGGCGCAGTAGCTATCCCCTTTTTTAGTGCCAGGAGCTATTGAGTAGCCTTTAGCGCCATATCGAACTGTCCGCTTTCGTCCAGTCTTTGGGTCCTTAACTACTTTTTTGAATTTCTTGCCGGCTGACATTTTGACCTGTTGACTCATAAAGTCTTAGTATGTTTGGTTGCGACCAGTCTTGTGGGACTAAGGCGGCTCCTTTTAATGTTTTTGGGAGGACATTAATTGTAGAGCCGCCATTTTAATTTTAGGGAAATTTTATGTCTGAATTACAATCTATCAGTCATAACCACCTCTGGATGAGATGTAAGCTCTGTGAGCATCAGTCTATGACTGCTGTTGCTGATCTAATAAAATTAAAGGGTAAAACCACTAAGGTCGCAGATATTGTTAATAAAGCAGTCTGTACGAAATGTGGATGTAAGGAAGTACCTGAGTTTAGAATTATTTATCGGGGTGCTTCCGAGTCAGCGATGTTAGGCGCTGTAGGTAAAGTTAGGGCTGATTAAACCGCCCCAACTAAGTTTGCGTTTACATTTGCTTTTACTGGCTTTGCCAATTTCTTAGCTGCTATTTCTCTGTCTTCTCTGTCTAATTCTTTGCGAACTGACTCAACTACATTTTTCACAAAGGAGCCTCTAGTTTGCCCAATATCTTCTAAAACTAGATCAGACATTGTTGCTAGAGTTTTATTTGCTGCACTTGCAGCCTGTCCGAGCAGGATTGCTCTGTATATTTTTCTAAGCATAACATTTTCCTTTTTGTTATGCTTATAATATAGCACATTTATCGTTTAGATTCATCGCACAATAGTGAAAAGCCGCTATGCAATTAAATCAAACCAAGTTTACGTAAAGTCACCCTTGAACGTTTGCTGCAACGCAGCATATACTCAAAATATCGGAGCAATTTTCCTCCCAGTTGTTGCTCTGAAAATACTAAACCCGAAAGCGTCCTCCCCGACTTTTCGGGTTTTTTATTTGGTGAACCACCAATATATTCCGTATCCAATACCGCCCCAGACAAAAATTATAATAAATGCCCAAGTTAGAAGTTCTTTAAGCTCTTCGGCTTCCTTCTGCTTTTTCTTCAGGGCTTCTTTTCTTTGCCGCCGCATTTGGGCTTGGTACGCCACCCAATCATCATATAATCCTGCGCGTCCAAATAACCGCATATGAGATTCAAGGGATCTCTTCTGTTCCTTGAGCTTGTCCAAGGCAAGAAATTCTTCGAAATCATCGCCCTCTTTGCCTAGAACCTTGGTAAATACACTGTTCTTCTTTTTTTCTACTTTGGCCTTTAGGTCTTCCTCTGCAGAGACAAACGCCCCTATAGATTTACCTACGTCTACGAGTTCCCTGCCCTGTGAAATTGCTTTTTTAATTGTGGAATAAGCCGCCGAAGCAGCCGCAATTTCGGCGAGCATCCCCTTAACCCCAAACTAGAGTAGATTGATATCCACATCGACCCTGTGACATCCACCGAATGCGATTAGGTCCTTTTCCTGTGCAGCAGACAGAACTTTATTGAGCTCAGTCTGACATTCTAAAATTTCGTTGAATGAATTTGTAAGTATGATCGAGTTACACTGCATTGCGAATTGGCCAGCGCAAACTGTTACCAAGACAATCCAGGTAGTCACTACTTCTTTTTCTTCTTCATATAGCCGCCGCCATAGGCGCCGAGCTTCTTGGGCTTTTCAAGTTTCATGTAGCCGCCCATATTCATACTAGGCTTACCTTTGGGTGATGAAGCCTGGGCAGGTTTCATGTCCGCACCACAGGAAATACGCTTTGCTTTCATAGCAGCCGCCTTTATTTAAATTGTTAGGAAATTACCCTTATTATAACACAACATATAGATATTTGCAAGCTCAAATACTACATGTTGTGTTTTTGCTTGCCAAATCAGTCAAACAGGTGTATAATCAACATGTCCTTTTGGACGGTTCCAATACCCTACCACTTTTTGGTCAGGAGACTTGAAATCAACCTGATAGGTCACTAAGTTAATATTGTTCCCATGAACGTAGATTATCAGCCGTTAATCTTTCTGCATCAGGGACAAGCGTAAGGCTCTAAGAGACTGATCCAAGCATACGACGCTAAAGTCGAGACAACGGACGAATTACAGAGCAGCTTTTGGGCAAGGTACGGTAAGTCATATAGATCATTCTGATCGCCCCGAAATGGCTATTCGGTAAAACGAATTTAAGTCAATCTAAGAGGTATATTATGACTTATGAAAATATTAAGAGTGAGACTACTTTACGCAAACAAGCTAACGACCTAGATCTGAAGCTTTCTACCAGAGCCGGTATGTATCAATTACTTGAACACAAAGATGGCTGGGGTGGCGGATACCAAGGCTGGGATATTCATTCTAGCTGTTGGGGTCCAGTAGAGTATCCTCTAACTCTTTGCGATGTTTCTCAGATCCTTCAGGATGAGAAGCAGCAAGCTTTAAATAGCTAATCGCTCGATTAAGCAGGGCTGGGTCATCCTTAAACTTTCCCAGTCCTGTATTACAACTATCACAGAGAAACCCTCTAAAGGCGCCTGTTTCATGGTCATGATCTAACCTGAATGGGCGCTTTGTTCTTTGGCCTCCAGAAACACATTCCGATTCCGTCCGCAAACAAATGGGACAGCAATGATTGTCTGGTATTTTATGCTCCGAATGTAGCTGTCTTAAAGTTGCTTGCGATTTACGCTCGCAGGACTTGCATTGGATGCTTCGACCCTGGCTTTTAGTTTTGTTAGCCCAGAACTCTGATAAAGACTTTGTTTCACCACAAATGGAACAACATCTAGTTCCAGTCTTCATCCGCTAGATCAAACAGATCATTAGTAGCCAGGACACTATCTTCTACATGCCCTGCCCGGTCTCTTAATATATCCGCAATACGCGTTAATTCATGCGCTACGACATACAGATGGTTATATCCATCTACATCGCTGTAGTAATCGCATAGCGACTCCACCACATTGTCCGACTCTACTCGAATGTCTTGGCCTTCATCATCGTCACCGACAAATAAAGAACCAACAAAGTAGGAGATACCATCATCATCTACTTCAACATCAAATTCTAATGAAATCGGAACTGTGAGGGAGGCATCAGTTCCATAATTGCTCATAACATGAGCCTTAAATTTGAACAGGAAAACCTGTAAGAGAATTGTACCATAAAATAGGCTGAATCACAACCTTTTATGGTACTATTTTACCTTACCACTTAGTTATTATCCCGTATCTGTCTGTATATTGTATGCACTTACTTCTTGAGACAAAACCTGCGTCACCATCAAGATCCATGCCCATCTTCACAAAACAATGATGAACGTTACCCTTATAAATCAAATAAACACTATAATCGCGACGTATACCAAGTTTTTTATCTAAAATTACTTCTAAAACCTTACCCTTTTCGATAATTTCGGCTGCGTCCTGGCCTAAAAACTCTCTATTTGCAGCCGCTTTTTGTGCGACAAAACTAATAAAAATGAAGATCAATAGCTTTTTCATTGTGTTCTTTACACTCCAAAATGTAAATTCCCCGACACCAGCTAATAGTACTTTGACAGTTTATGCAATCTGGTCCGCATAGGGGGTCCCGATTTACAGTCTGAAATACTAAAAAATAGGTAGGAGTTGTATACGGTACCGCCACACCCCCCCATGGCACTCGGGCGCCATTTAATATAATATTGTTGCATAAAAGCCATATTTTATTGGGGTTTTTAGCTATATTTTAGGGGCCGTTAATATATAGATAGCGGCCCTTGTTCGTTTTAGCCTGTAAAATAAGGGACTAAGTTTAATCATTCGACAAAAGCATTCGACAATTGATAAACTCCCGCGCGCGAGCTCTTAAAAAGTACCAGGATATACGCTTGATAATTTTTATTTGACGGAGGTGAGAGCTCTGTGGAGTATGTTATCTATGAGTACTGAACTTAAATCCTGTTTTGTTTGTGGAGGTCGCGTATCAGTTAAAGCAAAGCATTGCCCACACTGTGGACAGCCTAGGCCAGCCAGTTATGGCAAACATCCATTTTGGAGTAGTTGGTTAGGTGAGGTAGTAATGGAAATAATAATATTGCGGTTAGGCGTTGGGTTTCTATTTATTGCACTATTACTTTTTATTGCTTGGATTTTTTACGGATAATACCCTAGTCTTAAACAATGCCAGCGCCAGGTCGTTACTATTAATAGAAGACAATTAATTATTAACTCGTCCATACAAAAAAAGGCCCTCAATTTAGAGGGCCAATTTGTTTTTAAAATAGCATTATATAGATATGAGCATAAAAGCAGAAAAAGCCGTATACCCTGTAAAATTCACTCAATCGCAATGTACTCCATTAGTTGTAAGCAAATAGCGAACATGCTCTTGATGGCGCTCTAATTGCTCTTGAGCCTCGGTTGAATAAGCCTCCTCGCCATTAGGTAAATCTATATATAAATCTTCGTCGCAGATAATGCCCTCGACAAATATTGCCTCGGCTAATTCATCGACCAGAATATTATATTGATTATTAGGAATATAATAATTTTGCTTAATCATTCGCTAAGACCTCCAACTCTCTCTCGATTGGTCGAATATCAATATCAATATTGGATCTATAGTATTTGACCCATTGAGTAGCCTGGGTTTCGTTATTGAATAGGCGTATTATTCGCTCGCCGCTTTCATCCATTGCGGCCCACTGGTTTAATATCTGATTTTCCATTTATAAAACCTCCGTTACTTCTCGGAATATTTCCGCCGCTTCTTTCATGGCTTCCTGTACTTCGGTTATGACCTTAACGGCTTTTTCGTCGTTATGATCTTCGGCATCATACCAAATATCGGCTTCTACCCCTTTTTCTAATAATCGGGCTATTTCTTGTAATTCCATTTATATGGCCTCCCTTTGGTAATGCTCTTCTAATTCCCGATAATCGATTTCATACAAAGCACAGTTAAAAATATCAGAACAAAAGCCAGCGCCTGGCCCAAATTCATCAACCCACATTTCAACCAGGTTCTGTATATATTCGGCGTCGATTGTTTGGCCCTCTTCTTGATCTTCGGCGAGCATATCCCCGAACCAGACGCCAACTAACCAGGTCTCTTTATTTTTCCATCCGTTATAATCACTCATGATACGGCCTCCCCTGTTGCAATAGCGTCGGCCTTGCGTCGGCTGGTTCCATGCGCTGGAAATGCGACAATTGATTTTCGGTTTGATTTTTGACAAAGGCCGCAAGTTTTACAGCTCACATCGTCGGAAAAGGTCGCTGGACAAACCACAAGCTTTCGACCTTTTGGAGTGTTACCAGGCAATGTCTTTAACCTGGCTTTATATTCGTCCAGGCATTCGGCCCATACTTTACCGTCATCATTCCTTTTAGTTCGTCTCTCATACTCAATAGGAACAATTGAAACCACTGGCCCAATTTCCAAATCTGCTAATTCGTCGGCATGCTTTATAGTGTTGCCACTTAAATTAACTGTGAAGCCGTTATTATTGGCCATGCTTAGAGCGTAGTTATTAACCGGGTGCTTAATCGGGTCATAATGGCTAAAAGTGAAACCCCTTTTACCAGTGTTTGCTTTAACCAGATCCTTAAGCTTTGATAGATCTATATGGTCTGGGTTTGCTTCACTTGGTTCTAGATCGCCGCTTTGATTATGGCGCCACAATTGATTTTCTGGGAGTGCTTCAACTTCATTTAGAAAATATTGGTATTTGGTCCCCGCTTCATTCTTTGAAACCTTAGACCAAAACATGCCAAGAGGTCCTGACATTGCATAACAAGCACCACTTGATTTGAGTGGGCATGCATCTGGGCAAGTGTGCTTGCCGCTGGTCGATACTGGGATATTGCCAGTTTTTTTGTTTCTACTCTTTAAAGTCAAATTTACATTTTGGCCTTTTGTTTGAACTGGTAAAGCAACACCAGTATTCTTGAAATTAATTGTCATTCTTAAATGATCCTTTTGATAGATATGTTTTTGGGCCATTTGTTGGATTGGTCAGATCCGACCCAGTAAAAGAATCACCGATTTTAAAAGTCATGACAACACTAATTAATTTTTGCTGATTTGATTTTTGCTCCACCTTTATTGATTTAAATAAGAATGAGGTAATGGAGCGATATACAGGTATTTTAGGTGTACATGTATGCTTGACGCGCAAGTAATTTTTGATTTATAAAGTGCCATCTACCCACAAACACCCATGTTTTTATGGATAAATGGCACTTTTGGCGAAAGATTCGCTCTTTTTACAGATTTGGGGGGTTGAAGGGAGGAAAAACACCCCTATCTATATCAACACAGTACGTCAATACACTAATTATTACAATAAGTAATATTTTTATGTTGACAGGTTCAATATAAATGTGATGTAATGGTGGCACTCAACAATGGAGGCGAATTTTGACCAAAGTGAAACACATGAGAACGTATAAATTGGCCGATGGCACTACTAAGTATGCCTTCGATCCAAGCGCTACACTCCGGGCGAAACTAGGTTATACGTTTGTACCGGCTACTGATTATAAAGCGGCCATAAACATGTGTATTGAAGCAGATCGCGCATTTCAGGAATATAAAAAGACTGGAAAAGCGAACCTCCTACCTGCAACGATCTCACTTACCTCACTTGTTGATGCGTATTACAGCTCTAGCCGTTTTGGTAGTCTCGGCGAAAGCAGTAAGCGCACTTACAAAAGCATCATAGATAAAGTGGCCAGCCTCACTGATTTTCATAATATCTCCTTAGTGAAAGTCAAAGATGCCGAAGCCCTTTATTCTATGTTGCTTAAGTCAATATCCATCTCGTATGCAAACTCTTGTGTAAATGTCATGTCCACTGTCTGGGAGGCTGGTATTTACTTAGAACTGGTCTCCCGGAACCCTTTTGGTGACATACGGCTCAAGCAAGCGCCGGAACGAGATATTTCTTGGTCAGAAGATCAAGTTACCCAGTTTATCAATACGGCTGATGCTAACGGCATTCCGAGCATCGGCACACTAGCCCTAATGGCATACGAATTATGCCAACGTCCTATCGACTGTCGTAATTTCTGTTGGTCGCGATATGTTAATGGGACGTTTTTTATTACCCAAGCTAAAACAGGTGCAGAAGTTCAAATCCCTGCCACCCCTGCTCTAGCCGAGCGTATTGCTGCCATCGCTGCAACATCTAACTGCAATCCAGATGATGTAATCGCTCCATACGAAAAAACCGGCAATGCCTATAGTGAACGTCTATATCGCAAAAAAGCCGAACTCATTCGCTCATTGGCTGGGTTACCTAATGAGCTGAAGCTTGCGGATTTACGGCGATCTGGTGCAACCCTGCTAGGTAATAGCGGCTGTACCGAAGATGAAATCCGCTCGATTACTGGACATAAATCTCGTCAAGTTGTGTCCAGATACGTTTTACCCACCAATACTATGGCTCAATCTGCCCAGCGAAAACGACTGTCTTACATTAGCGATAATAAATTAAATCGTAATGTTACTGCATGTTGTGGTTTACTCGCTGAATCGAGCCATGATATAAATCAAATTCAGCTCAACAAAAATGAGCGGAATTTATGAACAGAAAATTAAAATGGGGATGATAGCGATAACATTAGTAACGAGCATATACAGGTTATTTTTTGCTGCTATAAGTGATTCCCCAAGAGAAAGGAGTTAATGGATAAAACAGACAGACTAAAATCGCTCGACCAATTATTTGGGAAGCGTACCGCTGAAGATAAATTTTGGCAGGATTACATCGATAAAATGATTTGGGTCATAAACAATGACGAAATACCTCGATTTGAACCCTTCCTGAAAATTCAACAGCAGTAAAATTAGGTTCATACATATTCATCGAACCGAATTGAGCGCCTGACCAGCGCACCACCAAAAAACCGGCTAGGGCGGAATGAGTTCGCCCTGCCTCTCTACACTTAATAAAATATTTATGAAAAATCGCCTTGGCGAAGAAAGAGAGATACTCAATGTTAGATACTATAAATAAATTTCCCGAAACCGCATTTGTTGCACCTACAAAAATTTCAGGAGCAGCAGATTTTGAATTTCCACAGCTTAGTGAAAAAGCAAATTTCAAGTTAGGTTTGGAGCCCCTATATAAATTGAATGCAATGGGCATGGCAGAAAAAGTCAATCCAATTAGAGGACTACCCGCTTATGCATTAGTTAATAAGCAAACTGGTCAGGCAATTCATTCTTGTACTGAGCAATATCGCCCTGTTGAAAACTGGGAGGGTCATAAAGCTGTTGAAGAAGCTCTTCGCGATGCATTACCGATACAATATTTACAAGATATGTACTTGGTAGAAAACATCGAGAACGGTGGACGTTACAACGAACTAAAATATGGACTTAAAGATTATGCTCTACAAATTTTTGGAGATGAGTGGCAATCTTACATTAGCCCAGTATTATCTCTAAAAATGGCTGCTAATTCAGTGTGTATAGTCGCTAAAGGCGAGTGTAGCACTACTGGCAATTACTTAAGTTTAGGTAATCGGGCAGCAGCTTCGTCACAGCATGTTCAAAGCTTTACGACTGACTTTATCATAGATCACATTAAACAAGTGGTTACGGATTTTCCAAAATACGTCAAAAAGTTTCAAGAATTTTTGAATGCAGAAATTACTGATGCTCAAGTGGATACTGTAATTTCCCTCTCAAGATTTTCATCGACTATGCAAAATGAGATCAAGGCTCAATATTATGAAGTTGAGGCCCCCGAAATGGGCTATAATCGACTTGCTTTATATAATGCGTTCTGCACTTGGGGCTCTAAACCAATTGATAACTTTAGAGTTAAAAATGCTGATGGGGCTGATAATGTGGCTGAAACCTTGGCTACTCGCCAACGGAAAGTATCTTTAGTCGCTTCTTCTCCATTCTTTTTTGGAAAGGAAGGTGTCTAATGCCTAATCTTATTGAAAACATTATGTATGCAGTTGGGGAAAAGTCCGACATCGAAAAAGTTACAGAGCAACTGGCCGAATTTCGTTTGATGGACGCACACCTCGAAACAGTCAATTACTGGGTGGCGCCATATAAAACCAAAGTGAAAGTCAAAGGTTTTGATAAGGAGTATCTGGAACTTAAGGCGCATTTTCAGAGTTGGGACCCACCAATGCTGTCTTATCATAGCATGGACCCAGAATTGGCCGGCTTACATGCTTACATGTTTCGCCCTAGTAACAATTACCTTGGCAGTTGGGCCGATGGTGGTTGGCGTAACGGAAAGTCATTGGTAGATCCAGAAGGTATCTTAGATGTGTTTAACAATTGCTACACTATTGGTCTGTCAGACGCTGATATGGAAAGTGGCAAGCCACTCTATGTCGTTCGCAGCGAGCTAGGATTGCTCTTTGAACTTAACTCCAACGCAACAGGAGGATTAAATCATGCCTAATATGGTTGATAATATGGTGATCATCTGTGGCCCTTATAGCCGACTTGCTGAATTGGAAATAGCAGCCATGGAACATGAATTGCTTCAAACGATTAAGCCGTTGAGCAAATCATCGCTCGAAACTGCCGTTAAAACATGGGGAACGAAATGGGATGTACAGGACACAAGCCCGACCCTTCACCATGATGGTGGCGAATATGACGAAGATCGGTGGTCCTTGGAGTTACAATTTGAATCTCCATGGATGCCACCAATCGGGGCCTACGAAATTCTTATTGATGAGGGTCTCACTGTTGCGGCCCACTTCATGGATACCAGTGGGCAAGATTACGGCGGTAGCTTTATCGACGGAGAGTTGAAAACATACACTCTAGATAAGTTGCCAGAAAATATAATCCGTATGTTTCAAAACTACGATTATGATCGCTTAATGCAAGTGGCCTAGCAAGAACTCGCGAGAGCTCTCGATTTGGTTTTTCATATTTCTCCCAAGTCTAGAGAGCACAACTGGCCCACCGGGATTTTTCAATACCTCCACCCCGGTGGGTCTTTTTATAACAGGTACAGACATGTTTTCGTATCCAGAGCAACTCGACACAGTTAAACAACTCCACCTGAATGAAGGTGACCACAAAACGATGAACTGTCCGTTCTGTGGAGGTCATAAAAAATTTACAGTTTCCAAGTTATTAGATGGCACAATTCTTTGGAATTGTTTTAAGGCGTCATGTAATGCGAAAGGCCGTCACAGTGGAAACAGATCTATTCAAGCAGCAAAAAATTATGTTTCTGGCAATTTACACCAAGAACGAAAAACTCGTTATGTACCTATTCCCGCCATCACTACGAACCCAGCGACCTACCCCGCCGCAATCGAGTATCTTCAAACCGTTAACAGCCTCACCGCCATGGAGAACGGCTTAATAAAAATTCGGTATGCGCCAAAAGAACATCGCGTCTTATTTTATAATCAAGACCAAACTGGTGCAGTTGGACGCCTGATTAAAGGCGATGGACCTAAATGGATGTCTTACGGCGATGTGAGTACCGGCATTCATGTCAAGAACGGCCCCACAGCCGTAATTGTCGAGGATGCAGCCAGTGCTTGCTCAGTGGCTCGATTGGACGGCACTACAGGTGTTGCAATTTTGGGCACACATTTAACTAATACAATTATTAATGCTTTACATAGCTATGCTAAAGTATATATGGTCCTAGATAACGACGCATCCAGAAAGGCTGTGTCGGAAATAAAAAAGATAAGAGGTAACGTAAATCTACGTTTCACAGGCAACGACCTAAAAGTACTAACTATAGACCAACTTAACAAAACACTGCGGACCAATAATAACAATAATAACCGCTGACAAAGTGAGGAGCACCCCTGACCAGGGTGGGAGAAAACATGAGTAACGGAAAGCCAATGAGAGCTGTCATTTGCTATGATATAGACATTGACGGCGGTTTATCTGATGCGGCAAAATTTGAAGCATTATTAAAAGAATTTTCTATAGAATTTAAGGGTTACCTCAAGAATAAAGACCCTGAATTAGCGAAAATAGTTAACTTTTCCCAAGAACAAGCAGAAGTGCCGATGCAAGAGCGTCGAGGTGCTACTGGATCACTGGGGGATATTGTATTTCGCGGTAGTAGAGTTACGTCTGGCGTCTCAAAACATGGGATAGAAGTTAGAGTTATAACTAACGATGAAAAGAAAATGATCGTCAAAAGCCTGGGAGATGGCGGAACTTATAGCTATCCAGTAATGCGAACTGGTTCCCACAGGACCAAACTCCAGACCGGAAATCGAGCCGGTGAAACTTTAAAGTTAAATAGAGCTTTGTTTGAGAAATTTGCAAAACCTGTTGATCCAGCGCCTTATGAATAGTAACCCGAACAAATATCCTAAAAAAGTGACCCTGATCGAAAGATTGGGGTTTATTTTTGTCTTCCGTTGTGATACTTATTGTATTCACCAATACACTGGAGGGCATGCATATGGAAATGCAACTACTTGCTACCCTCCTGTCAACGGATAGCTATAAGGAAAATCGAAATCGATTAAGACAAGACATTTTCAGCGAACCTTGCCAGGAGGTTTATGAAATTCTGGGCCAGGCCCATGCCAAATACTCTCATAACATTCTACCAGACGAAATCTACGCCCTATGGCACTCTGATCATCCAGTAGCAACTGCAACTGAAAGAGCCGATTTTAAGGACCTTACCGAGGACCTGAAATTAGCAACACCTATCAGTCAGGACGTAGCTACAGATGTCATTGAAAAGCTTTGGCGCAAGGAAACTGGGCGCCAGATCGCTGATTTAGGGATTAATATCTCTGAGGGCGATGCAAGTGCCATGGGTATCTTGCAGAGCTTACTTGAAAGAGTAGCTGACAGTTATATGCCAGACGATTTCGGCCCAACAACAACTAAGGATTTGGATGAACTATTAAAAAGTACATCGAACGCTAACCGTTGGGAGTTCAACATCGCTTCCCTATCCCGACATCTTTATGGGATTGGACCCGGTGAGTTCATGATCGTTCTTGCTCGACCAGAGACTGGTAAAACCTCATTCCTGGTATCTTTAATGGCGGGACCAATGGGCTTCTGTGACCAAGGTGCTACCGTTTTATATCTCGGAAACGAGGAGGAAACATCTAGGACCATGCTGCGATGCGTTCAATCTGCATCTGGAATGACTAGAGACCAGATCGTAGCAGATCCCAAAACAGCCATGAAAGGCTTTGATTTAGCCAGAGATAACCTCGAAATGATGGACGTTGTTGATTGGGATTTAGACCGAATTGACGCTTACTGCCGCAAGATGAAACCAGATGTTCTGGTCGTTGATCAGGCAGATAAAGTAGGCGTCAGTGGGCAGTATAATGCTACCCATGAGCGTTTCAGAGAACTGTATCGACGGCTTCGAGAATTAGCCAAACGTCACAAGTGCGCTTTGATCGGAGTTAGCCAGGCATCAGCCGATGCTGAAGGCAAAACTCGCGTAGATTTCTCTATGGCAGAGGGCTCTAAAACCGGAAAAGCTGCCGAGGCCGATGTTATTTTAGGTATCGGAAAACACAGCTCCGGTGAGGATGATGAGGTCGATCATAGTCGATTTCTTACCATCTCCAAAAATAAGTTATCAGGCTATCATGGGACCATTGCTACCATGCTGGAGCCAGACATCGCGAGGTATCGACAATGACCTCTGAAATCTGGCTATACGGCATAATGGCAATCGCCCTCATTTTTATCATCATCACCGTAGTATTGGATAAAAATGAATAGATTAGTTCTGGATTTAGAAACTACGGTCCAGAGGTTCGATAACAAAACTGATAACAGCCCATTTCATCCAGATAATAGATGTGTTTCTGCACATTTTGGCTGGCTGGAATGGGACACAGTTGAGGAAATCGAAAATCTGGTCTTTTACCACAACGAAAAGGTGCAGGGCGATGATCCTGCTCCTTTAATAGATGCTTTGAACAAAGCCGACGTCCTTATATGCCACAACAGTAAGTTTGATTTACTCTGGCTGATGGAGCTCGGCTTCCCTATCCCGCCTAAAGTTCACTGTACGATGGTCCGAGAATACATCCTCTCAAAAGGCCAGCGCCGGGAAATTTCACTTAAGGCTGTAGCAGAACGTCGAAATACGACCAGAAAGAAATCTGATTTGGTTGGAGACTTGTTCAAGTCTGGTACTGGATTTGAGGCCATGCCGTTGGGAATGGTTCTTGAGTATGCAGAAGCTGATGTTAGAGCCTGTGGGGAAATCTATTTGAAGCAGATGGATGACTTTGCTGATCCTGCAAACCAATCCCTTGAGAATATACTGGAGCTATCCAACGAAATGATGCTCACCCTCTTAGAAATGGAGCGGAACGGCATTAATGTTGATATGGATGTACTTTCCGAAGTTGAGCAACAATTTACCGAGGAAAAACTTCAACTTCAGAAGAGATTAAATGAAATCGTTGAAGAGGTGATGGGCGATACCCCTATTAACCTGAACTCTGGTGCAGATATGACGAAAGTTGTCTACAGCCGTACTGTAACAGATCGCGCTGTACATCGAACACTATTTAATATTGGCATTGGTCCTAACGGTAAGCCTTTACGTCCACCTCGCATGAGCAAAGCAGGATTTGCTTCAGCGGTACGGCGCAGTACTGAGGTTGTTAAAAAAACTCAGGCAATTTGCTGCGAAGTTTGTAACGGCAAAGGCAAAATACTGAAGTACAAGAACAATGGTGAGCCTTATAAAAAGGAGACCAAGTGCAAAGACTGCGATGGTAAAGGCGCATTATATATGCCGCTGAAAGCTACTGCTGGTCTAAAACTGTCACCAACAGGGCCTGAATTTGCCAGCATCAATGGATTTAAAACTGATAAAACGACAATCAAATTATTAACCTCCCAGGCTGAAGTAAAAGGTAATGACTTAGGAGTTGAGTTTTTAACCAAAATATCCCGATTGAATGCCATTTCAGTATATCTGGATAGCTTCGTAAAAGGCATCCAAACCTGGACCAGAAAATCTGGGCTGCTCCATACGACCTTTAATCAAACAGTCACAGCAACTGGTCGTTTAAGTTCGAGCAATCCAAATTTCCAAAATGTTCCCAAGAAAAACTTTCCAATTCGGCGGTGTGTTGTTTCCAGATTCCAAAACGGACTCATAACCGAAGGGGATTTCAGCGGCCTTGAGCTACGAGTCGCTGGGGCTTTATCAAATGATAGGCAAATCATCGCTGATGTTTTGAATGGTAAGGACATGCATACCCAAACCGCATCCATCATTCATCAGATACCGCCGGACCAAGTATCGAAAGACCTTAGAGGTCAGTCCAAAAAATGGTCGTTCAATCCTCTATATGGCGGATTAGGAGCTGGTGAAGCAGAGCACATCCAAAACTATTTCAAGCAATTCTTTGTCATTTATTCAGACCTAAAGAATTATCAGCGCAAACTGATGGATGGCGTCATGGGAAATGGCACTATTCAGACCCCTTCAGGGCGCCAATATTTTTGGCCGAATCCTAAAAGATATGGCAATGGCAGGATCAGTAACGCGACCCAAGTCGTCAACTATCCAGTTCAAGGATTTGGTAACGATCTGGTCCAGCTTGCATGCGTCAGAGCCCATCGCCGGTTCAAGGAACTAGGTCTGAAATCCCTACTCATTTTAACTGTGCATGACTCAATTGTCTGTGACACTCATCCCGCTGAAAAAGACATTGTAAACAATGCATTAACATGGGCGATGACTGGTGTTCTCGATGAAGCTAAAGAGCGTTGGGACTATGAAATGCCCCTACCCTTGGAGATTGAAATCGAAACTGGCACTACATGGCTGATGTAATAATTAAATACACTTATTATTGTATTGGTGGTTGCATCGGGTTTTCAAATGTGGTAATCTGAGGGTCCAAGTAAATACCATATCCATGGAATCTTGGAGACCAATTTTTTGTAACTTTAGAGGATTAAATTCTATGAATAAAACTAAACTGGATAGCGCCGCTATCGCCGAATTAGCATCTCAAATGGGTGCTAACTCAAACACTAAACCGGGTAATTCAAATGTTAGTCGGTTACCGCAACTCGTTATTAATTCACAGGTAGACGATGATGATGGGAACTCGCTTCCCAGAGGTCATTTTACTATCAAAGGTGTAGATACGAATGCATTTGCGGAAACAGTAACCTTCCGCCCCCTTTCACATCACTTCCAATATTTGGAGTGGGACAATGTGAATAATCGGATGTCTTGTAAATCTAAAATTATTTCCAATTTTGGAGAAGAACCTATTGATACCAGAGGAACTGTCCGTTGCGGTAAACCCATATCATCCCAATTGAGGGATATGGCGCCTGAGCAGAAGGAAAAATTTGCTGGAATCACATGCTTTAGGCAGGTTCGAGGCTTAGTGTCTGGTACTGCAAAAACAGCGACTGGCGATGAAGTTACTTGGGATAATATTCCGGTAATTCTTATGCTGAAAGGCACAAATTTTAATCCATTTGATGATGAATACCTCAAGGTCATTCCTAAAGGTCGGAATATCTGGGATTTTCAAGCAAAGTTATCTTCAAAGCGGCATAAAAACGGATCTGTGACATGGTTCACATTCCAATTTGCACCTGATCTTAAAAATCCATTGGGTTTAGATGAAAAGGTAGTTGAGACAATCAAGGTGATAGCTGAAAGCATAAAGTCAGAAAACGCTCGCGTTAAAAAAGCGTATGACCTTGCTTTGAGTAATCAGCAGATGGATCAACAAGCCATCGATGCCCTCAATAACAGTCTAGATGATGATTTAGATGATGGGCTTGATCAAGTAGCATGAACATCGAAGCTAACCTACAATTAGCAGCGGATCGCCTGTCTAACAGGGAATTCGATGATCTGAGTGTTTTGGATGGGTGGCTCGATGACGCTGGCGAAGCTTTTAAACAAGTGCTTCGTCAGCAACTCACTGAACACACCGCACAAGATACAATTTGGCGTATGTCATCTATAGGCAAACCAATTTGTCAGCTTCAAATGAAAGCTATCGGAGCAAAGGCTCAACGCAAACCCTATAACTTTATCACCCAAATGATGTTGGGAGATGCAGTCGAGATAATTACTGAACTTCTTTTAAAAGTTGCGGCAGTAAATATTACCGGGGGCAAAGATAAGGTCCAATTGCAGGTAGCCGATGCTTTAATCCGAGGCACCGATGATATTGAAATTGACGATGCAGTTTATGACATCAAAAGTTGTTCACCATGGGCTTTCACTAATAAGTGGAGCAAAGGTTATGCTGGCTTGGTAGAAGATGATCCTTTTGGCTATATTGGTCAATTGGTCGGCTATGCAGAAGCAAAGAATAAACCACCAGGTGGCTGGATTGTCGTTTGTAAGGGTACTGGTCGGGTGAAAGTCGTTGAGTTCGAAGGCGGACAGGAAGAAATTTCTGCTCGCATGAAGCAACTTGAAACCACTGTCACAACGATCATGTCCAATGCAAAGTTCAGGCGCAGCTTTGATCCTATAGATCTGAAATGGCGAGGCAAAGCTACTGGGCAAAAAGTGCTTTGTAAGACATGCGAGTTTTGTGACTACTTAGGTGAATGCTGGCCCAAGGCTGAATATCTGCCGCATCCAAATTCTGAGGCAAAAAATCCGCCCCACTACTGGTTTATACAGGACGAATAAATGCCAATTAAAACCTCTTCGGCGAAAGCCAAGGGGCGTAAGTTGCAGCAGCTAGTCCGCGACAAAATTCTGGAAATATTCCCAAGTCTGACAAGCGACGATGTCGTTTCGACTGGTATGGGACAAAATGGCGAAGATGTTCGCCTATCAACCGCTGCGAGGAAGCTATTCCCCTACTCGGTTGAATGTAAGTCCAGAAAGAAAATCGCAGTCTATAGCGACTATGACCAAGCCCAAAATAACTGCCCGAAAGGTGCAGAACCCTTGGTCATTTTAAAAGCTAACCGCCGCAAACCTCTCGCCCTAATCGATGTTGAATATTTTTTTAAACTTTTACGAAAGGACAAATCATGACTGATTTACCTGATAATACTATGGGAATAATCTGTAGCTGTTCTCCCACCGGCGAAATGGACGTAACAACAGGACACAATTTCGGTTCTGAGTTCAATGAAACTGTCACTACAGAGTTCGAGAATATCCTCGAAGGACTAAACTTCTTTATGAAATACCACACCGACCTTCTTCATCAAATTGGAGAAATGCAGCATCTGTCAGCCACAGCATTGGAGATAGAAGAAGCTGAAATGATGGTCGATTTTGAGGCTGACAAAGTACTGACCGAGAAACTTAAAAAGGGCTCTAACGTAGTGAAATTTCCTAAAGGGAAGATGCACTAATGAACAGATTTCAAGACAATATTTTAGAGGAATTTGAACACCAGGACGACCAGGTGAACCATCCCTCACATTATCGCGCAGGACACATCGAATGCATCGATTACATCGAGGATTTCCTCACTACTCCTGAATATATCGGATACCTGAGAGGCTCCGTCGCGAAATACCTTCACCGCTGGCCATACAAAAATGGGCAGCAAGATTTAGAAAAAGCCGCCTGGTATCTGGAGCGGCTCATCAAAGCAGTAAAGGAAAATAATAATGGCAGTATTTGATGCTACTTGGGACGTTTCGTTTGAATATTTCAACGAAGGAAATGCCCTAACGGACTCCAACACTTATCTCGGCAAAGAGCCTCGCGAGATGCTTTATCAGTTCCATAAGGTAATGGGGCATCCAATTGCAGAGCGATATGTTCAAAACAGTGAAACAGATCGTTTACGGATGAAACTTTTAAGCGAGGAGTTTGATGAAGTCTGCTCGGCAGAAACTGAGGAAAACCTACTAAAGGAACTAGCGGATATGCTTTATGTAATACATGGGTATGCCACTAGCTTTGGTTGGGATTTGGACGAAGCATTTCGAAGAGTCCATGCCTCGAACATGTCTAAACTAGACGATGATGGAAAACCCATTATTCGCTCAGACGGCAAAGTTATGAAATCCAAAAACTATCAGGAGCCTGACCTCTCAGACCTAGTCTGGAGGAAAGCATGAAGTGTTACGCTTGCAAAACTGAGCTCATAGTGGGCGGCGATCATGAATGCGAGGATAGCGAGGATTTCGCAATGGTAACCAACCTATCCTGCCCGACCTGCAGTGCTTTTTACCTTATCTATTGGCCGGAGGACGAAGATGACCTTTAAATCTAATTTAAACCCAATGTTTAGATCCAAGTTCTCTGAGGATATTTTTAATCATAAGTATCGGCATGACAATGCAGAGACATGGGAACAGTTGTCCAAAACGCTTGTCTGGGATGTCTGTGGTGAACATCTAACCCCTGACGAGATAGACCAATTGATTACCTTCATCTGCGAGATGAAATTTATCCCCGGCGGCAGGTATCTTTATTATGCAGGACGTTTGAACAAGTTCTATAACAACTGCTACCTGCTTAAGGCAGAACAAGATACTCGCGAGGATTGGGCCAACTTAAGCTGGAAAGCTGAGAGTTGCCTGATGACTGGCGGCGGCATTGGTGTCGATTACTCAGTTTATCGGGCTGCTGGCTCACCTATCCATAAAACTGGAGGTGTTGCTTCTGGCCCCATCCCTAAAATGAATATGATCAACGAAATTGGTCGTAGGGTGATGCAAGGCGGATCTAGGCGCTCCGCTATCTATGCCAGCCTCAACTGGCAGCATGGTGATATTACAGACTTCCTCAAAGCCAAAGACTGGCAAAATATGCCAATAGCAGGAACTGGCAAAACTTTGTGGGATATAAAACAGGACGATTTTAATTTCCCAGCGCCCTTGGATATGACCAACATTTCAATCAATTATGACACAGATTGGTTGATGCAGTATTACGAAACTGGCAACCCTGGTGATGTTTTTACTGAAAATGTCAGACAGGCGATGAGGACTGCTGAACCCGGATTTTCATTTAACTTCTTTGATAAGAATGATGAAACACTCAGAAACGCTTGTACTGAAGTTACTTCGGCTGATGACTCAGACGTCTGTAACCTCGGCAGTCTCAATATGGGACGCATTGAAAGCATTAAAGAGTTTTCAGAAGTTGTTGAACTAGCTACTAAATTTCTAATTTGCGGTACGCGAGAAGCACAACTTCCCTACAATAAAGTTTACGCTATTCGATCAAAGAACAGGCGCCTCGGATTAGGACTGATGGGCATGCATGAGTGGCTCATAAAGCGAGGTTCGCAGTATGAGGTTACACCCGAGCTCCATCAGTGGCTTTCAGTCTATAAAGGCGTCTCGGATGATGTCAGTACCAAGACAGCAGATGACTTTGGCATAAGCAAACCAGTAGCAAACAGGGCTGTGGCTCCAACAGGTTCGATTGGCATTTTAGCTGGAACGTCAACTGGTGTGGAACCCATCTTTGCTACGGCCTATAAACGCCGCTATCTCAAAGGGCAAAACCGTTGGGTTTATCAATACGTCGTTGATAGTGCAGCGCAGGAGCTCATAGATAGATACGGCGTTGATCCTGATAGTGTGGAAAGCGCGTTGGATCTATCGGCTGACTATGAGCGGAGGATCAAATTCCAGGCTGATGTTCAGGATTATGTTGATCAATCCATCTCTAGCACAATAAATCTTCCCTCCTGGGGCTCTAAAGCAAATAATGAGGACACTATCCCTAAATTTGCTGAAACCCTCGCCCATTACGCTCCTAGGCTGCGAGGCTTTACTTGCTACCCAGATGGCAGCAGAGGCGGACAACCGCTTACTGCTGTGCCCTATAGCGAGGCTGTAACGAAGCTAGGCGAGGAGTTCGATGAAGCAATTGAAACCCATGACATCTGTGACATTTCAGGGACCGGCGGGACCTGTGGAACTTGATCCTAATGAAGGGAGGAGAAAGTGAGCAACACCAATGAAACAAATATTTCCTGCAACTACGCCATTCGAAAATGGTTGGAATGCATTTATCTCCAATGATGAATGCCCCTATCGCAAAAAATCATTCTACGAGCGAGAGTGGCTGCGAGGGTGGAATAAAGCTTACATGGCCAATAGGCAGCGCCTGAGTGCTTAAAGCTTTTGAAGAAGAGCAGCATGAGTTATACGACCATGCTGCTAAAACCCTCGGTATTAAGTTCTGGAATAAGCTTGGCTATTCCTGCACCGAAAATCCTGATGAATTTGGAATTGACCTAATTGTCGAAGGACATGGACGCAAATTCTTTTGCGAAGTTGAAATTCGTTTGGCTTGGCATGGACAAGATTTTCCATATGAAACGTTAGAACTGCCCCTACGCAAAAAGAAGTTTGCAAAAGGTAATTGCATGTTTTTAGTAATCAATAATGCCCAAAGTCATGCGTTATCGGTCCCTGCAAAGCATGTACGAGCAAGTCCAATAATTCAGAAACCTAACAAAAAAGTAACGAGCGGAACTGAGCAATTTTTCAGTATCCCGCTCAAGTTCACTCAGCATTGGAACTTACTGGCCGAAGGTATTTAGCCTTGTTCATTTCTTTAACTCGAATATCCCAGTCTGTGCCGCGAGAATAAATACCGTAAGTTTGACTGTCCTCAGAGTGGCCCACTAGCCTTTTGGCATGTATTACATCAACCCCAGCGTTTTCTAAGCGCCTACAAAGCGATGATCTGAAGCTATGGAAGGTATACTTCTTGTCCTTGCCATACCCCAGCTTTTGCTTGAGGCGGGAGAACTTCTGGCTCATTCCTTTACTACGCACTTCAATTTGGTTGTTGCTCGATAAACCAGATAGCAAATATCCATCCTTACTTGTTTGAATTAATCGCTCAACAAGTTGTTGGATTTCATGATGTATTGGAACAATTCGAATACCGGCCATTGTTTTCGCCCTTTTAATATCAAATCCGTTTTCATAAACGTCTTCAACTTTAAGCTGACATAATTCCTCAAGACGGCAACCGGTGTACATGCCTAGAATAATTAAATCTCTGAGCATGTCATCACCCTTATCAATTGCACCATCCAACAAATGGTAACATTGTTCATCTGAGTATTGTTCGTTCTTGAGCAATTTTTCCATCTTTGCCGCCATAGTCTTTTTGCTCTGTAACGGCAGGATAGAATCATAATCGATTAAACTTTTGGGAACACCGTATTGTTTTTGGCAGTAAAGCCAGTACTGACCAATATAATTTAAATATTTTATTAAAGTGTGCCTGGTCCAAGCTGGCCTAAGACTTTTACCTTTTTTCTCACCATCATTTCCTTTCAGCCGACCATTGCAATAATCCCGAAGGTCCTGCTCATCGATCATTTCAAAGATTGGAAATTTAAGGGCGAAGGTTTCTTTTAAATATTTAGAAGCCTCAATCTCAACTCTTTTGGAATATCTTTGATGCTCTAAAAATTCATCGATGTAATCTAAAGTTTTTGTTTGCTTCCCATATCCAGTTGCTTGGGAATGAATTTTGGCTAACTTCTTTTGCTCATCGAAACTCTTTCCTTCAGGGTTGAGTAAGATAGCGGTTTCTCGAAAGCTTTGTTGTGGTGTAGCACCTGCAAGCTCTGATCTCCTGACTATTCTGGAGAATGTATCTACAGCCGCACCTAACTCCATTGCGGATATATCTGGGTTGTCTCGGACCAAATCAAACTGCAACCTCCATTGCTCTAACCAATGAACCTTTAGTCTTTCAGCCAAAGCGAGATCGGTTGTTTGCAATGATTTCTTCAGTCGGGATTGACCAATCTTACCCTTAACGTCTTCGGGGACTCGGATAGTAACCATCCAAGTGTTGTCTTTTAGAAGTAAATTCTTTCCTATTTGGCGCGTTTTGGGCAATAAAAACTCCATTCTTTGCACCCCTTTTTGCACCCCTATTGGACAAATGTCAAGCCCTGTTTGGTTAAAAACCCTTATTTATATGACTTTTAGGAAAGCTGGAGCGGGTAGCGGGAATCGAAAACACTTTTTCTGTTCAGCATTGTACAAATAGTGTTTAATATTATGACTTTTTGGTACTATCAGACACTATGATATACGTTGTGACTGTGATGCATTTGTGATGTGCGTCACAAATTACAAATCAAAATCAGGTTCTGGTCTAGGCTTGGGCTTGGGCATACTCGATACTCAATGAAAGACAGGCTCAGAGCAGTTGGGCAACTTAGGGCGTGGGGCAGTGTAATGGTGAGGGGTATACACTTGAAGTTTGCCTAAAATGGGTAAATAAATTGGATGTTTTCGATAGAGTTTAAGGTACAACCGTGGGTCATTTATTACGCTTAGCAAAATCATCTGATGCACCAACTTGTTCGGCAATAGTTAATAGTTGGATTGATAATACAAAATGGATGCCTCGCATTCATCCTCCGGATTTGATTGCCCAAATGATAAAAGACGGGATACCAAATCGTGAGTTTTGGGTGATAGGCGACCCCGTGGTTGGGTATTTATCGTTCAATGTGGAGGCTCAGCAAATAATGGGCCTTTATATATCTCATCCAGGTATCGGTCTGGGAAAGGCTCTTTTGGATCAGGTCAAATTGGGGAAGTCCTATATTAAGCTTTGGTCACATTCTCCCAACACTGCTGCTCATAGGTTTTATTTGCGGGAAGGCTTCAAAATACATGGTAACGAAAAAATAGGCAGTGATGGCATTAAGGAAATATGTTTTGAATGGGTTAGGAAGATTTAATAAATGAAGCTAAAAAATTAGTTCATAGGTTTTACTACAACATGCATGTTGTAGGCTTTAAATGCGAGCGCAAAGTATATGATACTTCCATCACGGTAATCGAGGGTAGCAGTGAGTAATCCCGCTACCCGTGCAGAGACTTAAGCTGCTGAATTATATATGAAATATGTGTTGAATATCCCATTTGCTTTTAGTACTTGAATTCTACAGAACTATTTTGCAGTCAAGGTCGACTTGCAAAACATTAACATGCTGTTTTAAATACATAATTTATTTGGTTAATAAGGCACTTTAACAAAAAACCGCTACCCGAAACAATTTTTTGTGATGCATTTGTGATGCAGAGCACCCCTAAGGGAACTAAGTAATTGTTTTTGTTGATAAAAAGCTGGAGCGGGTAGCGGGAATCGAACCCGCACCTTAAGCTTGGAAGGCTCTTATGATACCATTTCACCATACCCGCTGCAGACCTGCTGTGTAATACGAGCAAAATTTAGCGTCAAGCATATAACAATAGCAAAATTTATTTTCAGTGATACTGCGACCCTTTCGGTGCAATTGTGGATTTAATTTTATTAGAAATATTTAAAATGTCCAATTTGATGTGTTTCGGTGTCTTCATAAGTTGAGCGATTCCAACATCCCCCTCTTCACCCAGCCAAAGAGCCCATTCCCTTGGTTCTAGTAACAATGGCATGCGATGATGAATTTCTGATATTTGCTCTGAAGCTGGAACAGTTAAAATTGTGCAGGTAGGTATCCTATTTTCCCGACTTCTCCAATATTGCCAAATTCCAGCAAAGATCATTTGTTGCCTGTCTGATCTTTTAACATAAACGGGTCGACTATTTGAACCTTCGAGTTTTTGCCACTCATAAAAACCATCTGCCGGAATTAAACATCTCCTTTTACGGGAGGCGTCTCGAAAGGCTGGCTTCTCTGCAAGTGTTTCGGCTCGCGCGTTAAATAATAATGGCCCATCTGTGATCGATTTATACCAATGGGGTATAAAACCCCATCGCATCTTCCCTAATTTTCTGTGACCTAAACTACTGACAACTACATTTATATTTTCAGATGGGCATATGTTATAATTTGGCACTGTGACCAAATTTTTGGCTAATTGGGCGTTAACGCTTTCAGCAGTTGCTTTTAGTGGTGTTTCTAATACAAACCTACCGCACATCGTATTATTGTACCTTTAATTTTTACACACACCGCTAAGGGATCCAATGCTCAACTATATACACTATCCATCCGATAAATCTAACAAAAGCCCACTTTTGATTATTCACGGGTTATATGGTTCTGCACGTAATTGGGGTGTAGTTTGTAAAAGAATGTCAGATGAAAGAGAAATTTTTGCTATAGACCAACGCAACCATGGCGATAGTAAGTGGTGCGAAACCCATAATTACTTTGACATGGCTGAAGATATACACGAATTTCTGGAACACTTTGGATCCATGGCTATTCTAGGACATTCGATGGGTGGAAAAGCAGCAATGGTGCTGTCAATAAAGGCCCCGCAGTTAGTCGAGAAACTCATTGTCGCGGATATAGCGCCCGTTAGCTACTCCCACGACAACACTCAGTATGTAAGAGCAATGAAAAATGTTCAGTTAAACAATATTGCTACAAGAGGCGACGCTCTCATGCAATTAGCGGAAACTGTGCCAGAGCCAGAGTTACGAAACTTTTTTGCGCAGTCACTTGATTTAAAAAACAAGAGATGGAAGCTTAATTTAGATGTACTTGAGCGCGAAATGGAAAAAATAGTTTCGTTCCCACACCTGTCAGGACAGTACGACAAAGCCTCACTGTTTGTATCTGGAGAATTAAGTACGTATGTACAAATTAAAGATAGGCCAGTGATAAAAAAACTTTTCCCAAAAGCAAATTTTTCCACAATAGAAAACGCCGGACACTGGCTTCATGCAGAAAAGCCAAGAGAGTTTGAGGCTGTCGTGCGCACTTTTTTAAATAATATTTACTAGTTAGTTAATAATCAAAATAACCAAAATATTGCTCTTAATTAAAAAAATGCACCTTGACCGCAGTAGAAATTAAACTCATATCGGGATGATGACAAACGTTGCAAATATAAGAAATTTTTCGATAGTGGCTCACATTGACCACGGCAAATCAACACTAGCTGATCGATTAATTCAAACAACTTCAACTGTATCAGATCGGGATATGAAAGAACAACTGCTAGACAGCATGGATATTGAGCGCGAACGTGGGATCACGATCAAAGCAAATACTGTTCGGATTGATTATATTGCAAGCGATGGAGAAAAATATGTATTGAACCTGATTGATACTCCTGGCCACGTAGATTTTGCTTATGAAGTAAGCAGGTCAATGAGAGCAGTAGAGGGTTCACTGTTAGTGGTGGACAGCACACAGGGAGTAGAGGCTCAAACACTCGCAAACGTTTATCAAGCTATAGATGCGGATCATGAGATAGTGCCTGTTTTGAATAAAATTGATTTGCCTGCCTCAGATTGTAAAAGAGTTGCCCAACAAATTGAGGATGTTATCGGGTTAGATGCCAGCGAAGCTATAGAAGTAAGCGCAAAATCTGGCATCGGTATTAATGAGACCTTGGAAGCTATTGTGAACAAATTGCCCGCGCCACAAGGAGATGCTGATGCTCCCTTAAAAGCAATGCTGGTAGACAGCTGTTACGATGCCTACTTGGGGGTAGTTGTCTTAGTAAGGATCATGGATGGCAAGATGCAAAAAGGTGATCGAATAAAAATGATGTCTAACGGCACCCTACACTCCATAGACAGAATTGGTGTATTCAAACCACAAATGGAGAATGTTGATTGTCTTTACACAGGTGAAATTGGATTTATTACGGCATCAATTAAACAGGTGAGAGATACTCGGGTGGGAGACACTATCACTCATGATAAAGGGGGGACAAATACTGCGTTGCCTGGGTTCAAACCTAGCCAGCCAGTTGTTTTTTGTGGGTTATTTCCCGTTGATAGTTCTCAGTTTGAAGATTTGCGCGATGCAATAGAAAAACTAGCATTAAATGACGCATCATTTAGTTTTGAAATGGAAACATCTGCGGCATTAGGTTTTGGTTTCCGTTGTGGATTTCTGGGACTGTTACACCTCGAAGTAATAAGAGATCGTATTGAACGAGAGTATGACATAGACTTGATTACCACTGCTCCCAGTGTAATTTACCATGTTTATTCCCGTGATGGAGACATGATTGAATTACACAACCCTGCAGATATGCCTGATTTGTCAAAAGTGGATCATTTAGAAGAGCCTAGGATAAAGGCAACTATATTGGTGCCAGATGATTATTTGGGTGACGTGCTTAAACTTTGCCAAGATCGCAGAGGAATTCAAGAAGATTTAACCTATGCCGGTTCTCGTGCAATGGTGATATACGACCTGCCTTTGAACGAAGTCGTATTTGACTTTTACGATCGATTGAAATCAGTCACGAAAGGCTATGCATCATTTGATTATCAAATGACTGGGTATCGTACTGATAATCTTGTTAAAATGCAGATCTTAGTAAATGAAGAACCGGTAGATGCCCTTTCAGTAATGGTCCACAGAGATCGATCAGAGCTCAGAGGTCGAGCAATGTGCGAAAAACTCAAGGATCTGATACCACGTCATATGTTTAAAATACCAATTCAGGCAGCTATAGGTGGTAAGGTAATAGCCCGTGAAACTCTCGCAGCTTTAAGAAAAGATGTAACTGCTAAATGCTATGGTGGTGATGCCACGCGAAAAAGAAAACTCCTGGACAAACAAAAGGCAGGTAAGAAAAAAATGCGTCAATTCGGCAAAGTAGACATCCCGCAAGAGGCCTTTATATCAGCACTCAAGATGGATGGATAAAATCTAAAGGTAAAAATAGCTGGTCAGTAAGTATTAAAGGAGACAAAAAATACTAAATGACCTTTGCCTTAAATAGATTGTCATACATTTTGTGGTACCGCCTCCCCGGTTTGAACGGGGGACCTCTGGATCCACAATCCAGCGCTCTAACCAACTGAGCTAAGGCGGCACTAAGGTGCGATTTATCTCTCAAAAACCTTAAATGCAAGTAGTTTTAAGTTAATTCCACTTCGCAAAAACTTAAAATTATAACATTTGCGTATAGCTTATTTTGACATTAATTATAAAAGTGAACTCACAATAAGAATAAAAGGAAATGATTATGGGCATCAATACAAACTCAAATATGGAAGCTAGTTTGCAGATTGGCCCAACAGAAAAGGGCATGGTACGCCTATTTGTATCTAATAGCTCTATCGAGATACCAATGGATTTTGAGCCAGACGAAGCAAGAGAAATTGCTGATGAAATTCTATCAGCAGCTAAAGTTGCCGCTAATCTGGTGGATAGAAAGAAGAATTAAATTAATACCCGTAAGGAAAATCAGGATCACGAAAGGATCTCAATCGCAAAGCAGCATCCCGACCAAATTTATGAATTATTTTTTTCCTACGGGCAGCATTAAGTGGTCTTTCCTCAGGATTTCTGATTATTTCCGCATCAAACGCATCGGCTATAATTAGACCACCTTCATTTGGAAGAATATTCGTTGGAAATTGCGTATCCACGGCCCAAAAGAAACTATCGCAGTAATCTAGATAACCTCTCCACTTTTTATCTGACATAAAATCCGCACGTCCTGACTTACATTCTACAATCCATATTTCACCCTTCGGCCCGATTGCTATTATATCCACACGTAATCCACGATTTGGTACGAACTCTTCTATAGAGGCAAAGTTCAGCCTCGCCAAATGTCTAGAAACTCCACGAGCAATTCTTTGACCTGAAGAATTCGAATCCACCATTTCCTCACTTTAGATAAAAACAATAAGACTGAACCTTTATATTAGATATTGTTAAACTTAAATGCCACTTGCAAAATCCTAATTGTCCCACTACCAAACTCAAAGTGGGTTGCTGTTCAACTCGTCTTCGGTTGCATTCCGGTGGCCTTAAGCAAATCCGAGGGAGCTGGCTCTGTTTGGATCTTGGTCCACTTACCTGGCACCCACCTGTAAATACAGGTCCTCGGGAATGAGATAACCCGACGGTTGCTACGGGACCCACTACATTAAGTTAATATAATAAGTATGTGATTAAAAACAGTTTCTAGTAAAATTTAAGAAAGACTTCCTGGGTTTGCTTCTCTAGCCATAAAATCTAAAATTGCATTCACAAACTTAGTCTCTTTACCGTCTGGATAAAACGCTTCTGAGAGCGTTAAATATTCGGCAATTATAACCTTTGAGGGTGTATCAAACGCTTTCATTTCCGAACCTGCCACACGAAATAAAGCTCGTAATGTTGGATCAATTCTATCAATTGGCCATTTTTCTACCAAAGCCCTATCAGTCATTTGATCAATAGCAGCTTGGAATTCGACAGCATTTGACACTAAATTTTTAAAAAAATCCTGATTTCCATCTATAAACTTGAGATCGTCATACTCTTCTCCAAACCGATGCTCAAAAAACTCTTTGCAAACTATATCCACTGAAATTGCGGAATGCTCCATTTGGAAAAGCGCCTGAATTGCGTACAGCCGGCTCATCGACTTCATCTTCCTAATTTGATTTCCTGACATTTTATTAGATGTACACATTTAAGCGGTCCAACAAAATTCAGTTGCTAGCAGAAGATTTAAAGCCAATATTTTTCCTCGTATCCTGCCAGGAAAAACTAAGGGATAGAAGGCTTAAAGCCGCCAACGCAGCAGCAGCACCTTTATTCAGCTCATTAGGATCAGATCTTTCCTTTGCCTGGGCAATATTCTCGACTGTGAGTATGCCGTTCCCAATACTTAATCCCTGCAAACCCAACATCAAAAGACCCGTTGAACTATCATTACAAACCGTGTCGTAATGAGTAGTCTCACCCCTCACAACACATCCGAGCGCTACATAGGCGTCGTATTCGCACAGTCGACTAGCCATGCCGATAGCAGTTGGCAGTTCGAGTGCCCCAGGCACGGTAATCACATCAAAGTCGGCTCCACATGCCCTTAACTCTTCTGTTGCTCCAGATATTAAATCATCTGATATTTCTTTATAATAAGAAGCTACTACAACCAAAACTTTTACTGGCTTTGAAAATTTTGGGCGTTGGGTCTCACCAGTTAGTTCAGATTTGACCATTATTTCAGCTCCGATATTTTCTTAGTAGCGGCAATTTCTAACCCGTAGGCCTCGAGACCCACAATCTTTGGTTGTGGAGAATTTGTGAGCAGAATTAAACGCGATAAACCTAGCGAAGATAAAATCTGTGCACCAAGTCCATATTGTCTGAGCGTCTTGGGCGAAGCCGCTTCCGTAGAAGCAAGTTTCATGTCTGTATCTCTCAACAATACGATTACCCCTGTGCCCTCCTCAGCAACGATTTCCATAGCTTTTCGCAATTCGTTTGCACGGCCAAACGGCCCCACGCCCAAAATGTCTGCCATCGGATCTAATGCATGCATTCGAACGAGAACAGGGTCACCAGTTTTTATGTTTCCTTTTGTAAGGACAATGTGCTGGTCACCATGCGTTTCGTCCTCATAAATTGACATTTCCCATTCATCACCAAACTCTGACTTTACTGTTCCAGCTTTTCTTCCCTTAACTAAATTATCATGGCGCCTGCGATATGAAATCAAGTCAGAAATAGTACCAATTTTGAGACCATGCTTTTGAGAAAACGCTACTAATTCGGGCAACCTAGCCATCGAGCCATCTTCATTCATAATTTCACAAATTACACCAGAAGGGTTAAGGCCCGCTAAGCGACTGATATCTACTGCTGCTTCTGTGTGTCCAGCCCTCACAAGGACCCCGCCGTCTTTCGCTTTTAACGGGAAAACATGACCCGGTGTTGAAATATCAGCTTGGTTCTTATTTGAATCTATTGCAGTGGAAACAGTCAGGGCTCGGTCGTGCGCAGATATTCCGGTAGTTACACCTTCACGTGCCTCAATGGAAATTGTAAAAGCAGTTTCATGTCTCGATGAATTTTGTGTACTCATTAGGCTTAAACCTAATTGGGCAATTCGATCAGAAGTTAAGGCTAGGCAAATTAAACCGCGACCGTGCATAGCCATAAAATTGATCGCATCGGGCGTCGCCATTTGAGCAGGTACTACCAAATCTCCTTCGTTCTCACGATCCTCGTGATCCACAAGAATAAACATGCGCCCATTTCTTGCATCATCAATAATGTCAGAAATTGACGATATAACATCACTATGACTTTGTTCTATTTTACCAGGCTTATCAAAACTCAAATCTATTATCCCCCGTAATATTAGATTCGTGAAATAGACACTTTGAACAAACTTTACTAGAGATTATTAAATTATTCCTGTCATAAAGTTGGAAGCAGTTATACGTATGTATAATTAGGAAAAGTTTTTATAATGCTGTAATTGAATACAATCCAACAGCAGCAGCATTTGATACATTAAGTGATCCAAATGACGAAACAGGCTTAATTCGCACCAATTCATCGACTACCTCTTTGGTTCTAGACCTAAGTCCGGGCCCTTCAGCACCCAGCACCAAAGCAATGGGCCGATCAAAATAAAGTTTTGCAGCTTCTGAGATGTCTCTCTCCCCTGTGGCGTCTAGTCCAAGAGACACAAATCCCATTTTCTTTAATTCTATTATTGTATCAGCAAGGTTTCTTACCCTTATATATGGTTGTCTTTCTAATGCACCGCTAGCAGCTTTAGCCAAGGCGCCAGTTTCTGGCGCACTGTGATGCTTTGTTCCTAATACTGCACTTGCACCAAAAACTTCTGCGGATCTAAGAATAGCACCTACGTTGTGAGGATCTGTTATACGATCCAATATTACAACATTCGGTAAATTTGATGATGATTGCAAAACGACATCTCCAAAGCTCCCCCAATCTAAAGGCTTCACCTCAAGGAGCGCTCCTTGATGAATAGAATTTTCATCAATTAACTTTTTCAGTTCTCGCGGTTCGACAATCTCTGGAACAATACCTGCAAATTCAATTGCGTTTGTTAATTTATCCAATGCATTTTTAGTAACAATTAGTCTTAATTTTTTTCGCCTTGTATTTAGCAATGCATCGCCCACAGCATGAATTCCAAAGAGTAAAAAGCTTTCTGCCTTCTCAAATTTTTTAGAGCGCTCTTTGTCTACTACCCATTTTGGTTTTTTCATCAGAACAACCTTTTTTAATTCCCAAGTGTAATGTCTTACGTTTCATTTTTTATTTCAGGATTTTCTTGTTGACGCCACATTTTCCTAACGCTAATCAATCTTTAGTCATTTACAAGTTCGTGGGCGACAGGCCGCAAGGTGTGGCAGGGGACTGTAACTCCCTCGCGGAGACGCACGCTTGGTTCGATTCCAAGGTCGCCCACCATTCCCCTCTAATCTAAGTGGTTTTGAGAATGTTGTTAGCCAATTTTCCTACATTAATCTTTTATCATCCTATCAGTTAATGACAATAAAAGATTAAAGTGATTACCCAACAATTGACTTACGAAAAGTCTTTTTATGTGGTTTGAAAAATTGGATTACGTTTCCTATGGTTATACTTGTGCAGCTTTGATAGAAGCTCTGGTAAAGAAATCTTAACTAATGGAGATAAAAATGGCGAATGGCCCATCATACGGTTTTGACACCCTTCAAATTCATGCAGGAAGTTCGCCAGATCCGACAACTGGATCAAGACAAACCCCGATATACCAATCCACTGCATTTGTATTTCAAAATTCAGAACACGCAGCCAGGCTCTTCAATTTGCAAGAAGTCGGCTATATTTATTCCCGGCTTACAAATCCTACAGTCGCTGCGCTGCAAGAGCGGGTCGCCATACTTGAAGGAGGAGTCGGTGCGGTTTGTTGTTCATCAGGGCATGCCGCACAAATAATGGCTTTATTTCCGCTAATGCGACCAGGTAAAAATATAATTGCATCTACCCGCCTGTATGGTGGAACCGTCACACAATTCAGCAACACGATAAAGCGCTTTGGTTGGAGTGCAAAATTTGTAGACTTTGATGATTTTAAAGCAGTCAATGATGCTATTGATCAAGACACACAGGCTATTTTTTGTGAAGCAATCGCTAATCCGGGCGGCTACATAACTGATTTGGATGAGATAGCAACGATCGCAAATAGTGCTCATATTCCATTGATTGTTGATAATACTTCTGCAACCCCATATTTGTGTAGACCCATAGAGCATGGAGCAACAATCGTGGTACATTCAACTACGAAGTATTTGACTGGAAACGGCACCGTCACGGGCGGTTGTGTGGTCGACAGCGGTAAATTTGATTGGGACAAGTCAGGAAAGTTTCCATCCATGTCAGAGCCAGAACCAGCATATCACGGGCTAAAATTTTCGGAAACATTTGGAGAAATGGCATTTACATTCCATGGTATAGCAATTGGTTTGAGAGACTTGGGTATGACTATGAATCCCCAAGCTGCTCACTACTCTTTACTAGGTATAGAGACACTTTCACTTAGAATGAACAAACATGTCGAGAATGCTATGAAGGTTACAAAATGGTTAGAATCCCACCCAGCAATTGAGAAGGTAACTTATGCTGGATTGGAATCCTCCCCATATTTTAACAGAGTGCAAAAGATTTGTCCCAAAGGAGCTGGTGGTCTTTTCACGATAAGCCTTAAAGGAGGGTATCAGTCCTGCGTGAAATTTGTAGATAACTTGGATATTTTTAGCCATGTTGCAAATTTAGGGGATAGCAGGTCGCTCGTTATCCACCCAGCATCTACAACCCACCGACAACTTACTACCGAACAACAAAAGGCTGCTGGTACTGGGCCAGAAATTGTAAGAATTTCAATTGGGATAGAAGATGCGGATGATCTTATTAAGGACCTAAAGCAAGCATTAGACAAATCAATCAAGTAAGTTTTCTCTACTTAGAAATCAGTTAAAGTGTGAATTAAATAACTAAATTTGGTTATAGTAACAACAGAAGTTATGTTAACATTTGAGTTGATACGAAGCGACTTTAATATTAAAACTTTTGTTGTAATTAGTAGGACTTAAAAATGATCAAGGAACATAGTGGTTACTTAGAGCACCCTTCTAACGACATGTTGCGATCTGCAAAGATTCTTGAAGACATAAACGGACAAAAGTCAAATTGGCCAATTAGTAGCATAACAGTAGGCCTGGGAGTTGCATTATTTATTTCCCTGATAATGTTAAATTTCTTAAGCAAAAATTTTGAAATAAGTTTTTTTTGGCAAAATCAGGTTCCAGCTAACAAAGTTCTGGCTGAAAATAGTGGCATCGTCGTTGGAACTGGATATGAAGGACCATTTTTCACTGAAAGTGTGCCTGTAATAAAGAGCGCATCAACCGCGGAAACAAAACTAGCTGTGGAGGCCTCAGAGCAAATTAATTTTAAAGATTTTAGCGAATTAAAAAACGGAAAATCAAAATATACTAGAAATGATATTGAAATCGCTTCCTTGTATACCGAAAGTGGTATCTGGCCAAAAGTTCCGTTTCAGTCGCAACCACCATCAAATGTACCTTTGGGAGATGTTTACATTACATCAATTGATCCCTCTGTGGTAAGTTTGGATGCTATTGCGCTGGATAAAAGAACTACTGGCTCAGAGCTGAAGGCGCTGTTGGATATTAGGTTGCCACTTTCTATAGGATCAAGCTTCAAATTAGATGAACATGGCTTAGCAATAGCCACAAAGATTGGAACCCTGGCACCCGCTGGGCATCAAGTTTTTGCTGGGAATCCAGAAATTGTTCCGCCGACCAAGCCCCTTCCAGATTTTTTGGATATTGGTAATAAAAACATAAATCTTAATGTACTTTCACGAGCCGGCCCAAAACAGCGGCCTGAAGATAAAACTCCAGATGCATTAATAGCTGCGAAAAAACTCAAACTTGCTGAAAAAAAACCACGGCAAAGACCATCAAATTTTCGCTTATCAAACTATAATCTTGCAAGTCTACCGACATCATCAATTAACTTCAAAGGTCTTCGAACAAAGCCAAGGGAGCGTCCGAGTGATCTAAGCGTGCTAATTGATCAGGCATTAGGCGTAATACAATATGAAGGCGATGAGGCAAATGTAATTGGAATAGTTCCCGATGTGCCTTCAAGTCCAAGAGTTGCTAAAAAAGCAACTATTCAAAACGTTTTAAACTTAAGAAAGACGAACCTTTTAGGCGTGTATGGTAGTTCGAAATCGCGACGTGCACTTGTGCGCTTATCCAATGGGAGAACACAAATGGTCACCGTGGGCGATACTATTGACGGCGGTAAAGTCGCAGCAATTGGAGAAAGTGACCTCCGATATATAAAAGGTGGCAAAAACATAACCTTAAAAGTCCCCAAAGGTTAGTTTCTGATTGTAAAATTAGTATTGCTGCTTGAGTCTATAGTAAGCAAAAAATCTCTTTACGCTGCTCTTGAAACAAGTACGTCATCAACCTTTTGCGCCGCTGATATTTCATCACCATCATCGACCGCTGCAACTTCTCTAGTTAAGCGCTCTAAGGCAGCTTCATACAATTGCCGTTCAGAATAACTTTGCTCACGCTGGTCATCATTCCGGTGTAAATCTCTAACGACCTCAGCAATAGCAATTAGATCACCAGAATTGATTTTTTGCTCATACTCTTGTGCTCGGCGTGACCACATAGCTCTCTTTACTCTCGCTTTGCCCTTAAGTGTCGTCATTGCCTTTTCGATTACTTCCGGAGAACTAAGAGATCTCATTCCAATCTCTGACGCCTTGTGGGTGGGCACCCTTAAAGTCATCTTATCTTTTTCGAAGGATACAACAAACAGCTCTAACTTAATACCAGCTATTTCTTGCTCTTCTACCGAAATTATTTGCCCTACTCCATGTGCTGGGTAGACTACAAATTCGTTTGGGCGAAAATCTGAATTCTTGGAAGTGTTCATCAATTTTCCTTCAACATTCAATTTTATTAGTGTCTGGTATAATTAGATTGTTCTTGTGTAATCTAGCTAGAAACTAATTTGATATTTCTCGAATGGATAAAGTTTCTACTATCATTGTTGTAAGACCGTTAGCGTTTAACAGAAACTCTGAAAAATTAAAAGAACCAATTTAATTACACCAATTAACCGCCTTCACCAGGACCTTCAGAAAAATACTTTTCTAGTTTATCTGGCTCACCGTCTCTTTCGTCTGCCTCAGGTAAAGGATCTTTCTGCGTGATGATTACAGGCCAAATTTCAGCATATTTTCTATTTAATTCTACCCATTTCTCCGCACCAGGCTCCGTATCGGGCCTTATAGCATCTGCAGGGCATTCCGGCTCACACACTCCACAATCAATACATTCATCCGGATGTATTACGAGCATATTCTCACCCTCATAGAAGCAGTCTACAGGACACACTTCTACACAGTCAGTGTACTTACATCCTATGCAGTTGTCACCTACAATATATGTCATTTTAAAATGCTCTGCCCAACTTATTTTTAACTAACACAACCCAGATCTCACAGTGACCTAGAGTGAAACTTAGAAACTAAAATACCACTTTTTATATTTTTAAATACGATTGTAAATCTTTTTATTATTTATGCCTCATAAAAGATCAATATTATTTTATTTGCTCAATATCTTCATACATCTTTTTTGCTTTATCATAACTTTTTCTCCCCTCTTCCAGAGAAAGTACTTTTATGACCCGTACTACTTTGCCATGCCTCAATGTTAATACATCATCTATTGTAATTTCAGCCGAAGGCTTCCTTACCCGCCGTGAATTAAGTCTGACAACACCACTACTTATCATTTTTGCAGAAAGACTTCTCGTTTTGTAAAATCTTGTCCACCAAAGCCATTTATCAACCCTAACTTTCTCTATTTTACCGTCCAAGGCTTAATTATCTTGCTTAAAGCCCATAAGCGCCTTGGCGAAAGGATTGTCTGGATCAATTGGCTTATCTTGATTTTTCGTATTTTTTTGTGGTGACCCGGCATTTTTAGAGCCAGTCGTGGTCAATGACTTACCTTTTTTCTTATTCAGCTTTAAATCTTTTGGCGAATGGTTTTTACCCTTATTTATTTTTTTAGCTTTCCAAAAAAACTTATAAAATATTTCATGAAGCTCAATCGGGTCTTTCTCACTGTCATCTGAAATTTCCTTGCCAAGTTCCTGATTGATTTCAGTTTGACTCTCTTTTTCGGAAACTTCTTTTAAACGAGTACCTTTCTCGGTTTTATATCCTAAACCAATCATAAGTCCTGCAAATTGTTCAAGGGTCATGCCAGTAATAGAGAGCATATCAGAGTTACATTCAAAACCACTTTTGCTGTCCTGAGCTCTCAGCATGTCCGCTAATCTCTCCAACATATCTACACGAATTGCTCTCTCTCCAGCATTTCGGTAACCAGACATCGTGTCTAATCCACTTAGGAGCAGCGTTTCAGATGGGACCGTAACCAACCCAGGCGGTGGAGCACTCGGGAACTCATCTATATTCTTAAATAAAGACCATAACACTAATCTTAATCTTGTAGGAGCTGGTTTTAATAACAGTGGCATGAATATTGTGTGCTGCCCGAAACGCACTCCATGCTTCCTTAAAGTGGATCGAGCATCCTGATCCAACAATTTTACTGTTTCTGCGACAGTTTCCCGCGGAACTAATCCAAAGTTTTCAACTATTGTAAAAGCAAATCCACGAGCTAGACCCGATAACTTATCGTCTCGTTCCAAAGCAAGCAGTGGCTCAAACAACGTTGCTATCTTACGATCAATGAAATGTTGTAACCTGCGTTCAATTTTTTGTTGAATTTCTTCGCTTATATTTTCTTCGATAAAAGAATGAATATTTGGTTTGAGGGGATTATTACCAACCGATAATTTACCTAGAGCGTTTTCACCCCACATAAGACCACCTTGATCCGTGAAGTCGATTTCAGTGTCCGGAGCGTTGTAGAACCTATCTGCCATCAAATGAAAATGAGGAACTAAGGCCGCCATAGCAGCAGTTTTTACCGCTTTGGCCTCTGGACCATTTGCGTCTTTATCAGCTATGAACCTGAATCCTTCCAGCTTTCCGACAAATTCGCCTTCGATAGTCACTTGACCTTCTTTATCAACCTCGGCCAACAGAGCCTCCTTATCTTTGAGACGACGTAATAGTATTGAAGTTCGACGATTAACAAATCTCTTTGTCAGACATTCGTGTAACGCATCTGACAATAAATCCTCAATTACTCTCGTTCTATTCCGCCAATGAGTTTCATCATGAACCCATCCTTTTCTTTGGGAAATATATGTCCAAGTTCGCATATATGCCAGTCTTTTTGATAAAGTATCAATGTTTCCATGGATATTCTCTAATGAAGAAACTTGCTTTTGAAGCCAATCATCAGAAATTCTGCCCAAATCATATAAATTCAGGAAAATTGTTTCTAATAGCGATGTATATTCACCATGGCCGATCGACCTAAAATCGGGGATGCTGCAAACTTTCCATAATAATTTAACAGCAATTGGATTGGTAACTCTTTTGAGTACTAACTCTGACTGTGATAGTGTTTTCAAGGCCAGTAAATCATCAGACTCTCTGGCTTTTACAAGCGATGGATCATCAGGTAATTCTTCAAGTGACTCAATTAGTTTCTGAAGGCTGCCATATTCTAAGTCTGCATTGCGCCATTGCAATGTTGTTTGAGGACTGAACCGATGTTCCATTATTGACTCGGCAATCTTTGCATCCAAAGGTTTTGCATCACCAGTAACACCAAAAGTGCCGTTATTCATGCCGCGGCCGGCTCTACCAGCTATTTGAGCTAATTCATTCGGCGCAAGGTTTCTACTCCGGCGTCCGTCAAATTTACTTAGAGAAGAAAAAGCAACATGATTAACATCCAAGTTTAATCCCATACCTATCGCATCGGTAGCCACAAGGTAGTCAACATCACCATTTTGATAAAGTTCTACCTGAGCATTTCTAGTCCTGGGGCTCAAGGCTCCCATGACGACAGCTGCCCCACCTTTTAATCGCCGCAAAATTTCTGCGATCGTGTACACATTATCGACGGAAAAGCCTACAATAGCTGAACGGGCTGGCATCCTAGAAATTTTTTTTGATCCTGTGTAAATTAAGGTGCTTAGACGTTCTCGCGATATAAACTTTGCATCTGGTAAGAGGTTTTTTATTGGATAGCGCATAGTCTCTGAACCGAGAAAGAGGGTTTCATGGATCCCGCGTGACCTTAGAAGCCTATCAGTAAAAACGTGCCCCCGTTCAGGGTCATTTGCTAGTTGTATTTCGTCAACTGCTAAAAATTCAGCACTCATTCCCTCCGGCATTGCTTCAACTGTGCAAACCCAATAGCTGGCCTTGATTGGAACAATGCGTTCCTCACCGGTTAAAAGCGCAACCTGCGAAATACCTCTCAACCTAACAATTTTGTCATATACTTCCCGTGCCAGAAGTCTTAACGGCAGACCGATAATTCCACTTTTGTAACTCAACATTCGCTCTATGGCGTAATGGGTTTTACCTGTATTTGTTGGGCCCAGGACCGCAGAAATACCGTGGGGCTGTCTCATTTATACAAACCTCTGACATATAAGCCAAATTTCAGAATTTAATGGCTACTAGGTAGAAATAGCTTTGTACAGAAGCAGAAACAACTTTTATGATATTTGATCTGTATAAAAATCAAGATGTTGAAATATTTGTCCAAATATTGCCGTTACGGTAAGTTTGAAATCACTGCATAAAAAACATTATACTTTTATCTAGATAAACAAATAATTCGACAGGTGTAATATCATGACAGAAGTAATCGAGGATGCTGTAAGGGCGTTGAAGGAAAAAATGTTAAACACCTCTTTTGACGGCTCGGCCAAATTTGAAATCGAAGGTGAAGGTTCAATCGTTTTAAGAGGAAATAGTGTCTACGCTTCCGATGAGGATACAGACGTCACTTTCGTAGCTTCAGTAGAAATTTTCCAGGAAATATTTAACGGTGAAGTGGATCCAACAGCTGCTTTCATGACCGGAAAGTTAAAGATAGATGGAGATATGGGCATCGCAATGCGACTAGCTAACGCTTTTTAATTAATGACCCAAGATCCGCCATTTCTTAATGATGTATTTAATTGGCCTGCGGACACTATTACGAGCTACAGAACCACATCTGATGGGATAAGACTTAGAACTTGCAAATGGGTGGCCAACAAACCCTCTGGAACGGTTTTTATCATGCCAGGAAGAGCAGACTATATAGAAAAATACGGTGGTTTTGCGGATGTGTGCCTCACCCAAAATATGAATGTCTTGGCTGTTGACTGGCGCGGTCAAGGTCTGTCTGATCGATTATTAAATGACAGAAATATTGGCCATATTGAGAATTTTAACGATTATCAAAAAGATGTAGAGGCTCTTATTGATGAAGCCAAAGCCTCCAATTTTGCAAAACCTTGGATTATTTCTGCACACTCTATGGGAGGTCTTATTGGTTTGAGATCACTTCATGAGACAAACGTGTTTGATAAGGTTATGTTTATATCGCCGATGTGGGGTATTGAAATGCCACCAATTTTGAAATCAGGAGCACCAATCATAATGTCTTTGATTTCGTTAATTGGGAAAATGGAGACTTATGCACCAACTACCAGCTCTGAAACCCGTGTAATCCACGAAGAATTTGAAGTAAATAAATTAACGAGCGACATGCAAAACTTTAAGCTACTAAGGCAACAAGTAATGACGTATCCAGAATTACAAATTGGAGGTCCAAGCTCTGCCTGGGTTAGCGCTGCTCTCGACGAAATAGAAATTCAGATGAAATACAGACCACCGCCTATCCCAGCCCTCTGCCTATTAGGCGAGGAGGAAGAAATTGTTGAGACTTCTGCTGTAAAAAACTTTTGTAATGACTGGGAAGCATGCAATCTAATTTTGATGCCGAAAGCAAAGCATGATTTATTAATGGAGCAAAAAACTATTTTTGCAGATTTAGTTCTCGAATTAGAGAAGTTTGTAAAAAAATAAATAACAATTTTTAACTCTTGTTGTTAAGGCCATACAACCCTACTTGTACAGAATGTATGTATAAAGGTTAAAAATGACTCACTTAAGAAATATTTTTTTTGATAAAGATTTCACAAAAAACGGGAAATACTCGGGCGATCTGCCAGAATGGGACCTTACCGATTTATATAAAAACGTAGATTGCTTGGAAATAGATAGAGATTTAAATTGGCTTGAAAAAGATTGCAAAAATTTTGCAAATGAGTTTGAGGGAAAACTCGCAGAACTGAATGCAATTGAATTTTTGGCTTGTTTGAGAAGAAGTGAAAAAATTAGTAACATTAGTGGCAGACTAATTTCATATGCAGGTTTGCGTTACTATCAAGCTACTACTGATGGAGAAAGAACAAAATTCTTATCTGATATTCAAGAAAAAATTACAATATATACATCCTCTCTTATCTTCTTTAATCTTGAACTCAATAGGCTACCGAATGGACATCTAGACGGATTATATTCAAAAAATGAAGACTTACACCGGTATAAACCGGTATTGGATAAAATCCGTGCACTTCAACCTTACCAGTTATCTGATGAATTAGAGAAATTCCTGCATGAGATGGGGATTGTTGGCGATGCTTGGGAAAAACTTTTTGATGAAACTATCGCTGGTCTTGAGTTTAGCATAGACGATCAAATTCTGAATCTCGAAAGCACTTTAAACTTGCTTACAGACCATGACCGTTCGAAACGCAAAGCTGGCGCGCAAGAACTTGCAAAAGTTTTTTCTAAAAACCTTAAAACTTTCGCAAGAATTCATAATACACAAACCAAAGAAAAAGAAATCATTGACCAGTGGAGAGGCATGCCTTCCGCGCAATTTGGTCGGCACTTGGCAAATGATGTGGAACCTGAAGTAGTAGAAGCTTTAAGAAATGCAGTAGTCGCATCCTACCCAGATTTAAGTCACAGATATTACGAGTTGAAACGTAAATGGATGGGTCTAGACCATCTTGAAGTATGGGACAGAAATGCTCCATTGCCAATGGAGTCAAACCAAACAATAGCTTGGTCAGATGCTCAAAAATTAGTACTGGATGCTTACTCAGGCTTTGATCCGCGAATGGAGGAGCTAGCAAAACCATTTTTCTCAAAAGGCTGGATTGATGCTGCCGTAAAACCAGGAAAAGCGCCTGGCGCTTTTGCGCACCCAACCGTTACAAATGTTCACCCATACATCATGTTAAATTATCTTGGGAAGCCGCGCGATGTCATGACATTAGCACATGAGTTGGGGCACGGCGTTCACCAAATACTGGCCTCCAAACAGGGAGAAATGCTTTCTTCGACGCCGCTCACTCTAGCTGAGACAGCATCCGTCTTCGGTGAAATGCTAACTTTTCGTAAAATGCTTGAAACAGCTTCCGAGCCACATTTGCGTAAAGTGTTGTTAGCAAATAAAGTTGAAGACATGATAAATACCGTTGTAAGGCAAATTGCTTTCTACGACTTTGAGTGCAAACTGCATGGTGCCCGTAAAAAGGGCGAATTGACACCGAACGATATAAACGCTCTTTGGATGTCTATTCAAGCAGAGAGCCTTGGACCAGCCTTCAAATTTATGGATGGATATGAAACATTCTGGGCGTATATTCCGCATTTTGTTCACTCTCCTTTTTATGTTTATGCATATGCGTTTGGCGACGGTTTGGTAAATGCACTTTACGCAGAATATGAGGAAAGGCCCGACGGTTTTTCATCAAAATATTTTGGGATGCTTGAGGCAGGCGGTTCTAAACATCATTCAGATTTGTTAGCCCCATTTAATCTAAACGCCTCTGACCCTAAATTTTGGAGTAAAGGGCTGTCGGTAATCTCGTCAATGATTGACGAATTAGAGCGATTGAACTGATCATTCAAAAATAACTATCATTTGGAAGCAAACAGTTCGGTCTTCTTGCAATTGTTGAACGCCGAGCTATTTCACGTTTTGTGAGGTGAAAATGAAAACCATTATTCTTATAATTTCGTTGTTTGTTGGAGTAGCTACAATGTCTAACGCTAGTCAATTTATATTTAAAAGCGCGGACGGCGGCCTAATTAATTTGGAAGAGTTTAAGGGTAAGCCCGTCTTAATCGTTAACACGGCAAGTCGTTGCGGCTTTACGGGACAGTTAGAAACGTTACAAAAACTTTCTGACGCATACATCAGTGAAGGGTTGACAGTGTTGGCAGTCCCTTCAAATGACTTCAACCAAGAGTTGGCTTCGATCGATGCCGTTAAGGAATTTTGTACTATCAACTACAATTTAACGCTTCCAATGACCGAAATTACGTCCGTTAGGGGAAAAAATGCTCACCCATTCTTCAAATGGGTCAAAGATACTACTGGGTTTTCACCAAAATGGAATTTTAATAAAATTTTGATTGGACCGTCAGGAGAGATTGTTCAGACATTCGGTTCTCTCACCAGGCCAACTTCTGGAGCAATAACAAATGAAATAGAGAAGTTATTAGACCAAGAAGTACCAGATCAAGCAGCGGGATAAGCAGGGGATACCCCTCGGTCCAGAAAGCATTAGGTCATTTTACTCACCATACTAATTTCTTTTTTCGTACCTTACCCATTTCACAATTTTATCTACAAAATAATCATTCATGGATGGTGACATAATGTCCCCGCAGATGACATGCGAGTTGGGGTCATCATTCTCCCCAACGTCTATTACTAATTTCGACTTTTCACCCGCCCAAGCACCAAAAACTTTTTCAATTAACCATGGCTTTACGACTTTATCTTTTTTTGAATAAATGAAAAGAGCAGGTAAGTTAGCTTTAGAAAAATCTAACTTTGAAATTTTTCTAGTCATTTTTGCCATTTTAATTACTGACTGTGTAGAATATCTAGTAGTCCAATAATAACTGTGGAGCACGCCCTTTGGTTTAAAACTTCTTTCGCTGCCAAAGATCAGCGGTAACCAGACTTGGGAGAATGGCCAAGTTAGAATTCCTGACATTTTTTTGTTAAGACCAAAATTTGGTGAAATAAAAACCAACTTGTCCGCAGCATTAAATATTTGCTTCGATATTGCCAAAGCCGAAACTAGGGTGCCACCAGTAGAGGTGCTTAACACGATGATTTTTTTCCCTATTCTATGACCAATTTCTACTGCTTCTGCTGCATCATTTAGCCAGTCCTGAATTTGAGCTTCTGACATTTGTCTGCTGTCGCATCCATGCCCTGTCAATCGAGTGAAATATAAATTCGCTTTTAATTCCTTCGCAATTAAATCAGGGACTGGCCTTACCTCTTGGGGGCTAGCAGAATAACCGTGAATATAAACAACTGCGACTTCAGACTTCACACCAGGATCTGAAAACCAATAAATCTTTTTCTTTAAGTCATTTTTTAAATTTGGAATATTTTCCTCTGATCTTAAGATGTAATCGTCTAAATTATCACAGAATAAATGAAACTCTTTGGACGCTTCCACGGGTATTTGCTGATTAAAGATCCTCACACAATAGATAGACAGCAAAAAAATAGTAACTAAAATCACTAAAAATATGATCACAAAGTCTCCACTTCCAACATGATTTCGTGGATAGTTTGTTCTAAAATTTCCAAGCACTTTGGAGATGAAAATGAGTGATCTGCATTCGCAACTAACTTAAGCTGCATATTTTCACAATCTATGTGTTTAAGTAATTTAACTGCCGTTTGAACCTCCACAGATTTATCCTCCTTACCCTGTAACATTCTCAAGGGACATAGAACGTTCAGCGGGGTTCTTAAAATAAGATTTTTCCTTCCATCCTCTATTAACTTAAGTGTAATTGGGTAGGGTTCATCATAATCAGAGGGTAGCAAAATCTTCCCCGAACTTAGTAACTCAGATTTTTGTATATCACTGAAATTAAACCAAAAAAAATCTTCCGTGAAGTCCGGCGCCGCTGCTATTGTTATAATGCCAACTACTCTTTGCTTTAATATCTGATATATCAAAAATGATATCCAACCGCCCATAGACGATCCTATTAGAATAATTGGTCCTTTTGTTTTTTCAGTAATAATTTCATAAGCGTCTTGGACCCAATCACTAATATTACACTTCTCAAAGATACCAGAACTTTGACCATGGCCAGAATAATCAAATCTTAAAAACCCATGGTGATTTTTTTCTGCCCAATCTTCCAGATGGGTAGCCTTGGATCCCATCATATCAGACATGAAGCCCCCCAAAAAAATAAAGGTAAAAGCGCCACCCGTTTTTACAGAATAAGCAATACTTTTGTTATTTTTCTTAAGATACTCTATGGTCATCGACTACTCTCAATTTCATTAGCTTGTCTCATAGTCTACCAAGTTATTTCAAGTCAGAAATTGAAAAAAAATATAAAGCTTTCTTGACCTCTGCACATCTACACGGCATTACTAAAACAATACGCAACCGGGTGTTTCGTAGGCGCCAAAACGACGAGAATTATATGAAAAAAATAGTTGTAAAATTTCCTGATGGTAACAAACGGGAATTTGAGGCAGGAGTTACTGCTTCAGAAGTAGCTCAAACTATCTCAACTTCTTTATCCAAAAAGGCAATTAGTGCAGACGTAGATGGTAGTCATTGGGACCTTCAATGGCCAATTACACAAGACTCCGAAATTTCGATAAACACGTTGAAAAATGTCGATCGTGCGATTGAGTTGGTTCGCCATGACCTAGCCCATATAATGGCGCGAGCAGTGCAAGAAATTTGGCCAGACGTCAAAGTCACCATTGGCCCCGTAATCGAAAACGGGTGGTATTATGACTTTGATCGACAAGACCCTTTCACCCCCGAGGACCTCGGGACGATAGAAAAGAAAATGAAGGATATCATCAATTTGCGCGACCCCGTGCGAACAGAAGTGTGGGATCGGTCAGCTGCTATTGCCTATTACAAGAATAGCAATGAGCCCTACAAAGTTGAACTGATTGAAGCCATTCCTGGAAACGAGCCATTGCGTATGTACTGGCATGGCGACTGGCAAGATTTGTGTCGCGGACCACATCTTCAAAATACTGGCCAGGTACCGGGAGATTCATGGAAGCTGATGTCCGTTGCGGGCGCATATTGGCGTGGGGACAGTAATCGTCCAATGCTTCAACGAATTTATGGCGTAGCTTTCAAAAATAAAGAAGACCTGCGTGCACACCTCAACTTCCTCGAAGAAGCAGCAAAGCGCGATCACAGGAAACTTGGGCGAGAAATGAGCTTGTTTCACTTTGAAGAAGTAGCGCCTGGATCTGTTTTCTGGCACCCAAGCGGCTGGCGCCTATTTCAGACCCTAATCAGCTACATGCGCCGCCGTCAGGAAAAAGCAGGATATGTCGAGGTCAACACACCAGACATCATGGATCGAGCATTGTGGGAGACCTCAGGGCATTGGTTCAACTACATGGAAAATATGTTCCTCGCAAAAACCCACGATGATCGCGACTACGCGCTAAAGCCTATGAACTGTCCAGGCCATATGATGATTTACAATGAAAGCCTGCGCAGTTATCGTGATTTGCCGATGAAGATTTCTGAGTTTGGCAAAGTGCATCGCTACGAGCCTTCGGGAGCTTTGCATGGTTTGCTTCGGGTCCGGAGTTTCACTCAAGACGACGCACATATTTACTGCACCCCCGAACAATTGACCGATGAGTGCTTGAAAGTAAATGAGTTGATCTTGTCAATTTACAAGGACTTTGGGTTTGAGGATGTACACATTAAACTGTCGACCCGCCCTGAAAACCGTATTGGAAGCGACGAAAGTTGGGACTTGTCGGAGGCGGCACTCAAAACCGCCTTGGACCGCGCTGGCATGTCTTACACTATCTTTGAAGGAGAGGGTGCGTTCTATGGACCAAAGCTGGAGTATGTGTTGCGCGATGCAATCGGTCGCGACTGGCAATGTGGAACACTTCAAGTCGACTACAACTTACCAGAAAGGTTCGGCTCAACTTTCGTGAGTGCATCGGGTGAGAAATTGGCGCCTATTATGCTGCATCGTGCTTTGTTTGGTTCCCTTGAAAGATTTATAGGCATACTCATTGAAAACTATGCCGGGAAATTACCCTTTTGGCTTGCCGCAAGGCAGGTCGTTGTTGCTTCCATCATCACTGATGCAAACGGATACTGTAACGAAATTGTAGATGCATTAAAAGTTGCAGGCATCAAAGCAGAGAGTGACCTTAGAAATGAAAAGATAAGCTACAAAGTTCGTGAACATTCTTTAGCCAAAGTACCAATCATTTTAGCTATTGGAAACCGAGAGGTTGATGAGAGAACAATAACTGTTCGTAAATTGGGCGAAAAACAAACCGAAACCCTTGAATTTGATCAAGTTATTCTCGAACTTAAAAAAGAAAGCGTCCCGCCAGATATAAGATAGCATTTTGGACTTAAATTTTGGTCAATTGAAATCTATTTTTTTTCAGGTTGATACTGTTCAATTATGCCTTTTGTCCAACCAAAGGTATAATGACCTTCACTATCTTTAATAATCGGGCGTTTAAATAAAGTAGGATGCGCTTCAAGCAAATCTGTGGTGGTAAGTTGCCGATCCGCTTCAGTCAGAGAACGCCATGTAGTGGACTTTTTGTTAACTATATCATCACCATAGTTTTCAACTAACGTACAAATCTCCATCTTAGGAAATGGGTTCTCTCTCAGATCAACAAAAACTGAATTTAGCAAAACCTTCCTAGCAGCTCTGCACTTATCACAGTTTTTTAAACCATATATCAGCATCTTAGCATCCTATCAAAAAATTTAACTGGCTAAATATAAAATTAGCACTAACCTTCCGATATTAAAAGTTGATACGGCTAGTAGTGCAGAAGTTAAATCAAAAATTCTTTTAATGTTATAGCAAATTTGTTCGAAGAGGTTAGAAATATGCCACAGGGAAAAGTGAAGTGGTTTAATACAACAAAAGGCTTTGGATTTATAGAGCCCAGTGACGGTGGAAATGACGTATTTGTGCATATATCTGCGGTTCAAAAATCAGGCTTGACAGGCTTGGCCGAAGATCAATTAGTAAATTATGAACTGGTTGAAGGTCGCGATGGTCGACAAATGGCAGACGAAATTAGTACCGCCTAACTGAATTACTGCTTTAATTTCCATCACCAGCTAACGTAATTAAATAAGTGGCAGACGTTTGGCTTCTGCTGGCTTCATGTTGCCATTTTTCGTTTCGATGGTTCGATCGTTATAGTTAAACCAAAATTCTTCACTGTCAGTGCACCTTCTACGTACTCCAACTGGCATCAAAAGATAATCAACCTGAATTTCGTCGAATAATCCTTTGTAGAATACGCGCAACCCTTCTTGATCAAGCATTGATCCCAAATATATAGCTCCCGACACTTCGCTCGTTGCGATTACTTTGCCGTTTTTTAACGTAAGATACGGAGTTGCATTACTATCGACATTTATGGTTTCAATGTACCTATTAGCTTGACCTATGGGGTCAATCTCTAGCGATAAATTGGGCGGAAGCGTTTCTACCCTTAAAACTTTAGATTTTACGAGATTGATGGCAGGAGGTAGATTTGTTGGTATTTTCATATTTCCCACTCTGGCACCGGTACGAGGCCCAAAAACGAGTTTTGCTTTACTCGCAGAAAGACGTGAGATTAACTCACTCGAAATATGAATAGCTCCTACTATCGATATTAACTTATACCTTGAAAAGTCTTTTGTTTTCTTATGCACAAAATCCACATTTAATCCCAAGGTTCTAAATGCTTTATAATGATCCATTACTAGTTGAAAATAGTTAAGGCCTTCGCCCGTCGGTTGTACAGCCCACGCAGCATCTGCATCATAATCAAAGTAAATCGCTACATCTGACAAGCCACTCGAAACAGCTGGAGACAAAGCCAACTCTTCCTTTAGCTGCTTTGCTTCAAAGTAACCGGGTGCAGGGACACTATCGGGCTGTAACAGCCCTGAATGCATTTGCTCCTGAGCAAAGGGAGCTTGTCGCCACCTAAAGAACGAAACAGTCTCAGCTCCATGAGCAAACGCTTCCCAGGTCCAAAGCCTTACCATGCCTGGCAAGGGTTCTGGATTATATGGAGCCCAATTAACAGGACCAGACTGTTGCTCCATTACCCACCATCGACCATCACACACTGATCTGTACAAATCGTGGTGGAAAGCTTGAAAATCTGGATCGCCCTGACGCAGAAAATCATATTTTTCAGTTTCCGTTGCCCCCGCTCTATCAAGCAAAAACCCAAGTGGATAGCTGTCCCAGCTTGCAATATCTAAATCTTCTCCAACTTCAAAGTGATCAAAATCAGTAATACGGCCCATAAAATTGTGGATGATTGGTGCCGACGAATATTCTCTTATAATTTTAGTTTGAATTCGGTTGAAAGAAGCAACTTGTGAACCCGTAAATCTCCGAAAAGCCAATGTATGGGATGGATTTGGTTCCGTAACAGCCAAATTTGGCAGACTTATCTCATAATAACTTCGGTACTCCATTGACCAGAAAACGTTGCCCCAATCCTCGTTTAATTTGTTAATGTCGTTGCCATAGGCTCTTGACAGCCAATTTTGAAAGGATTTCAGTGCAGAAGATGAATATGAAATTGTCGTATTATGACATCCATACTCGTTGTCAGTTTGCCATGCTTGAATATATGGATTAGCCCCATAACGTTCTGCCAACTGCTTTACTATTATAGAGCATTGAGTCCGATACCCTTCGTGCGAAAAACAGTAATGTCTTCGTGATCCAAATTCTCTGGGCCGACCCTCAGAATCTACTGCTAACATATCTGGGTATTTCTTGAGAACCCAAGTAGGCGGCGTAGCAGTTGGAGTTCCTAATATTACCGATAAACCGGCTTTACCTAATATTTCTACTGCCCTATCAAGCCATTCAAAACAAAACTCACTTTCTTGAGGCTCTAATCTTGACCAAGCAAACTCACCAATACGTACCCATTTGAGTCCTAAATCAACCATTTGCTTGGCGTCAGTTTTCCATATGTCATCAGGGCAATGCTCTGGATAATAGCAGGTACCTAGCTCACGCTTAATAGCTTTCATATTATGACCCTATGCTCTTCCTGCCCGACGCAATCAACTTCAATTAAAAAAGTTTTTCCATCATTTGGGGTGGCATCCTCTAAATCTACAGAAGCTGATGTAGCAAATAACGTACTCATATTTTCGCCTCCAAATGCTGGACAACTAATCTGCTTTGCATTGAATTTAAGTTCACTTACAAAGCAGCCATCTCTATCGTAACGAGCGACCCTCGACGCTCCCCACTGTGCAGACCAAAGATAACCAGAAAGATCTATAACAGCTCCATCTGGATTTAAATTAGTTTCTTGAAGGTCGATGAAAACTTCTGGATCCGAACTAGGCCATCCCTTTTGATCTAAAGAAACTCGCATTATCTTTCTTTCTGGCGTATCACAAAAATATCCAAATTTTTTATCTGGCGAAAAACAAATTGAATTTGAGATAGTTATATTTGGAAATAATTTGACTATTTCTCCCTCAAAAAAACGATAAATTGAACCTGCATGCGGTTCAGCAGCAAGTCCCATAGTCCCAATCCAAAACCCCCCATAGGGATCAGCTCGACCATCGTTTGATCGTGTTGAGTTATCATTACTTTCAAGCTCACAGATCTGTTCACTTGCACCTGTTAAAATATCAAAAAGCCTTAAATCAGTGGCCGATGCTATTAGTAACTTTTGATTGGATACCCATCCAGCTGCCGAAACAAAGCATTCAAATATCCACGATTTATGATTTAAGCCATCTGACATGTGAATAGTATTATTCAGAATATCAAACCAGAACAAACTTTGAATTCCAGGGTGCCATAAAGGCCCCTCTCCAAGTGCATTAATCGTATGATTAAATACTTTAGGTACTTGCATCAGAGGCATCATCATATGCTGAAACGATTTCATCAGCTTTTTCTCTGACGGCAGAGGCTTTGTCACCCAATTTGTACAGATAGCTTCCGATACCAAAACCAGTTACACCGGAAGCTAGCCAGTCAACAAAATTGTTAGGGTCGGCACCACCAACAGCATAAGTTGATAGACTTGGAGGCAGGACCGCTCTCAATGCTTTTAAGCCCTCAACTCCCATGAGAATAGCTGGGAATAATTTCAAGCCGTCAGAACCATTTTGGACTGCCTCAAAACATTCAGTAGCAGTGAAAACACCAGGATAAGACCTCATATTTAACTTCTTCGTTTCTTTAATCACATCGATGTTCACGTTGGGTGAAACAATCATCTTTCCACCTGAGTTCCAAACAAGAGAAACTTCATTTTTCGCAAGCACAGTGCCCGCTCCAATTACTGCCTCACTCGAAAAACGGTTTGCTAAAATTTCTATACTTTTATATGCATTTGGTGAATTAAGTGGAACTTCAATTTTGGTAATCCCTGATAATATCAATTCTTCAGCGATACCCGCCACCTCAGGTGATGTAACACCTCTTAGAATTGCAATTATCTCTCTAACCATTCAATGTCTCCCATGGATTAAAGAAAAGGCCTGGGCCAATCCATCTAGTGTGCATTTCGTTGCATCTACCTCTTGAGCAAAAATTCCTTGACCTTCCAACGCAGCTTTGTACGTCTTTGATAAGTTATTCTCTGCCAAAATAACAACATTTTGTCCAAGCCAATAAGGCTTTGCACCTGCTAGTTCTGCGCCTATTAGATAACCAGATAATTTTGATCTGAGTACTGGTTTTGCCACATTGTTAAGAAGATCATCAGCTCGGAGATTAAAAAAATGTGAAAATATTTTTTGCGGGTTTGAAATGCTCTCTGAAACTGCACTTTTAAACTCTTGGTCACTCCAGCCTTCAGAGTTTACAGAATGCTTTAATACTGAGTATTCGGACATCAAAGCAAATAGTTCGCCAGATATAAAAGTACGAAAACTGATTACTTCTCCAGCACTAACGTGGACCCACTTGGTATGAGTACCAGGCAAACAAACTATACCATCAAAATCAGCGAAATCCGACAAAAAACCCCTAATTTGGGTCTCCTCACCTCTCATAACATCTGCAGGATTATTTTGCTTTAAGCCTCCCAAAATTCGAACATCGAGTCGATTATCTCTGCAAATAACTTTAACGCTATCAGTTTCTTGCATAAGATTATACGGAACCGTTGCGTAGGGAGCCTCCATCCAGCCCTGTTTAGCACCAACCATTCCACAGCATAAAACTGGTATATTGACATCATTGGCAACCCAATTTGAAATTTGCTTTAAAAGCAAAGGCTCAAAGTCACCAGTCTCAAGACTGAGCATTCCATCATTTGACGAGAAACTATCAAGAATCTTGTGACGTCTATCCAAAGCCCACACTCTTAAATTACTTGAACCCCAATCAACAGCAATCCAATACAATTCTTTCAAAATTTTCATCCAGTCATAACGACACCACCGTCAATAGCGATAAGCTGGCCAGTAATCATACTGCTAGACGCAGATGCAAGAAATAGAGCACCCCCTGCTATATCTTCTTCTTTGAGATGACTTTTTATGCATTGGCGATCTAAATGTGTTTGCAAACCTTCTTGTGTTGCCCACTTATCTAACTGTTTTTTTGTTAAAACCCAGCCCGGAGCAATAGCATTTACCCGAATATTATTTGGACCAAATTCCCTTGCTAATGAGCGTGTCATTCCCATTATGCCAGCGTTAGCAGTGGTATATGCTGGGTAGCCTGAATTTCCCATCATGTAGCTTATAGACGAAAAATTTATGATAGATCCTCCACCTTTCGCCTGCATTCCAGATAAGACATACTGACAAGCAAAGAAATATGACTTGAGGTTAATAGCTTGTGAATTATCCCAATACTCCTCTGTAACGTTGAGTGTTTCATGCCTGTCATCATTTGCGGCATTATTGACTAGAATGTCGGCATCACCATTTACGCTATTAGCGAGGTCAACGGCTTTTTTCAAAGCACTTAAATCAGTTATATCACATTTAATGAAGTATGGACGCGAATTGAACTCAGCCTCAACTTTATCACAAAAATGCTCTGCATCTGACCGTTGGACAAAGGAAACTTTAGCCCCCTGTTGGATAAAAGCCTTGGTTATCTCTGCCCCAATACCTGAGCCTCCACCAGTGATAAAAACACTTTTATTTTCTAGGTCAGAAAATTTAGCAAGCATCATCAGTGGCTCTCCCGCTTTGGTATGCGAGTATCATTGCCTACTAAAAAATCTAGATCGGCTCCCTTATCTGCTCCTAAGACATGATCAATATAAAGCTTAATGTACCCACGCTCATAGTCAGGGAGTGGTGTAGACATGTAAGCTCGCCTTGCAATAAGCTCTTCTTCCCTAACCAAAAGATCAAGCCTACCCTCTTTTGTGGATAAAAGGATCTCATCGCCAGTCTTTACCAAAGCCAACACTCCACCGGCCGCCGCCTCAGGCGCAACATGCAGTACTACTGTGCCATAAGCCGTACCTGACATCCTTGCATCAGATATTCTTACCATGTCCCGCAAACCCTCTTGCACTAGTTTTGCTGGGATTGGCATGTTGCCCACTTCTGCCATTCCTGGATACCCTTTTGGACCGCAACCTTTCAAAACCAATATGGTATCTTTTGTTACTGGTAGGTCCTCATTGTTTATATTACTTTTCATATCTTCGACACTTTCAAAGACATATGCTGGACCGCGATGTTCAAGTAATTCTGGTGTTGCAGCGGAAGGCTTTATAATTGCACCCGCTGGAGCAAGTGAACCTTTCAAAACGGTAAGGCCAGCACCCTTTTTAATCGGGTTTTTATATGGAAAAATTACATCTCTGTTCCAACATTCTGCATCTTTGTAATATTCCTCAAGGCCAGACCCAAGAACCGTTTTCACCGGCTTAAGAAGATGAGAAATTTCCGCCAAGACCGCAGGAACGCCGCCCGCATAACAAAAATCCTCCATCAAGTATGAACCCGATGGCATACAATTTACCAACAAAGGTACATTTTTGCCTAAATCAATATCGTCTAAGTTCAACTCAATCCCAACACGACCAGCTATTGCCAACAAATGAACAACAGCATTGGATGAGCCTCCTACTGCAGCATTGGTAACTATTGCATTAATAAAAGCTTCTCTTGTCAAAATTTGCGACAGCTTTAACTCTTCATCAACCATTTCAACGATACGCTTGCCAGTAAGATGGGCTAGTGCCATGCGACGAGCATCAACAGCTGGAAGAGCACCATTAGTAGGAAGACTGAGCCCCATCGCTTCTACCAAGCTGGACATTGTGGAGGCGGTACCCATCGTCATACAAACACCTTTGGATCTGCTCATGCCACTTTCCGCTGCCATGAAGTTAGAGAGTGACATGTCCCCAGCACGTACGGCTTCTGAAAACTTCCAAACGTCGGTACCTGAGCCTATATCCTGCCCTTTCCACTTACCGTTCAGCATCGGTCCAGAGCTTACAACAATCGTTGGAAGATCAACAGATGCGGCGCCCATTACTTGGCCAGGAGTCGTCTTGTCACAACCGCCTAAAAGCACAACACCATCAATGCCATAAGCTCTTATGCTTTCCTCAACATCCATTGCCAATAAATTGCGAAATAACATTGCTGTAGGTTTCATTTGTGTCTCACCTAGAGACATAACAGGAAATTCAACTGGGAAACCGCCAGCCTCCCAAACACCTCGCTTAACTCCTTCAGCAAGATCCCGTAAACTGGAGTTACACGGTGTCAATTCAGACCAAGTATTACAAATACCAATTATCGGTCGCCCATCAAAAGCATGGTCAGGAAACCCTTGGTTTTTCATCCAAGATCGATGAATAAAACCATCGCGATCGTTATTTCCGTACCATAAGTTACTTCTGCGTTTTTTTGACATTTTTTTGTTACCTTAAGAACTCATTAAGTTTCTGGGTTAGTAATACGCCATTATACACTAATTCTCTCAATCACTTCGAACCCGAACGGAAAGCAATCAAGACACCAGCAAAAGTGATACAAAGTATCCCTAACGCTTGCAGGGCGGCTACTGGCTGATCCATCAGTAGCCAGGCAAAGGCAGGACCAAAAATGAACACGGAATATTCATAAATAGATACATATGAAGCATCGCCTATCTGATAAGCCTTGAATATTAACCCTACTCCAATAGTTGCCCCAACAGCTTGTAAAACTACCCACCAAATAAAAGAAGACATTTCCCAGGCCCAGATCCTTACAATAAAACCATCGGCACCCAAAGGGGCATCAAGTCCAAATATAGACAAACAAAAGATTGCTATGAAACCTATGCTCGCTTGAATAATAAGTAGAGCAGCCAGCATAGAAAGTGTCGACTCTCCCATGCATAACTGCCTCGTCGCTACTGATCCACACGCATAAAAAAAACCCCCAATAGCAGGTAATAAACTAATGTAGCTAAACTCGTTGGCAGTGTTACCCAAAACAAGTAAAATTCCCAAAAAGCCAATAACGACTGCAATTATTCTTATTGGTCCAATCGGATGCCGTAAAAAAAATGCGCTAATTAAGAGCACAAAAATTGGGGCTGTAAAAAGACCAGCCAAAGCGTCTGCAAATGTAACAAATGCAAGGCTGCCAAAGTAAAAAAGCATCGATAAAGCGGTTAAAAAACTACGGAAGTATACTGCCCACCATCTTATTGGCTTCAACACACCCAGCCCAAAGGCAGAAATAATCAACAATATAGGCAGAGCCAGCCCTGCTCTCATTATTTGAAACTGCCACAAACTTGCGGTTTCAGCAATGACTGCAATGTAATTATCAATAAAGCCAATAATAAGCATAGCCAAAACCATAATTAGCCCAGCTTTACGATTATTTACTGGTATAAAATGTACCATCAAGTGAGGGTATAACTTATGTTAACTAAAGCCAACTCTTAAAATATATATCAGCCATCTACCCAAAAATTATACTTGTTGCATTTTATAATTTATAATGATTTCGATTAAAAATGGATCAATATTCATAAAGTTTGCTATATCAGAAACTCGATTTGGGTAGTTTTCGTCTGTATATTCATCGTAATAAGTATTCTTTTCATCAACACCGGTTGTAAAGTACATCCAGATTTGATCATCTCTGATATCGTATCCAATCCCTCCGTTCGGCCAACGACTATCTTGATCACGGTTTTTAATAAAAAATAGAAGTTCAGCAACTAGCCAATTGGCATGTGTAGGCCACATCTCTAGATGATTTAAAAGTAAAGACAGATCGCCTGCACCGTAAAAATAGGCCTTATAAAATTCAACACTTGCTTCACGTTCAGCTGTATCTAATATCTCATACTTCATTAAATTTAACTCAGAATTAAACTGTATTTATGTTACGATCTTACACAAACCACATTAATTAAGTTAGAAGAAAATCAATCATGTGACCAGTTAAAATATCTGGAAATTCGTAATTAAGTTTGTGAGAGCTAGGAGAAAAACCCCCAGTTATCTATTAGATCCTGGCTTTCTGAAGAGAAAGATAACTAGTCACTTTTAATCACCTTATTAGTGAGCCATTGAATAACAACAAATCCTAAAATTGCTCCAAATATTTGGGCTATAATGAAAGTAGGCACTCCGGAAGGAGCAATTCCTGTAAAAGTATCAGAGAACTGTCTGGCGACGGTCACAGCTGGATTTGCAAAACTAGTTGAAGAGGTAAACCAGTAAGCCGACGCAATATAGGAACCTACCAAAACTGGTATATTCTGCTTTGAGACTTCACTCCCAATAAAAATTACCAAAATCAACCCAAAGGTTGCTAATATTTCTGATAAAAATTGAGAAATATCATGTCGCACTAACGTAGAAATTGTTACAGGTGGTAATTTAAAAATAATATTAGCAACGACGCATCCAAAAATTGCACCACACATTTGCATCACAACATATGCTATAAAATCTTTTGACGATATCATTCGCTTTAACCAAAATACGAGAGAAACTATGGGGTTAAAGTGAGCTCCAGAAATTGGTCCAAAAATTGAGATTATTACTATCAACGTCAACCCAGTTGGAATTGCATTACCTAACAATGTGATGCCATTATCTTGGGAAAGTTGGTCAGCCATAATTCCAGAACCAACAACTGTCAAAACGAGAAAGAATGAGCCTATTAACTCAGACACATACTTTTGATTTTTTGAAAAATTCATAGACAAAAACCACCACGTAAAGGCCTCTTAGTAATTATCCATATTTTGTAATTTTTCAAATAATTTTTATAGATAATTTAGCAATCCACTAGGCGTTATGAACTTTGAATATTAATTTTACCTACCTGCTGATCAGATTTACTTGAGCTTTTTGATAATAATTCTATGCAACGAGCGATTATATCGCCTTCACTCATTCCAGCATCACGGTACATTTCAGTGGGACTTGCTTGATCAATGAAACGGTCCGGTAATACCATGCAGTCTATGTTGACCCCGCGGACCATCTTTCCCGACTGCATCAAATGCTGAAGAACCAGACTACTAAAACCTCCGACTGATCCTTGCTCAACTGTCAAAATAGCAGAATGCTTATCTACCAAATCATTAATTAATTCTGTATCCAGCGGTTTTGCAAAGCGAGAATCAGCAATTGTAACCGAAATTCCCTGGTATTTTAACGCTGCAGCAGCCTCTTGAACAACTGACAAGTGCGCTCCAAAAGAAAGAATTGCGATATCTGAACCCTGTTGGATAATGCGTCCCTTACCTATTTCAAGGACTTCTCCCCGCTTAGGCAGTTCAACACCCAAACCATTACCTCTTGGATATCGAAAGGAAATTGGTCCAGCATCGTATTCGGCGGCCGTGCGTACCATGTGCATTAATTCAGCCTCGTCAGAAGCAGCCATAACAACAAAATTTGGTAAATTTGCTAGATAAGCGACGTCAAACGCCCCAGCATGAGTTGCTCCATCTGCCCCCACTAACCCTGCTCTATCAATTGCAAAGCGTACAGGTAAATTCTGTAGCGCTACATCATGTACTATCTGATCATAGCCCCTTTGTAAAAATGTTGAGTAAATAGCACAAAACGGCCTGAGACCACTCGCGGCCATACCAGCGGCGAACGTTACACCGTGCTGTTCAGCTATTCCAACGTCAAAAACACGTTTAGGAAAAACCTTGGCCATGGTATTTACACCAGTACCAGATGGCATTGCCGCAGTAACAGCCACCACGCGTGAGTCTGCCTCTGCTTCAATCGTAAGAGCTTGCCCAAATATACTAGTGTAACTTGGGGCATTAGCGGGAGTCTTAGACTGGAGGCCAGTTGCTATATCAAATTTTGATACCCCATGATATTTGTCACTGGAGTTTTCAGCAGGAGCATAGCCAAAGCCTTTTTTAGTGCAAACATGAATAAGCACGGGCCCGGTTGCGCGAGCTTTTGCGGCTCGAAGAACTGATAATAATTGTGGCATATTATGGCCATCGATTGGCCCCAAATAATCAAAACCCAATTCTTCAAATAATGTGGCCTGACCATGCAAACCGGTTACAATTTGTCTCGCTCTTCTAGCTCCATCACGCATTGCCCATGGTAAATGAACCTCCACCTCCTCAGCAATTGTTTTCAATTTATGTAAAGCTGTATTCCCATATAAGCCTGACAGATAACTAGACATCGCCCCAACTGGGGGAGCAATAGACATTTCGTTATCGTTCAAAATTACAAACAATCTTTTGTTTTCTGCACCCGCATTATTCATTGCTTCGTAAGCCATACCAGCAGAAATTGACCCGTCACCTATGACGGCTATACAGTCACCAACTGACTGACCAAGTTCCCGGCCCATTGTGAAACCCAGCGCAGCTGAAATCGACGTAGAACTATGGGCCGCGCCAAAAGGATCATACTCACTTTCACTCCTTTTAGTAAAACCACTTACACCGTCCTTCTGTCTTAGGCCCATCATGCGCTTTCGACGCCCAGTTATAATTTTATGCGGATAGCACTGATGGCCAACGTCCCAAATTAACTTGTCACGGGGTGTTTTAAAAATCGCATGTAAAGCAACGGTCAATTCCACAACACCGAGAGAAGAACCCAAATGTCCACCAGTTTGAGAAACAACTTCAATAACCTCGTTACGCAGTTCTTTAGCGACCTGACCTAAATCATGATCACTCATATTTCTTAAGTCGTCCGGACTAGAAACTTTGTCCAAAATCGGCAGTTCAAATGGAAAAGACATTTCAGTATCCTTTTTTCAATTTAAAAGGCGTCGCACCTGTATTGGGCAAGTGCGACGCCAGTTTCCTGTAGCCAACAGGAAGGGAACCGGGGTGTGGAAACCCCGAATTTGACCTATGGGACAATAGGCCAAATCTGGCATCTGAGATTGGCGCAATTGAGAACAGTCGAACAGATACTCGACAATTATCAATAATTTGCATCAATCCCATTATTCGCGCACCAGCCTATACTTGTGGTCAACTTAGGCTGGCACTGTTTCATATTGGAACCAAATAACGGTTGCTGATACCCCTTTTGACATTTTTGAACGCCGTTTTTTAGGCGCATCGCGAATTTTCGTTCAGTCGCTACGGGCAAACAGTTATGCGATTTGCCCGTAACATTATTTTTTGTTCACCTCTTACAAAACAATGGGTTAACCACCAGCTGCTGCTGCAGCTGATTCAAACCAATTGAAGTGCTCCGTGCTAAGCAATACAAGATGTATCATTGCAGCTAGCAAGAAAAGGAAAACACCTTGTGCTACGAACACTCGGCGTGGATCGAAAACGAGCCAGATTTTATAGAATTTAGCCATAAATCAATCCCTCCTAAAAAGCGAACCAGGGGCGGTAGATGTACGTTGCTATATGAGCTATTATGCATGCAGTTACGAATAACCACATCCCACTCAAATAAACAGAATGCAACTCCTGCGCCTGTTCGTCGGTTAGACCTGTAAAAGACAAGCCATTTTTATCAGCCATGACATTTCCTCCGGAAATAATTTGCTGACGCCACAGCACCCCTGCGGCCGGGTCCCTCCAGAGGCAGTTGCCTCTTTTGGGGTCCTGTTCCACCGATACGGCAGAGCAGATATTGATCCTCAGCCTGAAACATTAGGCAGAGAAAATAACGGGCGTGATCCGATCAGCCTCAGCTCTTGAACGAGCCAAAGGACCGTCTATAAAAATAGACTTTTTACGAAACACATCGGCAATCCAACTTGCAGTTGCAAATGGAATTGCGAGCATAAAAATTATACTAAAAAAAAGTACGAACTCTAGAGAGCGGCGTGGCTTTGCTCTAAACTTTCGAGTGGATTGAGAAACATCAGTCATTATTCTAGGTTCCTTTATTCTGCATAGCACCTGAACCATCCAGAGCTATAACCGTTTCGATAGTCACACGTTCGTGACCAGCATTAAGGGTCGCTATTTCGACTGCGTCTCTGAGTCGCTTAGCTGCCGATATTCTTGTTAAAATTGGGTGATTAGAGACGATCCGGTCCAATTCGGTTTGCGCCTGAGCATCCCAGGGTAGATCTCGTTGTAAATTTGTTGGGGTCGCTTCAGAGGCATCCATATCGCTGGCCAAAGGCAAAATATGAAACAGAGCATCGAAAAGTCCATTACATACCTCTTGAAGAACATAGGTGGCTCCAGAATAACCCATCATTGGGGTCCCAGTAGACCGCCTTATCGCTGCTCCTGGAAAGGATGCAGGAATGAAAGCTGGCTGAGGTCCATGACCTCCCTTAAGTTCCGCCAAGTACATCTTTTCATTTATGGAACCAAAAACGACCAATGGCTTCTTTTGCTCGATCAAGGCACGGACCTCTTGATTATTTGTCTTTTTTCCTCGAACTCTTGCAACTGAAAAAGCACAAGGAAAACCCAAATCCGTTTCGAGATAGTTTCTCAAACCACGAGCATAAGTTTCATTAGCCACTACCGCAAAGTCCGCAGTCCCAAAAAAATCCTGAGTAACCGAACGCCATAAATCCCACACTGGCTTTATTGTAGAATGCTTTTCTTGCTCTATGAACGGCTCTGGATCAAGATCAAGTAATGAGCCTAAAGATCTGAGAAATTTCGTCGTGCTATCTACACCGATTGGCGCTTGAAGATACGGCTTACCTAAGACCTCGCACAGACCGCGGCCAAATTCTCTATACATACAAATATTTGCATCAGCATTAACAAGACCACGCATTTCTGCTAAATGAGCACCTAACGGCATAACCATATTTACTTCGGCCCCAATGCCTGTGACCAACCGGCGTATTTCTTGTAGGTCACTTGGCATATTGAATGTTCCATACATCGGACCAAGAATGTTTACCCGAGGTTTAGCTCCTTCTTCACGCTTCTTTTCTGGTGGCATTCTGCCCTTGGTCATTCCAAATTCCGTAAATATCCAAGTCATAGCTCGATCTGCTGATTCCCACTGGTCTTCATCAATGGTTCTTGGCAAAAATCTCTGAATATTTGTACCTTGCGGTGTGACGCCCCCACCAATCATTTCAGATATGGAACCAGTGACTACAACAGCAGGAAGTGCCGGGTCCAAAGCCTCCCAGGCCCTTCTCATAGCACCTTCAGTGCCATCCCGACCTAACTCTTCCTCACCAAGGCCAGTAACTACAATAGGAAGTTCATGTGGCGGAAGTCCGTCCGTATAATGTAAAACTGAAGTCACGGGTAAATTCTCACACCCAACTGGACCATCAATTACAACCTGAAGTCCTTTAACAGCACAAAAGGCGTAAACGGCACCCCAGTAGCCCCCAGCACGATCGTGATCTTGTATCAACACTAGATCATCTCCTGTGCTTTGGCCGCTTTAGCTGCCTTATCTAATTTTTTCTGATGTTGCGCCCGAAAATCTGGACGCAGATTTGGAGATCCCTCCCAAACTCCCGATGTATCATTAGCACCGACACCCTCGAAAAAACCTTTTAAATTGGCCATTCGGTCACGATTTCCTATTGCTGTATTAATTACTTGCGCCAAGCTTCCGGCACCAGCTACGCCCATTAACGGCCGTGCAGATACTAAATTAGTGAAATAAAGGCCGGGCCGACCCTGCTCTTTTGCATGTTGCACAACCGGAGTTGTGCCAATGGCTAAGTCGGGATCAAAAGCTTCAATTGCCGATAAATCATCTTCCAAAGATGCTCTGAATTTAACTGCAGTGCCCTTCTGACTAAGCCAATCAGCATCGGCCTTAGACATTTCAGTTTTGGGGCAGGCTGTTCCTACATATGGAACCTCAGCTCCACTCTCTATCAACAGCCTGGCCACTAAAAGCTCACTACCTTCATAGCCTGACAATGTAATTCGGCCATTAATTGGATTATTTTTTAGAGCCTCTTTTATCGCGGGAAGAAACAAATTTTGGGCTTTTGCTATTTGCTTATCTGGCACAGCAAAAACTTTTCCAATGCTTGCCAGCCAATCTGCTGTTCCGTCATATCCGACTGGAGCACTGCCGACTGCGACTCGACCTGCCGCTTCAAATTCGCGCAAAGTAGCAGTATAAAAAGGGTGTATGGCTGCAACCGCTTCGCAATCCAAGGCAGCATATAGCTCACGCCACTCACGGGCGGGCAATACAGGGCCAGCAGCCAAACCCATAGGATCGAGCATGGCACCAATAACCATTGGATCAGCTGGGAACATTTCACCAAGCATAGCGATACTTGGCCTGTTGTTTTTACCACCTTTAGGAGCTTGAACTGGACCTGCTTCAACTTCTTGTCGCGCAAAGTTAAGCATTGCACCAGCCAAGATATCCTTTGCCTCAGCATGAGTTGGAACACCAAAACCAGGAACATCAATTCCAATAATGCGGACACCATTTATTTCATTGGGAAGAAGCCTAAGCGGAACTCCGCTGGCGGTTGGTACGCATAAATTAGTAACTACTACTGCATCATAGTGGTCTGGATCCGCTAATTCGTGTACAGCATCTCTTATATCCTCAAAAAGCTTTCCAGTAACTAATGTTTCAGAATTGAACGGAACGTAACCTACGGAACGCCTTGCACCATAAAAGTGACTGACAAAGGTCAGTCCATACACACAACAAGCAGAACCCGACAAGACGGTAGCTACCCGACGCATTCTGAGACCTACGCGTAAAGATCCAAAGGCAGGACACATGGATTGAGGCTTATCATGTGGCCCCATTGGATAGTCCTCAGCATATTTTTCCAAAATTTCCGAATTTTGGTTATTTTCTGCTGCTGTTTTCATTGTGCTACCAGAATGGCACCCCAATTGACCTTCAATTGCAGTTTCAGGGCCAGTAATCACCCCTTCGGAGACCTCCTCTGGATGCCCATTGATTACTTCTGCATCCGCAGCCGTATCGTATGTTATCTCCTTACTCACATCATACCTCGTCGTACACAACCTCTAAAGATTTTATAGGCTTGGCATTCTTTCCGCGCATATCAATGTCTGTTGCAGGCACTAATACGAAGTCGCCCCCCGTGTCTTTACTATCAAAAAGATTGAGAAGCCCATCCTGATCTAGTGGCGTAGGGCGAACAGGCGGAGCTTCGCCGACCGCCTCAGCAAGCTGTGTGAACAGATCGCCCCATTGACCTTTTGCAGTCCCAACAATTTGATAGTTTGCAGACTTCTTCCTAAGATCGTCATCCTGCGGTATCGCAGCTAAAACAGGGATATTTACTTCTTTAGCAAAAGCCGCTGCTTCACCGCTTCCGTCATCTTTGTTTATGACCAGGCCTGCAACACCAACATTACCACCCAGTTTTCGAAAGTATTCAACGGCTGAACAAACATTATTGGACACATAAAGTGACTGTAAGTCATTCGAGGCTACTAAAATCACCTTTTGAGCCATATCACGTGCAATTGGCAATCCAAACCCACCGCAAACGACATCCCCAAGAAAATCTAATAAAACATAGTCAAAGTCCCAGTCATGGAATCCCAATTTCTCAAGAAGCTCAAAACCGTGAATTATCCCGCGACCACCACAACCTCGACCGACTTCTGGGCCACCAAGTTCCATTGCGAAAACGCCACCACGCTTGAAGCAAACATCACCAATTTTTACCTCTTCTCCAGCCAATTTTTTCTTACTAGAGGTCTCAATAATCGTGGGACAAGCTTTACCTCCGAATAGTAAGCTTGTAGTGTCTGATTTCGGGTCACATCCAATAAGCAAGACCCTTTTACCCATTTCAGCCATCATATGAGATAGGTTAGCTAGGGTGAAGGATTTTCCAATGCCTCCTTTTCCATAAATAGCGATAATTTGCGTATGTTTTGTAGGAGCCTCTTTCTCACCTTCAGCCTGAATATCTGCGATATCCATATTTGCCTCATCCCGAAGCCGCTGAGAATAATCCTTAAGATTTGGGACTTCATCTTTCATTGCACATTGCTCCAATTTAACATCATTTTACTGCAGTCAGCTTCCTCAAATGCCACCTTATAGGCTTCATCAGCCTTTTCAGCCGGCATCCTATGGGTGATAAGACCATCCAAAGATAAAGCCCCGCTTTCAACCAGTGCGCGAACTGCCGTAAGGTCTGACTGAGACCACTCTGCTGCAATTCTAATCTTTATTTCCTTCATAAAAGCGGGAGGAAAAGCAAAATTGATTCTCTCACTGTAGAAGCCAGCGAGAACAATTTCTGCACCCTTCTGACATCGCTGTATCCACTGATCTAAAATATCAGCACGACCAGACGCATCAAAAACGGCCCTGTAATCTCTTTTTTCATCTTTATCAGGATGAACTACTTCATAACCAACAGCGCCAGCCCTACGTGCTTCGTCAATTTCCCAAACAGTCGGAGCTTTGCCGCCGGCTGCAATAGTGAGTCGAGCTAGTAGGCGCCCGAGAACACCATGCCCAATTATTAAATCCGGCAAACGAACCTCCATACCCGCAATTGCATGACGTGCGGTGGCAGCCAAAGCAAATAAAGCGCCCTGCTCCCCAAGTTGCCGATCAATTTTTACTGTTCTATCACAATTAGTTACCAGAAGACGTGCCGAACCGCCAAAAAGGCCTAGAGCGTCTTTAAAGCCATTGGAACCTGGAACAAAAACAAAATCCCCAATGTTTAATGATGAGCCAGCTTCCGAATGAACAACTTCTCCCATTGCTTCATATCCAGGAACTAACGGATAACCCATCCCAGGAAATGGAGGCATTTTACCCGACCAGAGCAAACCCTCTGTACCAGTGGAAATACCGGAATGATGCACTTGAACAACTACGTCCCCCTCGGCTGGGTCCTTAAGGCCAACGGATTGGATTGAAAGTTGCTTAGCGCCCTCCAATAAAACTGCTGATGTTTCCATCCCTTATCCCTTATCCCTACCGCTTACTTTATCGCTACAATAAAGAGTCGTAATAAGTGTCAGTTTAACCTGACATTTATAAGTGTCAATTTTTTTTGACATTTTTTCTTATTTAAATTCTGCGCGCCTCTATTACTGTTGTAATAAAAGGGCGTTTGGCCTTGTGAATTTTGACATCCACAAAGCCCGCAGCCTTGATAAATTCGGATATCTGCTCTGGAGATCGCGTTTTGCCCGTACTCATAGCAAGTGTATACATTGCAAAATATACATCACCCCATAAAGTTGGTTGATCAGGACCCAGCATAGGCTCTGAAACTATTAAGCGACCCCCTTTGCTAAGTGCGCGAAAAGCTTTTGCGAGTAAGTTTTCAATTGTTTGGTCCCGATGATCATAAAGTATACGAATTAGTGAGATTACATCATAACCTTCAGGCAATTCATCTTCTTTAAAAGATCCAATAATACAAGCATGCTTTGAATTGGCAGAATGCGAACCTGGCAAATCGAAAACTGCGGCATCAATCTTAGGATAGCTTTTGTTTAGCTCACCCACAAAGGTACCTTTACCACCACCAACATCTAACCAACGACAAACTGGCCGTATTTTAACCGACGCCAAAGTATCTGCCGCAACCATATATTGCGACTCACTCATTAAATTGCTGTATTGCTCCACTTCGGAAGACCTGAGCTCCATGCCAGCACTGAATACATAGGGCCAAAACTTTGAAAGTTGTGTTTCCTCAAGACCTTTGAAAAAATCAACTGGACTTTGTAAGTCTTTATACAAAATTTTATGATGCTCTATTAACGCAGTAACCCCCGGCAAGCCGATAATCACCGCCCCCTTTCGCGTTAAGCGATAGGCGCCTTTCTTTTTTTTAACTAGCCCAACAGCCTCACCAGCGCGGCATAATATCTCTGACCGCTCTAAATCAAAGCCCCAAAAAGTTGACAACATAACTACAGTATGGGGTTTACTTGATAATTTCTCTAGCGCTCCTGTTCGTACCCAAGCATAAAGGACCTGAGTAGCTATAAAGCCAGCCATTAATCGAAAAATTTCCTCACCTTCCCGCCTTGCTATACGAGAAATGATAGGCACTTTGGACATAATTCTATGGAATTTCTGACTTTTGAATAAATTATTCTTAGCCTTCATCCAGAAATGGGATTTGGGGCGCTTAGTAAAATCGCCTTGCGGGCTATCAACTACCATGGGTTCACGCCACTGGCTTCATATGTTCCTTTGGCAAAAGGCGGTTTGACTGTAACTTGACGATTTCTGCGAGCTTTGCCTCGCCCGGGCAGGAGGGAATAGATGAGATGGCACCACCAAGTATATCTCTGAGCTTCTGCTTTGCCCCATCAACACCATACGCGCTAACTGCATTTGGCCTTTGATTTATGAGGTCTTGCCCAGAGGGCTTACCTGTTTCGTCTTCAGAACAAAGAACATCCAGCAAATCATCGGCAACCTGAAATGCCTCCCCTATACGAGCGCCCAACTCGAACCAAGGCTCCGGATCGTGCCCAGCACTTACTGCCCCCATTTGCGTTGCTGCTATAAACAAGGCACCAGTCTTTGACTGATGATAAGCAGTCAGATCAACACTATCCTCTGCCTCCCACGCCTGACCAGCACAAATCCCATTTGGAAATCCAGTATATTTTGATAAAAGAGATATCAATTTTACTGCCCTTACTGCGTCTTTCTCTGCAGACCCGGCTATTACGCCGAACGCATTAGCAATCAAACTGTCCCCAACTAAAACAGCCATAGACTCGCCAAATTTACTATGCACAGATGGCTGTCCACGCCTCGTTTCGGCATTATCAAAGCATGGCAAATCGTCATGAACTAGGCTCGCACAATGAATCATTTCCAAGGCGGCCGCAGAAGAATCTGCTAAACTGGGCAAATCATCACCGCATGCTATCGCTACGGACAGCAGTATTGTTGGCCTAATCCTTGCCCCCCCTGGAAATACTGAGTAATGAATTGCCTCATTAAGGGTCTTTGGTGACGGAATTCTACTGCCATGCCCCCCTACACCGCACCTTACAGCGGCTTCAATCCTCTTATCCAGCACAATTATACTCCAATAGTGACAATAATTATTTACATATGTGTAAATTATACTGGACATATTATGTATTCGAGTCAACAATTCAATTATGACACTTCATCAATTGCCCTTGGCTAATAAAGACAAAGTTATTATTGTTGGAGCCGGCATTGGTGGCCTTGCTTCATCGGTGCGACTATCGCACTTAGGCTATCAGGTAAGCGTATTTGAGAAAGCCAGCAAAGCCGGTGGCAAGCTTAGAACAACTAATGGGTCTACAGGTGACATCGATATTGGACCCACAGTTCTAACACTTTTACCAATTTTTAAAAAATTATTTAAATCAGTTGGTGAGGATATTTTTGAGCACATCGAATTGGTACGGCAAAAAATAATCGCCAGGCACTGGTGGCCTGACGGGACATCTTTGGACCTTTATGATAACTTTGAAGCATCGAGAGATGCTATATTAAGTTTTAGCGGATCGAACTCAGCGCAGGAATTTGAAAAATACTTTTTTGATACACAGGATTTATTTTCATGCTTTGAAATACCAGTTATGCAAAACCCAAAACCTTCGCTGTCAGATATGAACTGGGCAGTTCTTTCTAACCCCAGAATTCTCACCAAAATACATCCACATCGCTCACTAAGTAGCTCACTTAAATATAAATTCAGTGATTATAGGTTACAACAACTATTTGCCCGCTATGCTACCTATGTTGGAGGGTCACCGTTAGAGTCCCCAGCCCTTCTTTCTTTAATTTGGCAAGCAGAAGCACGTGGAGTTTGGTCAATTAAAGGCGGAATGAATAAACTTGCTAGCGTACTGGAAAAGCTAGCTTTGGACCGTGGTACATCCTTTACTTACGACTCCGAAGTAAAGGAATTGAATACAGAAGGAGATAAATTAGTCTCTATTACAGATAATCTCGGTAATAAGCATCGGGCTGATAAATTTATCTTTAATGGAGACCCACGAGCACTAGCGGTGGGGAAACTTGGAAACTCTGTAAAAAAAGCTGCCGCTAAAGAGGCAAACTGCGAAAGAAGCCTGTCAGCATACGTTTGGGGCTTCGATGCCAAAGTTTCTGGTCTAGATCTAGTACACCACAATGTCTTTTTTTCAGATGAACCAAATTCAGAGTTTAGAGAAATAAAACGAGGCAAAATGCCGAGTGATCCATCCATCTATGTTTGTGCCCAAGATCGCGGTAAGAATGCACCGTATCCAGATATCGAGCGGTTTGAGATAATTTTAAATGCACCGCCAGTCTCGAAGAGAAAGTCTACTCCAAAGGATTATGAAAAATGCAAAGAAACAACCTTCAAACGGCTAGAAACGTTTGGCCTAACCTTTCACTCAAAACTAGAGAGGGGAAACCTAACAACACCGGAGGATTTCGAGGCACTTTTTCCAGCATCGGACGGATCACTTTACGGTCGGAGCCCTCACAGCCTACTAGCAACCTTGCGGCGCCCCAAATGCGTGACGCCCCTAAAAAACCTATTTCTGGTCGGAGGCGGAGTACATCCGGGGGCAGGAGTTCCAATGGCAACTCTTTGCGCTCAGCTCGCGGTAGAGGAGATAACAAAGGACCAAATTTCAACATCGACGTTCCCTCAAATGGCTACGCCTGGTGGTACGTTGACGGCATCGACCCGATAAGTGGAAAAGCTATTTCCATAATTGCTTTTATTGGATCAGTATTTTCTCCATGGTATAAGTGGTCAGGAAGAAAAGTCCCACAAAACAACGTCTGTATAAACGTGGCAACTTACGGTCCCGGCGGGCGTTTTACAATGACCGACCGGGGAAGTTCAGCTTTACAGCAATCAGAGCACAGTATCACCATCGGTCCCTCGTCGATGATTTGGGATGACACAGAGAAAAGTTTAGTGATATCTATCAATGAAATAAGTAGCTTACCTCTCGTTTCACAGCTAAAAGGCACAATTGTTGTTAAGCCAAAGTCTATTACAGATGTAGAATTACCTTTGACTTCTGACGGTACCCACATTTGGAGACCTTTTGCTCCAACAGCAGAAATTGAAGTAGATCTAAACACTTCTGGCTGGAAATGGTCTGGACATGGTTATTTTGATGCAAATTTTGGCACTCGCGCACTAGAGCAAGATTTCAATTACTGGACGTGGGGTCGGTTCCCTGTTTCTAAGGGAACACAATGCTTTTACGACCTTGAACTTAAAAATGGGAAAAAAGAAAGCCACGCATTCAACTTCGATGAAGATGGCAAAGGATCCTCGATAGTAGACCCTCCTCCAATTAAAAAATTTAAACGCAGCCTTTGGTCAGTTAAACGGAGTACTAGATGCGATGTTACCTCCGAACCAAGACAGATTAAAAATATGTTGGATGCACCATTTTATAGTCGGGCAGCAGTTGAGACAACGCTAGATGGGCGTAAAACTACTGGCGTATTTGAGGCTTTAGATCTGCATAGGTTCCGCAATCCGTTAATACTAGCAATGCTTGCAGTTCGCGTTCCCAGGCGGGGAAGTTGGGTGTTTAAATAGGTTTTTTAATTGAGTTTAAATACAGCAGCATTTAACGCTGCTGCAAAGACGACCCACGCTAAATATGGCAAAAATAGTAGTCCAGCAATCCACGCATATAGCCAGAATACATAGGTACAAATTGCCACAGAAACCAATAGTAAGAATATAATAATTAAACCCAGTTTAAGATTTTTGAGGCCAAAAAATACTGGCGTCCATAAAGTATTTAGCGAAATTTGTAACGCCCATAATGCCAATGCTGAGCCTGCGCTTTCAAGATTTGCTAACGTTGCCCCACTGTAAGACATGAGTAGGTATAGAATTGGCCACGCAACAGGAAAAACCCAATTGGGTGGGGTCCACACTGGTTTTTTTAACTCAGAATACCATTCTCCTGGAGGGAAAAGTGATCCCGTTAAGCCTGCAGCCGTACAAGCAAATAAAAAGACCAGAAAATCTAACCAGAACATGACATTTTAATTTCCTTTTAAACACTAGTGATTAGGTGCTATAATTTTCGAGGTCTCTCTGGCGTAGCTGCTCTAAGATAGAAATAAATCGATCACTCCAATCAGTGTCACTCTGCCTTTTCACTTCGGCCGCATCAACGAGGAATTTTGTTTGCTCCAATGCTGGAGCGTAAAGCGTTGCTGGGCCGGGCAGAAACAAACTAGCGCTTGCTTGCGCACAGGATAGTAGAAGCAATCCAACCTTTTTTCTACGGGACGTTTTTGCACGTATGCCAACACTATCAAATCCATTGTTACGAATTTCTTGTCCAATTGCAGCGTAAATATGACGAGCAGAAAACATGGCTGGCCTAACGGCTTTTGGTAGGCACACTAGTCCCGATTCAGATCTTTGGTATAATGTTTCTGCTTTTGCTAGTAAACGATGTGCCAACGATCGTATTTCAGGCGTAGGAGTAGGACTTTGCAAAAATAATTTAGGATTTACACCTACTTCCTTCATCCAATTTAAAGGGATATACAAACGTCCTTCTCGAGCATCCTCACCTATATCACGAGCGATGTTGGTTAGCTGCATTGCCACTCCTAGGTCGCATGCACGTGCCAACACATTCGAGTCACGTTGACGCATTATAACACACATCATTACACCAACAGATGAAGCGACCCTTGCAGAATATGCAACCAGTTCATCAAAAGTATGATACCTCCGCTCCATTGCATCCCAAACCAAGCCTTCTATAAGCGCTTCAGGTAACGCGCGAGGCATCTCCGTTTCTTCAACCATTCTTGCAAAGGCACGATCCATTGGAAGGTCTCTCGGACTGCCAGAGTAAACTTTATCTAACCTCTCAACCAGGTCGTACACTGAAGCTGATTTATCCTCTTTTAAATCCACTTCATCATCTGCCAAACGACAGAATGCATATAGGGCTAAGCACGAATTACGGACAGCATTCGGCAAAAGTCTTGAGGCCGCATGGAAACTAAGGGATCCATTTTTTATAGCTTGTTCGCAATAGTCTAAATCCTCTCTCCGATTTGACATGTTAAGTGCCTCCAGTTACGGGATCGGATACAAGCTGTGATAAAACTTCCGATGATGTAACTACACTTGGAATACCAGCTCCAGGATGAGTTCCTGCACCAACAAGGTAGAGGTTTTCAATGTCTTCGCTGACATTGTGAGGTCTAAACCAGGCAGACTGAAAAATCCTGGGCTCAAGTGAGAAACCACAACCATATGGGCTCAAGTAACGTTCTTCAAAATCTTTTGGCGTTAAAATGTGTTCTGCAATGATGGCATCGGAAAAACCTGGGATTGTTTCTTCCAAAACCATTCGCATTTTATTTTTGTAACCTTCCAATTCCTTTGACCAGTCAATGGGATTTGAAGTTTTCAGATTTGGGACCGGCGAAAGTGCATAAAAACAATCATCGCCCTTGGGTGCTACACTTGGGTCTGTAACTGATGGGCGATGAAGGTAAATTGACATATCATCGGCCAAAAATTGCCTATCAAAAATATCAGCTAACAGCCCGCGATAGCGCGGCCCGTTCATTATTGTATGATGTCCGACATCTTGCCACTTTTCCCTTGTATTTTTAGTACCAAAATACCAAACAAAAAGCCCCATAGACCATCTTGATTTTTTTAACTTTTTTTCTGTCCAACGCTTTTTCTGATTAGGAAGAAGTTTATTATAGGTCCAGCCTGGGTCAGAGTTTGAAACAACGATATCAGCATTAAGTTTCAACCCATTTTCGAGCATGACACCATCAGCCTTTTGCTTGTTAAGGGTTATATTTTCAACATTGGAATTCAGTAAAACCTGACCACCCTGTTCCTTCACAACATTAGCCATTGCATCGGCTAGAGCCTGAACTCCCCCTTTTACGTAATGAACGCCAAAAGCTTTTTCTAAATGACTAACTAAAATATACATTGAGGTTACATTTCTTGGGTCTCCCCCAATAAAAAGCGGATGAAAAGACAAAGCCATTCTAAACTTGGGATCTTTTACTCGAGTAGAAACATGAGAATATACAGATCGATCAGCTCTCAACCTTATAAATCCGGGAATTTCCTTCAGTAAATCCCAGATCTTATTCATTGGCCTTCTACCTAAGCCTTCAAAACCAAAAACATAACGTTTTTCACAATCCTCAAGAAATTTACAGTAACCTTTTAAGTCTTTAGGGAAATTACGCGTTACTTCAGCGAGCATTTCTTCTTCACTGCTTCGAACTTGAAAACGTGACCCATCTTGCCATCGAATCTCATAAAATGGATCCAATGGAACTAATTCAACATCTCCGGCGAAGTCTTTTCCACAATCTTTCCAAAGTTTCTCAAAAACTTGTGGAACTGTGAGTATCGTTGGTCCTAAATCAAACCTAAATCCGTTTTTTGTGACTGATGAACCTCTGCCACCTACACGGTCTAATCTATCTATTACTGTAACAGAATATCCTTTTGAACCCAGTCGCATTGCTGCCGACAAGCCTCCAAGTCCAGCTCCGATTACAACGGCAGACGACCTAGTTGGCGAGATTACAGGAATCTTAAGATTTGGCTCTAAACGTGTCATGTTAAATTGACATTACATCTGTCCATTTTATTTTACAATAGATGTCTTTTGTGGTTCACTATGAGCAAGCCCTGCTCTATGTTGCAAATCGGAGGCATATTATACAGACGGTAACTATAAGCCTTTATCGTTTTGACGGGGTGATGCGCCAACTTTGGGCATTTGCCATGATGGGACTTGCAAGGCAAAAACTAAATAAGCTGACTAATTTGCGTTTCTGGAAACTTTTAGGTTCAGGGACGGATCAAGGATTCACACCAATTCCCAATTTTGGTGTATATGCCATTTTGTGTGTTTGGGACACTGCCGAAGACGCACTTGAATTCACAAATAATTCTAAAATATTCTTACGCTATAAGTCACAGTCTGTAGAATATGCCACAATTTATATGGAGGCTGTTTCATCTCGAGGCAAGTGGTCACATGCTGAACCATTTTCAGTTATTTCTAAACATGTAGATGGCCCAATTGCTATTTTGACTCGGGCGACAGTTCGCTTTTCAAAGCTAATAAACTTTTGGCGGCAGTCACCTTCAATAAGTGAGAGGATAGGAAATAATACCGATGTAATGTTTAAAGTTGGATTGGGAGAGGTCCCATTGCGCCAACAGTTAACATTTTCTATCTGGCCGGATGTAAACTCAATGAAAAAATTTGCTCATTTGAATGGACCTCATCGTGAAGCAATTGACAAAGTCAGAAGTGGAAATTGGTTTAAAGAAGAATTATATGCTCGTTTTCGCATAAAAAAAATTGAAGGATATTGGCCGGCTTTCGGCGAATTAAATAATCAGGAAATAGAATAATGAATACTCCCTTTCCATTTACCGCTATAGTTGGACAAGACAATATGAAGTTAGCACTAATTCTAACTGCTATTGATCCGAAAATCGGTGGAGTATTAGTTTTTGGAGACCGAGGTACTGGAAAATCAACGGCTATCAGAGCTTTTGCTGATCTTTTACCGCCCATTAAAGTAGTAAGTGGCTGCCCCATAAACTCTGAGAAATATACAGATGTACCACTTTGGGTAGATACAGCGTCAAAAAAATTCCAACATATAAATACCCCTGTGGTCGACTTGCCATTAGGTATTAGCTCTGATCGTATTACTGGTGCTCTGGATATCGAATATGCTTTAATTGAGGGTGTAAAGAGGTTTCAAACGGGGCTACTTGCAAAAGCAAATCGCGGCTACCTATATATTGATGAAGTTAATCTATTAGAAGATCATCTCGTTGATTTACTACTAGATGTTGCACAATCGGGTGAAAATGTTGTGGAAAGAGAGGGGCTATCAATCCGCCACACATCTAAGTTCATTTTGATTGGCTCGGGAAATCCCGAGGAAGGTGAACTAAGACCTCAACTACTTGATAGGTTTGGGTTATCTGTAGAGGTTATGACACCAGATACTGTCCATGAGCGCATTGAAATTATTCAAAGAAGAGATCAATACGATAACAACCCAGAGGGGTATGTTTTAGATTGGCAGAAAGAAAATAAGAAGCTCAGAAATAAGATTCAAAAAGCTAGAAAAAATCTTAATTCAGTTTCAGTGGACAAAAAAATTCTCGAGAGTTGTGCAGAAATTTGCATCGATTTGGGCAGTGACGGATTACGAGGAGAACTTACGCTAGTCAGAACTGCCAGAGCGCTAGCGGCGCTCAGCAATAGCAGCAGTGTAGATAAAGCACAATTGAGAAAGATTGCCCCAATGGCTTTAAGCCATAGATTGCGACGAGATCCACTTGACGATGCCGGTTCTGGAACAAGGGTCGAAAGATCTGTTGAGAAAATCATAGGATAAAAATGCCAGAAGTTTATATGAACAGTGCTGAACTTGCGGAAACAGCACTAAATTTATGTTCTATGGCTCCACATACTTTCGGAGGAATAGTTTTTAAAAATGCTAGTGAGGCGCATATCTCTCATCTAAGGGGTCTCTTTAGCTCTGAGGCGATACCCCCAACGATCTTGCAACCTTTTTATACATTAACGGATCTTATGGGTGGGGTGGATGCTGTGTCGAGCATGTCGAGTGGTAAACTTGTTAAACAGCCTGGATTATTAGAAAAGTCTGGATGGTTTATACAAGTGATGGGCGACAAGTTACCTTTAGAAAATCAAGCTGTCATTTCCAAGCAGATAGACGAAAAAAAAATGGGCCCAATTTTAATTTTTGATGAATCTAGACAGGATGATCCGAATGTTTTGCAAAAAATATCAGATAGACTAGCGTTTGAAATTGATTTGATCAACGTAAGGCATTGTGATTTTAAGCCCGCCAGACCCTCTCCATTTGACATCGACAACCATAAATCAAATATAACTAGAGACCAACAAGAAGCCCTTGCACTTGCTGCAGTAAAACTTGGAGTTTATAGCATCCGCCCAGTTATAATGGCTCAAAATGCTGCAAAATCCCTTGCGTCTCTGAGTGGCCGCGATTTGGTCTCCAGCAGTGACTTAGAACTCGCAAGCACTTTGGTATTATCTCACCGAGCAATAGTAATACAAAGTGATGAGCCAGACAAAACGGATAATAGCCTTGACGAAAACAAATCCAATGAAAAGGACGAGGGCGATGAACTAAACAGTGAACAAACTCAGCTTTTAAAGGATATGATTATTGAAGCTGTAAAAGCAAATCTTCCGGACGATTTAATTAATCAAATGAGAATTTCAAAAAAAGAATTGGCAAAGACCAGTAAAACGGGGTTTGGTACTAAAATACGCGCTAAAGTTAGGGGACGTCCAAAACCGGCTATCAATGGCAGACCCAACGGTCAAGATAGAATAGAAATTCTAGCCACTCTGCGACAGGCAGCCCCATGGCAGAAAATGAGGAGAAGGCAGCAGCCAGATCGAAAGGGACTGATAATACTCCCTGGAGATTTACAAATCCAACAATTTGAGAATAGGTCTGAGCGAGTAATTGTATTCGTAGTGGATGCATCTGGTTCAGCAGCTGTGGCTAGATTAGCAGAGGCCAAGGGCGCCGTGGAACTTATGCTTGCGAATGCATACTCAAAGAGAGATTTTGTTGCTTTAATAGGATTTAGGGATCAATTTGCCCAAGTACTGCTAGAACCAACACGTTCTCTAGTTCAGGCAAAAAAGAATTTGTCTTCTTTTGCAGCAGGAGGTGGTACACCTCTCGCATCGGGTTTAGACAAGGCTTTAAAATTGGCAGAGCGCTCGCGTCAAAGTAGCAAAACTCAAATAATTGCTATATTAACTGACGGGAAGGCAAACATAGACTTGAACGGCAACCCAGGGCGCGATGCTGCGATGGATGATGCTGAAAAAGTGGCCAAGATTGCTCGCGAGACTAAAATATCATCAATATTTATTGATGTAGGCCGAAAATCAAATCCGAAACTCTTTGATTTGGCTCAAATAATGGACGCTCAATATGTAAATCTGCCCAGAGCAAACGCAAAAGATCTATCTCAATCGCTCACCAATTCATTGGATAACGCGTGATAGAAGTCATACCAGAATGGTGGCCAAATAGATCTAATTCTACCTTTATTAATTCAGTAAATTACAATTGGCACATTCAAAAGCTAGGCTCTGAGGGTAAAAGGTTGTTACTTATTCACGGCACTGGAGCATCATCACATAGCTGGTTTCCGTTGACAGAAGATCTCAAACTAGATTTTGAAATATTATCTTTGGATTTGCCAGGACATGGGTTCACTAAGGCGCTGACAAGACAAAGAAAACATCTAAGAAATATTGTTGATCAGATTTATAATTTACTTCAAGAAATAAATTTTATTCCTGAGATAATATTAGGACATTCCGCAGGTGCGGTCATAGCTTATGAACTGGCTAAAAAACTGGAAAATATTCCATACACCGTAGCCATTAATGCCGCATTTGGGCAATTTTCCGGACTGGCTGGAGTAGCGTTTCCATATTTTGCAAAAATTGCTGCAGCTACGACAATACCTGCAAGATTATTTAATATACTCGCTAACAAACAAGATTTAGTCCAAAAATTAATTTCTGGTACAGGCTCCACGATCCCTAGTGGGCAACTACGTTGCTACCAGCACCTTTTTACTAGGCCTGATCACGTGGACGGCACTCTACAAATGATGGCAGATTGGGAACTTGGAGACTTTCTAGATCAACTTCCCCGAGATACTTCGCCCATTCATTTTTTTGTAGGAGAGAAAGACAAAACAGTGCCATCACACATCTCTCATAGTTGGGCACGAGTAATCTCTAACTCAACGCTTACAGAGTGCAAAGGGCTGGGACATCTCATGCACGAAGAAGACCCCTGCACAGTTTCATCAATACTTAAAAAAAATTTTAATTAAACGCTTGTTTTTATTCAATATTTTAATTCACTCTGAAACAGAAACCAAATAGGCCCATATGTTGCGAGCATCAGAATCTTTTTTTAATTTAAAGGACATTTTGGATCTAGCTTTTTTATCATCCAGTTTGTTAACCAAAAACTTTTTAGGATCTGCCACATAAGTTACAAATTCTGCTTCTGTCCATACAAATCCAGTTGCTCCCAATTTAGCCAGGCTCTTCCCATATTTGAAATCGTCTATACTACCTGCTATTCTTCCCACTATACCGTAAAGATTTGGTCCAGCCCTACTGCCCTTAATTATGGTTTTTCCACTGTCATCCATAATCATATGACAAGATTTACACTTTTTAAAAGCTTTCTGCCCTTTTTCAGCATCTCCCGACGCCACAGCATTTGAAGCTACCATAACTAAAGTGATGAAAATTTTTATGAGTTTACCCATTTGGTTTCCCAACATTTTATAACGGAAACTTAGCACCTAACGATTAAAGTCAACCTGAAACGGTGTATTATGCCACGGCTCTGGATATTGCACATTGTTTCCAAAGAGTGCTCAGGGCAACTACCAAATTCTCTATATCCATGTCAGAATGAAGTGGTGAAGGTGTAAACCTTAATCTTTCGGTTCCTTTAGGGACAGTTGGGTAGTTTATGGGCTGCACATAAATACCGTATTCACGCATTAGTATGTCGGATAGTTGACGGCATTTAACTGGGTCTTTAATCATGACAGGAATGATGTGTGACGAATTTTCCATATGTGGAATGCCTTCTTTATCTAAGCCTGATCGTAATTTCCTTACCTGCTCTCGCTGACGAGATCTTTCCTCTTGTGAAACTTTCAAATGAGCTACCGAAGCCAGTGCTCCTGCAGCAACGGCTGGAGGCAGCGCAGTGGTAAAGATAAACCCACTCGCAAATGAACGGATGAAATCACATAGGTGATCAGATCCCGTAATATAACCACCCAGCACACCAAATGCTTTGCCTAAGGTGCCCTCTATTAGGGTAATTCTATCTGATAGACCTAATTGTTCAGAAATTCCCCCACCCCTTGGTCCATATAAACCGACTGCATGCACTTCGTCTAGATATGTCATCGCGCCATGCTTTTCTGCCACCTCTACAATTTCTTGCATTGGGCAAATATCTCCATCCATAGAGTAGACAGATTCAAATGCGACAATCTTGGGCCGGTCCCGATCGATAGTAGAAAGTTTTCGATCAAGATCTTCTGGATCATTATGTCTCCAAATTACTTTTTCAGCTTTTGAGTGTCTTATACCCTCTATCATACTCGCATGGTTTGCTGAATCTGATAAGATAACAGCCTTTGGCAAGCGAGACCCTAACGTGCTCAACGCCGCCCAGTTTGATACATAACCTGAAGTAAATAAAAGCGCAGCCTCTTTATTGTGCAGGTCTGCAAGCTCCTTCTCCAGAAGTAAATGGAGATGATTATTTCCAGAAATATTTCTGGTACCACCCGCTCCACATCCACAGGAGTCAATAGCCTCCTTCATTGCATTTTGTATTATTGGATTTTGTCCCATTCCAAGATAATCATTAGAACACCAAACGGTCACCTCATTCGGACCTTCATTATCGTAACTTTTTGCCTTAGGAAAGGCTCCTGACTGACGCTCAAGCTCTGCAAAAATTCTGTAATTTCCATCCTCTTTCAACTGATTAAGTTGAGTGGCAAAAATTGCGTCATAGTCCATGGTAATCCTTTCGACGGAAGTGTTTTACTTTTTGTTTCTCTTGTGGGAGCATCCACCGCCAGAGTTTGGCATCTGGGATGGGTAAAACCATAACCCAATGCTCTAATAGTGCCATAGCTGTTAAAGTTGCCAGCAGTGTAAAACCTATAACATCGCTAATTAAATTTACCGATAAAATACGTTCAATCCAACAACCCAATGCAATGCTTAGTATTGTAATTGATAACGGGAAAAACCAATTCAAAGCAGATATTCTGAAATAACTTGTTAGGTGGGATAGGGTCTTGGGTACAAATTCTACATTCACTCGGGGAACACCAAAAAACAAATTCAGTTTAGCACAAACCCGAGCGACGTATAAGATTACGAAAGTCCAAACACCAAACATATTTTCTGCTGACCAACTCAAATAAAATATAACGCCAAGAGCAAAAAGGAGTGCTATTTCATGGTAAGCAAGCGTGCCCCACGCACGAATAAACCTCTCTGAAATAGATACATTTGCTGGACAATTTGATACGTTTGGCCCAGTTATTATTCCAATCAAAAAAACATACTCAAGCCAGCCCCAAACAAATAGTGCACCAATAAAAGATAGGTAAACTGCTAATACAGATAAGAATTGTGCTGAAAAATTTATCAATAAAAAGCCAATTAAAAATAAGGGTAGTGACGCGATAGCATAAAAACCTCTTACCCGATAACTGGCACTGTCTGAATAGCGGACAAGAAGCAGGATGACGCCGGTGAAGAACCACCAACTAAACACTGCCGCAAGGCATGCTATTACAATGGGATTTGACATCAGTAGGCTGGTTTCATGCTTGTAACCAAAGGAACAGAATGTTTTTTACTCGGAACAGTAAATAACATTACGAATGCCAATCCAGCTCGTATACTAGAAGTTATTTTTGCCAACTTCTTACCCTCGGCTTTTGCATTTACAAGGTCTGCATTAGCCTTTTGAATACTAGCCAAGCCTTTCTTCCAGCGCGGATGCTCAATGTCTAAAGTAATTGGAAAAATTTGTTTGGTAAGCTTGGAAGTTTTAGTAAATACTTCATGAGCATACCAATCGGGATCCACACCCAATGCAGCATGAAAAGCAGGCCTCTGATGATCTCTAATGTACATTGTTGCATAAACCGCTGTAAGAAAAAACTTTATCCACCAGACATTTATGCCCCTAGTGAGTTTTGGATCTGACTTCATTAATAAAGCGAATGCTTCTCCGTGTGAAAATTCGTCATTACACCATTCTTCGAACCATTTAAAAATTGGATGAAACCTATATTGAGGGTTTTCCTGAAGATGACGAAATATAGTAATATACCGCGCATATCCAATTTTCTCGGACAAGTAGGTAGCGTAATAAATAAACTTAGGTCTGAAATAGGTATATTTCTTTTTTTGAGTTAAGAAACCGAGGTTAACGGCGACTCCAGCCTCTCTCAATGCATCATTTATGAAACCCGCATGCCTAGCTTCGTCTCTGGCCATTAACTGAAATAATTGCGTAATTTCTTTATTAGATCCACGCCTTTTCATTTCCTTATACAAAACGCAGCCCGAGAATTCGGCTGTGCAGGAACTAATTAAAAAATCTATAAATTCCTTTTTGAGCTGGGGTTCCATATTTTCCCAGTCCACCTGATCCCAATCGTCATTCTTCTTGAAGTGACCCTTGTTCGGATCGCTAACCATCCGTTCTATTAAAGGATCCCATTCGGATTTTATGTGGCTTACATCAATTGCATCAAGTTCATCAAAGTCTGTTGTATAGAATCGGGGAGTTAGCAAAGTATTTTGCATCGCCACTTCAGTGGCCATACTACTATCTAAAGTCTCTTGAATAGCTAAGGCTTCCTCTGCGGTTGTAGCGTCTGCACTATGCTTGTTCATAACGTAGCCTCCTCAGAAAAAGAAAATTCGCATAACTCCATCACCTCGAAATCACCCGTAGCTCGGGTCCACAATCGCTCAATGATGCTTGCCCGTAAAATTATCGCACTACGATCCTCTGTAACTATTTCACCAAATGGTGCCATTATATCTGGACCTTCGACGAGCACTTCATCCCCTGGGTGCACTACTGCTCCATTGTTAAAACGTACATGCGCATGAAGGCTTTCAAACTTATGACTGACTTCCACAGTGCAAGGTACTTTCTCTCGCTCTCTAGTAAATATTCCCACTTTATTCCCCTTTCTTCGCTTTGGCTAAAAGCATGGCAAAGGCGCGCGAGTTATCCGCGCCAAATCCCATCAAATCCGCTTGCCACGCGGTTGACGGATCATAGACAGAAATACGTCCATTCTCTCTCCATATTACTTCAATAGGAGTATTTAATTCAACACCTTGTTTCCTTCGCTCATAGTCGACGGCACGAGCCACACCTGACACAAAACCGCCTTCCTCGCCACTTAAGTTTGCGAGCATTACTCCTTCAGAATTTAAAACCCTCACAGCACCACTTTTGTCACTAAGGAGATATAATGAGGCTTTAGCGATAACTTCTGACTGGGGAGAAGTACCTACAAGCGATAAACCACTTACCCTAGCAACACTAACTGCAATTAGAATAAAAACTACCAAAGCAAACATAACTCGAAGCATTGCCTTAGGCATTTTTTCTGACTGTTGGTTTTGCATGAGTATAGTGCTCATTTCCTTATCTAATTCATGACCATATCAACCCTTGGGGCACTGGGTTGGGTATGATTATCCTTTTCAATTATTCTTGATTTTGCAGCTTGCCCCAAAATTGAAGAAACCTTTTCAATATCTGGTATACACTTCAGGGTAGGTTGGGGCTTACCAAAATACCAAGATCTAGCATGAGGCCACAATACAAAGAAAGAAAACTTTGTATCACCAGATGTTTCCAAAGCTATATTGCCAAAGCCCCCCCGTTTTTTTGCCACCGCAGCATTATCAATTTTTGTAAAGGGTAAGTTTAATGTTAGAGTAAGAGCCGCTCCAATTCTCATAACTACTCTTCTATTAGTTATTGTGTATAAAGTTTCTTTTGCCTGAATATAACCAACACCACAGAGCAAAAGCCCAACAAAAGCAGCAACAAATAGAAATGGTATACTAGCATAAAACGCAGTTCCTAGGGGCATGTAATCAATCACCGTAAGAAATCTCCAAGCTGCTAAAAGGCCAAAATATCCGATAACCCACCACAGATTTAGCGACTCAATTGTAAGACGCAACCAGTTTGGTCGCCCCTGCCATAGTATTACTTCTCCTTTCGGCAGAAGTTCTGGCAATCCCTCAATCGGTTCTACTGCAAAATCATCTTCTGACATTTTGACCTCCCATTAATTTCCCTATATTTGCGGCTCAAATCGCTCAGAGGATGCATATAGAGTACCTCCACCGTAATAAGCCGAAATTTTCTCTTCCTCTAACAAAGTTACTTGATTAGGTGATTTATGTTTTGGAACATCTCCAAAATGCGATCCAAAAATAGACTTTACTGTAACACGGTCGGAGCGAACTCTGGCCAATGTCATTGGCACCAAACGAGTGCCATCTCCATGCGCTGGGGATAACTCTATTTCGAGGTATCTCACCAGTTGTTCCGGTTCATCCACCCACATATCGGTAATTTTTCCAACTATTGTACCATCTCCAGCCTCAACTGGCAGATCTCTTGGATCGCGGCCACCTGAAACAGAAAATTGCCCACTAGCAGACATTGGTATGATTTTTGGATGGCCGTGCGCATCTAGCTCTGGCACATCCCGTCTAGCCGCCCAGGAGGCTGGACCAACTCCATCTTTCATTGGGTCCCCAGTCGGCTCAAAAGGATATCCATTCGCCTTACTAGTTTGCTCTAGGGCAACCTTACGGTTTTCACCGTTTGCATTTGGTACGCTTACCTCCCCACGACCGTGAGGTAATTTAAATGTTTTAGGATCTGGCATAGGATACATGCCTTGATTGGGTGCTGCAGTTCCATCATCATTTTCCGCCGGATACCCTTCACGCATATTTTCGCGCTGTATGTAAATTATGAGCAGTGCGAAAAAAATCCAGAAAAGCCATATAGCGGCACTCGCCAGATCAAAATTTGCAAAATATGTAGGTGTCATTTTATTTTCCTTTCTAGGGTAACTCTGATCACATTGGGAAATCCGCTAGCCGAATACCGGCGGATCCCTGATCAGTTTTTGAGGCAACACGCCGCCCTTGTCTGATTAGTGGCATCAAGACCAATAAAGTGACAATGAGCAAAGCAATCTCGCTATGATAAACAAATGAATATCCCGTAGCAGGCGTGGCAAGCGCCTCTCCCCATGAACCACGCATTGCGTGGTAATTAATAAAGTCTCTTATGAAACCTCCCAATGCAATTGATATACCTGCAGCCGTGGCTTGCGCTGCACCCCAAGCACCGATTGCCAAGCCGCGGCCGGCTATGCCGGAAATGGGCATTGACATTGCTAGTATTAAAGTCGCAACAGAAAATAGTCCGGCCCCAAAGCCAATTAATAATGCGCCAATAAAAAATAATAACGCTGATCCCAGTGGCGCAGAAAGGATTACGGTTGGGAAAGCGACTAGGCCAACAATTAAACCTCCTCGCATCAATTTAGCTGTATCACCATTACGATCCAAACGATGAGCGGCGTATGCCAAACCAAGTAACGCTCCAAATGCCCAAGATGCTGTTAGCAAGGTTGTTTTGCCTACGCTAAGATTTAATACTTCTCCACCAAATGGCTCTAGCAAAACATCCTGCATGTTGAATGCAATTGTACCTAAAAATACGACACAAATTAGTCGAGCAGTTTGTCCACTTTTCATAAGATCTGACCAAGCTAGGCGAAATCCTGGTTTTGGCAATGAGAGATCTTCTTTACTCATTGGGTTCATGCTTTCCTGTTTCCACAAAGCTATTAGGTTTAGAATTAATCCGACTATTGCAGCGCCTTGCACAACTCTGATTAATACTAAACTTGAGAAGTCTCTGAGCAGCCATCCGATAATTAACGCAGATATCCCCATACCAAGAAGAAACATTACATAAAGTAATGCTACTACCCTTGAGCGATTTTCATCGCTACTTCGGTCACAGGCCAACGCCAGACCTGCAGTTTGGGTCATATGCAAGCCTATTCCAGTCATAATAAATGCCAGAGCCGCCAAAACTTCTCCCGCCCAAGTTGGGCCTAGAGTTTGATCGCCGGATAAAACCATAAGAGAAAAAGGCATTATTGCTAATCCACCCATCTGCCATAGCGAACCAAACCATAGGTACGGTATACGTTTCCATCCAATCGCAGATCTATAGTTATCTGATCTAAAACCTAAAAAAGCCCTAAAAGGGGCTATTAGAACTGGAAGTGCAATCATAGTTGCAACAATAAAGGCCGGCACACTCAGTTCAACAATCATTACCCGATTTAATGTACCTAAAAGCATGACACTCGCCATACCCACTGATATTTGGAATAAAGACAACCTCAACAACTGACCTAACGGAAAATCTAAACTCGCTGCATCCGAAAATGGAAGCATTCTCCTCGTTATACTTGGTAAGAAATGAGGGCTGCGTGGCTTCATTTTCGACATCCAATCGCATGCGATATATAAAATCCAGAATTTATTACTCCCAAATCACTTAATTGTAATTTTGTTTCTAATTCCCTTGAAATTGCCTTTAATGATTGTGGAACCATCACCGGTGATCGATCACCTTTTGGCGCTATTTTTCCGAGATACCACATCATCATTAAAAGCATAGTTTTTGGGGCTAATGTAAAGTAAAGGGAATGCGATGTCCTTGATGAGAGTTCAACCAGCAGGGACGCGAGGTCTTTCCTCCTATAGTAAATCAAACTATCCATAGCTACCACATAATCAAAATTACCAAGCTTCGGATCGACCATATCCCCAGTTATAAATTCTATATTTTTGTGCAGATGGTTTGGGATTCTAGATCGAGCTACGTTTACAAGTGAGGGACTGATATCGGCCGCAACTACTTGGCACCCACGCAGTGCTAGTTCTTCACTAAGCTGGCCCGTTCCACATCCCGCATCTAAGACTTTCGCTCCCGATAAATCGCTTGGAAGCTGCGAGATAAGCTTCATTCGCATATCATCACGGCCACGGCGAACAGATTCTCTAACTCTCGAAACCGGTACCTTCGAAGTTAAGCGCTCCCAAGTTTTTAGGGCCGTTTTATCAAAATAGGTTTCAACACGCGAAAGTGTTTGACTGTAATTCATCAATCAAATCCTAATAACTCAAAAATATCCCTATCTTCCATGGGAGCAGGCGCAAGTGGCTCAGTTCCATTCCATAGAGTTTCCGCCAATTTTATGTACTCTGCCTGAACTGCAACAATTTCTTCATCACCATCCATTTCGAATAGTGTTTTCTTTTTCAAACGAGAGCGTCGGATAACATCAGCATCCGGCATATGAGCAATACGGCTAAAACCTACCGTCTCACAGTAGCGATCAATCTCATTTGTATCTTTAGATCTATTTGCCACACATCCAGCAAGACGGACTTTATAATTGGCAGATTTGGCCTGCACCGCAGCAATAATGCGGTTCATAGCATATATGCTGTCAAAGTCGTTGGCAGTAACTATCAAAGCCCTGTCCGCATGTTGCAAAGGAGCAGCAAACCCCCCACAGACCACATCGCCTAACACGTCAAAAATAACAACATCAGTATCATCTAACAAATGATGCTGCTTAAGAAGCTTAACAGTTTGCCCAACTACGTAGCCACCACAACCCGTGCCAGCCGGCGGCCCTCCAGCCTCTACACACTTCACACCGTTGAAACCTTCAAAAACAAAATCCTCTGGACGTAATTCCTCTGGATGAAAATCAACCTCTTTGAGAATATCAATCACCGTGGGAACTAAAGACCCTGTAAGAGTGAATGTGCTATCATGTTTTGGATCGCAACCAATTTGCAAGACTCTTCTTCCCAGCTTTGAAAAAGCCGCTGAAAGATTAGAACTGGTTGTAGACTTTCCTATTCCACCTTTACCATAAACTGAAAAAACTTTGACACCGTCTATACTTACACCGGCGTCTTGATGTACTTGTACAGATCCCTCGCCATCCTTACCACGTAATTGTGGGGCTGCTTTATCTAGTGGGCTCATTATTGATGCCTTTCATATTATATTTTATTTCATTCATTCTGCAGCAATACCTTCCATCCTATCTTCTAGGGAGTCAGCTGCACTTTGTAATGCCTCAATTGTTTCCGCGTCTGGATTCCAATAAGAGCGTTCATTTGCTTCCAGAAGCCTATTAGCCATCCTGGAACTGGCAGTAGGATTCAAGTCCGCCAGGCGATTACGCATCTCATCGTCAAGAACAAAAGTTTCACTTATTCTTTGGTAAACCCAAGGCTCTACTTTGCCAGTTGTGGCCGACCAACCCAACGTGTTTGTTACATGCGCCTCAAGTTGGCGTACCCCTTCGGCGCCATGCTCAAGTAAAGCTTCATAAAATTTTGGGTTGAGAGACCGCGACCTCGTTTCGAGAGAAACTTGATCTGATAATGTGCGAATTTTACCTGATCCTTTAGTATGATCTGATATAAACACCTCAATATCTTCTCCCCCGCGTGCCCTTTTAACTGCCCGCGAAATCCCTCCAAGAGTGTCAAAATAATGATCTACACTGGTGACACCTAATTCAACACTTTCTAGGTTTTGATAAGCCATTTCTACCTTGGATAGCGCCACCTGCAGTAGTTTCTGATTTTTCTGAGGTTTTCCCGACATACCATAAGCAAAACTTTTCCTAGCTTCGTATGCATCCGCAAGCTCATCCTCGTCGTCAAAAGACGAACTGTCAACTAACTGGTTTACGTTAGACCCGTAAGCACCTTCAGCATTTGAAAAAATTCGTAAGGAAGCAGTTTCCAAATCTGTACCTGTATTTTTCATGTAGTCTAAAGCATTTGCCCTTATATAATTCATATTTGGATCTTCGTTAGCAGACGCCGCTTTAAAGGAAGCCTCGGCTAGCATACGCGTTTGCAACGGGAGTAAATCACGAAAAATTCCTGACAAGGTCATAACGACATCAATTCGTGGCCTTCCCAATTGTGATAATTCTATTAAATCAGCCCCACATAATCTTCCAAAACTATCAAAACGTGGCTTTGCGCCCATAAGAGCTAACGCCTGAGCAATTTGAGTCCCGTCAGATTTAATATTATCCGATCCCCATAAAACGAGTGCAATACTTCTAGGGACACCCTCATATTTATCAAGCAGCATCTGGGCTTGTTCTTTGCCTTGTTTGCAAGCGAACGCTGTCGGCATGCGAAATGGATCAAAAGCATGAATATTGCGGCCAGTTGGCACAATTTCGGAAGACCGCACTAGATCACCACCTGGCACAGGCGGTATATAGTTTGCATCCAGCGCTTTTATAATGGCAGGAATTTCACTGTTCAATCTTAGGTTTTTAGCCAAGCGATCTCTGCTTTCAGGCGTTGCACTCCCTGAAGCATTTAGGTAGTTTTCAACTTGTTCATTGGTTAAAGATCTACCTACTACGTGCAGGCCTTCTGGAATTAAAGCATCTTCTGTTTCTAAAAGCTTGACCCACAACTCTTCAATTTTTTGATCTCCAAGATCTACAGCTTCTGCTTGCTCATTGATTAAAAGCTCGAGCTCTTCACGCAAATGATTGCTACTATCCATCTCACGCCAGCGGACTAAGCTATCTTTTAATTCTAATAGGCCCTTGTAAAGCCCACCGGAAGTCAGAGGTGGCGTTAGATGCGTTATTATAGTTGCATTGCTCCTACGTTTTGCCAGACTAGCTTCAGAAGGATTATTACATGCGTACAAATAAATATTTGGCAAATCACCAATCAATCTATCTGGCCAATCTTTTCCATTTAGACCAGTCTGCTTACCTGGCATAAACTCTAACGCGCCATGCATGCCAAAGTGCAAGACGGCATTTGCATTAAAATTCAACTTTAACCATTGGTAAAAAGCGGAAAAGGCATGGGTGGGAGCAAAGCCCTTTTCGAACAGTAATCTCATAGGATCACCTTCATAGCCAAGGGTAGGTTGAACGCCCACAAACACATTTCCAAACGTCTTTCCAAGAATAAAAACTGAGCTTCCATCCGATTGAATTCGTCCAGGCGCTGACCCCCATTGCTCTTCCAATTCAGGAAGCCATGGAGTGTTCTTTACGATCCAGTCAGCACTGACCTGACTTTCTACATTTGCCTCTTGTCCATAAACTTGGGCGTTTCCAGCCAAAACTTCTTGTCTTAATTCAGCAGAGGAGTTTGGTAATTCTATTTTGTAACCAGCATCTTTCATAGCTGTTAAAGTATTAAATAGAGACTCAAAAACCTCTAAATAAGCCGCAGTACCAACCGCTCCAGCATTTGGAGGAAAGCCAAATAAAACAATAGCAATTTTGCGCTCAAATACTTCTGAACGTCTTAATTTTGCCGTTTTGACAGCACGGGCGATCAGCGCATCAACCCTTTCATTGCACGGCAGCATAGCCTTAGAAGGCTCTGCATCCCCTTGACGACCCGCAAAGACGGTTGGTGAAGTAGCACCATCAAGCTCCGGTAGAGCCACAAGCATAGTTGTCTCAATTGGACCTAAACCAGTCGAAGAATTCTCCCATTGAGACAAAGTTTGAAATTCAAGAGGGTGTGCGGAAATATACGGGACGTTCAGCTTTGATAAGGTTTCCACAGCAGCCTCTGTATCATTATACGCTGGACCACCAACAAGGGAAAACCCAGTAAGAGAAACCAGAGTATCAATAGATGATCCAGCACCATCACTAAAATATTTCTCGATTGCTGGTCTTCCGTCTAAGCCGCCCGCGAATGCTGGTATAATTCTTATATTCCGTTCCTCAAAACCTCTTATAACTTTATCATAATGCGCGGTATCACCGCTTAAAACATATGAACGCATTAATAATAGGCCAATAGTTGCTACTGGGTTTTTGACCTCCGGAAGATCACTTAGCTCTTCTGATATACGGCCTTTTAAGTTGGGATGATAAACTCCTACATTTGGATACTCTCGAGGTGGTTCTGCTGAAACTCCTTGCCAACTATCAACATGTGAGTAACGCGAAATTAAAAATCTCAGCATAGCCTCAATATTCTCGTCAGTACCTCCTAACCAATACTGCATTACCAAAAACCAAGCCCTCAAGTCTTGGGCTTTGCCCGGGATATATTTTAATATTTTTGGTAACCGGCGTAACATTCGCATTTTCTTCTCACCGGTCTCAGATGACGGTTTCGATGACCCCCTCAGTCTTTTCAGCAATGCTAAAGCTCCACTTTCTGGTGCCTGCATATCCAACGCACCCATGCGAGTGAGTTTAACCAGTTCAGCGTCACAAACCACACCAATCATGGCATCACAATCATCTCGCCTACTTTTTAAAATTGGCAAAATTGGCTTGATATGGTCTTCTAGAAAAAGAAGATTTACGATTATTATATCTGATTTTTCAATTGCAGCTTTAGTTTCTTCCAGAGCGCTTGGATTTTCACCCCATTCCGCTGCAGCAAAAATTGATACATCTAAACCTTTAAAATCCCCCACTAAATTAGATAACGCACGCTCACAAGGCATTGCATTGTGAGAGTCTAATGTGATTATGGAAATACGGTATGATATTTCATTCCAAGCGTTATGGAGGTGGCTATCTAGCATAATGAGCTTTTGCCTCGTAAAGTGTATCAATTGAAATTTCTATAACACCGTGATCAACAGCGTATCGTTCAGTATTTCTTTTTGCCTTTCCACGAACAAAGAAAGGGATTTTACGCAATTCTTTTTCAGCATCCGTCATCCAGATAACATTTGATGAATTTTCTTTAGGTATCGTTTCTTCGGATCTATTTTCTTTCTGCACAGTAGAAGGCTGGTGTGCTGCATGATGACTAGGACCGTTTGCATCCGAAAACTCAAAATCTTCCCTGAACATAGTGAGCAAATGCTCCTCAAGACCCATTACTAGCGGGTGCACCCATGTATCGAAAATGACATTCGCACCCTCAGGCCCCATCTGAGGAGAATAACGCGCAGGGAAATCTTGCACGTGTACTGGCGCAGAAATTACTGCACACGGGATACCAAGCCTTTTGCCTATATGCCTCTCCATTTGCGTCCCAAGAATTAGTTCGGGCGCTAACTCAGAAATTGCGCCCTCTACCTCTAAATAATCTTCAGTTATAAGGGCCTCACATCCTAAAGTTTTTCCAAAAGCTCTTACCGGCCGAGCCATTTCTCTATTAAAACAACCTAACCCAACAACCTCAAACCCTATCTCATCCTTGGCGATCCTCGCAGCGGAAATGACATGGGACCCATCACCAAAAATAAATACCCTTTTACCAGTTAGATAAGTACTATCGACTGATGCAGAATACCAAGGCAGCCGGGACGCAACTTTGTTTTGCAGGTTCGTTAAGCCCGTAATAGTCTCAATTTCAGCAATGAAATCAGAAAGCGCACCCACACCAATAGGAACAGTTTTTGTAAATGGCTGCTCAAGGCTCTTCTCAAGATACCTGCATGCACTTTCTCCTGTTTCCGGATACATCAAAACGTTGAAGTGGGCGGCTCCTAAATTTACAATATCCGATGGGTCTGACCCCATCGGAGCTACAACGTTAACCTCAATTCCTAAATTCTGGATAACCTTTTCCAGTTCCTCAACATCATCTCGATGTCGAAAACCAAGAGCAGTTGGCCCAATTAAGTTACAGCTTATATTTTCCGTCCGTGGCTGCGGCGTTGTTAATTTTTTTACGATTTGGAAGAAAGTTTCATCGGCACCAAAATTTTCTTTTCTCTGATAGCTCGGCAATTCTAAAGCAACTACAGGGATCGGAAGGTCCAGCGCTTCCGCTAATCCTCCGGGATCGTCCTGAATTAATTCAGCGGTACATGAGGCACCTACTAATAAAAGATCTGGCTTAAACCGATTGTAAGCATCATGACACGCAGACTTAAATAAACTGGCCGTATCAGAACCTAAATCTCGAGCTTGAAAAGTAGTGTAGGTAACTGGCGGCCTATGATTTCTTCTTTCAATCATGGTGAATAGCAAGTCAGCATAAGTATCACCTTGTGGGGCATGCAAGACTAGGTGCACTTTTTTCATTCCTGTTGCGACCCTGATGGCGCCCACATGCGGGGGGCCTTCATATGTCCAAACAGATAGCTTCATTTTATGCGCTCACCTTCAATAACTCTGCCCGTTTTAACGGGCGTGCAAATAAACTTGCGAGATCAGCGGCCTGTTCATAAAAATGAATTGGGCTGAAGACTAATTCGATCGCCCATTTCGTTGAGAGGCCTTTCGATTCTAAAGGATTTGCTAATCCCAACCCGCATACCGTAAGATCAGGGTTGTAATCGAATACTCTATCTAACTGTTTATCAACATCTTGCCCTTCAGAAATTTGTGTTGTATCGGGCAGGTCGGCCAAATCTTGATAAACTAAAGACTTGTGTATGAATGGACTGCCAACTTCAGTTAGCTCCATGCCGCATTCAGCAGCCAAAAACCTAGCCAATGGAATTTCAAGCTGACTATCAGGGAAAAAGAATACTGACTTTCCTCGGAGGTCACTTGCCACCGCCGCTATTGCCTGCTCTGCTCTTAATTTTGGCGCTGCTACCACTTTATCAAACTTGGCCTTTGAAACACCAAATCTTTCAGCAATTGCCCACAACCATCTTGTGGTACCATCAGCACCAAATGGAAAATTTGCGCAAATAGGTTGAGCACCCCTTCGAACCATTTCCTCATAACTGGCACCTAAGAAAGGCTGGACACAAATGAAATGAGTATTTGCGCCAATTGATACATCATCATCAAATTTTACTTGAGGAAGGACAAAAACATTTTCCAATCCAAGCTGTTCCAATAGGCGCATCATTTGATCTTGCACAATGTCAGGAAGTGCACCCAAAACAGCCAGTTGGGTTTTTTCGCTAGATGGAAGCGAACGAATCACCGCCTCGAGACAGGCGTCTTCGCCCTGAGTAAAAGTAGTCTCGATGCCGGAACCTGAGAAATTAATCACATTTACATTTGGAGAATATTTTTCTGTTAATTTTTCTGCTACTGTAGACAAATCTATTTTTATTACTTCGGAAGGGCACGACCCCACTAAGAAAAGTCTTTTAATGTCAGGCCGCCTTGACAGAAGCTGACTTACATTACGATCGAGCTCCTCATGAGCATCAGCCATTCCAGCTAGATCTGTTTCCTCAAGAATCGCCGTTGCAAATCTCGGCTCAGCAAAAATCATTACCCCAGCTGCACTCTGTAGCAAATGCGCGCAGGTCCGTGAACCAACAACCAAGAAGAATGCATCTTGCATTTTTCTGTGAAGCCATACAATAGACGTCAAACCACAAAAAACTTCATGCTGACCGCGCTCTTTCAGTATCGGAGAGTCTGCACACCCAAGTTGTGGAGCATCTTTAGGCATAACTATCTCCCATGTTTGATTGGGTTTTTGCAGCTCTAAATTTCAAAAGAAACTGACACGCATTTACGATATAAGCTAAATAAGCTAACAGCGCTAAAAGCATAAGCGACTGTTCTGTATGGTGGTTTGCAAGAAGTAAAACAACATAAGCTAAGTGTAGAAATATCACAAAAAAGCTAACAATATCCTCCCAAAAAAATGCTGGCGCAAGCAAATATTGACCAAAAACAACCTTTTCCCAGATCGCACCTGTGACCATTATTGTGAGTAAAAGTGCTGTCTTAACCAGTACTGAAATGGTGGCAATTTCATATCCTTGACCAGTCCAAAGATACCATAATACAAGAACTGTAGAAACAGCGAACGCTACAAATTGAATAGGCGCCAGAACACCCTGAATTAGGGTCCAGATACTTTCATCGCGTCGTTTCTTTTGCTCGGACGTATAGAGTTGAGGCGTCCGAGCAATCTCCCAGTTCGGTTTTTGCATTGGTGTCCCCCAAGGCTGCTTCTTAAGTAAGGTTATTGCCCCACAATACTGAATGTCAATTAAAACTTACACTTTTTATCGAAAGAGTGTATACAAGTATTTACACGTAATGAACGACCAATGCGCGACCCACGTTTAGAGTAAGCAATTATGACAAGACATTTTTTCAATTTTGGCGAAAAATTTAGTCGGATAAATTTGACAGAACGTACATGTTCTGAAAGTATATCGATGGGACAATTAAGTGCGGCAATTGAGAAAATAGCCCCTCATGAATCGCACGCTGAGGGCGCTTCAATGCCAAACAGAGAAATACCGTCGACTTCAACGATCGATTTGAGAGTACAAATCGACGACCTCGCAAAGAGAGCTTTGTCAGGCGTCAGGAAAAAAATGCAGCCAGGCCAACAGAAAAAAATCACGGAAACGGCTGATTGGCTAACGCGATACAGCGTTTCTTTGAATTTTGATCTAGACTCTGCTCTTGACGTTCTGGACCAAAAATCAATACCTGCGGAAGTACTCATAGATTATTGTATACCCCTAGCGGCCGAGCACCTCGGGAATGACTGGGCGGACGATCTTAAAGGTTTTGGCCAAGTCACCTTGGCAACATCAAGACTTCAAATGATTTTGAATAATTTAATAACACATCGAAACAGCGATGCTGAAATTATATCCCGCCACGGTCTAATGCTGATAATCTGTAAGGATGAGCAGCATACACTTGGACCATCAATACTAGCGGATCAACTAAGAAGACGTGGACAGTCCGTAAAGATTTTACATTCGACCGACTCAGAAGAAATCGTTAACCTTTGTAATGACCATGACTTCTCAGCCGTTTTGTTCTCATGTGCAGGACATCACTCACTAGATTATATAGACAAAAGCGTCAAATCTATAAAAGAGCAAGGGAATCAAAGACCCTTAATTTTTATTGGTGGCAAAATTCTAGATCTAGAGCCGGCAATAAAGGATAAAGTAACTGCAGATGCTTACACCAACGATATTGAACTTGTTATATCCAAAGTAGAGCACCGTAAATCTCATAAAACGTCTGTAAAAATAATAAATAGAGCTAGTAGATGAAGACTAGCGCAAGTACCTTTTGGGATTTTGGCTCAATACCCATGATAGAGCCAGAATTCTTAGGGAACATCTTAGCAACTTCGTCAGATATAGCCGTCATGATAGACTTAATGGGCTCAATTAAATCAGTTCTCGTTAACCAATCTGAACAGTATTATGGGGATTTATCTCATTGGGAAGGTAAAAATATTACTAAATTCCTAACTATGGATAGTGTACCAAAAATAGAACGGGCATTAGATAAGCTAAATTCAGGCCAAACCATACTACATTCTATAGAACTCAATCATCAAGATAATGCTAAATGGCAGTTTCCGGTCCGGTATAATGCTCATTTGGTGGGCCAGAATGATAATATTTTGTTATTGGGTAGAGATTTACGAAGTATATCGGAGACCCAACAACAACTTGTAAAAGCACAAATTGCAGTTGAGCAAAGTCACGAGGAACGAAAAGAGTATGACGCCCATTATCGTTCTATATTTTCCACTGCCAACGAACCTATCTTTGTTCTGGATGCAAAGACTGCAAAAATAAGGCAAGCTAACCCGGCAGCATGCATACTGCTTGGCGAGGATATTGATGCCTTATTATCAGAGACTTTTGGGAAATTTGTGGCATTTAAAGATAAAAAAGACCTGACTGATAAGATGGCTATGGCAGCCATGAGCAAAACTACGTTGAGAGTTATAATAAGCCATAATGGCCAAGACACAGAAGCTAGTTTACATCCAGTTATCTACAGGGCATCTGGCCAGCAAGTGCTTCTTGTGAGGTTAAATCTAGATAAAAATCAAGCAAACCTAAACGACCCACTATCCCAAAATCTAGTAGATTTGTATAAAAATGGCACAGATGGCATTGTGTTCACAAATGCAAGCGGTGTCATATCATTTGTTAACGAGAGCTTTTTGGAACTCATAAACACAGCGCAGGGATCTGAGATTGTTGGGAGAAGCTTAGGAGATTTTCTATCTAAAGGACAAATTGATTTAGCAGTTATGTTGGAAAATGTTCAAAGAGCCGGCCCAATGAGGATATACTCTACTGATCTAAAAAATGATTTTGGGCTCAAAACTGCTGTTGAAGTCTCAATGACTCAAATAGCTGGTAATACATCCAAACAAGTATCATTCGTTATTAGGGAGACCTCGCGCGCTGAGCCACCTGGACCCATTAGACCGGCTATTGCATCGAATGATAATAACCCATCTATCGCAGAATTGGTTGGTAGCGCATCGCTTAAAGAAATCGTGGCCGAAACGACCGATGTTATCGAAAAAATCTGCATTCAAACAGCCGTTGAAACAACAAATAATAATAAAGCAGCAGCAGCTGAAATGCTTGGCCTTTCAAGGCAGAGCTTATATGTCAAACTCCATAAATACGGCTTATTAGATACGGAAGAAGGCTAAATTTCTGGCTATGATGAGCAACACAGTAATTTGAACACAGTTTCAATACGGTTTCTCTTGAAACATACAAAATTGTCAATATTATGTGACACATGAGTGTCAATTATATTAAACAAAATCGGTCGATTTCCAATCCCTTGGCGGTACTTGAGCTCATCAAGCCAATCACCTGGTTTCCACCCATGTGGGCTTACGCCTGTGGCGTTATATCATCAGGAATAGATATTACCCCCAATTTGGGTCTAATAATTTTGGGTATTGCTCTAGCAGGCCCAATTGTTTGTGGAATGAGCCAAGCGGCAAATGACTGGTGTGATAGACATGTAGATGCAATAAATCAACCGGATAGGCCAATTCCATCAGGCCGTATTCCAGGATTGTGGGGATTATGGATAGCAATATCGATGAGCGCATTAGCACTGGTAATTAGTTGGCAAATTGGTGTCTGGGCATTTTACGCTACTATAATTGGCGTCACTGCCGCATGGGCTTATTCTTGCGAACCTATTAGGCTAAAAAAATCCGGCTGGTGGGGACCAGGTATTGTGGCTTTATGCTATGAAGGACTGCCTTGGTTTACTGGCGCTGCAGTCATGACCCAGAGTTTCCCAAATTTGAATATCGTTCTAATTGCCGCACTGTATGCAATTGGAGCACACGGCATTATGACATTAAATGATTTCAAAGCTCTAAAAGGTGACAGACAAACGGGAATAAACTCTCTACCTGTTAAATTTGGGCCACATAAAGCAGCTAAAATTGCTTGTTGGGTGATGATTGCACCACAAGTGCTTGTCATCATGCTGATGGCGAACTGGGGTGCATTTGCGAATGCACTGATTATCGGCTGTCTCTTAATTGGTCAATTTGTCGCCATGCGCAAATTGTTAAAAGACCCTCTCAAGTTCGCTCCATGGTACAACGCGACTGGTGTTTTAATGTTTGTTTTAGGCATGATGGTTTGTGCGTTCGGCCTTAGAAATTTGGGAGCTTTTTGAGATGACGCTTTCTTGGCTTTCTATTATTCGACTGGGCTTAGTGCAAATGTGCTTAGGAGCAGTAGTAGTTCTTATGACATCAACTCTAAACAGATTGATGGTAGTCGAGCTTTCACTAGCAGCTACGCTACCTGGTGCTTTGGTTGCAATACATTACTTGGTTCAAGTTTCGCGACCTAAATGGGGCTTCATCTCTGATATGCAAGGGAATAGAACTAAATGGATTATTATAGGTATGTTAATACTGGCAATTGGTGCAAACCTAGCCGCGCTTTGCATTACTCTATATCCAATTAATGCGACTGCCGCTATTTCACTTTCGTTCCTAGCGTATGTTTTAATAGGCGTGGGGGTTGGAGCTTCAGGGACTTCATTACTTGCTCTTTTAGCAGCTCATACAATCCAGCGCAGACGTGCTGCGGCTGCAACGATTACTTGGCTTATGATGATTTTTGGTATCGCTGTAACCGCTACTATTGTGGGAAAATTGCTAGACCCCTACTCCGGACAAAGACTTGTTAAAATTGTCCTGGGCCTTACCTTAGTAACAATCATCATCACTATCGTATCAACCTTCAACATTGAAAAAGGTCTATCAAGTGTAAATGGTAATATTGATAAATCTCAATCCTTTATTTCAGGATTGAGAATAATTTGGGCGAATAGTCAAACCAAACACTTTACCATCTTTGTATTCCTATCAATGACGGCATACTTTATGCAGGAATTGATCCTGGAACCTTATGCAGGCATCGTGTTTTCTTTTACCCCTGGCCAGTCAACCTCATTATCAGGCATACAAAATGGCGGAGTATTCCTAGGAATGCTTTCGGTAGGAATAGCCTGTACGGGATTTAAATTTGGAGCATTAAAAAATTGGGTTTGGGCAGGATGTATGGGATCTTGTATAAGTTTAGTTCTCATTGCACTGGCCGGGCAATCGCCCGATCTTGTGCCATTAGCCCCTTTGGTTTTTGGGCTTGGACTTTTTAATGGAATGTTCGCAGTAGCTGCAATTGGATCAATGATGTCTTTGGCTAATCAAAATAATGACAACAGAACCGGCACGCGTATGGGCTTGTGGGGCGCAGCACAAGCTATCGCCGCTGGTTTTGGTGGCCTTTTAGGAACAATTCTCGTTGATGTTCTTCGTCTTGTAGATTTCAGTCACGCCGATGCATACGGGTCAGTATTCATCTTTGAAGCTGCGCTATTCGCTTTGGCAGCAAGTATAGCAACCAGAAGCATTACGAATGCTTATAACGGGACAACTCAAATGGTGGGAGAGTAATATGTTTGATGTAGTAATTATTGGTGGTGGACCATGTGGTTCAACGGCAGCAAACTATTTGGCGGGCTTGGGGCACCAAACGGCATTATTGGACAGAGCTGGTAGAATAAAACCCTGTGGAGGAGCAATACCGCCAAGAGCTATAGAAGATTTTGATATTCCCGACGAACTTTTAAAGGCAAAGGTAACTACTGCTCGAATGGTATCTCCAACAAAGCGTTCAGTAGATATACCGATTGAAAATGGGTACGTTGGAATGGTTGATCGAGAGGAATTTGATGAATTTTTAAGGCAACGTGCGGCTCAAAAAGGTGCGGAGCGATATACTGGAACATTTGAAAAGATAACTCGTGATAATTCAGGAACTACAGTACACTTCAGAAATCATGACAATAGAACGGTAGAGCAGCTTAAGACAAGATACGTCATAGGAGCTGATGGAGCTCGTTCAAACGTGGCGAAAGCGGAAATTCCTGATGGTGGTAAGATACCATATGTTATTGCTTATCATGAAATTATCGAAGCCCCAGAGAAAACTGGAGATTATGATCCCAAGCGGTGTGATGTAATTTATGATGGTAGCATCTCACCAGATTTTTATGGATGGGTATTCCCTCATGGTAAAAGCGCATCAATCGGAATGGGCACTGGGCACCATGGATTTGACCTAAAAACAGCAACTTCAGAACTAAGAAGCCGAGCTGGGTTGGACAAGTGTAAAACAATTAGGAAAGAGGGTGCGCCAATACCTCTCAAACCACTTAAAAGATGGGATAATGGCAGTGACGTACTTGTGGCGGGAGATGCCGCAGGTGTAGTCGCGCCAAGTTCAGGAGAAGGCATTTACTACGCGATGGCTGCTGGTCAAATTGCGGCAGAAACAATCACAGAGAGTTTAGTATCAAATTCGCCAAAAGCCCTTAAACTAGCAAGACAACGCTTTTTAAAGGAGCATGGAACTGTTTTTAACGTTCTTGGTGCAATGCAAAACGCATATTATAAATCAGATAACAGAAGAGAGCGGTTTGTTTCATTATGCCATGATGTAGATGTGCAGACACTTACATTTGAGGCTTATATGAATAAAAAATTGGTGAGTGCTAGGCCTCTCGCACATTTGAAAATTATGTTCAAAAACCTTGCTCATTTAACTGGAATTGTGTCGAAAGAGTTCACATGAATATTATGATACCAGCATGGGTTGATGGATCACTTCAGCCTGTAGAGAAGCTTGAAGCCCATAAACTTGGTCTAAAGCACAAAGCCATATCTGTTTTTGTATTTTATCAAAACAAAATATTACTTCAGAGACGTGCACTGGGCAAATATCATACACCAGGCTTATGGGCAAACACCTGCTGTACTCATCCATATTGGAATGAAATTGACACAGACTGTGCGAGCCGGCGTCTCTTTGAAGAGCTACACTTAAGTGACCTTAAATTAGAAAATAGAGGTCAAATTGAATATCGTGCTGATGTTGGTAAAGGGCTAATTGAGCACGAAGTCGTTGAGATATTCACTGCAACCTGCTCAACCCCCCCGAAGGTTATTCCAAACCCTGAAGAAGTTATGGAAGTTAAATGGATTGACCAAATTGAGTTGACAAACAAGGTCAAACTAAATCCAGATGAATTCACGCCATGGCTACGCATTTACATGCTAAAGCATTTTGAACAAATCTCCGGTATAATCACTGCTTAGGTTTTCAAGAAAATGAGCTACGGCTACTTTATTTTATATTTTATAAAATCTTGACTGCTATGTGCATGGGCAACATTTTGATCTTGGGCTCTGGCCCGAATGCAATCGAAATATTAGATCAAGATCTTTCAATCTATCATAAAATAGTTGTTATTAACAATGCATGGAGGATTCTTGAAGATTGGACAGACCATATTTATCCTCACGATTTTCCAGACAAAAACAAACCTAGTGTGTTGAAGTCATCGCAACAGAAAGTCGAAGAAAGACAGTTTGTAAACATTCAAAACCAATATGGTGGTTTCGTTTACGCAGGCGGAACAATGGCATTTACTGCACTTTACTGGGTACTTGGTCATTATAAAGCTGAAGCAATAGATATTTTAGGTTGTGACATGGTTTATCCCAAGACGGGATCAACGCATTTTTATGGCACAGGCACCCCCGACCCTCTAAGGGAGGATATATCTCTTCGCTCACTAAAAGCTAAATCAGCACGGGCCTATGCAATTGCCCTTGAGCAAGGCTGCAAAATTTCTAATCTATCAAAATCTGAAAGTGAGCTTATAGCCCCGCGCAAAAAATCTACTGTCTCACCTACCCCCCAACCATTTAAACTGGATAAAAATATGTTAATAAAGGCTAACGAAAAAGAAACTGCATTAGGTTATTTTGTAGAAAGTGGCAGATATTGGGAGGAAAGTTCAAGATTTGAAAAACATGAAATTGACTTACTAGACGCTCTTTGGATGGAGACAGTTATTACCAATTAAATGTCCGAACGATATATGCTTATCGTTTATTTGAAATTAATTCAGCTCATGTAAAGTCCTGCAGTCTTTGCTCTTAATTTTATCACTGCCAAAATAGTATCTACGATTGGCGTTGGCGTTTTGGTAATTTGGCCTAATTCCTGCACTGAACCTAAAATTGCATCTATTTCCAAAGGTCGAGATAATTCCAAATCTTGCAACATTGATGTTTTATGAGGACCCACTGCGGCCCCACCGTCTATTCGTTTCTCAACGTCAATTGGAAAATTCACACCTAATTTTTCGCCAATTTCTTTTGCTTCTAACATCATAGTTCGTAAAACTTGGCGTGTTTCCCGGTCTTCACACAAAACATCAAGCGTCGCGTGGGTTAATGCTGAAATTGGATTGAATGATAAATTACCCCATAGTTTTACCCAAATTTCATCACGCAGTTTTTTTCTCACAGGTGCTTTTAAACCAGCAGATCTCAATGCTTCCGAAAATAGTAAAGCACGTTGCGATTTTTCTCCGTCTGGTTCGCCCAAGGAAAACTTATTTCCCTCAATATGCTTTATTACACCAGGTTCAGCAACTTCAGCTGCAGGGTAGACTACACAACCTAGCATACGGTCAGGGCCAAAAAAATTCCATTGTTTGTTATCAGGATCTACGGAAGATAACCTCGTCCCCTCAAACTCACCGCCAACTTTGTGAAAATACCACCAAGGTATCCCATTAACGCCGCTCACAACGGTCGTATCTTCCCGCAACAAGGGTGCCATACTCTCAGCAACAGATGGCACTGAGTGAGCCTTCAAAGTAACAAAAACATAATCTTGTTCACCTAGCTCTAAAGGATCTTGAGCAACTTTAATTTTTATTTTTTTAGGCTTTAAGCCATTCTCTAGTAAAGTTAGCCCATTTTCCTTCATTGCCGATAAATGTGCACCTCTAGCCACCATGCTAACCTCGGCACCGGCATCAGCAAGCTTTGCTCCAACAAAACCCCCAATTGCACCAGCACCGAATATACAAATTTTCAAGCCAATGGCCCCTATTTAATTAAACCAAGCTTCTCAGCTAATCCAATTCGCTGGAGTTTGCCAGTTGCACCTTTTGGTATTTCAGAAAGAATAACGATTTTTTTTGGTACTTTAAAGTCTACCATTCGTTCTGCAGCAAAAGCCCTTAAGTCACTTTCCGTTACTCCCGAATTCTCTTCCAGTACAACAGCGGCCGCCACATCCTCACCCAACTTTTTGTGAGACACTGCGAATGTAACTACTTGCACTATTTCTGGGTGATCCATAAGCACTTCGTCCACCTCAAGAGGACTTATTTTTTCACCACCACGGTTTATTATTTCCTTCAGCCTCCCAGTTAAGGTCAGATACCCATCGGCGTCAAAAGCTCCCTGATCCCCAGTACGAAACCAGCGCTTACCTTCAAATTCAAAAAAACTATTTTTATTAGCATCAACATTATTTTCGTAACCCGGCGTTATATTTGACCCCGAAATAACGATCTCCCCAGTACCATCTATTAGGTGATTTTCCAACTCATGGGCAATTCGGATTTTTGGTCCAGCTTCAAGTCCAACTGATCCCGGTTTTTGCTTTGATGGAGGCAGTGGATTTGAAGCCATTTGGTGTGTAGCTTCAGTCATCCCGTAGCCCTCAATGATTGGTGCGCTGAATACCCGCTCAAGTTCCTTCATAACCTTTGATGGGAGTGAAGCCGAAGACGACCTCAGAAATCGTAATTTATTTCCATCAATAATGTTTTTATTTCGCGCTGACCGCCCTAAAATTGCTTGATGCATTGTTGGTACTGCTGTGAACCAAGACGGTGATACGTCGTCTAACCAGCGAAAAAACTTTAGTGCATCAAAACCGGGAGTACACCAGACGGACCCACCAGCTCCAATGGATGCAGTTACGGCGGCGATCAAGCCGTGTATGTGAAACAATGGCATTATGTTCATACAAATGTCTTGCTCCGAAAGACTAAGAGACTCCCTTATATTTTCCGCCGAAGAAACTATGTTTGAGTGCAATAATGGTACAATTTTTGGCCTAGATGTGGTCCCTGAAGTATGTAAAATCAAAGCGATATCGTTTTGACTGGGTAATTGCTCGGATGTTACGGAGTTATGAACTTCACCCAAAAGTTCAAATTCTCCGGCCAAATGTTGTTGACGCACGCTCATTCTAATTACCGAAATATTCAGATGATTTGCTGCTGTAAGTGCTGGACCATTATAGTCTTCCAATACTAGTACCGCTTTTGCATTCAAATCTTTTAAGTAAAATAAATATTCTTCCTCCCTGTAATTAGGATTTAAGGGTGCAGTTGTGCAGCTTTGAGCCAGTGTTAAAAAAGCACTTGCCATCTCAGGGCCGTTGGGTAAGATAATCGCTACTCTATCTTCAACTGAAATACCGTAAGATCGTAGCTTCGTATTTACATACTCTGCCATTTTTTTGAGATCATCAAAAGTGGACCATTGCCGATCCGGTGCGCCAATTACTTTCAAATCGTTTTTTTGTTTATTTATTAGCGCATTAATAGTCTTACTCATTAAACTTTACCTCAAATACTTTTGGAGACACACGAAAACTGGCAAGATCGCACATGCCAATATTACATTTTTAAATTTGAATACTTCAGGTTGCACCATAGTTGAACTAATCATCATTGACCAAGCCTCCTGAATTACTAGATGGAACCACCTTCTACCATGAAATTTCCAGCTGTGCACATTTTGGCGTCCTGGCTTGAAAGGAATGTAATCATGTTTGCCACATACTCAGGATCGATTGGAGTAGGGATGCACTGCCTTTCAAGTTGCTTTTGCAGTGCCTCCGGGGTTACCCATAAATCTTTTTGCCTTTTTGTCATTATCCATCCAGGTACAACAGTATTTACACGAATATTATATGCCCCTAATTCTCTTGCCATAGTTCGCGTGAGTCCATGGACAGCAGACTTAGCAGTTGCATAAGCAGGAAAACCTGCCCCACATTCCCACCAAGAATTTGAACCGACATTTACTATAGATCCCTCTCTTGCATCGATCATCCAAGGTGCAATCTGCTGTATGGCAAAAAACATATGTCGCAAATTAATATCCATCCGTTCATTCCAGTAATTTGCGTCTATTTCGCGCCAGTCATGGCGATCATCACGTGCAGCATTGTTCACCAGTATCTGTGCTTTTCCTAATTGGCTCTCAAGTGTAGAGATGGCCTCGGTCAACGCATCAATATCGCGAAGATCACATTGGACGAATTCGTGCTGCCCTTTTAGATCATTTAAGAGCTGTTTGCCTGAAGCACTATCGATATCTAATATGCCAACTATTGCACCTTGCCTGTCAAATGCACGAACGGTGGAAGCACCAATACCCGATGCACCCCCCGTAATGTAAATAATTTTACCCTTTAGGCTTGGGTAAATGGCAAATTCTGACATCACTTATCCCTTTCGAGTATCCATTCAACTTCAGGAGCGGGTAGAAAGCGCCATTTCCTGATTGGTCCTGCCATCACATTTAGATAGTACATCTCAAATCCATAGGGAGCTCCACATGGATGATGCCCTCTCGGTACAAGAACAACATCCCCATCCTCTACAGGAATAGCTATATCTAACGACCTATCGTCGGTGTACACTCGCTGAAAGCCAAAGCCATTTCCTGGATTGAGACGATGATAATACGTTTCCTCTAAATATGTTATCCTCGGAAAGTCATCCTCATCGTGTCGATGACTTGGATAAGAGGACCAATTACCAGCCGGTGTAAAAACTTCGGTAACAAGTAAGCTGTCACAAATATCTACATCTTCCATTGCTATATTATTAATATACCGTGTATTTACGCCCTTCCCTCTTTTGGTGAGGTTAATATTATCTGGCCCAACCAGCCTCGGACCATGCTTGTTTTTACCAGGAGCAGAACATACTGCCAAAACACAATCCGTCGATGCCTCTGCTTCCCATGAGCTATCATTTGGAAGATACAAACAATGGGGAGGAATTTTCTCAAACACAGATATACGATCGCCTAGAACGCCCCAATCTTTTCCGCTGCTTTTAAGATGCGCCCTACCCTCTACAAGAACAATAATTACTTCTCGTTGTCCTGTACTACCTTTTGCGACTTGTCCCGGAGACAACTTATGCAAGTCAAATCCCACATATAGCCAATCCGCATTTTCCGGCGTTACATTATGGATCAACCCGTGACTGGACATAGGCTTGCGATGTAAATTATCCATATAGCCAAACCCTTTATTCTTTAATTATAAATACGGCTAATTAATTGACAGATCAGCCATTTTGCAAACTTTCACAATGTGTTCATATCCCATTTTTGAGTAATCATACGGTGGTGCCTTAGCAGGATCCTGTTCAGCCTCAACAACAATCCAGCCCGAGTAAGACATTGCGGCTAATGAATTTGATACTGCTTGAAAATCAATGCAACCATCACCAGGCACAGTAAAAGCCCCAGCAATTACCGCGTCAAGGAAACTTTTATTATTTTCTCTAATATCTTTTACAATATCTGGTCGAATATCCTTGTAATGAACATGATGGATCCGGTCACCCCATCTATCAAGTGTCGCCATTACATCGCCACCTCCAAAAAGTAGATGACCAGTGTCAAAACACAAACTTAAATCACTGCTAGACCCCTCCATAAGCCAATTCACATCATCCTCATTTTCAATTATTGATCCCATATGATGATGATATGCCATAGGCATTCCTCGATCAGAACACCACTTGGCTATTTCACTAATTTTGGAAGCATACGAAAAAATTTCATCTCGCGTTAATTTTGGACGGCTATTGACGGGCGTTTGCATTTCTCCCTGAACTGTATTTGAGCATTCAGCGTACACGATGCATGGACTGGATAATTCTACAAATTGATCGACTTGCTGACTTATCACTTCACACTCCTTAGAAAAATCATTTACTAGGCTATTTCCGGAGCACCAACCGCCACAAAGTTCAATTTTTGCACTTTCGAGATAGGCTTTAAGTCCCTCTGTGTCATGTGGCATGCGTTGACCTCTTTCAACGCCAGTATAACCGATTTCTCTCGCCTCGTGTAAGGCCTGCTCCATCGTAAAGTCTTTCGTCAATTTGGGGAGATCATCGTTTTGCCAAGCAATGGGAGATATACCAATTTTCACACTCATTTTGAAATCTTTCTTATTTTTCACTTGATATTCAGGAAGTATTTACTCTTTTCATTTACACTGTAAATTTAAACTATTAAGATTAATTATCTCATAGAAACTTTGCTATTTTGACCTCTGAGCCAGTCTCAGCTGAAACAGCTGCGGCTTCTGCAATTGCCAAAGCGGCAATCCCATCTGCTAATGATACTGGAACGTGTTCTTTCATTTGCACAGCTGACACAAATGCTGCCCACTCTTCTTGATAAGCTACTTTGTATCTCTCTAGGAAAAAATATTCTGGCTTTGAGCTTTGAACTCCCATCTCAGTTGACTTTATAATTCCATCTTCAATAACATTTTGGACTTGTAGCAAACCCTTGGAGCCCAAGATTTCTATCCTTTGATCATAACCGTAAGCAGCACGGCGAGAATTCTTTATTACCACTAATCTACCATCAGTATATTTCAAAGTTGCGACAGCGGTATCAAAATCACCAAGTTCACCAATCTTTTCATCAATTATTGAACTCGCAGAAACCATTATGGACTCAGGTAATCCTTCAAATAAAAAATTCACCATATCAAAGTCATGGATCATCATGTCTTTGAATAAGCCGCCTGATACCTTTAAAATATCAATTGGTGGTGGTGCTGGATCAAAAGAGGTTATTGACAAAAGCTCAGATTTACCAATTTCGCCCGCATCAAGAGCACTCTTCAAAGCAGCAAAATTTGGATCAAACCTGCGATTAAACCCCAACATTATCGGTTGGCCATTAAGTTGTGTATTTTCCAGACATTGCTTCGCGCGTTCCAAGCTTATATCAACTGGTTTTTCGCATAAAACAGCCTTACCTGCTAATGTTGCTTTTTCAATAATTTCGGAATGGGTATCAGTCGAACTTGCTACTAGAACCGCATCTATCGATTTATCTTTATAAATTGCATCAGTAGAGCAGACTTGAATTCCAAAATCCCTTGCTAACTTTTGCGCATTATCTTCAATAACATCGGCAACAGCTACTAATTTAGAGTTTGCATGCATAGAAATCGTACTCGCGTGCACTCGTCCTATGCGTCCTGCTCCAATAAGTCCAACGGTCAACATTTCTTTACTCCAAAACTGAACTTTTAATATCGCCTCCAAAAACTGGAGGCCTCGCGTCAACCCACAAACCATTCTTTTTTGCAGACACAACCGCTGCATACACCGCAGACATCGAACGGAGACCATCCTCAGCGGTTGGCAATCCATCTCTTTCGTATCCAGAAATTGCATCGGCTAAATCCAGGTAGACGTTTGCGACAGCTAGTGGGAAGCCTTCCGGATGAGCTATTGCAACTCTACTGAGCCTTTTAGCATCTTCGTATAAGTCGGCCTCACCTTTTTCAATAACCTGCGTTCGACCTGACAGCGGAGTGTAAATCAACTGATTTGGTTGCTCCGAAGCCCAACGTAAGCCACCAGTTTCACCAAAAATTTGTATATCAAACCCATGCTGTCGACCAATCGCCACGGATGAAGTCCACAAACGACCTACAGTTCCCCTACTAAGGCGAAAATTAACAAATGCATCATCTTCCAAAATTCGAGTTGAAATTGTTGACGCGAAATCCGCGTTTAGCCTCTCCACCGTATCGTCAGAGACGAAACTAGCCATATGCATTGCATGAATACCGCAGTCAGCAAACTGACCAGAAACACCAGCCATGTCTGGATCATAACGCCATCGCACTCTTGGGTTTTCTGCATCTTTTGCATCTGCATGATGCCCATGACTGAAATTTGTAATAATTAACCTTAACTTGCCAATATCACCACTGCGGACCATAGCGCGAGCCTGTCTCACCATTGGGTAAGCAGAGTAACAATAGTTAACAGAGAAAACCTTCCCACTTTTCTGAGAGATTTTGTAAATTTCTTCTCCCTCTTCAACTGTCATAGTCATCGGTTTCTCACACAAGACATTAAAGCCAGCTTCTAAAAAAGACTTCGTGATTTCAAAATGGGTAGCATTTGGCGTTGCAATAGTAACAAGATCAATAGGATCTTCTCTATTTTGCTCACCAGAAAGCATTTCGGCCCAACTACCGTAAGCTCGATCAGTATCAATTCCCAAACTTTCTGCAAACGCTTTACCTTTTACCGGCCTATGATCAAAGGCGGCAGCAACCAACTCGAAACGGCCGTCTGCTACAGCTCCCAAGCGGTGTGCTGGACCAATTTGGCTTCCTTCTCCACCTCCTATCATTCCCCATTTTAATTTGGTCATACTTAGTCTTTCTTAATGGTTTAATTCAATTTTCCAAAGTTGCTCAAATCAAATTGACACCAAATCAACCCAAGCCCTCTGCTTTCCTGATTGTAGAGCAGCACTCACAACTCGAGAAACCTGTAAGCCGTCTTTAAAAGATGGCCAATAAGACTTATTTTTCTCAATCGCTGCAAGAAAATCACGAGCCTCAATTATTATTTGATCCTGATAGCCGGTGCCGTGACCAGGCCCCTGACAAAAAGGTTCGTAGTCTGGGTGCGCTGGTCCAGTTAAAATTTGCCTGAAACCTCTTTCAGCTTCAGGTCCTTCAGACCGGTAGAGCCATACGGAATTCTGATCCTCTTGATCAAAACGCACCGAACCCTTTGTTCCATGTATTTCGTATGCGTAACCCATTTTGCGGCCAGTCGCGACACGACTAAAGTACATATGCCCCATAGCACCACCATCAAATCGGCACATAATTTGAGCATGATCATCATTACTGACATCGCCACCTGGGCGCTCTTTGTGGACGGTTTCATACTCACACAGCAATGAACGGATCGGCCCCATAAATGCAAGTGCCGCATTTATCATATGTGGAGCCAAATCTCCCAGGGTCCCGTTGGACATGCTACTGCACCTCCATGATGCAGGTGTGAGAGGGTCTGCGAGAAAGTCTTCAGTGTGCTCACCACGAAACCATGTTACTTTTCCCAGTTCACCGTTGGCCAATAGCTTTCTAACGAATTGACTAGCAGGCGTTCGAATGTAATTAAAACCTACCATATTCGGCAAACCACTTGCTTCTGCGGCATCATGCATAACAATTGCATCTTTTAAAGAAGAGCCCAGAGGTTTTTCGCAGAACACTGGCTTACCCTGCGCAAAGGCAGCTACAGCAATTTCCCTATGCTCAATTTGAGGGGTTGCAATAATAATTGCCTCCACAGCGGGGTCTTTCACTAAAACACGCCAATCAGATGTTGCAGCTCTAAAGCCATAAGCCTTTCGATATTTTTCGGCACTTGCGTCACTTCGAGCACAAATCATTTGAAGCCGTGGCCGGAGATAAGTATTAAACACTGCACCGACTGACGACATTGCAACTGAGTGTGCTTTGCCCATGTAGCCACCACCAACAATGCCTATTCCAATCTCTCGCATTTTTAGCTAGAACCTTTTGAAACAAATTATAAGCTTTGATGAAACGCGTATCACCAGTTCGGTATGACGGCAACATAAAACGTTTTGTATTTTGCAGAGAAAATAAAGAAAGAAATTCTAGAGTAATGGACAATTTATTTGAGGCCATAAAAGGTAAGAAATTTGCCGTATTTGGAAGAGCAGGCATAGACCTATTTTGCGATGAGATAGGAGTGAAAAGCGAAAACTCTGGAAAATTTAGTTCTGATTTGGGTGGATCATCAGCCAATATATGTGCCGGACTGGTTAAACTTGGCTCACAAGCAAGCTTAATTACTTCAGTTTCTGACGATGCAATTGGAAGATTTGCAGTAAACCGCCTAAAAGATTACGGAGTGGATACAAAGTACGTAAAAACAATTTCAGGCGAGTGTCGTACTTCTTTAGCTATTTATGAAAGTACATTAGATGATTTTCAGAATGTGATTTACAGAAACAATGCAGCAGATTTTCTAGTCGAAACGGCGGATGTAGATATCATTGAGTATGGCAACTACAGTGCGGTTATTACTGCTGGGACAGTATTTGCCTCAGACCCTTCTCGAACTTCTACATTTCATGCAATTAAAAAGGCACGTGAAGCGGGATTGCCTGTAATATTTGACATTGATTATCGACCTTACAGTTGGCCTTCCGATAAAGTTGCTTCAGATGTTTTATCTAAGGCAGGCATGAGCAGCGACATTATTGTAGGTAACGATGAAGAGTTTGGATTTATGGCAGGGGATTACGACCTCGGACTGAAAAAAGCTAGAGAATTGGCCTCTATGGGGAAAACAGTAATTTATAAGATGGGTGAGAAAGGTGCAATCTCGCTCAATGATAAGAATGAAATTAGAACCGGCATTTTCCCAACAAAAGCGATTAAACCTGTAGGCGCAGGCGATAGTTTTATGGCAGGATTACTGGCTTCGATAGCCGATGGTTTCAACCTTGAGGACTCCGTCCTAAGGGGCTCAGCATGCGCGGCAATTGTTGTATCAAAGCCCGGATGTGCAGGAGCTATGCCGACAACAGATGAATTAGAGACATTTTTAGACAAAAACTAATATTCAGTAATATAATACGAAAGCTTAATTATGCATATTGCCCCTTACGACAACAAAAATATCCCAATCGTCGACGTTAATCATGATCTAGTCCCACTGAACTACTTCAACATTGTTAAGCTATTTAAAGGCGAAAATTTTAAATACAGATTAAGCCAATATGAGTCATGTATCGTGCCAGCCACTGGCACCATCAATATTGATATTGGTGGTCAAAAATTCAATTTAGTAGGTAATAGATCTTTAGACGTGTGGGGTGGAGAGCCAGAAGGCGTGTACGCCCCGACAGACACACCAGTTTGCTTTGAATGTCTAACCGATACCGCCGAGATTTTTATTGCAGGAGCAAAATATGATAAAATTTTAGAACCTTTTGAGGTTAGATCTCAGGACATTGATTTAGTTCAATACGGATCAGACGACACAAAAACACATCGAAAAATAAAGCATATCTTAGGAGCAAATCAAAGGGACCAAGTTGGAAGGCTACTAGTAAGTGAACTCTACACAGTCGGTTCGGGTGGGTGGTCTGGGTTCCCATCCCATAAGCATGATACAGACCGCTTGCCCGAGGAGACAAGGCATGATGAAACCTACAACTTTAGGTTCAAGCCAGATTATGGTTCGGGTCTACAGATGCTGCAACGCGAAGATAACAAACCAGGCGACGCTTATCACATCATGGATGGCTCTACGGTGATAATTGATAAAGGTTATCACCCATGTTGCGCGCTCCCCGGCTATGAAATGTACTATTTCACGATACTCGGCGGTTTAAGCCAGCGGCCCTTGAAACAATTTTTTCAGCCAACGCATGAAGAACAACTCACAACAATTCCAGGAATAATGGATATGGTGGCAAAGTTTAAATGACAATTGCTACATTAAAAGAAGTACTGAAGCCTGCTATGGAGGGTGGATATGCAGTCGCAGGATTGGTCACACTAGGATGGGAAGATATGCGAGCATACGTTCGTGCAGCAGAAGAAGAAAATGTTTCAATCATCTTACAAGCCGGGCCATCTTGCAGAGCGCATACACCTTTGCCAATCCTAGGAAAGATGTTTAATAATTTAGCTAATGAAGCAAGCGTGCCGGTCGTTTCTCATTTAGACCATGGATACACTGAGGATGAGTGTAAAGAGGCTATTCAATGTGGATTTACTTCAATTATGTTTGATGGCTCTAAACTTCCACTTCAGGAAAATATAGATAAAACAGCCCGTATTGTTGAATTAGCTCATGAAGCATCAGTTTCATGTGAAGGTGAAATTGGTTTTGTAGGCTATTCCGATGGAGCGCAGTCAGCCGGCACTAAGCCCTCAGAAGCTCAGAAATTTGGAAAAGAAACCAATGTAGATGCAATAGCAATCTCAGTAGGAAATGTTCATTTACAGAAAAATAAAGAGGCTAACCTCGATCTGACGCGCATCAGAGAAATTGAACAAGTCACGGCTACACCATTAGTGATCCATGGTGGATCTGGAGTTCCAACAGCGCAGCGTTCATTTTTGGCCCAAAATTCAAAAATCTGTAAATTCAATATCGGTACGGAGTTGAGAATGGCCTTCGGGAAAGCATTACGAAAATCTCTAGATGCCGATCCCGATCAATTTGATCGAGTGCAAATCCTGAGCCAAACACACGATCCTTTAGTGGACGCAACTAGAAAAGTATTGCGAGCATTTAAGTCTTGAGAACGTTTTTTTGAAGAAATTGACCTTTGTTGTTAGTAATAATTTCTACGACGACAAATAAAATATAGGTCTGTCAGAAAAAAATAAATAATATTAAGCCCTTACATTTTATTTAAAGATTTTTCCTAAAAACGGGTTGCATGAAAACGTGGAGAGATGTAAGTGTTAGCGCTAACTGAAGCTATTTTGTTGACGTTATTAAGGTAGTTTACCCTAATTTGATCTTTAACATTTTAGAATCAGTTGATAAACTAGCTTGGTACTTAGGTACTTTTTGGGAGAAAATTATGAAAAGAATAGTTATGGCGGGCGCTGCGCTCGCAATGATGGCGTCCACTGCAATAGCAGAGCGCTATGTTATGATTACACACACTCAAGGAACAGACTCATTTTGGCCTGTTGTAGAAAAAGGCGGCCGTGACGCGGCAGCTGCTATCGGTGCAGATTTTGAATACAATTTTGATCCATCTGGCGACATGTCGGCCATGGCGAAATTAATCGAAGCTGCAGCTGCTTCAAACCCAGACGGGATTGTTGTTTCTTTACCAGACCCTGATGCATTAGGTGGTGCTATTAAAGCTGCTGTGGATGCTGGCATTCCAGTTGTTACAATGAACTCAGGACTAGAATCTTCTGCAAAAGTCGGCGCGATCATGCACGTCGGTCAGCCAGAGCTTTTGGCAGGAGAAAAAGCTGGAGCTCGCGCGAAGGCTGAAGGTGTTACTAACGGCCTATGTCTAAACCAAGAGGCTTTCAATACCGCTCTTGTCGACCGTTGCGAAGGCTACTTTTCTGGTCTTGGCGGAGATCTCAACATGATCGACGTTTCCAACGACGTACAACAAATTGAAACAAGAACAGCCGCTGCCTTATCAGCAGACCCATCAATCGACGGCGTTTTAGCAGCTGGACCACATGTTTGTGAAGCAGCTTTAAAAGCAATTAAGGACGTTGGAGCCGATGTGCATCTTGCATGTTTTGATTTGTCACCGGGTGTGATGGATATGATCGGCAACGGAGATGCAGCATTTACAATCGACCAGCAGCAGCGTCTACAAGGATACATGCCAGTTATTGTGATGCATTTGTATAATGCAAACGCTGGACTATTACCTGGTGCAAATATCCCATCAGGACCTGGTTTTGTCGATAAATCAAACTACAAAAGTGTCGCTTCTCAGGCTGGTGTAAACCGCTAATAAAGGCAACTCTAATTGTTAAAATAAACAGGCGAGCTTTGCTCGCCTGTTTACATAAAACTCACAATAATTAATATTTAGTTCGAGGTAACCATGTCGGAACGAAGTGAATCTGACCGTCTTCAACAAGAAAGCTGGTTTCAAAGTATGATCAGGAGACCAGAAATTGGCTCCTTCATCGTCATGATGATCATAATTGTTTCCCTAGGAGTTGCATCAGATGGTAAGGCTTTTAACGCTCTTGGCTTAAAAAACAACGTCGCAATTATCGCTCAGTTAGGCATTATTGCCGTGGGTGCCGCTTTATTAATGATTGCTGGAGAATTTGATTTATCAATTGGTCCGATGATCGCATTTGCAGGAATGTCGATTGCCATTATGATGAAATGGGGGCTGCCTTTCGGATTAGGAGAAGCCACCCCATTTTTAGCATTCTTAATAACGCTCATAATGACGCTAGCATTCGGGTGGCTTATTGGAACCATTGTAGTTAAATCAGGGCTATCCAGTTTTATAGTTACGCTGGCATTTTGGTTCTTTCTGCGCGGTTTAACTGAAGTATGTTTTCGTCTAATTAACTTGAATACGAATGTGTCTGGACTTCCTGACTTCAAAAAAGAAAGTTGGTTTGCAGAGCAAATGGGCGGCGAAGTTTTTGGATGGTTATTTGATGCATGGTACTGGATTGGTCAGAAAATAGCGGCCGGTGTTGAATTTACTGGAGAAATGACTCGGTCTGAAAAAATCGATCTTATTAACTACCTCAGTTTTCTTAATATTAATCGAAAAATGGAACAGTGGGTAACTGGCTTTGATGCTCGTTTACTTTGGTTCATAATAATCGCAGGTGTCGCATGGTATGTGCTGGCCAAAACCCAACTTGGAAGCTGGATTTATGCAACTGGAGACAACAAGGAAAGCGCTCGTGCTAATGGCGTACCAGTCAATCGAGTAAAAATTGGATTATTTATGTTTTCAGCTTTTTGCGCAACCATATTCGCGACTTGTCAAGTTTTCGATACAAATTCATCAGATGCAGCGAAAGGTATGTTCAAAGAGCTGGAAGCAATTGCGATTGCAGTTGTTGGCGGAATTTTGATGACAGGTGGCTTTGGTTCTATACTTGGCGTCGTATTTGGATCGGTAACATTCGGGTTAGTTGCCAACGCTGTATTTTTTATACCCTGGATAGATGGATCTTGGTTTCGAGTTTTTGTTGGGACGGTACTTCTGGCTGCTGTTTTTGCCAATGAACGTATTCGCAAGAGAATTACTGGAGGTATATAGTCATGACGTCAAAAAGCTACATGCGCGTGAGTAATATCACCAAAAAATTTGGTCCTTTTATTGCGTTAAATGGTGTTGATCTCGAAGTATACCCCGGGGAAGTCCATGCTCTACTTGGAGACAATGGAGCTGGAAAATCAACCTTAATTAAAATTCTCTCAGGGGTGCACGAACCCACCAGCGGCAGTATTTTTATTGAAGAGCAGGAAAGGACATTCCGAAGTCCAAGACATGCTTCAGCAGCAGGGATCGGAACGGTCTATCAAGACTTAGCAATCAATCAGCTAATGAGCGTTACAAGAAATTTCTTTATGGGGCGTGAACTAACATCAAGACTTGGATCTCTTCGCATGGATGAAATGGATCAAATCGCACACGACGAGATGTTAAAAATTGGGATAGATTTTTCTGATCCGTCCCAGGCAGTTGGAACAATGTCTGGCGGACAGCGCCAGACACTGGCTATCGCGCGAGCAATATACTTTGGCGCTAAAGTTTTAATATTGGATGAACCTACTTCCGCCTTAGGCCAAAAACAGCAAATGGAAGTTTTAAAAACAATTAAGCGCGTCCGGGCTCGCGGTGACATAGCGATAATTTTTATTACGCACAATGAAATCCACTCTAGACTTATTGCAGATCGATACACATTTTTGGCCCTTGGGCAAGTAATTGGTCATGGAACTAAGGCCGAGTTAGAAGGAGCAGACATACGCAGACTAATGGCGGGTGGAGCTGAAATGAAGGATTTAGAGCAGGAATTAGCTAAGATCTAATCGCGAACATCGAAGGTGAGATATAAAACATCAATTTGGACCGACTTATCTAGGTATTGACCTGGGAACATCTGGTTTAAGATGCCTACTTGTGACACAAGAAGGCGAAGTATTGGATAGTGCTGATTACAGCTACTCTGTAAAAAGCATATCATCTGGTTACAATGAGCAAGATCCAAGAGATTGGATAGCTGCTCTAAAGACCACTATCGGAAAATTAAAGAAGAAAAACAAATCAGCAATTAGCCGTCTAAATGCAATTGGAATTGCAGGTCATATGCATGGAGCAACATTACTGGATAAGAATGGCGAAATTCTTCATCCGTGTATTTTGTGGAATGACACTCGCAGTTATATACAAGCATCAGCTTTAGATCAGGACACAAATTTACGAAGTATAACGGGAAATATTGTATTTCCGGGATTTACCGCGCCAAAGTTACTATGGATCCAGCAAAATAAGCCAGAACTCTTCGGGAAAGTTGCTAAAGTTCTCTTACCTGCCTCGTATCTTGGATATTACCTTACCGGTGATTTTTTTATGGATATGTCTGATGCAGCTGGAACTAGTTGGCTCGATGTCGGAAATAGGTGTTGGTCAGACTATGCCTTGGATTCCAGTAATATGCGATCTGATCAAATGCCAGATCTGTTAGAAGGATCTCAAATAGCTTCATCAGTCTCTAATTTTATTGCCGATGAGCTTGGCATTCCAAGTGGAGTTTCCGTTGTGGCTGGAGCCGGGGATAACGCTGCAGCTGCTTGTGGTGTTGGTATCATGAGAGAAGGTCAAGGCTTCGTATCAATAGGGACTTCCGGTGTTCTTCTTACTGCCAGAGATGTGTACACCCCATTAGCGCAATCTGCTGTTCATACGTTTTGTCACGCAATTCCTAAAACATGGTATCAGATGGGAGTAATTCTATCAGCAACAGATAGCTTGAACTGGCTATCGAATGTTACCGGAAAATCTCCCATTGAATTATCAGCGGGTTTGAATCGTAAAATCAATGGACCTTCTCCCGAAAAATTTTATCCTTACCTATCAGGTGAAAGAACTCCTTTAAATGATGCACATATAAGAGGTGGTTTCGTCGGACTATCGACAAATAGCAATCAAACAAAACTCACTCAAGCAGTAATGGAAGGGGTAGCATTTGCGTTACGTGACTGCATGGAGGTTCTTAAAAAAGCTGGTCCCTGCCCAGATCAATTATTGGCAATCGGCGGTGGCAGCCGTTCGCGATTTTGGCTAGAGACTATAGCAACCACCTTAAACACGACTATCGCCTGCCCCATTGACGGCGAATACGGGGCCGCTATGGGTGCCGCACGTCTAGCTATCTTGGGAAAAACTGGTGAACCCATTAAAAATATTTTATCCCAGCCAACTATTTCAGAAACCATTGAGCCTAGATCTGATTTGACTGATCTCTATTGTGAAGCCTTTACCACGTACAAAAACGCACCATTTCACCTCAAAAGTATTCAATAAATTTCAAATATTTATTTACAAATTGTAAGGTTTGTACTCCGATCTTAGTTGGCATCATTCCTACTAAGTGCTACTTTTATTTTTACAGTTTGTGCTAAATTTATGAGGCTAAAGATATGAGAACAGTGGTAAATAGCTGGAATGAGTGGGATCCACTTAAGCATGTTATTGTTGGAAAAGCTGATAATTGCCATATTCCGCCTGAGGAACCGGCCTTAGATGCGAAAGTGCCAGAAGACAGCGATATGCGTGGCCAATGGGGCAAGAGACCACAGGAAACAATCGATCGGGCCAATGAATTATTAGATGATTTTGCATCACTCTTGACCAAACGCGGAATAAGAGTTGATAGACCAACGCCAATAGATTTTTCGCAGCCAGCGACTACGCCCGATTTTCATGCAGACAGTCAATTTGGATGTATGCCACCACGAGATGTTCTATTAACTGTTGGCTCTGAAATCTTAGAAGCAACAATGTCCTATAGGTGCCGCTGGTTTGAGTATCTTTGTTATAGACCCCTGATGCAGAAATATTGGGAGGAAGACAAAAATTTTAAACATGAATCAGCTCCGAAACCACGTTTAACAGATGCAGACTACCACGCAGATTATTTATCTGAAAAGATTGGTGTTGAAAAACGGCTAAAATGGACTGCTGACAAATTTTTTGTAACTACTGAAGAGGAACCATTATTTGACGCGGCGGACGTGCTGCGTTTTGGGAAGGATTTAGTTGTACAGCATGGTTTTACGACAAATTTAAAGGGAATAGAGTGGATACGCCGCCATTTTTCAGATCATCGAGTTCATGCAGTAAATTTCCCTGGGGATCCATACCCAATACATATAGACGCAACTTTTACCCCTTTGCGCCCTGGTTTGATCTTGAATAACCCTCAACGAAGTCTACCCGACGAACAGCGAAAAATGTTTGAGAAAAATGATTGGGAAATAATTGATGCAGCTCAGCCTTCTCACAATAGCCCTCCTCCATTGTGCTACTCATCAACTTGGTTAAGTATGAATGTTCTGGTGCTGGACCCCAAAACTGTATGTGTTGAAAAATCCGAAGTTTATCAAGCAGAACAAATGGATAAACTTGGCATGGAAGTTATCCCTATCGACTTGAGAGATGCCTATGCCTTTGGCGGAGGGTTACATTGCTGCACGGCGGATGTCTATCGCGAAGGATCTTGCGAAGACTATTTTCCAAATCAAGCTTAAAGTAAAAAATTTGAAGAGCTAATATGAGCATGAAAGATCCAAATGAGCACTAACTTCATTAGTATCTTTGTTGATGCTGATGCTTGCCCAGTAAAGGCAGAAGTAGAGCGGGTAGCTAACCGACATAAAATCAAAACTTACATTGTAAGCAATGGCGGCATTCGCCCCTCTCAAAACCCTCTCCTTAATCTGGTGGTTGTTAGTAAAGAATCTGACGCCGCTGATATCTGGATCTCTGAAAATATGAGTGAGAACGATATTGTTGTAACATCTGATATTGTGTTAGCTGCCAACGTAATTGAGAAAGGGGCCAGAGTAATTAAACCGAATGGGGAGATATTGAACAGTAAAAATATTGGAGAGATTTTGGCAATGCGTGATTTGATGTACGATATTAGGGCGGCTGACCCCTTTCGTCAAAGCGGTGGCTCAGCATTTAGCAAAAATGACAGATCGAAATTTTTGGACAGCTTGGAACGTCTCGCAAGAATTAAATTTCAACCAATCACTATTTGAAAAAACACAAAAAGCAAACTATGTAATTTGACTAGATTATTAATAGATACTGGCTAATTAAATTGAACAAAAGTAGTTATCGTATAGGTTTCCTAATTTTTGATGGCTTTCCTATGGCTTGCCTGACCTCAATGATAGAACCTTTGAGAGCTTCAAACGAAATCTCGAACACAAATAGTTTCGAGTGGAAATTATTTTCTGAAGACGCAGATAAAGTGAAAGCAAGTGCGAACGTAGCATTTGAAACTGACGGTAGCATTGAAGAAGTAGAGAAGTTAGATGCTTTAATATTACTTTCACCTCCAAATGCGGAATTTATAAATAGCAGAACTGTTGGTGTCTTAAGAAAACTAGAAAGGCATGGTTGTAAGGTAGGAGCTGTCTCGGGAGGTGTCTTTTTGTTAGCTAAAGCCAAAGTTCGCCCAAACATTAGCTATTCCGTGCATTGGTGTTATGCCGCTGCTTTTTCAAGCCAATTTCCAAATAACATTTCGTCTGAGCAAGTGATCGAAACGGATAAAAATATTATTACTGCCTCAGGAGCGGCTGCGGCATTCGATCTCGCACTATTGTTGATAAATTCAAAGCTAGGATCAAGTATAACTGCAGAGGTTGCGTGCTGGTTTCAACACCCCATAATACGAAACCAAGATGTAAAACAAGTCATACCCAGTTTAAATGAACTCGAAGGATTAGATGAAATGCCTGACATAGCTAAAAAGGCAATTTCATTAGTAAATAAACAAATTAGCTACCCGATCCAAGTAAATGATATTGCTAGTGAAATTGGAATATCATCGCGACATTTGTCCAGAATCTTTAAAGAGTCGACAGGTGAAAGCCCTCGAAAATATTTTCGCAAACTTAGGGTAAATGCTGCACGGCAGATGGTATTATATACCAATGAAAAGATTGACAAAATCGCTTTATCAGTTGGATTTTCAAGCGCGTCAAACTTGCGCTATCATTACACTGATTTGTTCTCGCTTTCGCCAGAAGAAGAGCGACAGCGGATAAATCTATTTCGAGTGAATGATAACTCTCCAATACCTGCAAGCTAGTTAAACCACTGCGTCCAACGCCGCTGTTACTGCATGATATAATGAACCAGCTGCCGACCTTGGACCCAAAATAGTAATATTAGTCAAATCACGGCAAATAAGAAAACATCCCATATGATCCATTTGACAGCGCGTAACTTCTCCACCTTTAAACGAAGGCACGTCGACATTACATAGCAAAGAGAGAGGTTCGGCAGGGTTAGAACCAATCAAGTCAAATCTACACCAAGCATCTGTTTGCTCAGTTATAGATGCCGTACCAATAGAAATTTTCGTCAGCTCACCTGCTAAATCTTCATACAAGTCCACAGGGGCTTCAATCAGCCATTGAGATGGACCTATCCAAAATGAAGATATCTTCCCAAATTCACAACTCATAATATCTGGAAGTGACCCCTCAATAAACTGCTCTACATTTTTCTTTGCATCACGCTCGGTGCCTTTTCTAAAAGAATAGGATGCTAACGCATTGGAATTCACTTCTTCAATAGTATATTGACCAAATTCTTTCTTAATTGGCTTTTTAGTCCCTAATGGTGAGATAGGATTTAGTCTATGCACGCAATCTCTCCCCGTCTGGATCAACAAAATGAGCACTAACAACCTCAACCTTATGATCTTGGCCAGTAAGTGGGCTAACAAGACGAACGACTTCTCCAATTCGAGTATCGCCAGACTTCAAAAACCCCAGTCCAATATGGCAATTTAAATTTGGTGAAAAGCACGCGGATGTTATGTATCCCTGATCATGCTTTGCGTCCACTCGACTACCAGAACTCATTAAATGAGCCCCTGCTGGAACTGGATCATCGGTATTGACTGGCATAAATCCAACCAATTTAAGAGCATCTTGCGTGTTAAGACCTTCACGTTCTGACAAAACGGATCCAACGCTATCCTTCTTTTTTGAAACCATTCTACCCATTCCCAAATTAAGCGCTGAAGTGGTTCCATTGAGTTCATTACCTGCTGCATGCCCTTTTTCAATTCGCATTACGCCAAGAGCCTCAGTACCATATGGCGCTATATCAAATTCTTTCCCAGCCTGCATTATTTCACGAATTAACGCATCACCAAAACGAGTTGGAACTGCTAATTCATAGGCTAGCTCTCCCGAAAAGGAAATTCTAAAAAGCCTGGCTCTAAGACCGCCACAAACGGTAACCTGGCCACAGGCCATAAATGGAAATCCATCATTTGAGATATCAAAGTCTTTGTCTACAATTTTTCTTAATACATTACGGCTATTGGGCCCCGCTACAGCAAACTGAGCCCAGGCCTCAGTTGTAGAAATTAGCTGTACGTCCATTTTGGGGAATAAACATTGCCTTACAAATTCCATGTGCCGATAAACTGAAACGGCATTTGCAGTTGTGGTTGTTACAACAAAATGATTTTCACCCAGACGTGCGGCGGTTCCATCATCCATGGCAATACCATCTTCTCTCAACATCAAGCCATAACGCGTTTTTCCAATAGGTAATTTCGCAAAGCCATTACAATAAATGAAATTAAGAAAATTTGAGGCATCTTTTCCTTGAACATCTACTTTTCCTAGGGTTGTGACATCGCATACTCCAACAGATTTTCGTGTACTGAGAACCTCACGGTCTACCGATTGCCGCCAATGAGTTTCACCCTTTTCTGGAAACCATTGGGCACGCATCCACATTCCTACTTCAACAAAAACAGCACCTTTTTCTTCTGCCCAAAGGTGACTGGGGGTTTTCCTGATTGGCCGAAATTCTTTATCACGAGATCTACCAGCAAAGGCACCAATCGCTGTTGGTGTGTATGGTGGCCTATATATTGTTGTTCCAACTTCTGGAATTGGCTTGCCCAGTAAATTGGCCATTATTGCCAGACCGGATATATTTGCCGTTTTTCCCTGATCAGTCGCCATCCCTAAAGTCGTATATCGCTTTAAATGCTCGACCGAGGTAAAATTTTCCTGCTTTGCTAACTTTATATCTTTTGCAGTAACATCATTTTGCTGATCAACCCAACCACGGGAAGTGCCCTTCACTATCCAAAAGGGTTCTATAGAAAATTTCACATCATCTTGAACTTTTGGTAAATTAATACCTTTCGGATCAATGGATAGATTATTAAGTGCCTGTGCGGAAGCATCGTGTCCCGACTGCATAACATCCTGTAATTCCATGAACCCTTTTGCAGCCCCTGCTACGAGCATACCACTAGGACAATTATCATCTGGGATAAATGACTGAATGCTTTCTTTCCAAATTGGGCGCCCACGATGGTGACTACTAAGATGAATATTAGGGTTCCATCCACCCGAAACACCCAAAGCGCCACATTTTACAGTCCGCTGCGATCCATCTTCGTGTCTAACAATAATACTTACCAGACCTAGCCGGCCACTAGTATTCGAAACGACAGCATTAGAAAATGTTTCATAATCCGGGGAACTTACTTTTTGCTTTCTCGTATCAATGACAGCCGCAACATTTACGCCTTTATTGAGCAGAGCGCGCGCAGTCTGATGACCATCATTATTATTTGTAAAAATCGCCACATTCTGACTTGGAGTGACCGCCCACCTATTAACGTAGTTTCTAACTGCGCCCGCTAGCATAATACCAGGCCGATCATTATTCTCAAAAACTATTGGCCTTTCTGTAGCGCCAGCACAGAGGATGGCTTGCTTAGAATAAATACGCCAAAGAATTTGCCTAGGTTTCCCAGGATAAGGAGTCTTAAAATGATCAGAAACACGCTCAACTGCTCCGTAGATACCATGATCAAATGCACCAATAATTGTTGTTCGAGTCAGAATTCTCACATTATTGAAAGTACCTAACTCTTCCGTAATCTCCTTTGCCCATTTGCTACCCGGCTTTTCGTCGACTACGTAATTCTCTGCATTAAGTCTGCCGCCAGTAACAAAGTCTTCATCAGCAATAATTACTCGAACACCTGACTTTGCCGCTAAAAGTGCCGCTGCCAAGCCAGCCGGACCAGCACCAATGACCAAAAGATCTGTATGAAGAAAACCTTTATCGTAACAGTCTGGATCTGGTTCTAAAGATGCAGACCCCAAACCTGCAGCACGCCGAATTATTGGCTCATATACCTTTTCCCAAAAAATAGAGGGCCACATGAATGTTTTATAGTAAAATCCTGCAGTCAAAAAGGAAGCGAAGAGGTCATTTACTCCTAAAAAGTCAAAATTTAGAGATGGCCAACAGTTTTGGGCATTAGCAACAAGTCCATCATAAAGTTCGGTTGTAGTTGTACGCGAATTAGGCTCTTTACGGTTTCCACTTCTTAGCTCTACAATTGCATTTGGTTCCTCCGAACCTGCGGATAGAATCCCTCTTGGCCTGTGATATTTGAACGAGCGACCGACTAGCCGAATATCATTTGCAAGTAATGCGGACGCAAGTGTATCACCTTCAAAACCTTGCATGGTTTGCCCATTAAATACAAAATCTCGAGTGCTATCTCTATTTATTAAGCCACCTTTTAATCTGTTTTTCTGTGCCATGCTAGCGGCCCTCTTCAATGGCCACATCACTGGCCAATCTAACTTCTTTTATTTCATGACTTAAGGTATCCCTAGTGACCACCAACCAGGATCTATCACCATATTCGTGAAACCATAATTCACGATGTATCCCAGCGATATTATCCCGCAGATACCCATATTCGACAAAATGCTGCACTGCGGTATCCTCTTGCCAATTTGGACGATTGATCAAGTTTGCATCTCCTAAATACACAAATTCGGAGCTGTCACGCGGTCCTAATAATGGATGATTGATAATCATAAAACCTCCTAGTGCAAATTTGGTTGGTTACCCATGCCTTTTTCGTCGATCATAAATCCTTTAGAAAATCTATCGAAACGAAAAGCGCGTGCTGTTTTATGAGGCTCTCCCGTAGCCAGAAGATGCGCATAAACCCATCCTGACGCAGGCGTAGCTTTGAAACCGCCATAGCACCACCCACCGTTAAAATACAGGCCAGAAACATCAGTTTTATCTATTATAGGCGAACCGTCCATCGACATATCCATGATACCGCCCCACATCCGAAGCAAACGGACTCGACCAAGCATTGGAAATATAGCCATTCCGCCCTCACAAACATCTTCAACTACTGGTAAATTTCCTCTCTGCGCATACGAGTTGTACCCATCGAGATCTCCACCAAAGACAAGCCCCCCCTTATCCGACTGACTACAATAAAAATGGCCAGCTCCAAAAGTAATTACCCCTGGCAAGAGAGGTTTCAAACCTTCTGAAACAAAGGCTTGTAAAACGTGGCTCTCTATGGGCAAACGCATGCCAGCCAATTGCATCAAGCGACTGGATGAGCCAGCAACGCAAGCGCCTACCTTTTTTGCCTTAATAAAGCCTTTTGTTGTGTCTACACCAACGCAAGAACCCTTCTCAATTTTAAATCCAGTGACTTCACAATTTTGTATTATATCCACACCGCATGCGTCTGCCGCCCTTGCGTATCCCCAGGCAACTGCATCATGGCGCACCGTACCTCCCCTATGCTGCGCTAAACCTCCTTTTATCGGAAAACGGACATTCTCAGTATTTAAAAATGGATACCGCTTTTGAATTTGCTCCTTAGAGAGCAAATCTGCATCAGCGCCATTGAGAAGCATAGCGTTACCTCTCCGAACAAAAGCATCCCTTTGAGCATCACTGTGAATAAGGTTCAGTATCCCTCGCTGAGATACCATGGCATTGTAATTAAGTTCCTTTTCCAAACCTTCCCACAACTTTAGAGAAAATTCGTAGAATGGTTCGTTTCCATCCAGCAGATAGTTCGAGCGAATTATTGTTGTATTTCGTCCAACATTGCCCCCGCCTATCCAACCTTTTTCAAGAACCGCTATCCTAGATTTTTTGAATTCTTTAGCCAGGTAATAGGCGGTCGCTAAACCATGACCGCCGCCGCCAATTACAACATAGTCATATTCACTACTTGGTTCAGGAGAACGCCAAGCTGGACCCCACCCCCGATGACCCGTTAATGCTTCCTTTATAACTCTAAACCCAGAATATTTCATTGCTAAACTCCTACGCCCCATATGTGACTAAAAGAATTTCAATTTCAATTTACAAATCGGACATATTTGCAACCAAATCGGACATCAGCAGCAAATTAAATGAACATTAATCTATTTGACATAATCTATAGACTTAAAATGGTGGAACCCGTTGTCTCCCTTGCTTCTAGCATATCGTGAGCCTTCGCAACATCCGTTAGAGGTAGTTCCTGACCAATTCTTAATTTTACGATGCCGGCACTGACCTTTTCAAACAGCTGATCTGCCATCAGCTGACAGGCATCACGTTTGGCAATATGTGAAAATATAGTTGGCCTGGTGACTTTCAGTGATCCTTTTGCCGCTAGTTGGCCAATGTCAAATGGCGGCACTTTACCACTCGCGTTACCAAAGCTTATCATCATGCCTAAAGACTTTAAACAATCCAAAGAGTCAGTAAATGTAGATGCACCTACTGAATCCATAACAGCCTCCACACCCATTCCATCAGTAAGTTCTTTCACCTCCTTTACAAAATTTTGGCTTTTGTAATTGATACAATGGATAGCACCATTTTGCAGAGCAAGTTTGCACTTTTCATCTGAACCAGCAGTTCCAATTAAATTAATCCCTTCTGATTTTGCCCACTGGCAAGCAATCAACCCAACCCCACCTGCAGCAGCGTGAAACAATACGGTGTCGCCACGGCTTAATGGGGTTGTTCGATGAAATAAATATTGAACAGTCAGTCCCTTCAACATAGCAGCAGCGCCGATTTTATAACTTACGTCATCAGGAAGTTTACAAACTTGGTCAGCCGGCAAGTTTCGCACATCACAATATGATCCAGGCTGTGCACAAGCATATGCAACCCTATCACCAACGTGTAAGTGGGTCACACTATCGCCAACTTGGGTCACAACACCTGATGCCTCTACGCCCAACGCAGTGGGTAACTCAAGTGGATAAAGCCCGGTACGCTGGTAAACATCAATATAATTCAAGCCTATTGCCTTATGCTCTACAGTTACCTCATCTTTATTTGGAACTCCTAAAATCAAGTCAGATAGCTCTAATTTTTCAGAACCACCAAATTCTTTTATAATTACTCTTCTAGACATAATAATCCCCGCAGAAGCCAAAATATTGTGTTTGAAAGATTTATAAGCTCTATCTGGATAATACAACCAGTCCAAAACCAGCTATACAGAAAAAGTATTTTTTAAAGAACTTAGGCGAGATCGCCTGATGGGAAGAGGAATACCAAACGATCTCGCCGATACAACTAAACCAGGTTGCGAGTATATTTTACTATATATAGCGCTTTATGTCAAAACTATTCCAAATTTAGATAAACCTAATAAATGTAGTATAAATTCGAACTAACACCTAAAGATGTGACAAAAATTTAAGAGGCTCCGTTGTAAGTTGTCGATGATTGTACCACAATTAGATATATTTCTGAGTTGTGTATAAAATCATTTTTAAAATACTTGTAGTATGTGTTTTATCAAAATTGGTAGGGGATTTATATGGCTAGAGAATTAACAGCTTGGTTATCGATTGGCAGCACATACTCGTATTTAACAGCTATGAGGTTAAAAGAAGTATGCCTAAAAGAAGATATTAACCTTACAATAGTACCGATCAGCATCAGACAAATAATGAAAAGTATGGACAATATCCCGTTTCCTCCGTCAAAGAAAACAAAAGTAGATTATATGTGGAAAGATATAGAGAGAAGAGCAAAAATATATGGAATACCAGTTCCAATCGTTCCTGCACCTTATCCACTTGTGGAATTTGATCGAGCAAATCTAGTAGGGATAGTCATGAACGATCAAGGGCTATACTTGGATTATTTCAAGTACACTTACGAAGAATGGTTTTTAAGGGGTAACGAAGCGGGTTCAGAAAGAAATCTGAAAGTGGTGTTTGACAAGTTAAGAGTGGATCAAGAGGAAATAATTCATAAGTCAGACTCCATGGGAGATCGGTATATCGAAAATACACAAAGAGCGTTAAAATTTGGAATTTTTGGGGTACCAAGTTTTTCCTTTTCCAACGAAATTTTTTGGGGTGACGATCGACTCGAAGACGCGGTACGGCTTCTGTCTTAATGTAAAATATTCAATTCAGATGCACTTAATTTTGCCCCTGTGTGGTGGACCCCGAAAACAGTTTAAGGCCTAAAAACTGACTATTTTATAACAACAGGTAGGCTTGCACAGCACAAAGTGTCATAACACTAAATATACCGAAATTGTTCTGATAGTTTTAGCTCTGTAATGCAGTCGAAATGACATATCAAATGATATGTTTGACCCGGCAATAGTGACAATATGCTCTTAAAAGTTTGCCTGCATCAGACTTGTCACCAGCTAAATAAGAGAGCATATATATCTGAGTGATCGCTTGAAAACAATAAACAGCTAAAAACAGCTGCTGTAGAAATTAATAGTTTATAGAAACATGATTTTAAGAGGAGAAGACGATGGATGATGGTTTTAACATGTCAATGCGTAAATTTTTGAAGCAGGTTGGAGTAACTTCTCAAAAAGCGATAGAAGATGCCTTACGAGAGGCAAATAATGGCGAATACAAAGTCCATGCAAAAATAACTATTGAAGATGTTGCCATGCAACATTCGGTGTCAGGCATCATAAAAATTGGAGAATAATAATTGGCCCTAACTAAGGAAAGTGTCATTGAGGCATTAAAAACTATTATTGGACCAAACGGAAACGATATTGTCACTGGTGGAGAAGTGCGAGCGTTGAACGTAGACGGAAATAACGTAAGTTTTGTCCTTGAAATTGATCAATCGTTGTCCAAAGAGTACTCACAAATTAGGGCAGAATCAGAAGCATTGGTAAAAAAACTAGGTGCGAAAGAAGTTTCAATTGTTCTCACTGCCCATGCTTCGCAAAAAGCGCCTCCTGATTTAAAACCAAGTCAAAAATCTGAACCCAAAGGGCCAAAGACAATACCTGGAGTGAACCGCGTTGTCGCAGTCGCTTCTGGCAAAGGTGGCGTTGGAAAATCGACTGTCAGTTCTAATTTGGCATGTGCATTAGCTGCACAAGGTAGGCGTGTGGGACTTTTGGATGCTGATGTTTATGGACCGTCGCAGCCAAGAATGCTTGGGGTATCAGGGAGGCCCTCCAGTCCCGATGGCAAAAGTATTATACCGCTCCAAAATCATGGAGTAACAATGATGTCCATAGGTCTTATGACTGATGAAGGCAAAGCAGTTGTATGGCGTGGTCCAATGTTAATGGGCGCACTTCAGCAAATGCTGATGCAAGTTCAATGGGGAGTTTTGGATATTCTGATTGTAGATCTGCCACCTGGGACAGGGGATGTCCAAATGTCCCTGGCACAAAAAACAGAGGTTAGCGGAGCGATAATAGTTTCAACTCCTCAAGATGTGGCACTTATTGATGCTAGGAAAGGCATAGATATGTTTAACCAACTTAATGTGCCAATTCATGGCATGATTGAGAATATGTCTACCCACGTCTGCTCTAAATGTGGTCATGAAGAACACATTTTTAGCAATGGTGGTGTACGCAATGAGGCAGAAAAAATTGGTGTCCCGATACTTGCGGAAATACCACTACACCTTGATATAAGAGTTGCATCCGATGGAGGCGTTCCAATAGTCGTATCTTCTCCAGACTGCCCACAAGCAACTGTTTTCAAAGAATTAGCAAAAACCTTAATTGAAAACGGGCAAGCCTAAAATGTTGCTAAAATTTTCTCAATCAACGTGTGAAAATAAGTTAGAGGAAGCACTGACTGAGACCTTTACTGTGAAAGGCAAGATAATTCAGAGGGTCAAACCCTATTCTACAATGTATAATGTGAACGATGACTGTCTTCGTCCGACCAGCGCTTTTGCTATAGAAGCATCAATTAGCGAAGCACATGGAAACCTCAATGCATGATATATGGGAAGGTATAATTCAAGCTCTGCAACTCGTTTATACGTTAAACCCAGATTTAATTGAAATTTCTGTAAGATCACTCAAAGTTACATTATCAGCCTTAGCTATAAGTGCTATAATTGCTTTACCACTTGCGGCTGTATTAGCTGTGAAACGATTTAAATTCCGACGTACCATTATAGCATTGCTAAACGCACTTATGGGACTTCCACCCGTAGTAGTTGGACTGCTGGTCTATATACTTTTATCCCGTTCTGGACCCTTTGGTGTTTTGGACTTACTCTACACAACTACCGCAATGGTAATCGCACAGACGATTATTATCACACCACTGATTACATCAATTGCGCATCAATCTTTGCGAGAATTATGGTCAGAATATCACGACTTGCTTATTTCTATGAATACCTCCCACTCTCAACGAATTAAGACATTGCTATGGGACGCGCGCAGGGCACTTTTGACTGCTTCTCTTGCAGGCTTTGGAAGAGCCATCGGAGAAGTAGGCGCTATAATGATAGTAGGCGGTAATATAGACAATGCAACCCGTGTGCTTACAACCGCAATCGCGCTTGAGACATCTAAAGGTGACTTTGCTTTAGCACTCGCTTTAGGCTTTGTTCTGATTTTAATTGCTGTCGCGTTAAACTTAGGAACACATTGGCTCAGTAAAACAGAAAGCGAAGGCCGTTGGTAATGTTTCCCCTAATGGCAGAAAATTTAGTGGTAGAATTCAAGGGTCAGCGTATTCTGGGCCCAATTAGTCTAAAACTTGTCAAAGGAGATATAGCAGTAATTTTAGGGCCTAATGGGTCTGGCAAAACAACTCTTCTAAAGAGCCTGCACGGCATAATAAAAATAAAAAACGGAGGCGTATCATGGTCATGCCCCAAGAGTGAAAGTATGGCAAAGCAAATGTTTGTTTTCCAAAGCCCTGTCATGTTACGAAGGAGCGTTTTTGAAAATTTAACATATCCACTTACACTCTGCAAAACCCCAAAGGCAGAAATAAATAGATTAGCAGATGAATGGATATCAAGGATCTCTTTGAAAGAGGTGATAAATGTTGCGGCAACTAGACTTTCAGGAGGAGAAAAGCAAAAACTAGCTTTAGCTCGAGCGCTAATTACAAAGCCAGAGATGCTATTTTTAGATGAACCGACAGCCTCCTTGGATGGCAAAACAACCCTTGAGATAGAGAAATTGCTTCACAATTCCGCTGAAAATGGAACAACAATCATGATGTCAACGCATGACATCGGGCAAGCAAAGCGCTTGGCAAAAAATATACTCTTTCTAAACAAAGGAAAGTTAGAAAGCACTCAACCAGCTCAAACATTCTTTCGTGAACCCATATCCAATAACGCCAGAAAGTTTATAGCTGGCGATATAGTCGAATGATAAAACTTTTTAAGCTACTACTAATAACTTTTCCTTTTTTTTGCTCAACCACGTCATTTTCGGACAGTGTTAAGCTCGCTGTGACCACGTCATTTAATAATTCTGGTTTAAGCGATATATTACTTCCCCAAATTAAGTCTGACACCGGGTTAAACATCAAATTACTCGTTGTCGGAACAGGCCAAGCAATGCGCCTTGGTGCTGCAGGTGATGTGGACGCAATTTTAGTGCACTCCCCAATAGCGGAAGAAAGCTTCATCGCTAGTGGATATGGCAGCCATAGGCGAGAGATCATGTACAATGACTATGTTATAATTGGACCTCGATGGGATCCCGCAAATGTTAGAAGTTCACAAAGCGTACAAGAAGCTTTTGGATCCATTAACAGGACATCGGCCACATTTATAAGTAGAGGCGACGATAGTGGAACGCACAAAATGGAGCTTACGTTGTGGAAATCTAGTAATTTTAATCCAGACGATTTTGGAGATTGGTACAAATCTGTGGGATCAGGAATGGGGGCCTCATTAAATATAGGAGCAAGTCTGGGCGCCTACATTCTTACGGATAGAGCTAGCTGGTTAAATTTTAAAAATAAATCTGATTTAGAGATTTTGTTCCAAGGCGATAAACTATTGTTCAACCAATATTCCTTCATTCCAATCAATCCAATTCGTCATAAACATGTAAAGTATAAATGGACCAAAAAACTTGAAAATTGGCTTACGTCCAAGACTGCTGAAATCATGATAAATAGCTACAAAATTGATGGGCAGGCTTTATTTCAGTTTAATGCTAATTAAAAATAGAGACTCATAATATTGACGTGAAGAAGCCAAAAATTATTACCAGTAAATAAGAGGGTTTAGCTAATTTAACTTTGTACAATTTAAATAATCTTCGGTATAATCAGTAAAAAATAAAGAGGCCGTTATGCCAAAGGTAGAAATAAATTCTGTATCTAAACAAAACCCTCATTCACTAAGCGAATATAGAGAGAATGTTCTAGAAGTTGCGATCGGAAGACAGATAAGAATTTACCGAAAGCAAATGGAGATAACTGTCTCTGACCTATCTAAAATGACCGGACTTTCAACTGGCATGCTATCAAAAATTGAGAACGGAAATACTTCTCCTTCGCTCTCTACTTTACAGACATTATCAAATGCCCTCTCGATACCGCTAACTTCTTTCTTTAAACAGTTTGAGGAAAAAAGGGTGTGTGTTCATACCAAGGCAAACGAGGGTGTAGAGGTTGAGGGACAGGGGACAAGAGCAGGTCATCAATATAACTTACTCGGACATTTAGGATCAAATGATAGTGGTGTAATTGTCGAGCCCTACCTAATTGAGCTGACAAGCGAAACAGATACGTTTCAAACGTTTCAACATGGGGGTATTGAAACCATTTACATGTTGGAAGGCGAGGTCACATATCGTCATGGCGATGGTCTATACTCACTTCGTCCCGGGGACACCTTATTTTTTGATGCTAACTCTCCCCATGGACCAGAAGTCCTAGAAAAGTTACCGGCCCGCTTTCTTTCAATAATTTCATATCCGCTGGATAAATGATTAGCAAAAGTGGGTAGTTTGTTATTTTTGATTTTTTAAAGGTGGCTCAGTGTCACGATCGGGCCAAACTCCAGGACTTGTCGAGAGACCATCATCAAATTTTTCGAGATACTCCAACATTAATGGTCGATTATCAATAAACCCCTTATAGGTTGCAAGCTCAACAGGAAGGTCACGGACAACCCGGTGTAGGCGCCTTCCCCACTTTGGTATCGTTACCAAGTCTTGGAAAGAGATTAAGTAGCACCGAATTGGGAAAACTAGAGCGTTAGATCTAGGCAACCTAAAGAAGGTTTGCAATTCAACTCTCAAATGCTGTTTGGAACCAATATTTTCAGGTGTAAGGGTTGTTTTTTGTATACCCCACTTGTCATAATTTTCTGGACTTGAATCAAGTAATGGATTGACCGTCATTGTCCAATTCAAGCGTCTAGCAGGTGCGCTTTGTTTCACATTCAATAAAAATTTCAATGCACGTTTAAATATGCCCATTTCATGCGCCAAGGGCACTGGTGCGTGCCACTCAAAAAAGTTCATACCAATATCAAAGTCTAACGACCAATCTGCTTGTGTAGTTACCATACCAGCATCCATCCAAAGCATTTCATCTCTTTGGTCTAGAATAACATAGTCGCCCTGGGCCTGCCTCGTAATGTACTCCATAGGACCGTACGGAAGTGTAGTTTCATCCATGAAAGTAAACGTATCATCAATATCCATGGGTTTGTTTATCCAGCGCCAAATTGAGCCATCACGGTGCAATTCAAAGAGGTCTGGATAATCTTCGGACTTACTAACCATTATAAGTTCAAGTAAATCCCATCCTGCTAGCGTCATATGGGGTAATGACTGGCACCTCAAAGGATCCTCATCTAACACCAGAGCTCTATCTTTCATTTCCGATACATAGTGCTCATCGACATCAAAGCGCTTCTCATAAACTGAGCCGGCTGGGCCACCTTTGTGCATCTCCATGTTAACGGCGTACATGTAACTATCTTGATGAAATGGAAAGGGAAATCTCTTTATTGCCCAATCAGAGTTCCAAAACGAATAATCATCTCGAAATGTTTCATTATTGAATTGTATCGTCATATTTCCCTCACTTAGCGATCGATGACCAGCGAATTACCTAAAAATCTACTGACACATGGCATGATTTTCGTACCACTGTCTTGCTCTTCGGGGTCCAACCAGTGGTCTCTGTGGATGATTTCACCATCTAGCTCAACAATTTCAGTCTCACACTGGCCGCAAGCACCACCCCTGCAGGAAAAAGGTGCGTTTACGCCTTCTCGCTCCATTGCCTCTAACAAACTTTCGTTTTCACCAACTTCAATTGTTAAATCTGATTTGCAAAGACGAACTTGGAAAGATTTACCGGGTTTAGGGGCCAGGAATTCTTCAGAATGTACATTTGCATTCGGCCACCCAACATTTTTAGCGGTTGATGTTACCCATTTAATCATTCCTGCTGGACCACAAACATAAATGTGTGTTCCAATTGGCTGTGTAGTCAATAACTTCTGTAGCAGGATAGCTTGACCCGCATTATCAAAATACTGATTTACTTTTTTCGGATATTTGTTTTTTAGCTCTTCACCGTAAGATGCCAACTCCTCAGTTTGAGTTGCGTAATGTAGTTCCCAAGAACCAACCAAGGATTCTAGCTGCATGATCATTGAAAGAAATGGCGTAATCCCAATACCACCTGCAAAGAAGAGATGTTTTCGTGCTCGAAGATCAAGTGAAAAAAGATTCAGTGGATAGGTTAAATTGACTTTATCTCCAACTTTTATTTTTTTATGCAGAAATAAAGATCCACCCCGCCCAACATCATCTCTCCTAACAGAAATCGCATATTTAGAACCATCTTCAGGATCACTCATCAAAGAATATGGATTGCGAATTGTTCGATCGCCATCTTTCATCTCAATTACGGTGTGAGATCCTGCGGAAAATACAGGAAAATCTTTGCCGTCTATGCGCTTGAACTCAAAGCGGGTCACAAGTTCATTAACTTTCGTGATTTTATCTACAAGAGCTGGAATTATATCCACACCCGGTTCTAATTTTTGAGGTGCAGCTGTCATGTATACAACTCCACTGGCTCTGGAACATTACCAAAATCTTCAGCGTCAACTCGTACGCCTTGATACGCAGCAAGGCGCCGGGAATAATGATCACGAACAAACAGGTTTAGTCCGCAATGACTACATACAAAGGGGTCTGTAATAACATCTTCAGTTATACCTTTGCAATGTACACATTGCATTCTTCGAGCAACAGAACCTCTATGCTCAGTCTGTATGGCTGTATGAGGGAACCCAGCTTTCATAATCTCATTTTGTGCCTGCCCCATGAATCCCTCTGTGCCAGTCAAATAGAATTGTGAACCCATTTTGGCAGCCTCTAAAACTTTTTGCAGCCGTTGCACTGAAGCTGAATAACTTGGCCCAACATAAAATTGCGCCGATTTAAGTGATTTTAACCTTGAAACATATTTCTCACCACTTTTGGTTGCAACGAATATAATATGAGCCTTGTTCAAAAATTTCTTATCAGATCCCACAAAATCTATTATGGCTTCCGCACCCTCATCTTCGGCAATTATTATATGGAATATGCCATCACGCCTCTCAAGCACGCCATAGGTTGGGCGGCTAGGTATGCTAGGTGGGAATAAAAATTTTGACATAAAAAACCTTCCTAACGCAGTTTATTAGGGCGCTGCAAGCAGCGCCTTAATATCAACCTTTAGCTGATCGAATTGACTTATCCTCATCGTAAAAGGGCATTTCGGAGGTAGTACAGGAAATTTCTGTTCCATCTCCGTTACGAACCGTTAACTTTCTACCCGGTGTAGCACAATCAACCGGCATTCTAGCTATGCCTACATTGTGGTTGTTTACCTCGGAGCACATTCCAAAGGTCACAACCCCGACTTTCTCACCATCTTTCAAGAGATCTGCACCTTCATCTGCTGGCGTCTTCCCGTCTAATTTCACACCAAATATCTTGAAGCGTTCTTTTCCCTCTGATGCATAGTGGTTTTCAGCGCCAATAAAGCCGGTCTTACCAGGAGATACAGTGAATTCGAGCCCAAGTTCCCAAAGCGTATCACCACACGTCTCATCGTCGAATGGATAAGTTTCTGAATTATCACCTGGATAAAATAATAAATAACTCTCTGTTCTCAAAAGATCTAAAGTTGAAAATTGCACAGGCACAATACCCATGCTTGCGCCTTCGCTAAGGATACTATCCCATAAATGAATGGCGTTCTTTGACCCACAAAATATCTCATAACCTCGTTCGCCAGTGTATCCAGTTCGAGAAATCATTACTGGGCACCCAAAAAGCTTAGTCTGCATAATACCAAAATAAGCAAGATCTCTTATACCTGGAACATGCTTTTGAAGAAAATCAACAGCAACTGGACCTTGAAGAGACATATCATGAAGGTCATCATCAAAAATTACTGCACAGTTTTTTGATGCAGCAACAGTTGATAATTGCTCCATACCAGTTCCAGTCCCATGTACCACCATCCATGAATTTACTGATACTCGATATATGACGCAGTCATCGATAAACTTACCTTGATCATTTAGCATACAAGCATAAGTTGAACGGCCAGGCATAATTTTTTCTACATTACGTGTTGTAACGCGATCTATTACCTGAGCCGCATGCTCTCCTACGACATGCACTTTTTTTAGACCAGAAACATCCATTAGACCTGCTTTAGTTCTTATAGCTTCGTAATCTGCCTTGGCCCGCTCTGGCGTATGATCATAAAACCAGGCTGTGCCCATGCCATTCCAATCTTCAAGCTCACCACCAATTTCTGCATGACGCTGCGCTAACGCCGATGTTCTCCAAATAATAGACATTGCTTTTCTCCTTCTCCTGCCAAATACATCATAGTTGTTTAATTTTCACAAGCATATCAAAAGTTATACTGTCATTCAATTTATTTTCACTGTGGGAAATACAAATAGATGCAATAAATTTCAGAATCGTACGTTTATTGCGAGTTAGGCAACACTAAAAGCCACAACAAACACTTTTTATGATTTCTGGAAGATAGTGTTCGAATCGCTTTTTAAAAAATTATGAGATCACGATTTTATATCTCATAGGCAAACCAAAAAAATGACCGGGTCTATTTCAACCCGGTCAAATTAATGTTTAGAATTTAGACGATTTCCTCGCTTCTGAACTTTGTCCGACAACAAGAACAAAAACACATATGGCCGCGGCAATCAAAGTTGTGATGCCTGGAAGGGCAGTACCCCATCCCATAAACATCGCTCCATCAACAACAGACCAAGAGGCTTCACTATATGGAAACATTTTTTTTCCTTTCTATCTATTTATTCGGCAGGCGGCGCTGATTGCGCGATGCCCTCTGGATAACCTTGTGCTGGTACTTTGACCGTATCCATACCTGCTTCTTCTGCTCCTGCAGGAACTCTAAGCATGCCTAGCATATTTAATATGTAGGAAGAGATATAGCCTGGAACAAAGCCAAGTAGGAAAAATACGATTGCACCAACAATTTGTCCGATCAATGAAATCGTTGGAACTTCTCCTGCTGCACCTTGTAAAGCGGGATAACCCGATCCAAAAATACCAAGAAGTACAACTCCATACAAACCAATTGTACCGTGCACAGTAACTGCACCAACCGCATCATCAATTCCCCGACGTTCAAGCCAATCAGCACAAAATTTGAGGATTACACCTGCTGAAAACGCTATGATAAAAGTAAGGGCTGGATAGTAGATGTCTAGCCCGGAAGCCGTTGAAATAATACCAGCCAGCGCACCGGACATCATCCAGAAAGGATCCTTAGTCATAACCCAAGCGCCAATAATACCTCCAGCTATTGCCATCAATATATTAAAAGCGAGAGCTGATAACGTGATAGGTGTTCCATAAATGGTAGAAGGTTTATCACCGAACCAGGACCATGCTTCGCCTGGAACAATTACGCATGCCATCAAGAAGCCCCAAAACCCGACAATAATTAACATAAGGCCAATTACGGTTAGCGGCAGATTATGACCAGCAATGTGGTTTGCAGTTCCATCAGCGTTAAACTTACCAATACGTGGACCCAAGTTAATCAACACGCCAAGTGCGAAGAAGCCTGCAACAGCGTGAACAAGACCAGCAGCTCCAAAATCATGGACCCCAAACTGCGTGACCATCCAACCGTCTGCGTGCCAACCCCAAGCGGCTGCTACAACCCATGCAAATGACCCTAAGATAACTGCCAAAATGACAAACCCAACAGTTTGGATCCGCTCAATTACAGCACCTGACATAATAGACGCTGTTGTTGCAGCAAACATAGCGAATGCACCGAAGAAGACACCTGATGCCTGATCAGCAATGTTTGGACCCATATACTGTGCAGAATCACCCCAGCCCCATGCTATTGCACTTGCATACGCTGCTCCAGATATTCCTGCTGGACCTTCGCTGAAGGTTAAACCTGTTGGGAAACCCCAATATACCCACCAACCAAAAAAGTAAAAAGTTGGAATCATAAAAGCAAACGCGAGCAAGTTTTTCACGCCTGATGAAAGTACATTTTTAGCCCGTGATGCACCCATTTCATACGCCAAAAAGCCAGCGTGAATTATGATCATCAAAGGAATTGTCAGATAATAAAATGTTTCGGCGAACATTGTATTCGTTACGCCTGCGCTGCCTTGTAAAGCAGCAATTTGTGCGGTTAATTCCGCAATTTGACTTTCCATTTTCAGCTCCCTATTAGCTCAAATTATGGCCACACTCATAGTGTGACGATTGTACACAAACACTAATAGTTGTAAAAAATAAAGTATTTTTTTCCATAAATGCAATTTTTTTTCCTGACAGTTGAAAAATTTTCGATATAGTGCTTCTTAAATTAGCAACTTATTGATCGGTTATTTTGCTAATATACTGGAGGTATCAAATTGAATAAAAAAGTAGCTGTAATAGGCGCAGGCCCCTCGGGTTTAGCCGTACTACGTGCATTTCAATCTGCAAAAGAAAGCGGATATGAAATTCCGGAGATAAAATGTTTTGAAAAACAAGATAACTGGGGTGGCCTATGGAACTATACCTGGCGCACTGGCCTAGATCAATATGGTGAGGCCGTCCATGGCTCTATGTATCGGTATCTTTGGTCAAATGGCCCAAAAGAGGGTTTGGAATTTGCAGACTATTCTTTCGAGGAACATTTTGGGAAGCAAATAGCAAGCTATCCCCCCAGGTCAGTGTTATTTGATTACATTGAGGGTCGGGTCAACAAAACAGAAGTCCGAGATTGGATTGAATTTTCCACTTCAGTGAAAAATGTGGAGCAAGCTGAAAGTGGTTTCGCAGTGACAACATCAGATTTGACTAGTTCAACAACAAATGTCGATTACTTTGATCATGTGGTGGTGTGTTCAGGGCATTTTAGCACTCCCAACATGCCTAGCTTCGGTGGGTTTGATAAATTTCCAGGCCGTATCCTTCATGCGCACGACTTCCGCGATGCGGTGGAATTTCAAGGAAAGGATGTCCTTATTATTGGCACAAGTTATTCCGCGGAGGATATTGGTAGCCAGTGCTGGAAGTATGGTGCGAAATCCATAACGGTTAGTCACCGAACTGCCGCGATGGGGTATGACTGGCCAACAAATTGGGAAGAAGTCCCCTTGCTAACAAAAGTTGATGGTCAAACTGCTCACTTCAAAGATGGATCGTCAAAAACGGTTGACACAATTATCCTCTGTACGGGCTACTTACATCACTTCCCATTCATGGAAGATAAACTCAAGCTTGTGACAGCAAATAGATTGGCAACTGCAGATTTGTATAAAGGTATCGCATATGTTCATAACCCAAGGTTACATTACATAGGGATGCAAGATCAGTGGTTTACTTTCAATATGTTTGACGCGCAGGCGTGGTGGTCCAGGGATGTTATAATGGGCAGGATCGATCTGCCGAGTCATAGCGATATGTTGAAAGACGTGAACGATCGCATAGCTCATGAAGATGCAGGGCAAGATGATTATGACGCCATTTGGTATCAGGGTGACTACGTAAAGGAATTAATAGATGAAACCGACTACCCATCTTTTGATGTCGAGGGCGCATGTAAAGTTTTCAAAGAATGGAAGGGGCACAAGAAGAAGAATATCATGACTTTTCGGGATAACGCTTACAAGTCTGTCATTACTGGCTCAATAGCACCAAAGCATCATACACCATGGAAAGATGCAATGGACGATAGTGTGGAAAGCTATTTATTAAACACAATAGACTAATGAAAATAATCTCAAAAGAAATTGAATATTGATTTTACTAAAATGAAATTTTTATTCATACCAGTTGATTAATTTATATAGATGGTTATAAAGGATTCTATAAATATTCTGCAAAGTGAGCAGTCTCTTCTTTATAAAAATGGAGCAAAATAATGTGCGGTATAGTAGGATTGTTTTTGAAGGATGCCAGTCTAGAACCTAATCTTGGCAATCTTCTGAGCGATATGTTAGTCACAATGACCGACAGAGGGCCCGATAGCGCAGGAATTGCCATCTACGCTGATAAAGATGCTGGTAGAGTAAAGTTTACTATACAATCCGATAACGCCCACCGAGACTTTGAAGATTTACCGAACTACTTGAGCAAGCATTTAAATTGTAGTTTAGATATTAAAATTAACGACACTCACGCTGTGGTTACATTAGATGAAAGCGTAACAGATAAATTTTCTGCGGCTTTAACATCTTTCAATCCCGAAATTAGGACAATGAGCCGAGGCTCATCTTTAGAGATTTACAAGGAAGTTGGTTTGCCTAAGCAAGTCACTGAAAGATTTAAAATCCCACAAATGTCTGGACGGCATGGAATCGGGCACACCCGAATGGCGACAGAGTCTGCTGTTACTACCATGGGAGCTCATCCATTCAACACCGGTCTAGATCAATGTTTGGTTCATAACGGCTCTCTATCAAACCATAACTCGTTACGGCGACAGTTACGGAGAGAAGGTGTCCACATAGAAACAGAGAACGATACGGAAGTCGGAGCTGCCTATCTAACTTGGAAAATGCAAAACGGTGCCAGTCTAGGTGAGGCATTAGAAAGTTCTTTGGAGGATTTGGACGGATTTTTTACTTTTGTGGTTGGAACAGAAGATGGTTTTGGGGTGGTTAGAGATCCCATAGCCTGCAAGCCAGCAGTCATGGCAGAAACTGATCAATATGTAGCGTTTGGTAGTGAGTATCGGGCTCTGGTAAATTTGCCCGAAATTGATAGTGCCCGCGTTTGGGAACCAGAACCTGCAACAGTATATTTTTGGAAACACTAAAATGTTAGAATTTGACCTACAAGAAAATGGACTTCGAAAGCTAAATAGCGCTTTGCATGACCAGAAAGAAAACACTAATCAAACAGCATGGGATGTAATAAACCCAAAGGGTAGTCACGCAATTGCTGTTGGAATAGACGCGCCGATAGAAGTAAATATCAACGGTTCAACAGGGTACTACTGCGGTGGAATGAATAAACAGGCAACAATCAATGTTAAAGGTTCAGTGGGCCCGGGAGTAGCCGAAAATATGATGAGTGGCAAAGTTGTAATTGAGGGCGATGCCAGCCAATATGCTGGAGCGACTGGCCATGGAGGTTTGCTAGTGATCAAGGGAAATGCGTCTTCCCGTTGTGGAATTTCTATGAAAGGCATAAACATAGTTGTCCATGGGAATATTGGACACATGTCAGCGTTCATGGCTCAGTCAGGTAATCTTGTGGTCTGCGGAGACGCTGGAGATGCACTAGGCGATAGCCTTTACGAAGCGAAATTATTCGTGCGGGGAAGTGTCAAAAGTTTAGGTGCTGATTGTGAAAAGAAGGAAATGCGTCCTGAACACATTGAGCTACTCAAACAGCTGCTTTCAGAGGCCGAAAGTGACGCTAAACCCGAGGAATTTACTCGTTACGGATCAGCAAGAACATTGTACAACTTTAACATTGATAATTCAGATGCATATTGAGGGTGGAACAAATGAATAAAATGGAAAAGCCAGCCATACCACACACTACACCGAGATACTCAGCTACATTCTCAAACGACGTCAATAGTGACATACGGCGTGCTGCTGCAACAGGTATCTACGACATCAGAGGTGGCGGCGCGAAAAGAAAACTCCCAACTTTTGACGATTTATTATTTCTTGGAGCCTCGATCTCAAGATACCCATTGGAAGGATATCGCGAAAAGTGCGAGACAAGTGTAACGATCGGAACACGTTATGCTAAAAATCCAATTGAATTAGAAATCCCTATTACTATAGCAGGCATGAGCTTTGGTGCCCTTTCAGGACCTGCAAAAGAGGCTTTAGGTAGAGGCGCATCTGCAGCAGGAACTTCAACAACTACAGGTGATGGCGGAATGACGCCAGAAGAACGCGGGCACTCAACAAAACTTGTATATCAATACCTCCCATCACGCTACGGCATGAACCCAGACGACCTTCGAAAGGCTGACGCTATCGAAATAGTAGTTGGTCAAGGAGCAAAACCTGGTGGAGGTGGTATGCTGTTAGGTCAAAAAATATCAGATCGTGTCGCAGAAATGCGAAATCTACCAAAAGGAATAGACCAACGCTCTGCATGCAGGCATCCCGATTGGACCGGACCAGATGATCTGGAAATAAAAATACTAGAACTACGTGAAATTACCGGATGGAAAGTTCCCATTTACGTAAAAGTAGCTGGCGCGCGCCCATACTATGACACTACATTAGCTATCAAAGCCGGCGCAGACGCAATCGTCTTAGATGGGATGCAAGGTGGAACCGCTGCTACTCAAGATGTTTTCATTGAGCATGTGGGACAGCCGACTCTGGCAATTGTACGCCCAGCTGTACAGGCTCTTCAAGATTTGGGAATGCACCGAAAAGTTCAATTAATTTTATCTGGCGGTATCCGCAATGGTGCAGATGTCGCCAAAGCAATGGCTCTTGGTGCAGATGCAGTTGCAATTGGTTCCGCTGCCTTGATTGCATTGGGAGATAATGATCCAGTCCACGAGGCAGAATATAACAAGCTTGGAACGACAGCCGGGGCTTACGACGATTGGCATGAGGGAATGGACCCAGCAGGTATTACAACTCAGGATCCCGGCTTGATGAAGCGCTTTGACCCTAAAGAAGGAGGCCGCAAATTGAGGAATTACTTAAAGGTGATGACTTTAGAGGCTCAAACAATAGCGAGGGCTTGCGGAAAAAATCATTTGCATAATTTGGAGCCGGAGGATTTAGTTGCTCTTACAATGGAGGCTGCTGCCATGGCTCAAGTACCTCTTGCTGGAACAAATTGGTACCCAGGAAAACCTGGCACATCGTATTGAAGCTACTTGAGTAGTGTTTCGCCGCTACATAAATATGATTGGGAGAAGAAAATGACGAAAGACTTAGCCGCATTTGCCAAAGAAAAAGGCGTAAAATATTTTATGATATCGTACACCGATTTATTCGGAGGTCAGAGAGCTAAGCTGGTACCAGCACAGGCTATTGCTGATATGCAGGAAGACGGTGCCGGTTTTGCGGGTTTTGCGACCTGGCTAGATTTTACACCTGCGCATCCAGATATGCTTGCAGTTCCAGATCCAAATAGTGCAATCCAGCTTCCATGGAAACCAGAAGTAGCTTGGGTAGCCGGGAATTGCGTAATGGAAGGTGAGGACGTCGCTCAGGCTCCTAGAAATGTGTTGAGACGCCTCATTAGTGAGGCAGCAGCAGAAGGCATGCACGTAAAGACAGGTATCGAGGCTGAGTTTTTCTTGTTGTCACCGGATGGATCTCAAATCTCCGACGAATACGATACTGCGGCTAAGCCATGCTATGACCAGCAGGCGGTCATGCGCCGTTATGACGTAATAAAAGAGATTTGTGACTACATGCTAGAGTTGGGCTGGGGTCCCTACCAAAATGACCACGAAGACGCTAATGGCCAATTTGAAATGAATTGGGAGTTTGATGATACCTTAGCCACGGCGGACAAACATAGCTTTTTTAAATTTATGACAAAATCTGTGGCAGAAAAACATGGTTTTCGTGCAACATTTATGCCCAAACCGGTTGAAGGGTTAACTGGTAACGGCTGTCATGCTCATATATCCGTTTGGGATGCTCCTGGTTCAAAAGCTAAGACAAATGTATTCGCAACTGATCCAAGTGCTGCCAGTCAAACATCAGAACTTGGTCTGTCAGAAAAAGGAAGGCATTTTCTTGGCGGAATAATGAAGCATGCTTCTGCTTTAGCAGCTATCACTAACCCAACAGTTAACAGCTACAAAAGAATAAATGCTCCAAGAACTATGTCAGGAGCAACTTGGGCACCCAACTCGGTCACATGGACTGGTAACAACAGAACTCACATGGTTCGCGTGCCAGGACCTGGTCGCTTTGAGTTAAGGTTACCAGATGGAGCAACAAATCCTTATCTATTGCAAGCAGTAATAATAGCAGCTGGCTTATCTGGTGTAAGATCAAAAGCTGATCCAGGAAAGCGTTATGATATTGATATGTATGCACAAGGCCATACTGTAAGGGGGGCTCCGAAATTACCATTAAATATGCTAGATGCACTTCGAGCTTATGATAAAGACAAAGGCCTCAAAATTGCTATGGGTGAAGAGTTTTCACAAGCATACTTAAAACTTAAGATGGAAGAGTGGAATTCTTTTGTGTCTCATTTCTCATCTTGGGAGAAAGAAAATACTCTAGATATTTAGGATGTGACCATCATACTGTTGAATAGCAATGATTGCTATATTCTAGGTGAATTTTTATGTTTTCTCTAACATTTGGCTTAATAGCCGCTATATGCTGGGGTCTTCATGATTTTATTATAAGAATTCTCAGACAACCTCGGGGCATTTATGCTTCTATAGCGACTGTACTGTTTTTTGGTTGTTTGTTCCAAACTCCAGTAATAGTACTGAATGCTGATTTCTCCAAATTGCCACTTCTTGCTTTGTGGGTTTCGGTATTATCCGGATCTTCTTTTGCAATTGCGGGCATAGCTTTATATAAGGCCTTTATAATTGGACCGATTAGGCTTGTTGCCCCTATCGTAGGATCATATCCTGTATTCTCCTTGATATTTTCTAGTTTAAATGGAAACCTACCAAGCCAGATACAAATCGGTGCGGTTATTTTAATAGTCTCATGCGCCGGATATGTAGCAGCCTCAAAAGAAGAAACAGATCAGGATCTTTCTGAGCAAAAATTAGCTATTTTTTGGGCTTTGGTCTCAAGCTTTTGCTTTGCCATGAGTTTTGCTCTCGGACAGTACGCTTCTAACATAAGCAATCAATATGCACTATTACTGCCAAATCGTATTTCGGCATTAATAGCTCTAATCCTAATTGCGAAGTATCTGAAACAACCCATAATTCCAGACATGTCAGAGTGGAGAATATTTGCCCTTATGGCATTTCTTGATGCAACGGCCCATGGTTTAGTAATCAGTTCCGGTAAACTGGAAAATCCAGTATATGCGTCAATAAGCTCTTCATTATTTGGCTTAGTGACAATATTACTAGCCTCTTTTTTCCTAAAAGAGCGGGTTTCATCAAACCAATGGGTAGCCATATTCCTTGTTTTCGTTGGACTGGCTGTACTAGGCTATTAGGCAGTTAAACCCTTTGGTTCATCAACTCCATTAGCCCTACATGCCGCGGTCAATGTATTGGCCAATAAACAAGCTATTGTCATTGGACCAACTCCACCCGGAACAGGCGTGATGGCACCAGCTACATCTGCGCAACTATCATAATCGCAGTCTCCTACAAGACGAGTACCACCTTCTGGTTTTGGAATGCGATTAATGCCGACATCAATTACGGTAGCGCCTTCTTTAATCCAATCACCAGGCACCATGTTAGCTCGCCCTACAGCCGCCACCACAATATCAGCTCTCTTAACAACACTTTGTAGATCTTTGGTCCTGGAGTGCGCAATTGTTACGGTACAGCTATCTCCTAGTAAAAGTTGTGCCATTGGCTTACCGACTATATTCGATCTACCAATCACAACCGCATCTAAACCAGATAGAGTACCATGGTAATCACGCAACATCATTAAACAGCCCAGGGGAGTGCATGGAACCATTGATTTTTGGCCAGTGCCAAGCATCCCGACGTTAGAAATATGAAAACCATCTACGTCCTTATGAGGCGCAATGGAGTTAATCACTAAATCTTCGTTTAAATGATTAGGCAGAGGCAATTGGACGAGGATCCCATGTACTTCAGGATCATCGTTCAATTTTGAAATCAGACCGAGAAGATCACTTTCGGATGTTGAGGCATCTAATCTATGCTCATAGGAGTTCATTCCAGCCTCTACAGTTTGCTTACCTTTAGATCTGACATAGACCTGGCTCGCGGGATCCTCACCCACCAAAACGACCGCCAAACCAGGTTTTATGCCATGAGCATCTACCAGTTTTGCTACACCTTCGGCAACTTTACTACGTACTCTTGCAGAAAACTCTTTTCCATCAATCACATCAGCAGCCATGACATATTTTCCTTTTTAACTAAATTTATTCAGTAATTTACATGCATGTAATCGGATCAGAATAATCCCTCTATCTGACCTGTTTCATTTAACATGATACTCTCAGACGCAGGTTTTGATGGCAATCCAGGCATAGTCATTATTTCACCACATATAACTACAACAAAACCAGCACCTGCACTCAAGCGCACTTCCCTAATCGGTAAAGAGTGGCCAGTCGGCGCACCTCTAACGTTAGGATCAGTTGTAAAGCTATATTGAGTTTTGGCCATACAAACAGGCAATCCCCCATAACCAGCCGTTTCCCATTCTTTGAGTTGGTTCCTGATTTTAGCATCCGCCAAAACCTCATCGGCACGATAAATCCGCTTTGCAACTGTTTCAATTTTATCGAAAAGAGACATTTCATCATTGTACAGCGGTGCAAAGTTTCCTGAATCTGTATCTGCTATTTCTGATACACGGTTAGCTAGATCTACAGTCCCTTCAGAACCTTTTTCCCAATGCTTACACAAAATGGCCTCAGCACCCATTTCAGATACATAATCTTGTACCGCTTTTACTTCGGCGTCAGTGTCAGTCACGAAATGGTTTATAGCCACTACTACCGGGACACCAAAAGATTTCACATTTTCAATATGCCGACCGAGATTTGGACAACCTTTTACAACGGCCTCAACATTTTCATCTCCCAAATCTGACTTTGCTACTCCACCATTCATTTTCATAGCTCTAATCGTGGCAACAACAACCACAACAGACGGGGTAAGGCCTGCCTTTCGGCATTTTATATTCATGAATTTTTCTGCCCCTAAATCCGCACCAAAACCAGCTTCCGTGACAACATAATCTGCTATTTTTAGTGCTGTTGTTGTCGCCATTACGGAATTACACCCGTGCGCAATATTGGCAAATGGTCCGCCGTGCACAAATGCTGGATTATTTTCTAATGTCTGAACGAGATTGGGCTGCATAGCATCCTTCAGAAGTACAGTCATAGCACCATCTGCCTTGATATCACGACAATAGATCGGAGACTTGTCACGTCTATATGCAACGATAATATCTCCCAAACGTTTTTGTAGATCTTCCAAGTCTGTTGCAAGACATAGTATCGCCATTACCTCAGATGCAACAGTGATATCGAACCCAGTTTGGCGGGGAAATCCGTTAGACACTCCCCCAAGAGATGTTACGATATCTCTCAGTGCTCTATCGTTCATATCCATCACACGACGCCACACTACTCTGCGCTCGTCAATTTCAAGGGAGTTCCCCCAGTAAATATGGTTATCGATCATAGCCGATAATAGATTGTGGGCCGAAGTTATAGCATGAAAATCGCCAGTAAAATGTAGGTTCATTTCTTCCATTGGAACAACCTGTGCATAGCCTCCACCGGCTGCCCCCCCTTTCATGCCAAAGCATGGTCCAAGAGAAGCTTCTCTAATACAAATTGCAGCTTTTTTCCCAATTCTATTTAACCCATCACCTAGGCCTACAGTGGTTGTAGTTTTACCCTCCCCGGCTGGTGTTGGATTAATAGCTGTTACTAAAATTAACTTTCCACTGTCATTTTCCTGCACAGAATTTATGAATTCCTGGCTGACCTTAGCTTTATCATGCCCATATGGTAGTAAATGCTCAGAAGGTATACCAAGCTTTGATCCGATTTCTTGTATGGGTCGTTTTTGAGCTTCTCGCGCAATTTCTATATCTGACTTATAACTCATCTTAAATCTTCCTTTTGATTAATTAATTTGCGACACTCTCAACACTGATAGAGATAAATTTAATTCTGATATTTTGCCCCATCGCAACAAATTTATTTTCCTAGTATTAAAAATTTTTAACCACAGGTCAACTACTGAAAATCGTTTTTACGATATTCAACCCAAAAATTTTACATTTCGTAATAGTCTAATTAAGCCCAATAATACAAGCCCATCATCATGAATTTAGAAAGTCTTTAAATTTGGCAGCTACCCACAGCAAAACATACAAATCCCGATATGAATTGGAGTTTTGGGACTAATTCATTGTAAATTTAAGTTACCGATTTTAGGTGAGGCCTATTTATCTTACTAGTTGAAAAAGTTTTTTCACTTTCTTTGCTAATTTGAAGAAGCCAGTTTCGAACTATATCCCTTGCTTCAGAATTTTTTGCCTTCTCCGAAACCAGTAAATAATAACCATCTGAAGTTTTAAGACTCTTTTCACCTAAAGGACATACCAAACTACCGGAGTTTAAGTAACGATCAACCAAATGTTGCCACCCTAATGCGACTCCTAGTCCATCAACAGCAGCTTGGATCGCAAGGGGATAAGTATTTACGATTGTTTGCCTACTACTTTGGGGACTATTCAAGCCTTGAGTTTTCAACCAGGTGGCCCAATTCATCCACTCTAGGTGACTGCTAGCTACGTCAATTAAATCCATATTTTCTATATGTTTTTCAGACGTAACATCTGAATTGGCCGCCAAAAAGTCAGGAGAACAAACTGGAAAGATGGTTTCACCAAAAAGAAGCTCACTATTGAAGCTTGGCCAATCTCCATTACCCCGCAAAATTACTAAATCATTGCTTTCCGCTAGACACTCTTCATCATCGTCAGATGAAACAATAGCGATATTCAGATTTGGATTAATTGCCTGGAAGTTATTTAATTGAGGCATTATCCACAAAGAAGCGACAGAGTTAGTTGCTGCTAACGTGATCGAGCTAGAGGGCTCCTGATCCACAAGTCTTGATGAAGCATCTTTAAGAATATCCAGCGCTTCTGATACTGATGATAGTAATTCTAAACCATCTGAAGTTATAGCTATTGACCTGTGCCCTCTATTAAATAATTGAACACCATAATGCTGCTCTAACAGCTTTACCTTTCGGCTGATTGATGACTCCGAAATATTTAACTCCTTAGCTGCCAAGGTAAAACTTCCTGTTTTTCCTGTAACTTGGAAAGCCAAAAGGTAGTCTAATGGAGGGAGGCTTTTTCGACCCTTTGGCATAATATCACAGAGCTCCTCTTTAAAATTGTTTTCTATCTTACTGCAGATTTTTGAAACCTCAACCTTTTTGCCTATCAAAATTAGAGGCAGAGCCTCTCAAAAATCTTGGTCACTATTAGTGAATAATTTGGCAAAATGTCCCGGTCGGACATTCGTCCAACAAAGTTTGATTCGAATCAGGGAGAAATTTATGTCAAAAATAGCGAGAAATTTTTTGCTATCATCAATAGTAGCGATGGCACCTGTAGGTGTTATGGCCGCTGATAGTAGCGATCCAATTGTAATACCAATACATAACTGGTCTAGCCAAATTGTAATGAGCAATGTGGTAGGTCAAATGTTTGAGGAGATGGGTAATAACGTTGAATACATCACCACAGACAGCCAAGCAGTGTACGAGTCAGTCCGGCTTGGAGATGTAGCTTTAGAACTTGAAGTATGGGAAGGTGCATTCGGCGCATCATTCCGAACAGCTCTTGAAAAAGGTGGGCTACACGATGTTGGGGATCATGACGCTGTTACACGCGAAGATTGGTGGTATCCAATGTGGACTAAGGATAGTTGCCCAGGCTTACCAAGTTGGGAAGCACTCAATGATTGTGCAGCACTATTTGCAACTCCAGAAACTGGAAGTAAAGGAAGGTATCTCGACGGTCCAGTTGACTGGTTGAAACATGGACAAGAACGGGTGGCAGCCTTAGGAATGAATTTTCAAGTTGTGAATGCCGGTTCAGCGGCCGCTTTATGGGCGGAAATTGGTGCAGCAGAAGCAGATAGAAAACCGGTGGTGGTTTTTAATTGGACACCAAACTTCGCGGAAGCAGTATGGCCTGGCGAATTTGTAGAATTCCCAGAATGGGTCGACGGTTGCGACACTGATCCATCAGTTGGTCCAAACCCCGACGCACTATTTGATTGTGGAAACCCAGCCAAAGGTTATCTAAAAAAAGCAGCCTGGGATGGCATGAAAGACAAGTGGCCCCATGCTTATTGTGCATTAGGCAAAATTTCTTTTACTAACCCCCAAATCGCAGAAATGGCAAAACTTGTTGATACAGATGAGCTTGAGCCAGAAGAAGCTGCTGTAGAATGGTTAGCTGCAAACCGCTCTACTGTTGACCCGGTTATTAATGCATGTAGGCATTAAGTCTTAGCTGAATTAACTGGTGCCCCCAAATCTCTAGTGTTGGGGGCACATTTTTTGTGGGACGACTTATGACCGGAAAACCTGTAATATCTGCGAAAAATGTTTGGAAAATTTTTGGTTCGAACCCCAAAAAATATCTATCACAAATTTCTGCCGACTATTCCTTTGATCAGATAAAAAAAGACGGCTACATAGCCGGTGTAAAAGACGTCTCACTCGATGTTCACAAAGGTGAAATGCTGGTCATAATGGGACTCTCTGGATCAGGAAAGTCGACCTTAGTGCGATGCCTTTCGCGGTTACACGATATCACTGGAGGTGATATCTTTGTCGATGGGCAGAATATTATGTCCTTGACCGAAAAAGAACTTATAGAATTACGCCGGTCAAAAATGGGTATGGTTTTCCAATCTTTTGGTCTACTTCCGCACAGAACTGTTTTGGAAAATGTGGCATTCCCACTCGAAATGCGCGGCCAAGACAAATATACCCGTCGGGAACGCGCCATGGAAGTCGTTAAATTAGTTGGGCTCGAGGGAAGGGAAGAATACTTTCCTAGGGAGTTATCAGGCGGACAGCAACAACGTGTTGGAATAGCTAGAAGTTTAGCCATTGAGCCAGATATTTGGTTCCTAGATGAACCGTTTTCAGCACTCGACCCTCTAATTAGAAGAGAAATGCAAGATGAATTCTTGAGATTACAAGGTCTCCTTGGAAAAACTATTGTATTCATTACACATGATTTCGATGAGGCCCTTCGATTGGCTGATCGGATAGCTATAATGAAAGACGGAATGATCGAACAATGTTCAACACCTGACGAAATAGTACTTAATCCGGCAACAGAATATGTTCGAAAATTCACCGAAGAAATTGAGAAAGCTCGTGTTGTTACCGTCGAGGCCATTTTGGAACCTACAGGAGAACAAACCACATCTACAAACGCAATTTATGGAAATAAAAAATTAAAAGATGTAGCTAAAATACTGGCCTCAGATACGCGGGAATTTATTCCTGTAAAAGATAATAATGATAAAATAGTTGGTCATATAAATCGAAAAACGGCGCTCGATATAGTGTTTGGCGAATAGTTATGAGTAAATTGAACCAAGATACTAGGACACTAAATTCGATTGATACTAATACAGGTATTGCCATGGTTCTTTTATTTGTTGCTATGGGGTTTTTACTATCTAGAGAGATACTGCCAGCTTGGCTAATCCGCATTCCAGAAGAGTTTATTCCTCCTTTAGCGGTTTGGCTAGATCTTATATTTAACTTCATAAAAGACGACTTACATCTTATTGATCTTACGCGTGCAATTTCAGGTGGTTTAGAAGTTTTATTAGATATTACAGCTAATTTATTATACGGAAGGAACCGGTGGCCAAAATTAGGGCCTATTCCATGGGCAGCCGTCTGCGCTTCTTTTGTCATTTTAGCTTATTATCTAGGTGGATTTAAATTAGCATTACTTGCTTTAGTTACATTTGTATGGACTGCCATGATTGGTCAGTGGAAAATTGCCATGCAAACAATGTCGGTACTGACATTAGCGGCACCGTTAGCAGTTGTTATCGGTTTGGGATTGGGCGTCACTGCTTGGAAGTTTAAAACTTTTGACAAGTCTATTCGGCCAATTTTAAGTATTCTTCAAACACTACCCTTTTTCACTTATCTGCTGCCAGCAGTTATTTTCTTTAAAGTTGGGCCTACTGCTGGGGCTGTTGCTACCATAATGTTTGCCATACCACCTATGATTTTAATGACTACTCTTGGTCTCAGAAAAGTATCAACAGAAATCGTTGAGGCTGGTCACATGAGCGGATGCACACGGTGGCAAATGCTTAGCCGTGTATATATTCCCGCCGCAAGAACAGAAATACTGGTTGGAGTAAACCAAGTTATTATGCTGTGCCTCGCCATGGTAGTACTTACCGCATTTATTGGCATGCCTGGTTTGGGAGCAAAACTTTTGGCTATGATGGGATCATTCAAAATAGGCCGCAGTTTTGAGATAGGAATAACCATTGTTTTATTTGCGATTATGCTTGACCGGATGTCCAAAGCATGGGTCTTAAAACAGCCTGTTCATTTTGATCGTGGAACTAAATGGTGGCAAAGACATAAATATTTTCTGTTATCACTTTTGGCATTTTTGTTTTTTCTCCTTCTTTCACAAATTATACCCATATTAGCCGAGGTAACCCGCAAACAAAGCTTCTCGCAGGGCAAAGAAATAGACAAAATCATTAAAGGTTTTTTAGCAATTGACGCCATCAAAAATACCACTGAGTGGCTCCGTTGGTTTCTGAACGTTAAGGTACTGATACCATTTCGTAACTCTTTACTTTGGATACCCACACCAGCGTTTATACTTATCATAATGGGCTTTGGTTGGTACCTCGCTGGTAAAAAAGAAGCACTGATAGCGGGTATTTTTTTTACAATCGTAGCAATTACCGGATGGTGGGACCGTTCTGTAATTACCTTATATACAGTAATTTCTGCAGTCGTGCTGGCTACATTTATTGGTTTACCACTTGGGATACTTGCTGCAAGGTCATTTAAATGGTCGTCTAGAATACTACTTGCCTGTGACACTGCACAGACTTTTCCGAGCTTCATTTACCTAATTCCAGCAATCATGCTTTTTGGTGTCAATGACGTAGCCGTAGTATTTTCAATCTTAATTTTTGCAGCAGTGCCACTAACAAGATATACAATTGAAGGTTTAAGGGGAGTGCCTCCAGAAATGGTTGAGGCAGCAGATATGTCAGGAGCAACACGCTTCCAAAGACTTCTGACAGTGGAACTTCCTCTCGCACTGCCGACTATGGGAGTGGGTTTCAATCAGGCAATTAATTTCGCATTTTTCATGGTTATAATCGCCGCATTTATTGGGACACAAGACTTAGGTCAGGAATTGCAACGAACTTTAGCAGGGACAGAGCTCGGTAAAAACTTTGTTTTGGGTATGAACGTTTCTCTCATGGCACTGAGCTTTGATTTTATAATCACCAAATGGACTGAAACACGAAAGCAAGCATTGGGTTTAGGATCATGAATGTAAAACCAATTTTTGAAACTCCATTTGAAAGAAAAGGGATCGTAACCCCCGGTGTTCCAATTTTACCAAAAGGGACTGAACGTCACCCTGTGCCTGGAGGTGGCTCGAGAGCACTCGCCGTTTCAGCAGGAGATCAAATTTGCGTCCTAGATTTCGATGGCCTACAACCCGGTGAACTTGTATTTTTTGCACCAGATAAGACCTCAAATGGTGCTTACTTAGGTGTTAAGGGAAGTGGTAGGCCAAACGGAGTTATCAATACTCTGGCAAATGGCTCTAAATCAGGTCAAAAGGTTTTACACGCACTTAAAAAATCGGGTTTTGATCTGGCAGTCGGTGACGGCGTTCAAATTTTTTCGGAAGGATCATCGCCGGGAGACATGGCGCATTTTACTGCCGAGTGTGATGGTCTTTTGATAATTGCAACCGTTGGCAATCTCATGGCTGCCGACACTCAAAAAACTTTAACCGACCTTATAGTCTATTTAAAACGTAGCAACTTAGGGGAAATCGGGGAAGAACTTTTGCCACCTGATCCGTTGGCAAATCCAATCCTAGATATCAATATCCAACCAGGTGTTGCTGAAACTTACGAAGTAAATAAAGGGCAGTATATTCAAGTTCTTGATGTCAAAGGTAGAGAATGTAGCGATTTTCAAGCTTTCTCACTTAGAGCGCTAGATCAAGGTTTGGAGAGAGATATTGACCCAACCACAACTCGCTCACTTATGGGTAATCTTTACCCTGAGCCTGGAATATTCAGTAAGTATTGGAGTGTAGATCAAGAACCTTTGGTTGAAATAGTGCAAGATACTTGTGGCAGGCATGATACCTTCGGTTTAGCTTGTACAGCGCGCTATTATGAGGATCTGGGTTATCCAGGTCACTTGAACTGTTCCGACAATATAACAGAGAAACTTAAGTCCTATAACGTGCGCCCTAGAGCTGGTTGGCCTGCTATAAACTTCTTTTTTAACACAATGTTGGACGAAGCTAACGCAATAACCATGGATGAACCTTGGTCGAGACCAGGTGACTACGTAATGCTTCGAGCGTTAACAGATTTAGTTTGTGTTTCAAGCGCATGCCCCTGTGACATAGATCCAGCAAATGGTTGGGTTCCAACTGACATCCAGGTACGCACATACAAAACAGACGAAACTTTCAAGAAATCAATTGGATACAGAAAATCAACGGAGGCCGAAGTGGAAGAGACAAAGAAAACCGGTTTTCACGATTGCTTCGCAAAACACACCAGGGATTTTGTGGAATATAATGGTTATTGGTTACCAAACACTATGACTAATTATGGAGCAATTTCGGAATACTGGTCATGCCGAGACGGCCTAGCAGTAATGGATCTATCTCCATTAAGAAAATATGAAGTAACTGGGCCTGACGCTGAAGAACTTATGCAAATGTGCGTAACTCGAAATGTAAAAAAACTCAGTATCGGACAGGTAGTATACACCGCTATGTGTTACGAACATGGCGGCATGATTGATGATGGTACTATTTACCGCTTAGGAAATGAAAATTTCCGCTGGATTGGCGGTAATGATACCTCTGGATTATGGCTAAAAGAACAGGCTGTTAAAAATAATTTAAATGCGTGGGTTAGAAATTCTACTGATCAATTACATAACATTGCATTGCAAGGGAGGCACTCGAAAGCAGTATTATCAAAAGTTTTTTGGACACCTCCTACACAACCCACGGTAGACGAGTTAGGATGGTTTAGACTTACGATTGCGCGTATCGGTGACGTGCACGGAAAAGTCGCCGTTATTTCTAGAACTGGATATTCTGGGGAGTTAGGATACGAAATCTTCTGCCATCCAAAAGATGCCAATGAGATTTTTGACAGTGTTTGGAAGGCAGGGGAAGAATATGGTATCACGCCTCTTGGATTAGAAGCTTTAGATATGCTCAGAATAGAGGGGGGCCTTATTTTTGCTGGTAGCGAGTTTGACGATCAAACCGATCCATATGAAGCAGGAATAGGTTTTACTGTTCCACTAAAGTCCAAAACAGATAATTTCATTGGTAGGGCTGCCATTACAGAGCGCAAAGAACATCCGCATAGAAAATTAGTAGGGCTAGAAATTACGGGTGGTTTAGTGCCCTCCCCCGGAGATTGTATTCGCCTGGGCAAAGCACAGATAGGGGAAGTAACGTCAGCTGTGAAATCACCCATTTTAGGGAAGGTAATAGCTCTTGGTCGCGTCTCCATATCACACTCAAAAATTGGAGCAGAAGTCCAGATTGGTCAACTTGATGGCCACCAAAAGAGAATAAATGCAAGCGTTTGTTCGTTCCCGCACTTCGATCCAACGAAAGAAAGAGTTAAAGGTAACTACGAAGTGTAGTAACCTTTAACTAACTGTGATCTCTAACTGATAAATGGTGTAGTTAAAACTAACCGATAACCTTTGGTCATAAATTCGGATACAATGGATAGTTTGCACACAGCTCTTTAACTGCAGCTTTTACACGTTTTTCTGATACATCATTATTATCTCCACCGTGCTCTGCCAAGCCGTCTACAACCTCTATAATCCACTCACCAATTTGACGAAATTCTGCCTCACCGAAACCCCGTGTTGTACCAGCTGGGCTTCCCAACCGAACTCCGGATGTGATTGTTGGCTTTTCATCATCAAATGGAACGCCATTTTTATTACAGGTTATATTTGCCCTACCTAGTGCAGTTTCCGTGGCATTCCCTTTCACTCCCTTAGGTCTTAAGTCAACGAGCATAACATGTGTGTCTGTACCTCCAGTCACAATGTCCAAGCCTCCGGTGATTAGAGTATCAGCCAAGGCTTGAGCATTCTTTATAACTTGCTGTTGGTATAGCCTGAAATCAGGTCGAAGTGCTTCACCAAAAGCAACAGCTTTCGCTGCAATCACATGCATCAACGGACCACCTTGGATACCGGGAAAGATTGCTGAATTTGCTTTTTTTGCGATCGCCTCGTCATTAGTAAGAATAATACCGCCTCTTGGGCCGCGTAAAGTTTTGTGTGTTGTACTTGTGGCTGCATGTACATGGGGGAAAGGGGATGGATAAACCCCGGCAGCGATCAAGCCAGCAAAGTGTGCAACATCTGCTAACAAATAAGCCCCTACTTCATCTGCAATTTCACGAAACTTTTTGAAATCAAGCTGTCTCGGGATTGCGGAACCACCTGCTATAATCATTTGCGGTTTATGCTCTAAAGCTAAACGCCTTACTTCATCATAATCTATATTAAGAGTATCTCTACGAACGCCATACTGAACAGCATTGAACCATTTCCCAGATTGGTTCGGCTTAGCGCCATGGGTCAAATGGCCACCAGCATCTAAGCTCATGCCAAGTATTGTATCGCCAGGTTTCAATAAAGCCTGGAAAACGCCCTGGTTAGCTTGACTACCTGAATTAGGTTGCACGTTTGCAAAGCTACAATTGAAGAGCTTACAGGCTCGCTCAATTGCAAGATTTTCCGCAATATCTACATACTCACACCCACCATAGTATCTACGGCCGGAATAACCTTCAGCATACTTGTTAGTCATTACTGAGCCCTGGGCCTCTAATACGGCTCGCGAAACGATGTTTTCGGACGCTATAAGTTCTATTTCTTCGCGCTGGCGTCCTAATTCTGACCTAATAGCGTTGAACAAATCATTATCACTGCTGTCCAACTGTTCAGTAAAAAATCCATCTTGTTTGTGAAGTACATTCATTAGCGTTTCCTTACCTTTATTCCTTACCCTGTCCAACCGAGCCCTGCTGAAATACAGTTCATACTTTGCATTAGCTGTATCCGGTGCTCATTACTATCATTATCTCTTACTATTTTTAACAATTCCACTTGGGTCTTGTGAGCCCAATCCAACTGACTTTCATTTTTTTCAATAAGCGCAACTACATTTGGAAATCTGACGCCGATCTTACGTTCAGTTAAATCCTCTATTACTTCAATGCAACAATCATATTCGTAACTAACTTTTTTATATATTGCTTGCGCTGTTTTCTCCTCATTTACCAACTCACTGTAAAGTAGCGCTATTTCCATATTTGCCAACAATAGAGACTTTTCTATTTCATCAACAGACAATTGAAAAAGTGGTAACCTACTCAATGTCTTTTTGAGTACTTTTTTTCCAGATGAACCTCTTATTTCAAAAAACTTTTTTACAGCCTCCCCAAATCCATACCAGCTGCTGATTAAATGCCTGTTTTGGCTCCACGCAAAGACCCATGGTATTGCCCTCAAGTCAGACAAACTGGACGCACCAAAACGCCTTGCCGGTCGAGAACCAATTTTCAACAAAGATAATTCATCGACAGGGCTCGCTTCATTGAAATATGACACGAAGTCACTATGATTTACTAGGTTAAGATATGAAAGTTGGCTTAGACTTGAAAGGGCCTCCATAACGTCCTCTGCCTCTGGATCCACGGCCGACACATTAGGAATACCAGAATGATGCAACACGGAAGATGAAAGAAGCTCCAACTGAGTCGCAGCAGTACCAACGTTTGCATATTTTGAGGTTACGACTTCACCTTGCTCTGTCAGCTTTAATTTGCCGTTAAGTGTACCCTTGGGTTGAGCCGCTATAGCTCGGTCAGTTGGGGCTCCACCTCTGCTTACCGAACCACCTCGACCGTGAAAAAATTTTGGCTTAACGCCATTTTCGGAAAGTGACCGAGCGATTGCTCTTTGGGCCTTATCAAGGGTCCATGATGAACATAGAAAACCACCGTCCTTGTTACTATCAGAATATCCCAGCATGATTTCCATGAAACCGTCGGCATCTTTTAGACTTCTCGCTGCAAGAGGAAAATCATAAACCTGCCTCAGAATATCTGGTGCCTTATCAAGATCCTCTATAGTCTCAAAAAGTGGGACAACCTTTAAAGATAATTTTTCTGAACCAAAGCCAGCATAGCGCGCTAATAAAAGCACAGAGAAAATATCGGCTGCTGATCTGGTCATAGACAAAATAAAAGGCCCAACCGATTCTGGGTCGGGTCCATTTTGTATTGTGAAAATTAACTCTAGTAGAGAAAGTAACTCGACTGATTCATCACTTAAATCTGACTTATCGAGAATGGGAAGGTTTGGTTCTAACAGTTCGGTTTTTACTTGCTGCAACCAATCCGCAGATCCAAATTCCTGACATGAACCATTAATACTCCAAATATTTTGAAGTACTCTTGTAACGACCTCGGAATTCTGCCGCACATCTAATGTGTGTGCACTAAAACCAAAAACAGCGGCTTGCCACCTTAATGGCCGAACAAGCTTTTCCGAAATATTTGAAGCACCAACAGAGCACAATGCTGCCTCAATATCTTGCAAATCGTTAATGAAATCCTTTGCATACGTATATCTACGCTCGTCCAAACATTGGTTCATTGCCGTAAGTGCCTGTCGAAAAGTTTCGTTTGGATTTCTTCGTATTAAACCGTCTGGATCTTCCGATCTTGATCTAATTATCTTGTCTAAACTGGAATAATAGCTTTTGGAAAGGGGCATAATTTTATTAGAAATGCTCAGCTGCGACGCGAGGTCGGTTAAACTTTCTGAGTAAACCGACAAAACCATATCTTTTGCTGACTGAATTGCAAACAAAGTTTTCTCAGTCGTAACATTAGGATTACCATCCCGATCTCCTCCAATCCAAGAGTGAAACCGAAGGTCAAAATGATCAAAATGTTGCTTTCCAAAAACCGATGTTATTGCCTCATCATAGCTTTCAAATACACGTGGGATGGCTTCAAAAAGACTTGTTTTGTAAAATTGTAGGCCCCACTCAATCTCTGCCTCTAATGAGGGCCTCTCCAGTCTTAGCTCTCCAGTCAACCAAAGTAGGTCTATTTCCCCCTCGAGGTCCTTCTCGAGTTGCAGTATTTCCTTCGGACCCCATCTAAAACTGTCAAATTTAACAAGTGTTTGATAAATGCGTCGGTGTATCTCGAGAACCGAAACACGTTTTGCCTCAGTCGGATGGGCAGTAATTGTTGGACCAATACCTAGTTTATTTTTCTCCAAAAGCCCTAGAAAGAGTGATTTCTTATCGGTATTACAATGCGATAAAACTCCCTTAAAATTATATTGTGAAGGTTCCTCACCGGGGTTATCATTGTAACCTGAAAGTCTTGATCGCCTGATATTAAGAATTTCATCCAATATTTGGGAAAGATGAAACCAAATAGTCACAGCTTGAAACATATCGCAAAACTGATCAGGTCGACACAGATAATTACCCGATCTTATCTCTTTGGACAACGCAGGTGCACGGTTATCCAAAACCTTAAACCATGAATTATGCAAGCGATTTTGAAGAACGCTTGCATATGACTTATCGCTATTAGAGTTATTTTGATCTACGTCTGGTAACATTATGTATCCTACGGACAAGCAGTAGTAAGCCTCAAGCTGCCTTTTGCATGACCTTAGCGATTGTATCACCTATTACTGCAGGGTTAGGAGCAACTGTCACACCAGCGGCCGATAAAATTTCAACTTTCTCGCTAGCACTCTCACCGAAAGCAGAGATAATGGCGCCCGCGTGCCCCATAGTTCGACCTTTCGGTGCCGTCAGACCAGCCACGTAAGCGACAACTGGTTTTTTTACATGCTCTTTTATGTAAGCTGCGGCTTCTGCTTCCTGAGGACCACCTATTTCTCCTATCATGCAAATTACATGAGTATCATCGTCTTCTTCAAATCGTTGTAAGATATCTTTAAATGATGAACCGTTTATGGGATCACCACCTATGCCCACAGAAGTGGAAACTCCAATTCCGTGTGCTTTCAACTGTGCGGCAGCTTCGTAACCCAAGGTGCCTGAGCGCCCGACAATACCAACATTACCTTGGAGGTAAATATGACCCGGCATTATTCCCAGCAAGGCCTTGCCAGGACTTATTGTACCAGCACAATTAGGGCCGGTCAAAACCATACGTTTCTCCTTTGGATACCTGTACATATAACGCTTTACCTGTATCATATCTTGCGCTGGAATTCCGTCTGTTATGCAAACGCAATACTTAATACCTGCATCTGCCGCCTCCATTATACTGTCAGCTGCAAAAGGCGGTGGAACAAAAACTAAACTTGCTTCGGCACCGGTAGCCCCTACAGCATCAGCGACAGTATCGAAAACTGGTAAACCTTCGACTTCCATGCCACCTTTACCGGGAACCACCCCTCCGACGACATTAGTACCATAGTTGACCATGTCGGTTGTATGAAATCGGGCCATCTTCCCAGTTATTCCTTGTACAATTACCGGAGTGTTTCTATCGATTAATATACTCATTTTATTGCCCTCAAGTTAGGTTCTTTGTTGGAGTCGCTTTGCCAAGCTTCTACTGAACGCTCCGCTGCCTCCATCAATGTCGTTGCTCTAATAATTGGAAGCCCTGATTTAGCTAAGATTTTTTGACCTTCTTCAACGTTTGTGCCTGCTAGTCTGACAATTACCGGCACATTAACCTGAACCTCTCTTAAGGCTTGCACCACACCTTCGGCCACCCAGTCACAACGGTTTATTCCGGCGAAAATGTTCACAAGGACTGCCTGCACATTATCATCAGACATAACTAGTCTAAAAGCTTTGGCGACCCTTTCAGGAGTAGCACCACCGCCAATATCAAGGAAGTTTGCGGGTTCTCCTCCAGCAAGTTTAATTGTATCCATTGTGGCCATCGCCAGACCAGCACCATTTACGATACAACCAATATTACCTTCTAATCCAACATAACTGAGACCTCTGTCCGCGGCTCGACTTTCTCTAGGATCTTCCTGGCTTTTGTCCCGCAATTCAGAAATGTGTGGATTTTTGAACAGTGCATTATCATCAAAAGTCATTTTGGCATCTAGAGCGAGAATTCGGCTATCTCCTGTAACTACCAATGGGTTTATCTCGACCATAGTGGCATCATGCTCTCTAAAGGCTTGGTAACAACCCTGCAGAGTCCTAACCATACTTTGGATGAGTGCCGGATCGATACCCAACTTGAAAGCAATTTGTCGACATTGAAAATCTTGCAAGCCAACAGCTGGCTCTACCGTTGACCGGACAATACTTTCCGGCTTTTCCGCAGAAATATCTTCAATGTCCATTCCCCCTTCCGCAGATGCTACGATCATTACACGTTGAGAAGATCTATCAAGCACAAATCCGAGGTAAATTTCTCGATCAATTGGCACACCGCCTTCAACGTAGACGCGGTAAACGCCTTTACCGTTTGAATCAGTCTGGTGAGTAACTAGTTTGCTTCCAAAGAGATTTTCGCATGTCTCTACGATTTCAGTATCGCTGTGACAGACCTTAACACCACCAGCTTTTCCTCGACCCCCTGCATGTACCTGCGCCTTCACAACCCAAGTATCACCACCTAATTCGCGAGCACGGTAAGCGGCTTGTTCTGGACTGTACGCAAGAGCTCCTGGCGGAACTCCTACACCGAACTTTGCTAATATTTCTTTTGCCTGATACTCATGGATATCCATTCATTCATCTCCAACTAAAACTTTTTTCAATTCTACTTATTATTCTGCTGCAACCGCACGGTCGTAGGAGGTAGTCAACGCCTCATTAACAGCGGCCTCATCAACATTGCCGCCTAAATCACGTATTGCTTGAGCGAACCGATTTACTATTTCAGTAACCGACTCACGAGTCAGTAAGTTCAGAATACCTATTCTTACCTGTACTGGTTCAGATAGTGTGGGCCAAATGCCAAAGTTTTGTGCTCGGCAATGCTGAACTAGCTCCATTTCTCTGCCAGCCAGGTCTTTGGATAGATTTAAAACTATTAGCGAGGTCATGTTGGATGTCACTTCACAACCCATAGCCTCTACAGCTGAACGGAGAGCGTTTTCATGGTATATATAATCAGCGGCTCGAGCTGCTAAACCTTGAGAAAGTGTTATACGCAAAGCTTCATGAAATGCTGCTATTGCATAAGCGGAATGGGTACGATGATAGGTACCTTTCTCCACGTCTTTTCTTTCCACTACACCCCAATGACGAGCTTCCATCACCGGGTGGTGAACAAATGATCTGGCTCCCGATGAAATAACTGTGTCGATGAAACGTTCACTGAAGGACACTGGAGCGTATGTGACCGGCAAACAACAAATACCTTTTTGAGGGCATGAAGCCCAGCCATGCACGCCTGGGTAATCATCAATTCTGAAGTTTGAAACACCGAGTGAGGAGACCGCGTCAACGAGCCCTAGAACGTCGTACTTTTCACAAGCTACACTAAAGCCTTCTAAATCGTTTATTCTTCCAGATCCAGTCTCCCAGTGCGCCATGGCGGCCCATTTTGGTTTATGCTCACTCAGCGCCTTATCGATAATTTGTTGCGTTACAGACTGCCCATGAGGAACATTAATTGTAACCACTGATGCTGCCTCAGGATTAAGTGAGTTTTTAGCCATCTCCGCTGCTGTTGCTGCTTTCATTCTCACAGAAAGTCCATCAATGCCCGAGAACGTGCCGTTGACAAACATTACAACCTTATCGCCCGGCTGAACTCCACTGAACATCATGTCCAAGCCGCTCCAACCAGTACCGGCCACCCCAAATGTGTGGATGTTGTCAGTACCCCAAACTTCTCGAAGCATTTGCTTGCACTCAATCATCCCTCTGAGGACATCTGAATGCATGTGATCCGCTAAACCAGCAGTTGAAAATGCTGCTAGCACTCTTTCATCTGTATTTCCTGGACCAGGTCCAGCTGCAATTGTTTGAGGGATTACTAATTGTGGGAAAATTTTATTGTTAGGCATGACTACTCCGTGCTACTTTTACTAGGCCTCTATAGTTCATTCCCAAAGAAAAGAAAATACCTCTTACTATTGCTTTTGGGTATCTTTAGAGATAGTATTTAAACTACCCATATGGATAAATATACGATTGTATTCAGATATTACTATACAAACGGGTAGTTTTTAAGAAAGTGTCAAATGTCTAACATAGATATATCTAAGCCGATCGACCTTATTCTATGCGATGGTAATCCAATAGTGCTCTCAGCAATGTCAGAAACTTTTGAGGAAGATTCGCGATTCTCGCTTGTAGCGACAAGTGGCACTTCAGAAGGGTTTTTAACAACTATCTTACGAATTGACGTGCAACTTTGTATTATAGACTGGAATATAAGAGATCTTGGCGCAGAAAAATTAATAGATGTACTGCGAAGTCAAAGCATTCCTCCACGTACCATTATTTATGGCGATGGTAGTGATCCAGATATAGCCAGGCAGGCGATGGGAGCAGGAGCAGCAGCGTTTGTATCGCGATCTTCTCCCGTGGAAACTCTTATTCAAACTTGTTTAGACGTTGCCGCTGGCAAAATGGTATTTCCCTTTTTAGACATACGAGAATTACGCAATGATCCAATTAACACACTGTCGCGGAAAGAAAAATTACTAATCGAAGCACTTTCCGAAGGGTTGACAAATAAAGAGCTATCCAAGCGTCTCGAAATTTCGTCCAATACTGTGAAGTTTCATATCTCTAACATATTTGACAAGCTTAGTGTAAAAAATAGGGCTCAAGCAATCGCTCATTACTACAAGTCCAAGTCTAAATTAAATGAGTGAAATACGTTTGTACACACCAGTATGCATAATTTTTTATTGACAGTTAAATTTTTTATCGCCAATGAGCTCGATTAAACGCAACAATATGTAAGAGGAACCATAAAATGTCTTTTTTTCCAATTGAACAAGCACCGGCGCGACTGAATAGATCTGAACTTGCAGTACCAGGCTCTCAAGCTAACATGTTTCAAAAGGCAGCAGATTCCGATGTTGACATAATATTCTTAGATTTAGAGGATGCAGTTGCTCCTGACGAGAAAGAGCAAGCGCGAAAAAACATCATTAAGGCCCTCAACGAGATAGACTGGGGTAAGAAAACCATGTCTATCAGGATTAATGGATTGGATACTCACTACATGTATAGAGATGTAGTCGATATCGTTGAGCAAGCCGGAGAGAGATTAGATTTGATAATGATCCCAAAGGTAGGTACCGCTGCTGACGTGTATGCTGTTGATATGATGGTAACCCAAGTCGAGGATGCCATGGGTTACAAAAAACGTATAGGTTTTGAACACATAATAGAAACGGCGCTGGGCATGCAAAACGTTTCTGAGATAGCCGCTGCCTCAAAGCGCAATGAAAGCTTACATTTTGGAGTCGCCGACTATGCTGCATCAACCCGAGCTCGCACAACAAGTATCGGCGGTGTGCATCCGGATTATTCGGTGCTTACAGATAAAGTAGAAGACGAAACACGCCAGATCCATTGGGGTGATATGTGGCATTACGCAATAGCGCGTATGGTTGTAGCAGCTCGGGCAAATGGCCTGAGACCAATAGATGGACCTTTCGGAGACTTTCAAGATCCTGATGGTTTCAGAGCAGCAGCTAAAAGAGCTGCAGTTTTAGGATGTGAGGGGAAATGGGCAATTCACCCAAGTCAAATTGCGTTAGCTAATGAGGTTATGAGCCCGTCAGACGCTGAAATTCTAAAAGCAAATCGAATTTTGGAGGCTATGGCTGATGCTGAAGCAAACGGAAAAGGAGCAGTATCTCTCGATGGACGGCTAATAGACTATGCATCTATTAAGCAGGCTGAAGTACTTGTTGAGAAAGCAAAGCAAATTGCCGGTCAATGACCTTAAAAAGTTAAAAACCAAAGCTTTTAAAGCCTATGAAGCTGCTGTTGAAAGGGCTAATCCTTTCACAGCAGTACAGTTATGTATAAAAAAAAATGGCGTTCCAAAACCAAAAAAAGGCGGGAAAACATTAATAATTGGTATTGGAAAAGCAGCTCCAGCCATGATCAACGGTTTGACACCCTCAATTAATGGACCATCTAACTGCATCTGTATTACTCACAAAGAAAATCAAGAAGATGTTGACGATTGCGAAATGTTTAAGGCTGGGCATCCCGTCCCTGACGACACAGGAGCGTTAGCATCCAATCGGGTGATATCAGCGTTGCTGGAGGCCGGCGAAGACGACCAAGTTCTTTTTCTAATATCCGGAGGTGGATCAGCTTTGTTGCCAGCACCCGTTGATGGAGTAAACCTAGAAGACAAAATAGCCCTCAATAAAATCTTGTTGAATAATGGATTGAGTATTGACGAAATGAACCACGTAAGACAGCAAGTTTCAAAGCTGAAGGGTGGAGGTGTACTGAAGTATGCTGGAGGAGCTTCGGTAACAAGTTATATACTTTCAGATGTTATTGGAAATGATCTACGTGTAATTGCAAGCGGGCCAACCGTGAGCCCCTTAGGTACCGCTGAAAGTGCTTTAGAAATTCTTACGAGTAAACGCTTGCTGAATTTAATACCCCAAAACATACGAAACTATCTAGAACGAGGATCATGTAAACGGCAAAGTACTGATGCTGTTAATTATTTGATTGGGGATAATCGAGAAAGTATTTTTGCATCAGCCGAAACTTTACGCAATGACTTTGTAACAGTGGTTGAAGATGAGCCATTGGTCGGTGATGTAAATGACGCTGCAAATATAATATACCAAAAACTCAAAGAAGTTGAGGTCAATAATAAACCAACAGCGATAGTGTGGGGCGGAGAAACAACTGTTAAAATCAAAGGTACTGGCTTGGGAGGGCGCAATCAAGAACTTGCGCTGATAGTAGCTAAATTGGCTCATGAAAACCCGAGCACCAAATCATGGGTTTTCCTTTCGGCTGGTACGGACGGACGAGATGGTCCAACCGAAGCAGCCGGAGCGATTGTTGATCAAGACACATGTCAACGCGTTCTGGAAAAAGGCTGTAAAGTTACTGATTTCCTTTCAGAAAATAATAGTAATGAAGCTTTGAGAATATCTGATGACCTACTGCAAATTGGAGCTACTGGAACCAATGTGGCAGATGTTCAGATTTTAATTATTTCCTAAAAATTTTCTATTGTTTTAAGCATTTGAAAATATTCAATTTCTCTTATTAGTAATGATAAAATACAATTTACCGTTACTTTTAATTGGCTATTTAAAAAAGTTGTGATACATAATTATTTGCCAACAAGAGAAGGGACACTCAATGGCTGGAGTACTTCGCAGACTTCGGTCTGAAATGGAGTATCAACGGTATGCATGGAATGTATTTTATCGCTGGTACGTATTGAAAGACTACAAAAAATAAAATAGCCCTTTGGGAATAAACACCCAAAGGGTTATTTATTTTCAACATTCTATTGGTCGATAACTTCTAAGATATTTAGAAAAATAAAATAGCCCAACAATTGCTAATGCTAAGATAAAAGCAGGTAATATGGTTATTGAATTTTGTAGCGCTCTTAATGCTTCAGGTATTTGATCAGTAAATCCGTCGCTAGACTCTCTCCACCCGAAAACAGCAAGAATTAATGATAAAATTAATGGTGCGATTGCATTTGCCACTTTCTGCCCAAATAACCATATTGCGCTAAATGCGCCCTCGATTGCATCCCCCGATTCATCTCGTGTTATATCCATCAAATCGGGATAAATCGCCCAAGGAATCTGTTGATATGCACCATTTGTCATTCCAGCAATAATAAATAACATCGCAATGATCATAATTTCTGCAGATGGCAGTCTTAAAAAAATCGCAATTAGTAAAATTATGTAAATGAAAAGGCCAAAAATTAATGCACTTACTTTACCCAAACGGTTCGACATCCAAACCCAGAAAGCTTGGCTCAGAATTGATCCAAGTACAAAGCAAGCAAACAGTAAAGACAATATTCCCAGCGCACTAGATGCGGGCGACAGAAAGGATTTTCCATTATCAAAAATCAGGTAGATTGCGGCAAAAGGGAGCCCTGCTGTGATTAATGCAATGGCAAGTGTCATAATACCGTAGAGGCAAACTAAAATGACAAATGGTTTGTTTTTAAATACCAATAGCCAGGTTGAAATAAACCCTTGAGTTGACGGGGATAATATTCTGGGCGCTTGCCGAGTCGCCCATAAGGACCCCCAAATGGATAAAATAATAATTGGGGCTACATAGATCGCTGCTGTAAAATGGCCCTCTTTGGTACCTCCAGCAAGCTGAGGAATGACCGCACCACCTATCAATATACCTAAGCTTGCAAAAGCCATCCTAAAGCCCATCATTGAGGACCTTTCTTTGGGATCCTGTGTCATCTCACCGGCAGTCGCCCCATATGGGATTGCCACCATTGTAAAACCAACCGTTGCCAATGCAAAGAAACTACCAACCCAAATTACAGTTCCAAAGATGCTGAAAGATTGCGGCACCCCAAATAATCCAATGATACCCCCTGAAAGAATTACTGCTCCAATAACCATCCATGGCACCCTCCTACCCCACCGCGAATTGGTTCGGTCAGATAGATAACCCACAATTGGGTCTGTAATTATATCAAAAATCAAAACACTTGTGGTTAATAGTCCAGCAATTCCAACAGGAACGTTAAGATAATTCGTTAAAAATGATAGCACTAATAATTGTTTTACTATGACAAACACTACGACGCCCATATCGGCCAAGCCCCAACCAGCTTTTTGACCAAGCGATAGTGTCTGTTTATCTGTTTGCACTTTAGTTACCTCAAATCAAATACGCCACGTCTAATCGGCATTAATATACCCAACTAACGATAAAAAATGGTTAAATTTACCAAAAGACACATTAGACCTTCTGATGGACTTCTACAATGTTACCCTCGGGATCATGAAAAAAGACTTGGTGCCATTCCTTGGCAAAGGTTGTTCCATAATCGGAATAAGGTATTTTTTTATGATCCAAAAGTTTTAAAAACGACCCAATATCATCTGTCCTAAATGCTATATGACCTCTTTCAACTGGATTGATGTGGTTTTTATGCTTATAGGCAACATCAAGGTTCTTCTCGGCAAGATGCATTTGCATTATTCCATCAGTAGCAAATTTTATTTCGCCACTATAGCCCCTCTCTTTAGTTTCGGAGGGTCTTGGGAAGTTTTCTAACGGAATGTCTTTTAAACCTAAAACGCTAGTGTAAAATTCATGCATCCGATTAACATCAGTCGATACAAAATTAATATGATGAAATTCAAGCTGCATATTTTAATCCCATTTTCAAAAGGTTGTGCCGAGTAGTTTCAAAACTGACCTCATATTGAAACTAATGTCGAGTAAAGTTTTTGGCTAGTCATTCATTTTGATAAGCCAAAAAAATACGAAAGGCAGACCCTATCAATGAACCAGAATAAAAAGTAGAAAAATACTCCAGTTGCAATTGAGATTGCGTAAAATGCTAACCTGTCACCAAGTACCATGTCATTTAAGAAAGGATATGGAAGCCCGGCAGCCTTGGAGCCAACTGGCGTATTGTTGAAAGGCCCAGTAACGATTTCAGTCCATGCTAAATATGAGACGCTGATCAACAGTGCTAAAATAATTCCAATTTTAAACTGCCGAAAAGACCTATTAAACATAATTGAATCTATAAAAAGGAGTAATGGTCCAAACAAATGTAAGTAATATTCTTGGAACCATACAATACTGCCAGAATAATTTACCAACTCGGGGTCGATAAAATACAGTTTCCAATAAAGAAAAACGACTAATGCATTCAGAACACATACCGAGGAAACAACAGCAAAGTATTTTTCTTTTTGCTTGAATAAGGTCTGCCTAAATAGCAGCCCAGTCACAACCATGTTACCAGTTAGGCCCCAAATCGTAAGATATCTGAAATGGATCCCAAAACTGTTGTAATTTGCCACATGAAACTGATAGATCCAATAAAGTACGGCAATCGTGAAGCAAGCGCCCCTAAAGTACAGCAAGTTTCTTTGTCGATTATTATAGTACCAAATTGTATTCTCTTTCTTTGTTACCCACACTTTTAATTTCTCGGAATGATAAAAAACAGAAAATTAGCTTTCAAGCATTGTTTTTATCTAAAACGGTCAGGTTATCCGACATCTGATATGAAATGTCTGATGCTACCTGTGTAAAACTTACTATAAAATCGCTTTACACAAAATCACATCCAATTTTGACCTTTAAAGGATCAGCTCGCTACTTTCATTATTCGGTCGGTAGCTGCAAGAACCTGAGACAGTGATTGACCAGAGTCCGACAAGTCACCATTGGCTGTTAAATAACCGCAGCGTGTCGCAACCTCATGTACGTCACCACGACTAATTTGGCCCATTCTTAGTTCACAGTAATTAAGAATTAGCTTTTTCTTATCTGCATCCGTAACATACGACATTTACAAATACCTCGCGAGCCCCTTACGTTAAAAGATCAGTAACTCAAAAATCTAATTTTCAAGTTCGGGCGCTAGATTGGTGTAAAGAAAGACCATAAACCATATAGTTAGTAAAATAATAGGCACAACTCCAAACAACAGAATGGTCTCTATCTGCTGGTTAGACAATCCCTCGCCTAAGAGTTTTTTCCACGTTAATCCCATGCCCATCTAACTCCCCTCTAACCAGCTATAGCCGGAAAGCTTTGTCCAAGTGTAAAAAATCCCGTCGCAATTGCGATGCAAAGGAGAGTGGCGATACCTAAAATTCTTTGGCGATCGTTCAGATCATAGAATGGCGTGCCACAGGCAGGACAGGATTCACTGAGTGAGTTAGCTACGACGTTGCATTTATTACAGTTATACTTTTCCATTCTCTTGATATAACTTTCCTGTCTAAAAAGTCAATAAATACAATGGTATACATAAATTATTGAGAAAATTCAGTAGCCTAAATTTGTATTCAAATGTATGCAATCAAGAGTGGCATTTTGAATACCGGCGTTTATATGTCGTGACTCCATAATTGATCTTTATCTTAATTCCAGATTAAGCTGTACCGTATTCAAAATACTTAACGCCTATTAGATTTATTAAATATGATTAATGCTCTTTCAAACCGATCGGGTTATCCTTGCCTGAAACAAAATATTTATCTTAATCAAGCATCATTAGGCTTGTTGAGTGATAGCACAGTTACTGAAATGACGAAATTTCTCGATAATGTTGCGAGATACGGAAACCTAAAAATGACCGATGACCAGGAAGCAAACTTTCTTAATCTGTTGCGTAGCAACGTAGCAACATTACTGCACGCAAAACAAAGAAATATAGCAATTGTGGCGAGCGCAAGCGAAATATTATCTCAGATTCCCGAGTTATGTAAGCCAAAGACGAATAGTAAAGTTATTCTTGTTTCTACAGACTTTCCCGCGATAACACGACCTTGGTTAAGAACTGCTAAAACGAGGGGTGTTGAAATATGTTTTGTTCATGAAGCTCCGGAGGCTGATCTCACACAATCTCTTATAGAAGAAATTGACTCCAATACCTCTATTGTGTGCGTCAGCTACGTACAATTTGCTTCTGGCACACGGATCGACGTAAAAGAACTAAGCCAGCATACTAAAAAAATTGGAGTTAAGTTAGTAATTGATGTTACACAAGCCGCCGGTGCAATACCCATAAACATAAACGACTGGGACGTAGATATTTTGGTTTGCAGTGGATACAAATGGCTTGGAGGGCACGGCGGTATTGCCGTCGGCTGGTTGTCAGATGAAATATTAGAACTGGAACCACCAACGATCGGCTGGTTTGGTAATGAAAATCCTTTCGATATGGATGCAACCAAACTGAATTTATCAAAAACAGCCGCAAAATATACCCAATCAACTTTATCATATATTTCGGTTGTGGGATTAAATGCTGCAATAGAACAGCTATTGGAAATTAGTATTTCAGAAATAATGAAACACTCCGACAAACTAGCAAAGCAGTTATTTTCAATTTTATTAAACAGCGAGTGGAAATCTTTTAGACCAATAACGTCAAGAGAATTCAGCTCCCATATCATTTCACTTATGCATCCATCTGGCGATGAAATCAAAAGCACATTTGAACAATTATCTGAAAACGGTTTGATTTGTGGAATAAGAAACGGACGACTAAGAGTATCAATCTCTCACTATAATAATGGTAATGATATTAAATATCTAGGAGCGGCATTGCACCATGAATAATTTCAAATTTTTTAAATTAGTATTTCTAAGTTTGCATTAGGCGAAGACTTGACTAAGCCCAACCAGAAAAAATTATTTAAACCGTTGATCATAAAGAATAAGGTTTTGAAAAATAGAATTTTCTCAACTGGGCACATGGCGGTAATGCTGAAAGAGGGTTTCCCAACGGATGATATGATTGCCTACCATGAAGCAAAAGCAAAAGGTGGCGCTGCACTTACAATCATAGAAGCCGCACGAGTACACCCATCAGGAAATTCGGGACGGGCTGCTATACAAGCATACGACCCGAAATGTATTTCTGGATATAAAAAAATAGTTGCTGCCTGCCATAGATATGATTGCTTCGTCTTCGGTCAGCTCACCCATCCGGGGCGAGAAATGGGTAATTTGGAAGATGGAACAAATCCAGTAGCATATGCACCATCTGCAATTCCAAACGAACGCTTTCATATCATGCCACGTGAAATGTCAGAATCCATGATCCATGAGATTGTAATGGGTTTTAAAATTTCGGCCCAAAATTTAAAAACTGCTGGGCTCGATGGTATCGAAATTGTTGCTTCACACGGTTACCTTCTTGGGCAATTTTTAAATAAAAATATAAATAGGCGAAAAGACAAATATGGCGGTAATTCTAAAAACAGGTTCCGTATTTTAAATGAAATAATTGATGCTGTAAAACTTGGATCTGACGACGAAATGCTAATTGGCATAAGACTATCTGGGGATGAAAAGGAATTCCAAGGAATAGAACTACAGGAAACTCTCAAGGTTGTTGAGAAACTGAATAAGAACAAAAAAATTGACTATATCAATATAACAGCAGGAACTTCCGCGGGATTAGCAGGGTCCACGCATATAGTTCCCTCAATGCGTTTTGAAGCAGGATATACACTACCACTTTCAAAAGCCATCAAGTGCGTAACAAGCAAACCAATTTTTGTGGCAGGCCGCATTAATACACCTCAGATGGCAGAGGAAGCTTTGATGAACAAAGCAGCAGACATGTGTGGAATGACAAGGGCAATTATTTCAGATCCACAAATGCCACAAAAAGCAGAGCGCGGTCAGCTTGATGAGATCAATGCATGTGTGGGATGTAATCAAGCATGTATAGGACACATGCTAAATGGACAGCCTATTTCTTGCATTCAACGTCCAGAAACGGGACGGGAATTAACATTTGGTAAATTAAAACCTGCCTCAAAAAAAAGAAAAATTCTTATAATTGGGGGTGGTCCAGCGGGAATGAAAGCAGCAACAGTTGCGGCTTCGCGGGGTCATACAGTAAAACTGATTGAAGCTTCGTCTGAGCTGGGTGGTCAAGTAAACCTGGCACGACGACTACCTGGTAGATCTGAGTTTGGCGGAATAACGACAAATTTGGCAAACAAATTACATAAACAAAATGTTGAAATAAAATTTAAGACAAATGCATCCATCGAATTTGTAATACAAGAAGCGCCAGAGGTTGTTATTTTAGCGACTGGCGGAACATCATTCGAGCCGAAAATAGAAGGTAAAGAAAATGCTCATGTGGTTACAGCGAGGCAAATACTGGAGGGCAAAGCCAATGTAGGCTCAAGAGTAGCCATAGCCGATTGGCGTTGTGACTGGGTTGGTTTGGGATTAGCTGAGCTTTTAGCACGCCAGGGCTGTCATGTCAGATTAGCTTGCAACGGAATGGTTCCAGGGCAAACTATTAATCAGTATGTGCGTGATAATTGGCTCGGCACTTTACATAAACTGAACGTCGAGACATTCACGCATTTGAGATTACGCGGCATAGACTCAGAAGATGCTTTCTTTCAGCATACTTTGAGTGGAGAGCCCGTTATTTTAGATGATGTCGATACACTTGTGACAGCATTTGGGGCAGAGTCTGCAAATACCCTGGAAGCAAAGCTTAAAAATAAATTTCAGTCCGGACTTTATGTGATTGGAGATGCATTAAGCCCAAGAACGGTAGAAGAAGCTATTTTTGATGGACTTAAAACTTCAACTCAAATTTAAGCAAAGAAAAAAAATTTTTAACTATATTTCTCGGGACCTATCCACTGTTTTTCAGAGTATCTATCGCCCTGCGCCCAGCCAAGCGGAAGCACTATTTCAATTTGCGACATCTGTTCCGGCGAGAGCCTTAAGCTAGCACCATTACAATGCTCCAGGAAATGCTTAACTGACCTGGTTCCTGGAATTGGGATAATATGTTCGTGTTTATTTAGAAGCCACGCAATCGCAAGCGCAGCTGCAGAAACCCCATATTGAGCGGCCAGATCTCTGAATCTGCTGGCAGCTTCAGTATTAAAAGTAAGATTGGGCTCCTTAAATCTTGGGTTTTTACTTAACCAATCCATTTTTTCCACTTTATCGGATGAGTGCGGTCTATCAGTAAGTAGCGATCGGCCTAGAGGTGAAAATGCAACGAGTGCCGTGCCAAGTTCCGCAGTAGCCTGAACTAAGCCTAATTCTGGGCTACGCACCGAGAGTGAATATTCCGACTGAACGGCTGCAACATGGTGAATAGCCGCCGCTCGCCGGAGTGACGATGGAGCAATTTCCGAGAAGCCAAATGATCTAATTTTTCCTGCTTTTACAAAGCCAGCAAGGGTTTCAGTTACCTCTTCAATGGGTATATTTTGATCGCGACGATGAATGTAGTACAAATCAACGCTATCCACCCCCAAGCGTTTCAAACTACTATCAAGTTCTTTTTTTAAATAATCTGAGCTATTGTCAAATTCTGTTTTACCAGTTTGGATATTTCCTTTTATTCCAACTTTGGTTGCAATTGAGAAAAGAGTATTTCGTTGTGGGCCCTGCTTAGCTAGAAAACTACCAATAGCAGCTTCCGATGCTCCGGCACCGTAAACATTTGCTGTATCAATATGAGAAATATCCTGGTCCAAAGCCTCAGTAAGAATCCGGTGAGACTCTTTTTCATTGGTAGCGCCATAAAAGTTACTGAATGACATGGCACCGACCCCAATAGGCGAAACTTCAGCACCATACTTACCAAGCTTCCTTTTTTCCATCTGCAAAAAATCCTTTTAAAACCAAAATAGACCTATTAGCGTCTTGTCCCTAAACTTGATAAGAATATGCGAAATTTCAAGAGATCACTATTTCAATTCGATATTCTAATAGGCAGCAAATAGAAATAATCTTTAATAATTTTTACAAAAAATATATTTATTTAAAGCTCAGAGCCTCTCTCATAACGTTTCAGTCGATGAGAACTTACTGCACCAAAGGAGGCAAACAAAGTAATTCCAACAATCATCGCAATCGGCGTCCCATCAAAAAACTGCCCAACGATCGCAGCTAAAAATACTGAACCTATTGTCGCAATCGCACTAATCAAGCTAGCAGCTGTCCCCGCTATGTGCCCCACCGGTTCCATTGCAAGAGCCGTGAGATTTCCCATCGTCAAACCCGCCTGAAAAAAAATGCTTAACATCCAAAACAAAAAACAGAAAAAACCAAACTCACCGTCAAAATATCCAAGCCCAAAAACCAAAAGAATTGCGATGCTTAAACCAACTTGAGTTCTAAATGCTATATTAGTGAGCATGCGCATTCCGAGTCTGCGAACAAGCCGCGCATTTACATAACTTGATGATGCAGCAAGTAATGCTATTGCTGCAAACCAATATGGAAAAGTTTCCGGCCGTCCAAAAACCCGCTCAAAAATAGGTTGAATTAAAAAAATGCCCACAAAAAGTATACTATATGCAAAGACTAAAGTGATAACTGCACTTAGTATCAAAGGATGAGAAAGAACTTCTCGGAATGCTGAAACCAAATTTCTTAAATTAAATTTTATGCGATTTTCTTCAGTTATAGTTTCATTTATTCTCAGACCCATCCATATCGTACTTATCGCCACGAATGCGATAAACATAAAAAAGATAGCACGCCAATCATAAGCGAACATCACAAATGATCCTAGAAGTGGTGCTACTGCAGGAACCAGTGCAAATACAATCATTATGAAAGATGAAATACGTGCCATCTCTCGACCTTTAAAAAAGTCTCTAACTAAAGCTTGAGCAACGACACGTGGTGCAGACGCCCCAACACCTTGCAAAAAACGTGCGACCAAAATTAACTCTAAGCTTTGTGATACAACACATACGGCTGAAGTTAGGATATATATAAATGCACCACCGTATATGATCGTCTTCCGTCCATAACTGTCGGAGAGTGGCCCCACGATTAAAGTCCCTATCGCCATACCTGCGACGAAAGAAGATAGTATTATTTGCGCATTATTGGGGCGTAATGGTGTGAGTTCTTCAGCGATAATTGACAAAGCAGGTAGCAATCCATCTATTGATATTGCCACCGTTGCTACCAACATTGCCATTATAGCAACAAATTCCGCTGTAGAAATTCGCAACGAAGGACCCCTCCTAACGTGCAAAATTTGATACCAGGCTAGTTTGCACTTCAGCTAACTACACCAAAGCTTTTTGATGTGATAGCCACAAAGAAACAGAAACTAACGAAATCCAGGAAAAAAAGTTAAGGGTTTTGGCACTCATGAATTAGCATTCCTCTAAACTATCCAATACTTTTTTTGCAACTCGAAAGCATTCTAAAGCCTGAGGCACACCACAATAAATACCGACAACGTGTATTATGGCTCTAATTTCTTCAGGACTGACGCCATTACTTATTGCGCCTCGGCAATGAATTTCCCATTCATGCATTTTACCTAACGCGCCAATCATCGATAAGTTCATCATAGACCTGACTTTTGGAGGAATCACTTCGTCACCCCAGCCGAAGCCCCAACACCAGGCCGTCATTGCCTCTTGAAAAGGTCGGGTAAAATCGTCTGCAGCCTCCAGATTATTCTCCACATAACTTGCACCCAAAGTTGCTTTCCTCTGCTCAAGTCCTTTCAAAAATAAATCTTCATCAAAAACGCTCATTCCATTTACTCTCCCTAATCATTGCGAAAATATCGTTAAAACCAGACAAAACCATATTTGAGCTCGCAATTTCAGTCTAGATAATAATTTTACTTAAGTAAAAGCAGCCGCATTTTGAAAAATTAGATAATGCTGTGGCCACCTTACTTCGAAATGGTAATTGATATGTCTCACCCATTTTTATAAATTCTCTTGGAGCCGAAAAAATATTAGAAGGGGTTAGACTTATTGTGGAAGACTAAGAAAATTTTCGGTTATTCGAACTGGTTTTTCTCTCGTCTAAGGACCAAGCACCTGGCCCATTAACAAACAGTAATAAAAAACCTCCAGCGATAGCTACATTTTTCATAAAATTAGCCATTTCGTTTTGGTCTGTAAAATTGCTGTGGAAAATTAGTGCACTTAGAATGCAAAAGCCAGCCAGGGTCAGCGCAATCCAACGAGTTTGCCATCCAACAACGATTGCAACTCCTCCAACTACTTCTAGTAAAATAACAAACGGCAATAAAAAGCTCGGTGCTCCCATTGCCTCCATCCATGCACTGGTCGCACTGTAATTGAATATTTTATTTAAACCAAACATTATAAAAATGACCGAAATAAGTACTCGACTCAGAGGGTTTGCATATTGAGTAATCTTTTCCATTTTATATTCCTTTAAGTCTTTCTTTCGGGTAGTTCATTGTTTTTCTCATGGGCCGTTTTCGCAGCTAGATACTCCTCATCTGTAAGCGAATGCCAACCCATACAACTACCTGTTGGCGACCGCCCACAACCACATTTTTTCTGTCGCATCATACAATCCTCTTTAGTAAATAACTTGATAAAAAGATATAAGAACGGACTACTTTGTGGGGAAGACATGAAATCTGGGACAAAATGTTCTAGAACTTAGAACATATCAAATATGACAAATCACAACGCCAATCATCTTTTAAACTCGCCACATTCATACCACGTAATTCCATAAAACTTAGTTGTCATCAGGATGTAAGAAGACTTATCTGAAATGATGAACTTATACTCAGAACTGAGCCCTGTTGTGAACTTGCGTGAAATCAATATCTGGACCAACAGGCACCACTCTTGAGGGGTTAATCGTCTCATGACTAGCGTAATAATGTTCTTTAATGTGGTACATATTGACAGTATCTGCTACGCTAGGCTGCTGGTATAAGTCACGCAAGTAGTTCGACAGATTAGGATAATCAATTATGCGCCGCAAATTGCATTTAAAGTGCCCTACGTAAACCGGATCAAATCTTATCAGAGTTGTGAAAAGTCGCCAATCTGCTTCTGTAATTGAATTACCAGTAAGGTAACGTGTTTTAGCGAGGATAGATTCTAGCCAATCAAGAGTATCAAATAATGGCGTGATCGCTGCCTCATAGGCCGCTTGAGTTGTCGCAAATCCACATCGATAGACGCCGTTATTCAAGGTTTCATAAATTCGTTTGTTCAGCTCATCAATTTGTTTGCGCAAAGCACTTGGGTAATAATCTCCAGCACTTGCACCTACGCCGTCAAAAGCTGAGTTTAACATTCGTATGATCTCTGAAGATTCGTTAGAGACTATAGTCCTTTGTTTTTTATCCCACAGAACCGGTACAGTAACCCGTCCCGAGTATTCTGGTTCGGCGCTTGTGTAAACTTGGTGTAGAAAATTTGCACCATTTACATCATCCGGTATAACACCATTGCCAGTTTCAAAAGTCCAACCATCCTCAGCCATGTACCAGTGGACCACTGAGATTGAAATTATATCCTCCAAACCTTTTAGTACCCGGAAAATTAACGTTCTGTGCGCCCATGGACATGCTAAAGATACATATAAGTGGTATCGCCCTACCTCAGTCTTAAAGCCACTGGAACCAGTCGGTCCAGCAGAACCGTCTGGCGTAATCCAGTTTCGAAACTGCGAAGACTTTCGAACAAAATGCCCATTTGAGGCTTTTGTATCGTACCACCTGTCTACCCATTTGCCTTCTTGCAGTAATCCCATTGGTTTTTTCCTACTTCAATGATCTTGTGGTTTGATAAACTGATTGTTACGCAAATCAGTGAAAGCTTGGTGTAGTTCCTCTTGCGTGTTCATCACAATCGGACCATGCCAAGCGACTGGCTCACGAATAGGTGATCCTGCTACTAGCAGAAACCGCATTCCCTCGGGACCTGCCCTGACTACTATCTCATCACCAGTGCCAAAACGCACCAAAGTACGATTGCCGGACAGGTCGCGAATATTAAGTTCCTGCCCAAGAACTTCTTTTTCCAGCAAAACTCCCTGCGGATCTGAGGCATCTGAAAATTTACCAGAACCTTCAAAGATATAAGCGAAGGTGTTGCGATATGTATCAACTTTTAAGGCTTTTCTCCGCCCGGCAGGCACAGATACCTCCAGATATAGCGGATCTGCAGCGATCCCGTCGACGGGACCGGTTTGCCCCCAAAAAGAACCCGTGATTACCCGAACTTGAGTACCATCATCATCAATGATTTCTGGAATTTCTTTTGCACCAACATCTTGATACCTAGGCGATGTCATTTTTAGGCTGCCCGGTAAATTTGCCCAAAGCTGAAACCCATGCATCTGACCCTTTGAATTGCCACTAGGCATTTCTTGATGCATAATACCTGACCCGGCAGTCATCCATTGCACGTCACCAGCCTTTAAGCTACCAGTATTGCCCAGGCTATCGCTGTGGTCTACGGTTCCGTTAAGAACGTAAGTAATTGTTTCAATGCCGCGATGCGGATGCCACGGAAACCCTCTAGCGTAGGCTTCAGGGTTATCGTTACGGAAATCATCAAAAAGTAAAAATGGATCGTGGGCTTTTGGATCATGAAACCCAAAGGCGCGATGTAGGTGAACTCCAGCACCCTCTATTGTTGGGGAGGCTGTACTAGTTGATATAGCAGGTCTTAACGACATAAAAAATCCTTCCTAACTGTGCTATTTAGCATTTAGTACTTTTTAACGAAAAAAAGAGTTCTAATTATTAGAACTAATTAGTCTATTTTTTCTTGTTAGACACTAAAAATAGAAACCGATAAAGAGATTTAAGCGGTAGCATTAAGATATTTAATGTTTCAAAAGCGTTGTTTAGATGGAGATATGTATGGGTCAGATGGAAGACTTAAAGTTGTATGTGCTTGTGGTTGAGCAAGGCAGCATTTCCAAGGCCGCTAGTAACCTGCGTATTGCTAAATCTGCCGTCAGCAGAAGAATTAGCATTTTAGAAGAGCGCTATAGCTCTGTGCTCATAGACCGCACGCCCGGAAAGTGGGAAATCACAAAAGTTGGATTGGATCTTTATCAACGGTCACGTGCTTTAGTCGCCGAATTTGAGGAAGTAAATGAAGACTTCACGAGTTTGCATGCCCAAATATCTGGGCCACTCAATATCTCCATTCCTAGAGATTTCGGCCTGAATTACTTGAGACAAAAGTTATTCGAATTTCAGGGAAAATACCCAAACATTAAACTCAGTATCGATTTTGATGATCGCTTCGTAGACCTAGAAACGGAAAACTACGATTTTGCTGTAAGAATAACAGCCCAAGCTGATAATAAGCATATTTCAAAACGTATTGGGGCAATCCGAAGGTACCTTTGTGCATCGCCCGAGTATTTAAGTTTGAGTGGCACACCTCAAAACCTCGAAGATCTGCAAGCACACAGTCTGCTTCACTACGGTAATACAAAACGTGGAAATTGGACTTTTCAAACGTCTAATCGGAAGGAAAAGTCTATAAAATTTAGTCCGATAATCAGCAGTAACAGCGGACAATTTTTGGGCGAAGCTGCTCTCAACAACATAGGCATAAGCATTCTCCCAGACTTTATAGCCGATAAATATATAGAAACGGGACAACTGAAAACAATTTTGCCACAGTTCTCTTTATCACCCTATGAGATATACCTTACGCACCTAGGAAGCCGTCGATTAAATCGAAGAATGCGAGCCTTTTCATCTGCGCTTGAACTCGAACAATGATATTTGTGAAACGATTATATAAAATAATTTTCACGCTAACGATCTTGCTCGATTAAAAAGATCACTAATCAATGTACTAGATGAAATTGCAAATGCACCCAATATTAAGAAGGGGAGAGTAATACTGTATCCTAAAGTAGCAACAGGAAAACAAATAGCTAAGAAAAGAACTGCAATTACAGAAGCCTAGATCCCTAGAGCAACTCATTTTCCCAAGGTGGGTTACAACCTTGCTTTTCGCAATTTAATGAAGCAGCCTTCGCTGCATAGTACAGCAAATCTTTTTTTGCTTTGAGCTCAATAACACTCAGTCGCTTCAAATTTTCATTTTTAGTCAGCCACACTAGAACTGACGCCATGAAAGTATCACCGGCTCCAACTGTATCAGATAGTTTGCCTACCGGATATGCTGGTGCTTCGTACCAGTTATCATAATGCCATATTAAAGAACCCTTAGATCCTTGAGTTAAAATAACTATGTCCGCATTTACAATTGCTATTAATTCTGAAAGTGCACTATTCTCATCAACACTGTCATTAAAAAGCCAAAGAAGATCCTCGTCGCTCAATTTCAAGATATCAACTTTTGTCATTAGACGCTTTATTCGCTGACGATAAAGGTCAGGTTCTGCAATGAGCGATGGTCTAACATTGGGGTCAAGGGATACTTTTACTCCTTTGTCCATTGCTTCGCCCACGAATTCCTCCCAGATTGACGCATCCGACCCACTGGTTAGCGCAAGTGAGCCAATATGGAAAATGGCCACTTCACCAGTTAAATTTTGAATAAGCTTGTCCAAAGTTACTAGCCGTTCTGCTGTACCTTCCCTGTAAAATGCATATGAGGGAATCCCATCCTCAATATTCACCATTGCCAATGAAGTAGGAGCTGAAACTCTTGGCCCAAGTAGTCGAACATTTGAACTGAGAAGGTTTGCGGCTAACTGATCGCCATTAGAATCCTCTGAAATCGGGGTGACGTAACCCACCTGCACTCCTTGCCTGCCAGCGGCCATAGCCAAATTATATGGAGATCCTCCAGGAACGGCTTCAAATAAGGCGTTCTCATTCTGGTTGTCGACTTGGATCATATCCATTAAATTTTCACCACCGACCAAAATCATTTACTAAAACCTTATAGCTCTGCCAAAATGCGTATGCTTGCAACTGAAGGTTACTAGCATCAACGAACTCGCGTTAAAAGAATTTTCCAAAAAAATAAAACTCCACTGTTTCTTTCCATTAGCTTAAAGGCAAGTTTCTACACTCAGATACCGCTAAGCCAGCAAAGTGGGCCTGCTGATATCAACTGCAATATAATAAGTGTAGTTTATCAACTAGGAAACAAAGAAATTCACTACTATTTTTCTTCTATGAACTTGAAAAACTTGTATTTTTTCCTTAACGCTGGCAAAGGTACCTAAAACTAATCTGGTGGCCTAAATTTGCGATTTCTAAAAATAAAATCAGTCCCCACACTATTTTGGAGTGCTCCAAAACCTCTAACTGTAAGGCCACCGCTAATATCACTTTTAATGTTAGTTATTGGCTTGATTTTATTTGGGTTAGGAGAAGCATTACTAATAGCATCAGGAGCTGGTGTTAGTCCCTGGACTGTTTTTGCACAAGGTTTTTCTAAAGTGACCAACTGGAGTATTGGCCTTTCAACATTTACAATCAGTTTTTTTGTTCTGCTTTTCTGGGTTCCTTTGCGTCAAACACCCGGTGTCGGTACTATTCTCAATATAATTATAATATCATTAGTGCTGGATCTTTCGGCTCCTTATCTACCAGTATTCGAGACCTCAGCTATGCGTCTTGCTGAGGCGGCGCTTGGAGTTATAATTACAGGGTTTGGGGGTGGTATATACCTAATTGCCAACTTAGGACCTGGGCCCAGGGATGGTTTGATGACAGGTCTTCAACGGCAAACCGGCCGTCCCCTCGCGACCGTCCGCAGTGTAATTGAGATAAGCGTTGTTCTGCTTGGTTGGTCTCTTGGTGGTGTGGTAGGAATAGGCACTTTAATGTTTGCATTTGGGATAGGCCCGTCCGTTGCAACATCAATGCTATTCTTACAATTTTGCTTCGCAGATCATTCAGTCGACAAGCGTACTGAGTGATAGTATTATTGGTCACCCAACTACACTTTTAAGATAGACCCAACTGAAAGGCCAATAACTAAGCAAAGGCAAGCCGCCATAAATAGATTAACCGACCTTTGCACTTTCGTTGAAAGGTTAAGCTTATGAAATTTATAACCAGCATAAAGCCAAAGTGCATGTAAAAGAATCCAAATAAAATTCATTATGACGAGCTTCAAACTCAGCTCAACCACAAAGTTATTTGGGTAAAAAGCGAAGCCAGTAAAAAAAGTTGTGTGCACAGCATACGCTTTAGGGTTAACAAACTGGAGCGTCAAACCACCCAAAAACCCTGGTGCATTTATCACATCCAAAAAGGCAATTTTTGCTCCAGCTAAAGCTATGCGAAGAGCCAAGTACCCAAGATAACCAGCAGAGCAGAACAATAGTATTGTACGCACAATCGGCTCTGCTAAAATAATGGCGGCTACGCCAGTAATCACTGCTAAACTTACAAATACATTTCCAGTAAACAAGCCAGCCATGTACAAGAGACCTTGCCGCCAACCGAATGCTGCACCAACACCAGCCAGTGACATAACACCTGGACCCGGTGTCAAAAACATCAAAAAAGAAACTGTTGCAAAAGCTAACATAGAAAAGCTTTAAATCGGTTTTGATAATCATTCAATCGCGTAGGAAAGGACTGACTATTAGCAAATAGGTCGATACCTTTAATCCGATGACGGAGACAAAGACTCATGAAACTTTTTTACTTCCACGCCAACATTATGAGCAGCAGCTCCCTGTCCCAGTCGTGATGTCCCGCAATCCTTAGTCAGCACATTTGGGTTACCAGAGATATCCACTCCATCAGGTGCCGGCGCATACCAGCACCCCGTGTCCATGGACACAACCCCCTGCTTGATTTCACTAGAAATCAAAACCTGTGCCAAACAGGATCCGTTCGCATTACATACTAAAACCTGATCCTGGTCTTGCAATTTGCGGCTAGTTGCATCCTCTGGATGCATCCTCACCGTATTAAAATACTGATGGTCTTCGATTGCAGATTGCAACTGACTATGTAACTTATTTCCTGGCTGTGGTGATGTTAATCGTAATGGATATTCATTGTCTTTGCTGGGTGGATGGAAAACTGGATGCCCCGGCACGTCATCATATTTAAATCCAGCGATGACCCGGGAGTATATCTCTATCTTACCAGATGGTGTACCCAAGGGGTTATATTTTGGATTCTTTCTGAAAGCTTCAAAGGGAACATTATCAAACTCTTCTGTGTCAATGTTCAGTCTGACAAAGTTCTGTGCCTTGAGCTCTTCCCAATTTGGTACGACTACGTCGTCAATACGCGCGTTTGTAGCAAACTCCTGATAAATTTTTGCAATCCATTGTTCGGACGATCTTTTGTCAGAAAATGCCTCACAACATCCCATACGTTTAGCCAGTAAGTAAAATATTTCATAATCATCTTTGGCGTCACCAACAGGCTTAATCATCTGTGGCATGTGAAACAGATAGGGATCACCCTTGGCCCACCCGATATCTTCACGTTCAAATTGTGTGGTCGCAGGTAAGACGATGTCAGCACGCCTTGCAGTGGCTGTCCACCAGGGTTCATGTACGATTATTGTCTCGGGGCGCTGCCAGGCCTCATTCAATCGGTTAAGATCCTGATGATGATGGAATGGGTTTCCGCCACACCAGTACACTAACCGAATATCAGGATATTTTCGACACTGCCCGTTAAAATCATAAGCACCATTTGGGTTCAACAACATGTCCGCAATACGCGAAACTGGAATAAAGTCAGAGATAGGATTATTACCTTGCTCAAATACCGGGCCTCGAAGCCGATGCGCTGCCTTGCCCACATTGCCAATCGCCCCGTATCCAAATCCTATGCCACCGCCTGGTAGTCCAATCTGGCCCAACATCGCAGCCAGCACGCAAGCCATCCAATAAGGTTGTTCGCCGTGCTGTGCGCGTTGCAAAGACCATGACACACAAATAAGTGTTCGTCCGCACGCCATGCGCTGGGCTAGTGATATAATATTGTCTGCTGATATACCGCAAATTGATGCAGCCCAATCAGGCGTTTTAGGCGTTTCACCGTTGCGTCCGAGTAAATAAGGTAAAAAGACTTCATAGCCAGTGCAATGGCTGTCCAGAAATGCTCTATCACAAAGCCCTTCAGTTTCTAGAACGTAGGCCAAAGCTAGCATTAGAGCTGTATCTGTACCAGGTTCAATTGGCAACCATCTAGTTTCCGGTGGGCTGTCGTCTCGCTGTGGGCTTACCGACACCATGTATTTGTCACCTTTAGAAAATCGCTTAAACCAGCCCTCAGTTACATGCTCTGTTGTACCGCCCATGCTAACCTGGGCATTCTTGGGATTGATCCCCCCAAAAATCACCAGATTATCTGTATAGCGTTCAATCAGCGACCAGCTATTAGTTTCGCCCCAGGTTATCTTATGAAAGGTCATGCCTAACACATGTGGTATAATTGCCTGCGCTGCGCCAGTACTGTAACTTGCAAATGAACTTACATACCCACCGATACAGTTTAGAAACCGATGGACCTGACTTTGCGCGTGATGAAACCGTCCTGCGCTGGCCCAACCATAAGAACCACCGAAGATTGCTCCATTTCCATTTGCCTTTTGTACGCGCTGGATTTCGTTGGCAGCAAGATCAATTGCTTTACTCCAAGGCACGGGCACATACTCGTCCTCACCACGCCGAGATCCACGGTTTCCCTCTAACCAACCTTTGCGGATATAGGGCTGGTCGATACGCGACTTGTGATGCACCGCATCGGGGACGCTTAAAGCGATATCAGAGGGCTCGGGGTCAATATCAATCGGTTTAGTTGATACGATACGGCCATTATCGACCGAAACCGCGAAAGCTCCCCAATGGCTGGTTGTAACCTTTGTTAATCGCTTTTCCATTAAATTTAACGCTCACTAATCTCCAAAATCTAAGCCGTTAACTTCCTCTTAACGCTAATGTTATCCACTGATAATTATCATGCTAATTTTGTTCCAATTGCAATAAAATATTTGACTCTTTATCGATAGCTTTCGGTCAATAGTTATTCTCATTTGAGTCAGCCGACAACGAATATGACTTTTCTAGTTAGTCAAACAGTATTTGCTATTTTGAGACATACTAGTCTTACTCTCCACATACGCACCGCCCGCTTCACGGATTGCTTTTATGTCTAGCCGTTAATCGAATGTTTTTATTTGGATGACGCTTGCATTTCTGCTACCACGTTATCAGCAGTACACCCTATAGACACAGTGTAGAATATATACTTATACTGGAAGCCCCTCCTCACTCGAAACTTTTCATTCTGATGCCCTCTGGATCGTAAAGTGGGCGCGTGACCAATGTTGCGTCGAAAAACTGCCGAGCGATGTCGACCTGTACAGTAATTCCTGCTGTAGCATGCTGGCGGACCATGCCGAGAGCCACCGGTTTGCCAATCCGATAACCAAAAGCGCAGGAGCTTGTTTTCCCTATGATCTTGCCATCATTATAGATAGGTTCATGCCCAAGGGGTATGGCAGTTTCGTCATGAAATTTCAGAGAGACCAAAGACGAACTCCCCCTTTTTTTTCGAAGTTCTGCAAGTGCTTCAGCTCCAATAAAGCCGCCCGCCTTGCGGGTGGCAAAGTCAAGTCCGGCATCGATAGGCGTGACATCACTATCCAGTTCATGTCCCATGGCGCAGAAACCTTTTTCGATCCGCATTGAGGTCTGAGCATAAAGACCAGCTGGCTTTGCACCTACATTCGCGAGAGCTTTGTAAATCACGGCTGAGTTTTTAGCTTTCATGGTTATCTCCCACCCTGCTTCACCAACATAGGACAAGCGCGCGGCGCGCACGTGTTTTCCGGCGATATGGGCAGGGCCAACCCTGAAGTAGCCAAGTTCGTTTAGCTCGGGCGCTCCACACTCTGAGACAATTCGTGCAGCTTCCGGTCCCATGAGCGCAAGAACGGCATAGTCTTCGGTACTATCAGTTAGGCTGACGTCAAAGCCTTTAGAATTTTTTTGGAACCAAACGAAATCACGTTTAATGGCGTTTGTGCTGACAAACAAACGATAATGATCATGCGCGATTCGCTGAGCGGTTATATCACTCTCAAAAGTGCCACGTTCGTTTAGAACCGCGGTATAAATAACGGACCCAGGTGGACGGCCAAGAAATCCAGAACAGGTATGTAAAAGGAATGCTTCAGCCTCCGGTCCCTGCACCTCAATCTTTCCAAAAGATGAGACGTCAAAGATTGCAGCATTCTCATGGGCGGCCATAACTTCGGTGCGAACATTTTCGAACCAATTGGGGCGGCCAAAGGTCATTCTTGGTTCATCGAGTTTGCCAAAGTACAAGGGCCGCTCCCAACCATAGAACTGCCCCATATGCGCTCTTGCAGCCTCGTATTCATTTTCCAGAGATAGAGCGCGCAGATTGCGTGCAGTGGATAGCTGTTTACCTGGGAAGGCAATATCGTAATGGGTACCAAGGATTTCTGGTGCACGCGCCATCAAGTGATCGATATTGTTGAAGACGGGTGCAAACCTCTTGGCATCCGCCTCTGTCAAATCATATGCTGTGTGCCCATGCACGATACAATGGGCCAAGTTCATACCTGCACCACCACCCGACGCGATCCCGACTGAGTTCATGCCACAACCTAGGAATAACCCTTTAGTTTCGGAGGTTTCGCCTAACATAAAAGTACCATCGGGCGTGAAACTTTCTGGCCCGTTCAGCAACACTTTGACTTCGGCAGTCTCTAACGCAGGCAAACGATGCAACGCATTCATCATCATCGGTTCAAAATGGTCCCAGTCTTCGGGCAACAGGCCAAATTCGAAACTCGCATTCAGAACTCCGGGGGCTATTGGTTTTCCCTTAGGTTCAAAACATCCCACTAACAGTCCCCCAGCGTCGTCGCGGATATAGAGATGACTGTCATGATCAGACAGAGTTGGCATGTGTCCCACAATGCCGTCGATGGGCTTGGTCAAGAGATAGAAATGCTCACAGGCTAGTACAGGCACTTCGGCACCTGCCAAGGCACCCGCCTCGCGAGACCAAAGGCCAGTGCACAGAGCGACCGCGTCACACATCACCGTTCCTTGTCTAGTTTCCACGCCTTTGACGCGGCCGTTTTTAGTTAAAATTCCGGTAACACCAGTGTCTTCGAAGATCTTCGCGCCTAACTTCTTAGCCGCTTTTACCAGTGCCGCACAAACATCTGATGGGGAGACCCGTCCATCATCTGGTGACCAGACTGCGCCCAACACATCTTCGGCATTCATTAACGGCCAGCGTTCCTTAGCTTCACCAGGTGATACGGATGTTGCGTTGATGCCGTACGCATGAGCCAGTGCTTCCTGCCGTCTCACATGGATTAGACGGTCATGATTGGCGGCAATCGACAGAGATCCTTTTTGAATCCAACCCACATTCTGCCCAGTTTCTCTCTCAAGTTTAGAATAGAGGTCAACCGAATACTGGATCATGCGGGTTAGGTTTTGCGAGTGCCGTAGAGCTCGCACTTGCGCGGCCGAGTGCCACGTCGTACCACTGGTTAGCTTGTTTCTCTCTAGAATAATAGTATCGCTCATACCCATTTTGGCTAGGTGATATAGCGTAGAACAGCCCATTATACCGCCACCAATGACGACGACGGATGCATGGGGGGGGAGGTTGTTGTCTTTCATCGACTTGATTCCTTGACGAATCCTGAAATATATATTTCACTAATTACTCTAAATGTAAGGAACGCAACAATAAATTGTCTCAAGCATATCCCATCAATTTAACGGATCTGCCATCCGAACGATTAAGAGTACTAGGTTCGCAATTCTTCTCCTCCCATGTGGTGCTAGTTGTTTTTTTTGAGACGCTTATTGATATTGTTGTACGTGCGAAAGGTAGTGAGGCGCAGGGATAATTTGCCGCGATAGAATGGCAAAATCACATTTTAAATGAGTATTGGCAGGAAGATCTTGCCACCAATAAAGGAGAAACAAATTATGAAAAACTTTTTTAAGACCGCTGTAAGTGGTCTGGCATTGGCGGCTATGTCCGTGGGAAGTGTCAGCGCTCAGTGCACAAATGATGTTTGGAACAAGGTAATGTCTAGCGGCAAAATTGTAATTGGTGTTAAGGCGGATTACAAACCTTGGGGGTTTCGCAATGACAGCGGGAACCTTGTTGGTATGGAGATAGATATGGCTATGGATGTTGCCGCCAAAATGGGCGTTGAGGCTGAATTGGTTCCTGTACAATCCTCTAATCGTATGCAGTTTCTGGAACAGGGCAAAATCGACATGATGATCGCGACAATGTCAGACCGTGCGGATCGCCGCAAGATCGTTGGAATTCCGGGACCAAACTACTATACCTCTGGTACTAACATAATGGCGCCGAAGGCGCTTGGTTTTACCTCTTGGGAAGACCTGCGCGGCAAAAAGGTTTGCGGAAAGCAAGGTGCATTTTATAATCAGATAACAGAAGAGCGCTATGGCGTTGAAATCATGGCTTTCACTGGGAATGCTGAGGCCAAGCAGGCATTGAGAGATCGAAAATGCGTCGCATGGGTTTATGACGACAGCTCTATCGGCTCCGACTTGAGTTCCGGCAACTGGGATGAGTTTGAAATGCCATTGGCGTCAGAAGACGACAATCCTTGGGGTCTTGGCGTCCCACTTAATGAAGCCAGCTGTGTTTTTGGTAACTTTATGTCCGGAATGCAGTATAACTGGCATCGCGACGGCTCCCTTATAGCATTGGAGGAAAAGTGGGGCATAAAGCCAACAGCTTTCCTAAAAATGCAGAACGAGCGTAATAGTGACTGGATTAAATAATTCACACTAATAATCTGACGCCCCTCTACACTGGTTGTGGAGGGGCGCTTCGGAATTGAACCTAATGGAAGAATACTTTCGACAATTGGCGGAGACAGCACCGCGTTGGAACTTCATATGGATGTATGAAGATCGCCAACAGGGCAAAATATTGTCCGGCATTTGGATGACCCTCAAACTGAGCGTCATGTGCCTAATCTTTTCTGTGGTCATTGGAGTTGTGGGGGCATGGATGCAAGGCGCGCCCTCACGCATTGTGCGAGCAATTGTTCAGGCATATATCCAATTTTTCCGCAATACACCGCCCATGGTGCAACTTTTATTCTTTTACTTTGCACTGGGCCAATTCACTCCTTTCGTTGTCGGTGATGATGGATGGAGCGTAGAGCCAATTATTTCAAATGTTGGCTGGGCAATCGTTTCACTTTCCATGTTTGCAGGAGCCTTTAATGTAGAGATCTTTCGAGCTGGCATGGAAGCAGTTCCCGAGAGTACAGTTGAAGCCTCTGAGTCCCTGGGCTTTTCGCGCCTACAAACCTACATTTACGTTGTGTTACCGTTAGCCTTCCGTGTTTGTCTCCCGGCGCTTAACAATAATCTAGTCAATCTGGTCAAAACCACGACCCAAGCCTTTGCGATTGCCGTGCCTGAGCTTCTCTATCACTCTGTCACGATCTGGAACGATTATCCTTCGGCCCAATATCCAACCATGCTGTTGGTTTTCGTAGCCTATGTGGGATTAGTTGCGATACTTGTATTTGGCATGTCTCGATGGGAACGATCCATTAAGATTCCGGGATACGGCATATGAAGCGAATATCTGGCATAAATACGCCTTTAAAAGGCGGAATGGCGGTGCTAAAACCTTTTGATATCAATGCTCTTAGCCCAGACGGCTATATCTTCACACGCTGGCTCGCAGCTCTGCCGTGGTGGACTCCACTGGTGATGTTAGCGATCATTTGGGGCTACCCCACTATCGCTTATGCCCAATCGGGCCTCTCTATTTATGACGCCTTTGATGCTCTGTGGCGATGGATGCCATTCCTGCTCGTCTCGGGTTTTTCGTTTAATGTTTTGATATCATTTTGGACGCTGCTAATTGGGACTGTTGCAGGGGTGGCATTGGGGCTGGGACAGATCTCAACTTTTGGTCCCTTGCGCGCATTTTCATGGTTTATAACCCAGCTTTTTCGTAATTCGCCTTGGCTGGTGATCTTATTTATTGTGCTACTAGCGCTACCCTTTGAATTTACACTGTTTGGTCAGACCATCCGCGTGCCCGACTGGATGAAAGGGGTCTTTGGCTTAAGCTTACCCATAATGGCAAATATCTCGGAAATTGTGCGCGGGGCGGTTCAATCTGTACCAACGGCACAATGGGAGGCGGCAGAAAGCTTGGCTTTTAGTCGCCGTCAAATACTGTGGCAGATTATTCTTCCACAGTGCTTCAAACGCATGCTGCCACCATGGATGAACTGGTACGCTATTCTGACTATGGCTACGCCCTTATGCAGCTTGTTAGGGATTGAGGAAATTATTACCCTGAGCCGACAAGCAATGGAGTCAGAAGACAACCAGCCTGAACTCTTAGTACCGTTCTATGGCTTTGCATTATTGTTATTCTTTGTCTACTGCTACCCGATCGCACGGTTAACCATGCGTCTGGAGCGTCATTATGCTGTGAAATTATGAGATTAATATTATGACTTGGACTGCTGAAAAACCTATTGTTTCTCTAAAAGACGTGCGTAAGAGCTTTGGTACATTGGAGGTTCTAAAAGGAGTTTCGATTGACGTTATGAAGGGTGAGGTGATTTGTATCATTGGCCCTTCCGGTTCAGGGAAATCTACCCTGATCCGCTGCATAAATGGGCTTAACGACATTCAGGGTGGATCGATTTTTGTTCAAGGTAAAGAGGTCCATGCCACTAATCTGGATAAGCTTGAACTACGTAAGAAGGTCGGAATGGTGTTTCAGCAATACAACCTTTTCCCACATAAAACAGCGCTCCAAAATGTTATGATGGCCCCACTAAAAGTACTCAAGGAAAACAAGACTGACGTGGAGTCGCGCGCGCGACAACTGATCAAGAAGGTAAGGTTGGAAGGCAAAGAAGACAGTTACCCAGGAGAGCTATCTGGAGGACAACAGCAACGCGTTGCCATTGCTCGGTCTTTGGCGATGAATCCAGAAGTGATGTTATTCGATGAAGTGACGGCCGCGCTTGATCCTGAAACAGTAAAAGAAGTGTTAGTCACTATCCGCGAGCTGGCAGAAGACGGCATGACATGCATACTTGTAACTCACGAAATGGGATTTGCCCGTGAGGTTGCAGATCATATTTATTTCACAGACCGTGGTGTAATTGTGGAGCATGGACCTCCCAAAACGTTTTTTGACAACGCTCAGGACCCAAGGACTAAGGAGTTCCTGGGACAAATTCTATAAAAAGACTTTATAATCTGCATTTTGTATTATGAGATTCGACCAAACCGTCTAAAATAGCTTTTTTACTTGTAACAAACACTCAGGCTACCCTGCTGTGCGCGGGCGCATATGCGTGTAATATTCAAGTAAGTAAATCAACATTTTTTAGCGCAAATGTAGGGCTGCCATTTAATTCACGATTCACAAATGAGTTTACAGTTCTCAATCTTTCCAAATTGGACTTAGTCCGTCAATTAGGTAGTCCATACAAATAGACGGAGCAACCTTTTTATAATCCTCTACCGTCTTCACTTCTGGACGTTCTTCCCGAAATTTTTTCAAAAATATTCTAGCGTTCTCAAAATCTCCCAGATGCACATAGATCGCTGCCCTCCAACCATTATAACGACTGTGCGAACCCCTATCATACAAGATATTGCACCACTCTAAGCTCTTATTAGAGTCGCTCATTGCCATGTATAGAAACGGCATTAATCCCTCGTATCCTCTCCTGCCAATTGGATTCATTTCCATTGCTCTTAATAGATAATATTCTGCTTCTTCAAAGCGCTTTTCATTACATAGAGCCCAGCCATAGTCATTATTCGAGCCATCGTGGCTTGGGTTCAGATCCAATGCCTGTCTGGCATATTTCAATCGCTGTGGGTAATCTTTTTTTAAATTAAAAGATCTACTATACATTGCTACGGCTTCAGGATTATTGGGGTCGATAGAATAAGCTTTGAAAGACAGATCATGAAATAATAGCTCGTTTTCTTTCCTTTGATGTTGATGCACAGACATAAATAGGTTCCCATAAATGCGTCGAGCTTTGAGAACATAGGCATCACATAAATCTGGATCCTTAGCTATTGCGCTATCGCAAAGTTCAAAAAATACCTTGTTTTCATCTTCATCTGGATCGTCACCAGCCCATGTCTGATTATATATTGCCAGTGCTTTCAAGTAATTGTCCCAAGCAGACAATGATGAAGGCGATTTAGTTCTTATGCGTTCATGCTCTTTGCCTTTAAGAGCTGGAAAAATTAATGTCGCCACCTCCTGTGATACCTCGTCTTGCACCTCAAAAATATCGTCTAATGAGCGATCCCAACGTTTAGACCAAAGTTGTTGATCATCCTTTGAGTCTACCAAGTTTGCTGTGATCCGTATCTTGTTGCCACCTTTGCGTATGCTGCCCTCAACGATATAATCTGCCCCCAATCGCTGGCCCAGTTCTGATGGTTTAATTTCTTGTCCTTTGAAGCTAAAGGTAGAGTTTCTAGCAATAACTGGAAAAGATTTCCAAGAAGAGAGATTAGCAATTATATCCTCTGTAACCCCGTCAACAAAGTACTCTTGTTCTTCATCGTTGGTCATATTTTTGAATGGCATTACAGCAATTGTTGGCGGCTTACTTTCAATTATTTCGCTTGACTCAATTGAAGAACCTAAGATCCGCGGTTCTAAACCTTCTATGATCAAGTCATAAGCATGTAATACAGTATTTTTAATTTTTTGATTACTTAGGTCAGTAAAATCAAATTCCACTTTTTTATTCGCAAAATCATATATTGATTTTGACACAGACACCCCCCCTGCTTGGCTTAATGCTTCCAGCCGTGCAGCATTATTTACCCCCTCACCGTAAAGGTTTGTCCCCTCTGCAATAACGTCACCTACATTAAGACCAACGCGGAACTGCATCTGTAAGTCTTTTGATATAGAAAGATTACGTTTACTAATCATTTGCTGAAATTCAGCGGCACAATTTACTGCACTTACTGCGCTTTGGAATTCAGCAAGAACTGAATCTCCGGCTGTATTAAAAATACGAGCATCATATTTCTTGAAAAGTTGGTTCATGATCTGACGACAGGCCCGAAGACTGATCAGTGTAGAATTCTCATTCTTTTCCATTAGCGTACTAAAACTAACAACATCTGTCACAAATATAACTGCGATTTTACGCACAATCTGATCTTCAGTCACCTAAGTTCTCCTTAGATACGAATAATGTTTGGGCAAAAAGCTATAAAATCCAAAAGGGCAAATAGTGTATAACACAGAAGTATCTCTCAAGTACAAGGAAATAGATCATTCAGATATTCAGAATATGGCCTATTTTATAGCTAAACTCAAACATGCTGTTTCCGGCGAAGATATCAGTTGCAGTCGATTTTTATAATATTAGTGGAGAAGCATAATTTTAGAATTATAAATCATTATTTTGAATTTCAGTTTTTATGGAACCCAAAACAAGCTATTTAATTAATAATATGCCCAAGAAGCGGCTGTAATCGAAATTCCTGACACCTATTACCGGCCAACCACATCGAGCAAATTACTGTAAATATTATTGCTTTGTTCACCATGTAATGTAAGCTCATATTATGCGGAAGACTTCAACTCGTTACAAACTTTATGGCATACCTTACTTAGGTTCTATGGCTATTGAATTACTAATGGAGGAAGCTGAAATAAAATATGACATTATTTTTCCAACTCCAGAGGAAAGAAGCTCTGTAGAATTTAAAAAGATTTCGCCGAAAGGATTAGTACCTGTTTTGATTACCCAAAGTGGGCAATCTATTTTTGAAGGACCTGCAATTATTAATTTTCTCCTAGAAACACATCATACCAATTTAATAGCCCCTATTGGCAACCCAGATAGAGCTACTTGCTTTCAATGGCTGTCTTTCCTTTCTACAGCACTCGTAAATGCCAACAACCGTTTTTTCTTTCCAGACAGATATGGTTCTACTGAAATTGTTATAAAAGAAAAAGCTGAATTAGATAGGAAGGCTTGTTACGATATCTTGGAGCACAACGTTGATGACTTCTTATCAGGAAAAACTTGTGGGATTGCGGACTTCTACTTTTACGTTTTAATGAACTGGGATACCAACAAAACAGAGGAACTCGCCAAAAGACCAAACCTTGAGAAAATATTTAATCAGGTTAACCAGAAAGCATCAGTCCAAAAAGTGCTGAAAAATCAAATTTCTTAACATGGAATGCAAGAAGTACCAGTAAAAGGAATGTGCTATGGTAAATACACCTCCGCCATAGTCACCATGCCTGCTTCAGGCAAGTTTTGTCTTATAGTGCCATTTAGCACTCTCTTCTCATAATGTGCATTTTTTAATCACTTGCGCCTATATTTTGATCAATCTAGCAAAATTCTCGTAAATCCGCACAATACGCAATCCCTTGCTTGTGAGGCGTATAAAACCCCACCATGCTCAGCAAACAAAATGTGTTGAGGATCAAATGACAGCTCATCATTGCATAAAAAGCGATGGCGTCCTCCAGCGCGCACGCGGTATGCTGAACATAAGCGTTTTGAAAGGTTCGGGTAACCAGTCTCGACTAAAAGGCCTTCGCCAGCAAGGTTCCTACCGTGCAATTTTTCCACGCCCAATGGAGGGAAGCGTCGAAGCCGTAATTATCAACACAGCCGGCGGCATCACGGGCGGAGATGAGTTCGTAACTCAAATTACGGCCAATGATCACGCTAAAATCAGCATTACAACTCAAGCCGCTGAGCGCATTTACAGAACACCTGATTTAACCTTGGGTTCAATGCAAACACATCTTTGTACTAAACCAAACGCACAGCTTTACTGGTTGCCTCAGGAAACGATCCTCTTTGAGGGTTCCCGACTTTACAGGCGCTTGGAGGCAGAAGTCGCTGAAGACTCAAAGTTCTTGATGGTCGAGCCATTGATTTTTGGAAGGGAAGCCTCCGGGGAGAGACTTCAGTCTTGTTACCTTGATGATACTGTTCGCATAACCAAAGGCAAAAAACCAATTTATGTCGATCGTATAAAACTTAGCGGTGACATTACCTCGACCCTCAACCGGCCTGCAGTTGCAGATGGTGGGCGCGCAATGGCAAGCATTGTTTTAGTTGACCCTAAAGCCAAAGATACGCTTGCAAGTATTAACGCCCTGCTCCCCTCGTCTGCGGGTGCCAGCCTTTTGGCTAACGACATACTTGTTGTCCGCCTGCTTTGCGCTGACAGTTTTGCACTGCGCAATGCGTTGATCCCGATCCTGAAACACCTAACTCAAAACGCTATTCCCAAGAACTGGAGGCTATAAACGATGCAACTAACACCACGCGAAAAAGACAAACTGCTGATGGCTATGGCCGCCGAAGTGGCACGCAAACGGCTCGCCCGTGGCGTGCAGCTGAATTACCCCGAAGCTATCGCCCTTATTTCTGACGCCGTTGTTGAAGGCGCGCGCGATGGGCGCTCTGTTGCTGATATGATGGAGGCTGGTGCTCACATCATCACCCGCGGTCAATGCATGGAGGGCATCCCTGAGATGATCCACGACGTTCAAGTCGAGGCCACCTTTCCCGATGGGACCAAGCTAGTCACCGTTCACAACCCCATTCGATAGGATCCCACAATGATTCCTGGAGAAATTTTTCCCGCCGCTGGCGACCTCATCCTAAACGCAGACCGAGAGGCCATTACCCTTATGGTCGCAAATACTGGTGACCGTCCCGTGCAGGTCGGTAGTCACTATCACTTTTTTGAAAGTAATGCCGCATTAGATTTTGACCGTACGCTTGCCTATGGCCGTCGACTTGATATCGCACCGGGCACGGCCGTGCGGTTTGAACCGGGACAGCGGCGCGAAGTAAATTTGATTGAGATATCAGGCGAGCGCCATGTCTGTGGTTTTAACAAAAAAGTTATGGGAGACCTATAATGGCCACGTCTATTAATCGCGCGGATTATGTTGCCATGTTTGGCCCAACTGTGGGAGACAAAATCCGGTTGGCCGACACTGATCTAATCGTTGAGGTAGAACGCGATCTAACGGCTGAAGGTAGAAATGGCATCACCTACGGGGAAGAAGTAAAATTTGGGGGTGGCAAAGTCATCCGCGATGGTATGGGGCAATCACAAACAACCCGTGCAGCGGGTGCTGTAGACACGGTAATTACTAACGCTCTGATCATTGATCACACAGGCATCTACAAAGCGGATGTAGGTTTGCACGACGGACGCATTCACAAGATTGGCAAGGCTGGTAATCCCGACACACAATCGGGTGTGAATATAATCTTAGGTCCAGGAACCGAAGTTATTGCCGGTGAGGGCCGCATCCTCACAGTGGGTGGTTTTGACAGCCATATCCACTTTATTTGCCCACAACAGATCGAAGATGCGCTACACTCTGGCCTGACTACAATGCTGGGCGGGGGAACTGGCCCAGCACACGGCACTTTGGCAACAACCTGTACACCAGGGTCATGGCATATTGGGCGTATGTTGCAGGCTGCAGATGCCTTTCCCATGAACCTTGCCTTTGCGGGCAAAGGCAACGCCAGTCAACCTGATGCTTTGGTTGAAATGATCGAAGGTGGTGCCTGTGCGCTGAAGTTGCACGAGGATTGGGGGACGACCCCCGCCGCGATTGATTGTTGTTTGTCTGTCGCAGATGATATGGATGTGCAGGTTATGATCCATACCGACACACTAAATGAGTCAGGTTTCGTAGAAACCACTGTGGCAGCGATGAAGGGGCGGACCATTCACGCCTTCCACACTGAAGGTGCCGGTGGTGGACATGCTCCCGACATTATCAAGATTTGTGGCGAAGAGAATGTATTGCCTTCTTCAACCAACCCAACGCGGCCCTATACGATAAACACTTTGGAAGAGCATCTCGATATGTTGATGGTCTGCCATCACCTCGATAAAAAAATCCCAGAGGATGTCGCCTTTGCCGAAAGCCGGATTCGTCGCGAAACCATTGCAGCCGAAGATATCCTGCACGACATAGGTGCATTTTCGATCATTGCCTCTGACAGTCAGGCGATGGGCCGTGTGGGTGAGGTATTGATCCGTACATGGCAAACGGCTGACAAGATGAAAAAACAGCGAGGCAGATTACCTGAAGAAAAGGGTGAAAACGATAACTTCCGTGTGCGAAGGTACATTGCTAAGTACACTATCAACCCAGCGATTGCTCATGGGATCAGTGGTGAAATCGGTAGTATTACTGAGGGCAAGCGTGCCGATCTAGTTCTGTGGAATCCTGCGTTTTTCGGCGTCAAACCCGAGATGGTGTTGATGGCTGGCACAATTGTTTGTGCACAGATGGGCGATCCAAACGCTTCTATTCCCACCCCCCAACCTGTCTATTCACGCCCAATGTTTGGGGCTTACGGTAAGTCTGTTGAACATTCAGCCGTCTGCTTCGTTTCTGCCGCTGCGCAGGCCAACGGTATTGGCGGCAAGTTGGGTTTGTCCAAGCAAACCGTTGCTGTCGGGAACACCCGCGACATTGGCAAATCCCATCTGATCCACAACACTACCACCCCACAGATGGAGGTCAATTCAGAGACGTATGAGGTGCGTGCCGATGGTGAACTTCTAACTTGTGAACCCGCCACGGAACTTTCAATGGCCCAAAGGTATTTCTTATTTTGATGACTGATTATATTGCTCAAACTATCCTAAAGACCGGTGCTTGGTCAAACGCATTTGACAGCTGTTTCCTTTCCTACGAGGATAGGTTTTTGCGTCGCAAGGTTTTAACTACAGTAAAGGGAAAAACACTTTTGGTGGACCTTGCCCACACCACGTCTTTGGACCACGGTGACGCCTTTTCTATATCAGACAGCCAAGTAATCGAGGTTGTTGCCGCGCCTGAGCCATTGCTTCAGATCACTGGTGATCTAGTGCAACTGGCATGGCACATCGGTAATCGCCACACACCCTGCCAGATCGAGAGTGATCAGCTCTTGATCCAGAACGATGCCGTGATCGCTCATATGCTTGAACATCTTGGGGCCACCGTAAACCGAATTGATGCGCCCTTCATGCCGGAGGGTGGTGCATATGGTCATGGGCGCACCCATTCGCATGAACACGGTGCCACCGCACATGACCACTGACGTATTAACCTTATCACAGCTGTTATCACCTAGTTTTCCTGTGGGGGCATTCGCCTACTCACATGGGCTTGAGACTGCTATCAGCGAGGGGCGGATTTTGTCTGCCCCTACTCTTCAGTCTTGGCTTTTGGACCTTTTGGAATATGGTGGTGCGCGTTCAGACGCCGTATTATTGAATGCAGCCTTTGGTGCGACTGATGATGAGGTTGCAATGATCAATACTCATGCACGGGCCTTTGCGGCCTCGTCGGAGCGGTTGAAGGAAATCGATTTGCAAGGTGCTGCGTTTTGCGAGACCGTTGAGACAGTTTGGGGCATTGAACTTGGAAAGCTTTGCTATCCTGTTGCTGTTGGCCGCGCGGCTGTAGCCCTTACTCTTGATAATGAACTAACCACCGCCATTTATCTGCAATCGTTCATTTCAAACCTAACGGCGGCCGCAATGCGTTTGGTCCCATTGGGGCAAGTGGATGGACAGAAAATACAGATCGCGCTGAAGCCATATTACACAGAAATAGCCAAGCAGTTGCGCAGTGCTACATTGGAAGACCTACACAATAGTGCTTGGCTATCCGACATAGCAGCAATGCGCCACGAAACCCAATATTCACGTGTTTTTCGTACATAAGGAGACAGATCATGGCGTCAAAAAACGGCCCTCTTCGTATTGGTATCGGTGGCCCTGTTGGTGCAGGAAAAACAACTTTGACAGCTGCACTGGCCAAGATACTACACCCCAAGACTTCTATTGGTGTCATCACCAATGACATTTACACCCAAGAGGACGCCGAAGCCTTGATGCGAATGCAAATCCTGCCCCAAGATCGCGTGATTGGTGTAGAAACAGGAGGCTGCCCGCATACAGCCATCCGCGAGGATGCCTCAATCAATTTAGCCGCTATTGCCGAAATGTGCGGGCGTCATCCCGATGTCGAGATTGTCCTGATCGAGAGTGGTGGTGACAACCTGTCTGCCACCTTCAGCCCAGAATTGGCAGATGTCACAGTATACGTGATAGACGTTGCCGCGGGCGAAGAAATCCCGCGTAAAGGTGGGCCTGCGATTACCAAATCAGATGTATTGGTCATCAACAAAACCGATCTTGCCCACTACGTTGGAGCCTCACTTGCCTTGATGGAACGTGATGCCACACGGATGCGCGGGGATAAGCCCTTTGTTTTCACAAGCCTGCGCAATGGCGTTGGCGCAGACAAAGTGATCAGCCTGCTGGCTGGTATGGGTGGGTTTAATGACCCTGCGTCTTAAACTATAGCAGCATCATAAAGCGCCTAACGGCTCCAAAAATTTGGTAGCGGAGGAGGGACTTGAACCTTCTATTAGGGAGGCAAGCTATGAATGATTAAGTTCAATTGAATTATTTTGTTAAGCACAAAATGTGGTTTCATTTTTCCACATGATGTTCTACTTGCTTTATCATGAAACAAGGTGCAGTTGCAATACTACCGCTCGCCATAGGCGCAGTAATATACGGCTTTGCCTTCGGCCTGCTGGCAGCTCAGACCGGATTTTCATGGTGGAGCGTTGGCCTGATGAGCGTGGCCGTACATGCTGGCTCCTCCCAGATAGTTGCAGTGGAACAATTTTCAGCTTCGTCAGCAGTGTTGGGTGCAGCACTAGCAGGCGCGGCACTGAACCTTCGTTATATAGGGATCATTGCATCGTTGTCTGAGTTACTCAGTAGCCTGCCCCTTAAAACCAAACTTTTAGCAATACATGTGACAGGCGATGAAAACTGGGCATTAACTATGTCTGAGCGAGCAAAATCTAAGGATATTGGTGCTTCCTTTCTGATCGGATCAGGCCTTACGCTCATTAGCGTGTGGACGGCCTCTACTGCAGGGGGCGCATTAGTCGGTACTGCTTTGCCTAACCTTGAGCAATTTGGACTTGGTTTTGCCTTTACTGCTGCCTTCATTGCAATGGCTCGTGGTTTATGGAAGGGATATCCCAACTTTATGACATGGTCATTCGCGTTCGGAGTCACAACTGCAGTTATCTGGTTGGGTCTACCAAAAGCCTACGCCATAGTCGCTGGGGCGTTTTGCGGCTTAGCCACCTCCAAATTCCTTCGCCACAGAAACGGTCAAAAACTATGACTAGTGCCCACTGGACTTTGATAATAGTACTGTGTTTTGCCGCCTTTTCTATTAGGATCTTTGGTTTACTGGCAGGCGAACGAATTAGGCTATCGAAGCATTCATGGATACTTGATGATCTACCTGGCTTGATCATTGTAAGCCTTGTAGCTACTTCTCTAAGCGGTGAGCCTTTACAGACTTGGTTAGCGGCCTTAGTGGCGTTGTTGGTTGCAGTCTTAACCAATCATGTAGTTGTCACTATGGGAATTGGTGTCTTATTTTACGCCTTTTTGTCACTCTTTGGTTTCTAGATCTAAAAGATATTCATCAAAGTATGTAACCAACCAAAGGTTCATAATGATGATATAAATCTGATAGCTTTTCGAACCCAAAACATTATAAAATTTTTTCTGACAATGCCAAATTACCTGTATTTTCTGCTAACTATCAGTCTCAGAGGATTTCGCCCAAAGGTTAATACCCATATCACCCGATAACTTATCAATTTTCGAAAGCTCACTGTCGGTGAAGTCAAGTCTGTCAACAGCCCCTGCGCAATCTACAACTTGCTTTGTACTCGAAGCACCAATCAGTGCTGTGGTAATACGTTCTCCTCTTAAAACCCAAGCCAAAGCCATTTGCGCTAGAGTCTGTCGACGCCCACTGGCCAGCTCATTCAATGCTTTTAAGTTTTCCACCAATTCTGGTGTGAGTTTTTGTCTGTCTAAGCTTTTAGCTTGATTGGCTCGGCTTTCCTCTGGAACGCCATGCAGATATTTATTAGTCAGCAGGCCCTGAGCTAGTGGCGTAAAGGCGATCGAGCCGATTCCCAAGTCATCCAGCGTGTTTAATAGGCCATCGTCTTCCACCCAGCGATTTAACATGTTGTAACTGGGCTGATGAATTAAACATGGTGTTCCCAACTCATTCAAAATCGCTACGGCTTCTTGAGTTCGCTGACTATTGTAACTCGATATTCCAACGTAAAGCGCACGTCCTGATCGTACAATATGATCGAGAGCTCCCATAGTTTCTTCTAGAGGCGTATTCGGGTCAAAGCGGTGTGAATAGAATATATCGACATAGTCCAAGCCCATGCGTTTTAGGGATTGATCGCATGAGGCAATTAAATACTTCCTGCTTCCCCATTCCCCGTAAGGTCCTGGCCACATGTCGTAACCAGCTTTAGAACTGATGATAAGTTCATCTCTGTAGTTTGCAAAATCAGTCTTTAAGATTTCGCCAAATGCCGTTTCTGCACTGCCGGGAGGCGGTCCATAATTATTTGCTAAATCAAAATGCGTAATCCCATGATCGAATGCAGATCGGCACATCTCTCGTTTGCTATGATGTGTAAAATCCTCTCCAAAGTTATGCCACAAACCCAAAGAAATCACCGGCAACTTTAGCCCTGAATTACCACATTTGCGATAGAGCATGTTCTCATAGCGGTTTGGGTTCGGTGAATAACTCATTACTTACTCCTGCTAAATATAACTTGATACACAGTTCTTGTAGGTCGCTATGGAAGTCCATAACTTCCGCCTATGTTACCAAACAGACGAGATAAGGTATAGACAACTTTCATTTTTAATATCTGCTTTCTTCAAAACTCACCACCGCTAAATGACCGGCTAAGGTGTAGCGGTAATTATCGCTGATACGAGAGCTGGTGTGTGGCATTAGTCGCACAATGATGTTGTAAAATTCTTGATATTGCGCAGGAATAGTGACGACAACAGCAGTTACAAGAATCCAGGCTTTCCACTCGCGCTATGATCTGTACTAGGTACCGGTTAGACTGAAGGTTTTTTGGAAAAGATCAAAAATAAACGTCCGTCCGTTACCGCAAATCCCAATACGATAATGGCAAAACCAATCCATGCGTCAGGCCCCATTTTTTCGCCAAGGAACAGAACACCAAGTCCTATTGCGAAAGGTGGAATAAGTAGGGTGACCAGCAATAGATTGGCTGTTCCAGCTCTAACAAGAATGGCAAAGTACAAAACGTATGCCAATGCCGTCGACAATGCCGCCATGCCCAGTAGAGCGCCCCACACGCTGGCAGATAGCTCAAGATTAGGTGGCCCGTCAAAGACAAGCACAATGGGCATCATCAGTACGGTGCTGCCAACCAACATACCAAGTGCATTCATTAAGGGCGTTTGACCAGCTAGTGCAGTCTTTCCCCACACGCCGGCAAGTGCATAGGAAAAGGTCGCACCAAGAACGGCTAGCTGGGCAAGGTTAGTGGGGTTGAAGTCAGTCAGCGCACTTGGCCCCATGATAAAAGCCACCCCCGCAACACCTAATGCTGCGCCAACAATTTTCTTTACTGTCAAAGGCTCATCAACTAACAATAGCGCTGCAACAACAGCGGCAAATATCGCTGTGGTTCCGTTCAAAATGGAAGCTAACCCGCTTTCAATTTTTGTCTGACCCCAGAAAATTAGCGAAAATGGGATGGCATTATTGAGTGCGCCCATAACCAGATAGGCACCCCAGACACTTAGGGATCGTGGCAATGCAATTCCGTTAAGGAATACAATCACTGCCAAGATAGGTACTGCCCAAACTACTCTATGCAGGGTAATGGTAAGTGGAGGAACTTCGCTTAGAGCGACCGCACCGAAGAAGAACGATCCACCCCATACCGCTGCTAGCAAAAGCAACATGCTAATAGATTTTAAATCAAAGGTCAGTGTAGGGGCTTTGCTCATATTGGTCGTCCATTTCGGGCACTTTTGTTATTTAACATGTCACCTATATTGGCGTTACGGCCATATAAAAGGTTCCCTTTTTCCGCTCTCAATAAAAGCGCAATTTATCATTCAATGCAATGAGTTTACACGGGAAAAGAGTTGTGGTTTAGCTGTTGTAAATGAGTGAGGAAGCATAGAATGAGTTTTGAACTCTGGTTTACATTTGTAACAGCGTCTACTGCCTTGCTGGTCATCCCCGGCCCAACTGTTCTACTGGTGTTGAGCTACGCCATTAGCCAAGGGAAAAGACTGGCAATAGCAACCGTTGCTGGAGTGGCCTTGGGTGATTTAGTCGCGATGTCAGCGTCACTGGCAGGTCTTGGTGCTTTGGTGTTGGCTTCTGCCACTCTGTTTATAGTTTTGAAGTGGGTTGGCGCGGTTTATCTTGTCTACCTTGGCATTCAGTTGTTTCGCAGCGCTGCCACAGCGTCACTGGGCAAAATTGAGAACTTTAATCCAACAAGTGCAAGGAAAGTTTTTGGGCATGCTGCCGTCGTTACCGCACTCAATCCAAAGTCCATAGTGTTTTTCATTGCCTTCGTTCCGCAGTTTATAACTGTTGATCACCCTCTCATGCCCCAGTTTTTAATTCTGGTGATTACTTTTGTTGGCCTCGCGGCAATCAATGCCTTGGCCTACGCTTTGCTCGCAGACAAGCTGCGCTCTAAAATTGCACGCCCAATTTTGTTGTCATGGTTCTCACGAGTTGGCGGACTAGCCTTGGTCTCGATGGGTGTTGCAACTGTTTTGATTAAACGGGCACAATAGGAGCAGATAATAGGCGGGTTTGTCCCCCATTATGTGATAATGCTCTCTGATAGTTGCCGCACTCTCCACGAATGGCTGGTTTTTCTACTTCGCGGCAGTACCTTACTTTACGCTGACGCATCATTTTTCACGCTGCAAGCGCCCGCAGCGTGGAAAACCGATATCACACTGTAGACTCTAAACAGCCATTCCCTTCGTGATCATCCTACGACTGCTGCGTGGACAAACCTTGCTTTAGCTGCGGCTGCGCCAATGGTATCTTCAAAACCCACCCTCGGCAAATAACCGCCTGAGGTTTAGCAGTAATTATCGCTGAAATGAGAGCTGATGTCGGGCATCAGTCACACAACGCTCTCGAGAAGATGTACTAATCAGCCCTTCTTCGCTTTGGTTAACACAGTTCATACAGTTCACTCCCTTTTCTCGGAACCCTGAACACGAAAAATGTGAGAGCCGAATACTTACCTATATAAAGGCCTCGACTTTTGACCCCCCTACCTCTCAGGATGGTCCACATAGTCCACTCGTCCACAGGTAACCCCACCCCAGCCCACAATACCCCTGCTCACTCACAAAGACATTTATTTTGGATCAGGTCATTTGCTACGTGTGTAGCAGGAAGAGCTTGACTTTGGAAAAGCTTTGATTTCAACGTCTAATGAATTATATCCACCTTATTGAATTTCAGAAAGTCTGGACCTTGCAGCGGTATTTATACATAGCACTATTTATGGTTGGGATATTATCTCAGAGTTTCAATGTATCCAGTAAAGAAACACATGATTTCTCCTACTCCACCCTACGGATAGATGCTCGTCTGGAAAATGAGGGAAGCAGGACCAACACTGTATTCGCCTTCAGACGCTCTTTAATCCACAATGTAGTAAATGTTTTACCTGTACCGCATGCCATGATCAGCTGACCACGATCATTTTCATGCAGTCCTTTTTCAACATCATTTATTGCAGTAATTTGATGCTTTCTTGGAGTTGCAGGCGGCTTTGCCTTGGCTTTCCCCAACTCCGAAATATGCGATGGGTAGTCAAACTTTGCTTTATTCGCAAAATAATCCCGATCAAGAATTATAACCTGCTTTTCTTGACCACTAATGACTTCCTTAGAGGTCTTTTCGTTCAGCTTATTGGTCGACATCATTAAGATGCGATCTTCAATCTGAGCGCGACTGCTATCGGCGAGGAAGTTAGTAACTTCATTATAGGGCACAGTGTTGTGCGCGGCGTAGCATTTGGCTTGGATCGCGCAATACGTATCGCGGCCTTCATATTTTGCGACTAAATCAATTCCTTTATCGTGTGACCACCTATTTGGCCAGTCATCCCACAACCAAACTTTTTCAAATTGATTTTGATACTCAGGTGATGTCTCAAGAAAGTGTTTGCAAAAATGTTCAAACGCTTTGCCATCATTTCCATCAGCTATGATTGAGTTTATAAATTCGTCAAAGGTAGCCATATCTTATATCAAACTGATATGGCTATGTCCGCAATAAAAAAGTGATGCACTGTCTCTTCAAGTTTCATCCTTGAGCGAAACCCATGAGTAATAGGCATTTCTATAAATTCGCCTTAAACGTTCCTCATCAGTAATTTCTTCCATTTTTTGCTCCGGCTCTGGAGATGAGGATAAACGGTTCTAATTTAAGATTATAGAATATTGAGATAACGCGGCATTTTAGACTCCACATTAAATAAAACTTTGCTAAAAATATCGTATGTATAAAAAAGTAATCGTTTTGTATGTTTCCATTTTGGGCTTGTGGTTATTAAATTCGACGATAAGCACTGCCCTCCCTGCCTGTCCAAAAGATCAAAGCCAAGAATACCATAACTGTGAAGGAAAATACGTTTATGACGATGGCACGATTTACATCGGTGAGCATCAGAACAACAAAGCAGGCGGTTATGGTAACATAAAATATCCTAGCGACAGTAGTTATGTGGGAGATTTCCAAAATGATAATAGACATGGCTTGGGAACTTATATTTTTAGCAGTCAAGACAAGCATACCGGTGAGTATAGAGACAATAAAAGAAATGGATTGGGAATATACCAATATTTAAATGGTGATATATATTTTGGCAATTCTAAAAATAGCAAAATGCATGGCTATGGTATTTACACCTTTGGCCCAAGTGACTCGTTTGCGGGAGATAAATACTTGGGTGAAATTTACGAAGGTAAATACACTGGCATAGGAAGCTATACTTATGGCCCAAACTCAAATTGGGTTGGTGATCAATATGAAGGATACTTCAAAAATGGTGCCCGCGAAGGACTAGGACTGTATTCATATGGGAACGGTGATCTGTACGTCGGTGAATACAAAAACGGCACTCAAGCAGGCTATGGAATTTATGTATATGCAGACGGAACTATAAACGAAGGTTACTGGGACAATAATGTTCTAATGGATGCACAAGTCGCACCCTCATTTTCAAGCTATATCAGTAAATTACCAGCTTGCCCAACTGATCAGAATCAAAGATTCGACAACTGTTACGGCAGGTTTGTCATGGAGAATGGAGACGTTTATGTCGGTGAACATCTTGATGACATCGGCAATGGTTTCGGAAAATATACTTATGCAAATGGCTCATCTTACGAAGGTTATTTCAAGAACGACCAGCTACACGGCTTTGGCGTTTTCCGATACCCTAACGGTGACACTCATCGAGGATTTTACAAAGAAAGTAAACGTGATGGATGGGGCTATTATGAGTTCGCTATTGGTGAGCAGTACCTCGGCAACTACAAAGAAGACGAGAACCACGGGTTTGGGGTGTATTTTTTTAAAGACGGGGAACGCTATGTGGGGGATTATAAAAATGGTAAGCGGACTGGAAAAGGAATTTATTCATTCGGCCGTACCTCTGAATGGTTCGGTGATAAATTCGTAGGTGAATATAATGACGGAGCCAGACAGGGATTAGGTGCTTATTCTTTTTCCAACGACGATTCATACATTGGCCAATTCAAAAATGACAATTTTCATGGTCATGGATCATATTTTTTTGGCGCAGATAACGTCTTTGCAGGGCAGATGTATATTGGTAATTTTATTGACAATTCGCGAAGTGGCTTTGGTACTTACTTCTTCGCTAATGGAAACAGATACAGTGGTAATTTTCAAACAGATAACTATGAAGGCGTTGGCACTTTTAGGTTCGGAGAGGGCTCCCAAACGGCTGGCGATAAATACGAGGGAAGCTTCAAAAATTCCCTCAGAGATGGCTTTGGAAAATATACTCGTGCAGACGGAACTGTACTAGAGGGTACTTGGGAAAAAGACAATTTTATTAGTGCATCCGTAAAACCACAGATTGAAAATGATGTTACAGATCAAGTATTAGAAGTCGCCTCTGGAACGGGTTTCTTTGCTTCAAAAGATGGCCATATTATTACTAATTATCATGTTGTCGAAGGTTGTACAGACGTCAAAGTGCATACAAAAGGTAAGGCAATTACAAGCGTTACTCTTGCTGACGACAAGCAAAATGATTTGGCGCTTTTAAAAATAGATGACAATCCAAGTCATTTCTTTGCGTTGAGTAGTGACAGCCCATATCCACTTCAAGAAATAGTGGTTGCAGGCTTTCCATTTGGAGACATGTACAGTTCAACGCTGAAATTTACTAAGGGGATTGTTAGCTCGCTTGCAGGTATGAATAACAATTACTCCGAAATACAAATTGATGCCGCACTTCAGCAAGGAAATAGTGGAGGCCCGATAATTGATGAATTTGGGAATGTTATAGCAGTCGCTGTTGCAAAGCTTGACGCTAAATACATGTTCGAAAATTATGGACTCATCCCCGAGAATACAAATTTTGGAATTAAGGCCTCCGCGGTTAAAAACTTTCTCGAGGGAAATCAAGTTAATTTAAAAAAACCAAACTCATCTTCCGTGTCAAAACAGGAATTGAGTAAATTTGCCATCTTAGGCACAGTCTATCTGACTTGTTGGATGACAACTGCCCAATTAGAACTTATGAAAACTAAAAAGGTTCTATTTAATCAAATAAAGTGAAGTAATAAACTTTAACAAATAACTAGTAACCCGTTTATGGAAAACATTCACCCACTCTAGCATTAGACGTATGCTCTGCACACCAACTGCCTACTTCATCAAGACCTAGATCATACTCTTCAGGCTCTGTAAGTTCTATCGCCAGTATAAATAATACTACAAATAGGCTTAGCCCTACAACGCCAAACACTGATCCCAAAATTATTTCTCTCACGTACGCTCGTAAGTTAAAAGTTTCTGTCGTTATGTTGCTATTTCTTTTTACTATCGGAAATGACATGCTTTTCTCCCTTCTACCAACCAGCTTCAGCAGCACATTCATCACGACTGGCTTCTGGCATGTACTCTGCACACCATGCGGCCTGCTCTCGCCCTTCCCCAGAGTTATCTGCAAATATTAGAAATATGAGTAAAATTATACTTAGCGCACAAGCGCCTAACAATAATACCGTGAAAGCCCCCACAAGGAGATTCCTTAAGACGGTCTGCGCCGTCAGAACTCTTTCCATTATTTTGCTCTTTTAATTTTGCCTCACGTACGAGTTTGTGACAAAAAGCATAGGAGATCAATAAATTTAAATTATGCTTATAACTCGCACCAATAATAAGGCATAACTCATGAGTCGAAAAAAACTATTTATCTTAGCCTTTCTAATGAGCTTACCAACCGCAGGATACTCTGACATCAATTGTAAATTGTCTTATAAGAAAAAGTCGATGAAAGGGTTAGGCGAGCAAAGATTAATTGTGCGAGATGATATTACAGGTAAAAAAGCAATCTTGATGACAGAGCACCTTACAAGAATTTATGAATGTGCAGCAGATATAATATACAAGTATGAATGTTATGGTTTTATGGATCCATCATTTGGAGCTCCAACCCAGCTTAACATTACTGATACAGCTGCCGGCGGAGAAGTAGTGGCAATCAGCCTTAATTTAGCATTTTTAAAGAAGTATGCGAACGATGGTTATGAATCAAAAAATATGGATATGCGAAGGTTCTCAGTAGACAATTATCTAATAGATTCTTGCACCGACTAATCCCCGAACGCCAGCAATACTGCTCTAACACACACAAAAAGCACAAGATGCGCACGGGCGCGCGGACGTGCCATAAAAGCCGTATTAAGTCAATATTGTGGGGGCGAACGTGGGGGCGAATATTGATTAATATCCACAACCTATTGTAATAAATGAATTAATTTTAAGGTAATGGCGGTGGTGTCAGACAAATCAGCTCAAGCATCAGAAGCCTGCAGACCGACAATTCTATGAGGCGATAAGAGCGCACAACTAATTATAGATAGTTAAAAGTTTTCAGAAAATGAAAGTGGTCCCAAAAGCGGTCCTGAAAATGGCCCTACCCACTGTTATAATTTTATTTATTCAGAACTATTTAGAAAATGACATCACTAATAATTTTGTTAAGATTTATCTATGTCGGAAATTAAAACTCAACTTGCTCTTGATAAACTCCAAAGGGGTGGCGGAATATTATATCCATTTCGTAATGGATATGATAAATTAGGAGATATCCTCGATGCAGTACCACCAGACGCTTGGCGTTACAACGAAGCAGTTTTGGGTGGTCTTGTCTTGTACCTAGTTAAACAAGGTCAAGCAGCACGGGCGAAATCATACCTTAGGGCTCGAAATCTCAAAATTCAAAAGACTTATCAATTTGAATTCTTAGAATTGATGGTGGCTCTTCATTTGGGTGAAAAAATTAATGAGAAGAAATTAACCGTTTGGCGTCGTTTGGAGAGAGAATTACCACTGCAAGACACCCTATTGCTCGGGCTGTATTACAACGTAATGATGGCAATGTTCGTTCGAGTTAGTAATCCTGAAGAAGCTAAAAATGCCGGTCAGCAAGCCATTTCCTGCTTTAGAGAAGAGGGGCATAGTTACCTTGAGCATTTCATCCACATTCACCTTGCTGACCTGGATGTAATTGAGGGTCGACTACGAAGAGCCATGAGAGGTTTATCGACAGCAAAAAGGTGCCTTGCTAATTCTGGGTTATCTTACGGTAACGAAGTTGAGGTCATTGAAATTATTGAGCTTGCCATTTTGTATGAGCGCGGAGACTTTAAAAAAGTCAGAGAAAATTCAGCTAGACTACGGGAGAGCCTCCTCAAGGGTGATAGTTGGTCCGAGCTTTTCCTACAATTGACAAGAATTTCTGTGCTTAGCATATATTTCACAGAGGGATTACAGTCAGCTCAAGAAGAGTTAGAAATATTTCAAGCCGATTACGTCCGCAGACATGCAGAAAGAGCTACGACCATTGATGTTCTATCAGCAATGATTTGGCGATTAGAATGGAATACCAGTGAGGCCGAACTTGATATTAAGACTTTGAGTTCCTCCGAAATTAATAGCTTGATTGGGAGTTTTTTGTTCGCGGACCAACAGATCATTTTTAGCGCAAAAAATGATCTAAAGTATTCTTCTCCTAGAGGTAAAATAATAGAAGACCTACAAATTGCGCACTCAGCAAGTGGTAAAAAACGTCGAGATGCGATGGAACGCGCCTTTCGAAATGCTGTACGCGAAAGTCAAATTGCGCCATTTTTAGAAAACCGCGATGCGTTTCTGGGAATGAGCAGTCAAATTGCATCAATCTCATCTATTAATCGAAAGCCAACTATGCTTCGCTTTGTGAATAAAATTATGAGAGCCATAAGTCAGAGTTATACCATACCAGAATTCCTTGGCAAAATTGGCTTTAATAGAAAACAATTTATGGTTTCTGCGGCCCTTCAGGCAGGCTCAACAAATAAGCAAATAGCGAGGCAATTGGGTATAAAAGAGGCAACAGTTAAGTATCATCTCACTAAAATGTATAAAATGGCAAAAGTATCTAAAAGATCTGAACTAATTGATTTTATGACTAAAAATAGCCTTTTTACTGATATTTAGACTTTTTATGTAAAAATTAGACTTTTTATGACTCCACTAAATTCAGTTTCTGACCAATCGTAACCTTAGGGGGTTAATCACTATGCTGTCGTACCTATTACGCAGAGCTTTGACACTTTTGCTTGTTCTATTTGGGCTATCAATACTAATTTTCATAATAGCTCGCATTGTTCCAGGCGATCCTGCACGTATTGCATTAGGTCCTCTAGCAACAGCCACTCAAGTTGAAGAATTGCGGGAAGAGATGGGCTTGAATGCCTCATTTCCAGTTCAGCTTTGGTCATACCTTTCCGGATTAGTGCAAGGAGATTTAGGTAAGTCATTGCTTACTTCTCGCCCAGTTATGGACGATATCCGTGGGGCTTTACCTGCAACTTTTGAGTTAGTACTTGTAACGATTATTTTACAAATTTTTATTTCTATTCCACTTGGTGTAATGGCGGCAATTTACAGAAATACCTGGGTAGACAATTTACTCAGAGTGATTTCATTAATAGGAGTAGTTACACCTGGTTTCGTATTAGCAATAATGCTCCAATTGGTGGCAGCACATTATTTAGGCTTTCTACCCGTCACGGGGCGCTTAGATGGTGGAATAGATTTTGATGCAAATTTTACGGGACTTTTATTAATTGATGGAACATTAGCAGGAAGGTTTGATGTCGTTTTAGATGCTATCCGGCATCTCTTTTTGCCAGCAATAGCCCTTTCGGCAGCCGGAATAGGGCAAGTCATGCGCATAACTCGGACGGCTATGATAGAGGTGTCGAGCAGAGATTTTGTAGAGGCAACGCGCGCAAACGGAATCCCTGAAAAAGTAGTGACATTTAGATATATGCTGCGAGTTGCTTCAGTAGCCCCACTTACCATACTTGGGCTCGAGTTTGCATCACTTATTGGAAATGCTTTTATTGTTGAATTTGTATTCTCATGGCCAGGGATTGCTAGCTATGGAGTGCGAACCATCCTTCAAAAAGATTTAAATGCTGTTATCGGCGTGGTTTTAGTGTCGGGAGTATTTTTCGTTGTGGCCAACTTAACCATAGATATTATTTTAGGACTTTTAGATCCGCGGCATAGGTTGAGGGCGGGACGAGGCTCATGAGCAATGTTCAAGCCAAAAATCTGCAATTGCGCAACTTATCATCGCGTCAAATGGCGTTTTATCGTTTCACGAGTAATCCTCTGGCTTTGATAGGTGGGTTCATTGTTATAAGCGTTACTTTTGTGGCAATTTTTGCTCCTTACTTAGCCCCTTCACCAGAAAGTGCCGGGTCATTTGTTGACTTTAGAAATAGGCATGCTTCACCTAGTTGGCAAAATCCAATGGGAACAGATAATGTTGGTAGGGATATTCTGAGTAGAGTAATTTTTGGCTATCGCGTATCGTTAGGCTTAGTCATTGGTGTTTTAGGCGTAGCCGTACCCTTTGGCGTAATTCTTGGCCTGATAGCCGGATATTTTGGAGGCTGGATTGAAACAATAATAATGCGGTTCACCGATGTTATGCTCGCCTTACCCCCATTGGCAATGGCTCTTGCCATAACTGCGGTTCTATCTCCCAATCTCATCAATGCCATGGTGGCAATAACTCTCCTGTGGTGGACCTGGCATACTCGTTTAATATATAGAATAGTCAAAAGCCAAATGAATGAAGATTATGTTGAGGCAGCTCTAGTAGCTGGCGCCAGCCATACTCACATTTTATTTAAAGAATTATTACCTAATTGCTTTTCTGCAGTAGCTGTAAAAATTTCTTTAGACGCCGGATTTGTAATCCTATTTGGAGCGGCGCTGTCCTTTCTAGGTTTAGGTGTTCAACCGCCAACACCGGATCTTGGGACAATGGTAGCTACTGGGTCCGAATATATGCCTGAAATGTGGTGGCAAGCCGTAATGCCAGGCCTTGCAATACTATATGCAATTTTAGGCTTTAACCTCCTAGGTGACGGACTGCGTGACATGTTGGATGTAGAGTTATGAGCCACCTACTTGACATCAGAGATCTCAGCATTGGTTTTAAAACTTATGGTCAAACCAGACCTGTTCTTCACAAAGTAAACCTTTACGTCGATGAGGGAGAACGCGTTTCTCTCATTGGACAATCTGGGTCAGGGAAAACAGTTACAATGAGATCTGTTATCGGAACCCTGCCAATGCCACCGGGTCAAGTTGAAAGTGGATCAATTTTTTACAAAGGGGCTTCTCTCCTTAATCTCAGCAAGCAGGAACGAAACCGCTTAAAAGGAACCGGGATCTCAATAGTGCTTCAAGACCCAATGCTATCTTTCAATCCAGTTTTAACAATAAAACGGCAAATGGACGATATTGTTCGTTACTCAGATATTCGAATGGGGCGCAGAAGATCGGCAAAAGAACGAGAAGCTCATTTAATCGAAACCTTACAAAAGGTCAGGTTACAAGATGGTGAAAGAATACTTGAAAGTTATCCCTTGATGCTATCAGGAGGTATGCGTCAGCGCGTATTAATTGGAATGGCATTATTAAACAAACCAAAATTACTGATTGCTGACGAACCCGGTACTGCGCTCGATGTCACAACTCAAGACGAAATACTAACACTCTTAAACAATCTGGTATCCGAAGAAGGTCTATCGCTGCTGCTAATTACACACAACCTAGGCGTTGTTCGTAAAATGGCGGACCGTGTGTATGTAATGGAGCGTGGGAAAATAGTAGAAACAGGAACGCGTGACACAATTTTCCAAAATCCTAAACATGAATACACAAAAAAATTGATGGGGGCTGTACCACCGCTATACGGTAAGAAAGTGAAAACTATTGATTACAAAGGAAGCGATCCAGCAATTGAATTAAAAAGTGTTACAAAAGATTTTGAAACTAGGAGTGGGTTTTTTAATAACAAGATTGATATTTTTCGAGCTGCGAATGATGTATCACTGACTATCAATCAAGGGGATATTTATGGGATAGCAGGAGAAAGTGGCTCTGGCAAAACAACTGTGGCAAAAATAGTTTTAGGTTTAACTGAGCCCAATCAAGGAGATATAAGATTATTTGGTCGATCGATCAATGATTTTAAAGGAACAAGGGAGTTCCGTAAATTAATTCAAATAGTATACCAAAACCCTGGCTCTTCATTAAACCCACGCCGAACTGTTTCTGATCAATTATCTGTACCACTAAAGTTCAGTGGTTATGAAAGTTCAAAAATTAAACGCCGAATTTTCGACTTACTAGAGTTAGTTGATCTTCCACAAAATTACGCTGGCATGTATCCTCATGAGCTATCTGGTGGGCAAAAACAAAGAATTGCAATTGCCCGCGCTCTATCTGTGAATCCAAGGATATTAGTTTTGGATGAGCCTACATCGGCACTAGATGTGTTGGTTCAATCTACAGTCATTGACCTTCTGAATCGATTGCGAAAAGAATTTGATTTAACTTACATTTTCATAAGCCATGACCTTAGCCTTATGAGAAACTTTTGCAATCGCTTGGCGGTAATGTTCCGTGGAAATATAATTGAAACAGGAAATGTAACCAAAATATTCGAAGAACCTTCTCATACCTACACACGGGCTCTTTTGTCAGCAATTCCCGTGATTTCGCGGGATGAAGAAAATCAAAAACCAAAAATCAATAAAAAAGAGCGGGATGAAGTCCTTGCTAGCTCTACTGAAATGGAGGTCTAAAATGTATAGAATTGGAGTCGATGTCGGCGGCACAAATACTGACGCAGTAATTATGCAGGGCAATAAAATCCTTTCTGGGATAAAATCACCAACGACTGAGGATGTTATGACAGGTGTTGTAAAAGCTGTCGAAGGAGCCCTTTTGGAAGCCGGTGCAGACAAAACTAAAGTTATCGCCGTCATGATTGGAACAACCCATTTTACTAATGCTGTAGTTGAGCGAAAGCATCTTGCTAGAACCGCGGCTGTGAGGCTTTGTCTCCCAGCGGCACAATGCTTGCCGCCAATGGTTGATTGGCCGGACGATATTAGAGACACCGTTGGTAATCATTACTGGATGGCAAAAGGCGGTTACGAATTCGATGGACGAGAGATATCTGCGTTGGACGCGTCTGAACTAGAGACGATAGCGTCTGAAATTGGTGCTCAGGGCATTGATACCGTTGCAATTACGTCAGTATTTTCCCCAGTCAGCGACGAGATGGAACGCAAAGCTATGGAGACCATGGCCATAAAATTACCTAATGCAAATTTCACTCTGTCCAGTGAAATTGGCCGTCTTGGCATATTAGAACGTGAAAATGCTGCAATTATGAATGCCTCACTACGTGCCCTGTCAGAGCGCACAGTTGATGCCTTTGGGAAGGCTCTCGAAAAGGTAGGTTTGGATTGTCCATATTACATAACGCAAAATGATGGAACCCTTATGAACCGTGAATTTGTTCAATCATACCCTGTTCTAACTTTTGCTTCTGGTCCCACTAATTCAATGAGAGGTGCTGCTTTCTTATCCGGAAAATCTGATGCAATTGTTGTCGATGTTGGTGGGACAACAACAGATGTTGGAGCTTTAGTTAAAGGTTTCCCGCGGCCAGCCAGCACCACAGTTGATGTTGGTGGAGTTCGCACGAACTTTCGTATGCCTGATGTTTTCGCAATTGGTCTAGGAGGTGGCACAATTGTTTCAGGAGAGGGCAATAATTTAATGGTAGGACCACAATCAGTTGGATACAAACTTACAACAGACTCCTTAATTTTTGGAGGCAACACCACAACAACGTCTGATATCGCTGTTGCGCTTGGGTTAGCTAAATTTGGTAACTCGGATGCAATTAAAAACTTAAGTAAGGAACACCTGGAAGCCGTTAGAAAGCGGATCAATGAAATGTTGACTAATGCTGTCGAAAGAATGCGTGTTTCGCCAGAAGTAATCCCTGTACTCGCAGTGGGTGGAGGATCTATTCTAGTTCCTGATAAAATTGGTGATTTACCAGTAATTCGCCCTGAACATTTCTCTGTTGCAAATGCAGTTGGCGCAGCTATCGGTCAAATTTCCGGTGAAGTAGATCGAATTTTTTCTCTGGATGGAAAGTCACGAGAAGAGGCTCTAAGTGAAGCTAAAGATGAGGCAACCAAAAAAGCCATAGCTGCAGGAGCCAACCCAGATAGCATAGAGTTACTAGATCAGGAAGATGTGCCATTAGCTTACTTACCAGGAAACGCAACTCGGATTCGTCTTAAAGTAGTCGGTGATATGAATGACTGACGTGTTAAGAGAAGTCTTTGATGAAGATTTAGACGCCATCGAAATTGGCGCAGCAATCCTTGGAACTGGTGGGGGGGGTAATCCCTATATCGGAAAATTACGGTGTCGTGAGGAGTTAAAAAAAGGTCGGAAAATCCCTGTAATCCCTCTTTCAGAATTGCCCGATGATGCCCTTGTCGTGTCATTAGGTGGTATTGGAGCACCAGTTGTTGGAGTTGAAAAAATAGAAGAGGGCCAAGAGTGCCTGCGCGCGCTTCATGCGCTCGAAAAGGAACTTGATGTTAAAGTTGACGCTTTAATCTCAGCAGAGATAGGAGGCGCTAATTCAATGGAGCCAATGCTTACCGCAGCGCAGGCGGGGCTCCCTGTAGTCGATGGCGATGGTATGGGACGCGCTTTTCCTGAAATGCAAATGTGCACTTGGTCCATTTATGGTCATCGAGAAGCCCCAGGCGCTATGGCAGATGAGAAAGGAAATATTGTTGTTATTAGAGAAACACCGAATGATGTTTGGTTAGAGAGGATAGCTAGATCTGTGGTCGTTGCAATGGGTGCTGCTGCCGGGTTAGCTACCCAACCAATGAAAGGAGACTTTGTAAAACGGGCCGCTGTACCGAACACAATTACACAGGCATTAAACCTTGGGCGTGCTGTTTTAAATGCACATGCGACTAATGCTGACCCAGTTCAAACTGTCATTAATCAAGAAAGAGGAAAGTTATTGATGACAGCTAAAATAACTGATCTCCAGAGGCATTTAAAAGGTGGCTTTGCCGTTGGTCATATAAATTTAGATGGTTTTGGGAAATTCAACGGAGAGACAGGACGGATTGATCTCCAGAATGAGTTTCTTGTTTTTTGGCATAATGGAAATGTTGAAGTTTGCACGCCCGACCTCATCGTTGTTTTAGATAGTGATACTGGCCTCCCAATTACTACGGAAATGCTTAGGTATGGTCAAAGGGTTGCTGTGTTAGGTCTTCCTGCTCACCCGTTAATGCGCTCTCCCGAAGCCCTAACGGTAGTTGGACCGGCTGCGTTTGGGTATACTGATATCACCTTTAACCCTATGGAGGATAAGTTATGAAATCTATCAAGACCATAAATCGCTCAGATATGACTGATATAGCTTTGGGTGGAGCATTTCTAGGCACTGGCGGAGGCGGTGACCCATACATTGGCAGACTAATGGCCGAGCAGGCGATTGATAATTATGGTCCAGTACAGGTTAGGGATGTTGAAGCTCTCTCTGACGATGCACTTATTATTCCAGTATGTATGATGGGTGCTCCAACTGTAATGTTAGAAAAATTACCTCGAGGTGATGAAGCTATTAATGCCTTAAGATCTCTTGAAGCCGTTCTGGGTCGAAAAGCAGATGCTTTATTTTGCATTGAAGCAGGAGGTCTAAATTCAACCATACCAATCGCTGTAGCTGCCACTGCAGGCTTGCCAATTGTAGACGGGGACGGCATGGGTAGAGCCTTTCCAGAATTGCAGATGGTTTCTATGACAATGTTTGATATACATGCTTGCCCTATGGCTATGGCCGATGAGAAAGGCAATGCATTAGTTCTTAACACCGTTGATAACCTTTCGACTGAAAAATTTGCACGGGTTATAACCGTCGAAATGGGTGGTGCAGGTCTTATAGCACTTTATCCTATGACAGGTGCTGAAGCTAAGAAATCAATTCTTCGAGGTTCCCTGTCCTTAATTTCAAACATAGGTCAGATAATTACTTATGAACAGTCAGCCAATCGCAACCCTGCCGATAAATTAGCTTCAGAACTAAACGGAGTGCGATTATTTGAAGGTCGAATAACAGACGTTGAACGACGCACAGAAGGTGGATTTGCACGCGGACAGGCAACTATTCAGGGGTTAGAGGCCTACAAAGGTCGCAGCATGAAATTAAATTTCCAAAATGAATTTCTTCTTGCTGAAGATGATAAAGGTAAACCTCTCGCCATGACCCCTGACTTAATTTGTTTGTTAGATTTGGAAACTGGACAACCTATTACCACAGAAACTATGGGGTACGGATATCGAGTAATAGTTTTCGGATTACCTTGTGACCCAAAATGGAGATCAAAACATGGGCTGGAACTCGTTGGCCCAAAATACTTCGGATATGAGGCAGATTACAAACCGATTGAAGAAATTTACTAACCAATTAACTAACCAACTCGAAGAAAGGAAAGAAAATGAAACATATAAAATCAATAGCGCTTGCTGCATCAACCGCAGCCGCACTTATGTTGGGATCTGGGATGGCCTCAGCGAATAATGTAGTTACGGTTAATACTGTACAAATCTTTGGTACAGTTGATCCAGCAAAGATAAATGATTACACAGAATACATGGCGGGCGTTAACTTATATGAGGCGCTAACCACATTAAACGGCTCAGGTGCTATTCAGCCACTACTTTCTGAAAGCTGGTCAACATCTGAAGACGGCTTAACTTGGACATTTAAATTAAAAAAAGGAGCAACGTTTCAGGACGGTTCACCGGTTGAAGCTAAAGATGTAGTTTGGTCTGTAAATCGATTGCTAGCAATAAACGAAGGTCCAGCTTATTTATTTGAAGGGGTTCTTAGTGAAGGGTCTGTTACTGAAATTGATAGTAGCAGCGTTCAGTTCAAACTAGAAAAAACGTATGCCCCTTTCTTAACTACCACTCCAATTCTATTTGTCGTGAATTCCGACTTGGCAAAAGAAAATGCGGGAGATGGTGATCCGTGGGCACAGGATTATGTTGCAAATAATTCAATTGGTGCTGGTGCTTTCTATTTAGATAGCTGGGAACGTGGTGCTGGAATGACCATAAAAGCATACGAAGGTTATCACCTTGGATGGAGTGATACAGGTATTGATGAAGTAAGATTTGTTGTTACAAATGAAGAAGCAACAGTAAAAGCACTTGCAGCATCAGGTGAATTGTCGATGTCATCAGATGCTCAGGCGCAGGAAACATATGATAGCATTGGCAAATTAAGCGATTATCGAATTGATAAGTATTCAACTGCAACAAATTTTTACTTGAAGCTGAATAACTCTATTGCACCAACGGACGATGTAAATATCCGTAAAGCGATCGCGTATGCAACCGACTACGACACTATCAGAGATGTTATTTTACCAGGCGCACCTCTAACTGGCCCAATGCCACCAATTTTTGCTGATGCTTATCCAGATGATATACAGCCACCAAAATTTGACCTCGCAAAAGCAAAAGAATTTGTAGATGCTTCATCTTACGCTGGCAAAGGTCCAATTGACATTGAAGTTATGTATGTTGCTGGTTTGGCATTTGAAGAAGAAATCGGACTTCTTTTAAAATCAATTCTTGATACCATTGGCTTTAATACAATACTTAAACCTGAGCCATGGAATAGAATGACCGAGCTTGCTGGGGATGTAAATACAACGCCAGCAATAAATCAGGTATTTTACGGAGCTACGTATCCATCTCCAGATACATTCTTTTTCACCCAATATCACAGTCGTGCTAAAGGAACCTGGGCATCCATGGAATGGCTTTTAAATGATGAAGTCGACGCAATGATAGACGAAGCGCGCACAATATCGGATGTTGGACGTCAAAATGAAATTTATAAAACGTTACAGCGTAAACTTGTTGAAGAGCAATCTGATGTTTTTGTTTTAACACAACAAAGCCAACAAGCATTTCACAAATGCTTACAAGGTTTTACCTGGGTTCCAATGCAAAGTTTTGAATTTAATTTTCATACTATGCAATGGGTCTGCGATTAAGTTTAAATTGTATTTCGTTTGAAAGGCGTCCGGAGTTTTCCCGGGCGTTTTTACATTTTGTGCAACCACCAATTAGTCGTGAAATCTTTATTTAGTAGATGCATGTTATTTGATTTTAATTGGCCGGACTAAAAATAACCCACCGATAATCAGCAGTAAAGAAACCCAAAATCTCATAGTGTGAACTTCTGATAAGATTATGTAACCCCACATGATACCTGAAATTGTAATCAGATAATTTACTTGGCTGGCAAATACAGGACCATCGTTTTTCACTATTTTAATAAATATAATAAACCCAATTGAACCAATAAAGCTTAATAAAAAAATACAAAAAACAAGCTTGGTCGAGTGAGTAGATAACCAAAAATTAACGTTACTTGGGAGTACCAGACTAAGGATTGCAGTCGATAGAAAATTCATTCCAAACGCTATATGCACAGGCTTTACCTTTTTAAACCTCACACTTGACAAAAATATGTTTGTAGAAGCGATAAAGATAGGAACTAATAAACCAATGAGAAACCAAATATTAAAGTACGTTTTGTTATTTGCGTTCCCGGGAAAGACCAAAAATAAGATCGCGGCAAAACCTAGAATAACACCAAACAACCTTACTAGGTCTAATTGTTCTATTCGTATTATCAAGGCGATTATGTAAGCGCAAAATGGTATTAACGCTAAAATTATTGAAATGGTACCGGCACTTAAGTGAGCAGCCGACAAATACAGAATAAAATTTGGAATTATAACCCCAAAGCATGCCAGTATGGTTAAAGCACCAATGTTATTAATAATATCTTTTAGGCTATTGAGAGAATAAACAGAGAAAGCAAAGAGTAAAACACTTGAAAAGCAAGACTGCCAAAACAGTATAACAAGCGGGCTGTCAATTTCCCTCAAAATAATCTTAACAATTGAAAAAGATAGGCCGAAAGTTAAACCAAGATAGACCATGCTAACCCAAGCAATTAATTGCACAGCTGCTTCACCTAACGTCTGATATTTTTTTAAATTTGAGAATTCTATATTAGATGCATGTCTATATTTTACTTCAAAATAAAAGTAAATAAATTCATGGCGTGCAAAAATGAACTATAGTTTTGTCAATCTGCGGCTCTAGCCCTAACCCACATCATGACAAAAATGCGCCACCGATTAAAAGCCTACTAGAATGCAGTACCAACGACCCAAGCCTTTACAATTTAGTTTCAGAAGATCCGCTCTATCACACACAAAAAGCACAAGATACAGGAAATTTGGTGCGCAGTGCCATTCGTCGTCTTAAAGGAGCGATTGACAAACACCATTTATTCGGGTCCTAAGAGAGAATTCGTATTGAAATACTACTGCGAACAAATCTTTAATTGGCTTCTCCTGAAAATCTAACAACAGGGCACGTTTGTTGCACAAACCTATGAAGCCTCTACTTGATCATAATTTAAAAAAACGTGATGGATCTGAAATAAAAATCAGGTTTCTCTCAGCCCAACTAGCCCAGATATCCAGCCATCCCTGATCTTTCCACTGGACTTCCTTTGCTCCGCAAGCCTGTGTGTAGCTGTGCCCGAATACCGTCGGGCTTTGCTCAGTACGAGATGATTGTACGGAGTAGATGATGAGACTGGATTTAGATGGTTTAGAGTCTGCCTCACGTGAGGCGTTAATGTCAGAATGGCGGCAGTTGGTTGTTCGCCCTCCTCCTA